>ERZ779885.233-NODE-233-length-63649-cov-8.685348_pt1 | contig 63649 bp, 54 predicted proteins | sample MGYA00511554_ERZ779885 | MGnify/ENA primary metagenome ERZ779885 (study PRJEB29588, sample SAMEA2160998) | human gut metagenome | biome: human gut; feature: human-associated habitat; material: faeces | place: Denmark | collected 2008/2010 ... | reverse complement strand
GACCAGGATACCATGAACGTCGCCCGCCGCACCTGCGGTTACATCGGCACCCAGTTCTGGAACCAGGGCCGTACCGCCGAAATCAAAGAGCGCGTGCTGCACTTGTAATTAAGTCAAAATCAAGAATAAACAGTACCGCACAGGGCAGGCGCTTTGTGCGGTATTTCATGAATAGAGGAAACCATCATGAATTACGGTGAGATCAAAAAAACCGACATCGCAAACGGCATCGGCGTGCGCGTCACGCTGTTCGTCTCCGGCTGCACGCGCCACTGCAAAAACTGCTTCAACGCCGAAACGTGGGATTTCAACTACGGCAAGCCGTTTACAAAAGAAACGGAAGACGAGGTGCTCGCAGCCCTTGCACCCGGTTTCATCAACGGTTTAACTTTGCTCGGCGGCGAGCCCATGGAGCCGCAGAATCAACGAGCTTTGGTGCCGTTTCTGCACCGCGTTCGCAAGCTATACCCCGAAAAGGACATCTGGTGCTATTCCGGTTCCACCCTGGAGACCGATATGCTGAAAGACGGCGGCCGCAACCGCTGCGAGGTCACGGACGAATTCCTGTCCCTGCTCGACGTGCTCGTCGACGGCGCATTCGTCGATGAACTCAAAGACATTTCCCTGCGCTTTCGCGGCTCGTCGAACCAGCGCATCATCGATATGAACAAGACCCGCGAAACAGGGAAAGTTACCCTCTGGAACGCGAAACCGTAAAAAGTAAACGAAAACGCCGCTCGACTGCTGTGTTTAGAACAGTGCCGGGCGGCATTTTTTATTTTTTCACACGCGCAGCAACGCAGGAATTCAAAATAAGTTAGAAATCGCTAACTTTTTCTCTTGACATTTTATATTGTCGAGGTATATAATCAAGATACCCCCAAAGGGTATATAAGAGTCTTCTCTCACAAGAACTATTTTCACAAAAGGAAGCGGTTTAAATGCGTACGTATATTTTGAATGCGACCGGCGCGGACATCAGCCCTGCTACGATCATCATCTGTGTGGTGATTGCGGCTATTTGTATTTTTGCGGTCATCAGCTATCGCAAAAAATTGAAGAACGGCTGCTGCGGCGGTGGCGGCGATGAAGTGAAGCACGTCAAGCCGCAGGATACGAACGTGAACGACTACGACCACGTTTATCGCATGGACATCGAGGGCATGCACTGCAAAAACTGCGCCATGCGCATTGAAAACGCGTTTAACGAGCAGCCGGACCGCATGGCAAAGGTCGACCTCGCCGGAAAATTCGTGCGCATCTACACAAAGAAGCCCGTCGAAGAAGTCGTTTTGAAGCAGACCGTCTGGCGCGCCGGCTACGAGCCGAAAACCGTCACCGTCGAAAAATAAGACGGAATTGAAATTCAAAGAAAAGCGTGGTATACTCTAAGAAATTCCCGAAATTATAGAAGAAAGTGATGATAGAGTATGAAAAAGATCGCCAGCTTTTCCGTCAATCATGATAAGCTCAAAAAAGGCATGTACGTTTCCCGCATAGACGGCGACGTTGTAACCTACGACCTGCGCATGAAGGTGCCGAACGTCGGAGATTACCTCTCAAACGGCGCGCTCCACACGTTCGAGCATCTTTTCGCTACGTATGCGCGCAACTCCGCGTTGTCCGATTCCGTCATCTACGTCGGCCCCATGGGCTGCCGCACGGGCTTCTATTTCCTCCTGCGCGACAACGTGAGCCGCCTAAACGCCCTGCATCTCGTGCAGGAATCCTTCGCGTTCATCCGCGATTTTGAGGGCGAGATTCCCGGCAGCCGCCGCGAAGAGTGCGGCAACTACAAAGAGCACGACCTCAAGGGCGCCAAAGAGACTGCCGTCGATATGCTCGAGGTCCTCAAGGACTGGACGCCGGAGAAAATGGAATACGAAGTGTAAGTCAAGCTAAGATTAACACCCAAAGCACCGTTTTGAGCCAAAAGCCAAGCGGTGCTTTTTACTTTAAATGCAGGTCAAAAATCCGGGCAGAATATTTTTGAAAAAAAGCTAAAATAAGAGTTGACAATATACCCTGTGTGGGTATATAATCAAGATACCCCAAGAGGGTATATAAAACGAAATCGGAAAGGAGAGTTCCGTTGGAACATACAGAAGGAAAAGAGCTGCATGCTTGCTGCAAAAGCAATGCAACCGATACGGAAGCGTGCACAGACTGCACCGAAGAAAAAACCGAAGAGAAGTGCTGCGGCTGTCATAAAACAAAGCACCGCTCCGATGAGGAGTACAAAAAACTCATCCACAGATTAAACCGCATCGAAGGGCAGATCCGCGGCATTCGCGGCATGGTGGAGAAAAGCGCCTACTGCCCGGACATCCTCGTACAGGTCGCGGCAGCCAACGCGGCACTCAACGCATTTACGAAAGAGCTGCTCGCAAACCACATCAAGACTTGTGTAGCGGACGACATCCGCGCAGGAAACGATGAAGTCATCGATGAGCTTGTCACCACGCTGCAAAAGCTGATGCGATAATTTTCGGCGCATTTTTATGAAAGGAAGGGAAGAAAATGGAACAGTATAACGTCACGGGTATGAGCTGCGCGGCGTGCAGCACCCGTGTGGAAAAAGCGGTCAGCAAGGTGCCGGGCGTTACGTCCTGCTCAGTCAGCCTGCTCACGAACTCCATGGGCGTTGAGGGCACGGCTTCGCCGGAAAGTATCATCAAGGCTGTGGAAGATGCCGGCTACGGCGCGTCCAAAAAAGGTGCGGCACAGAATAGCACAAGCTCCAACGTCGCTGCAGAAGATGCCCTGAAAGACCGCGAAACTCCAAAGCTCAAAAAGCGCCTCATTGCGTCCGTCGGCTTTTTGGCTGTCCTCATGTACATCTCCATGGGGCACATGATGTGGGGCTGGCCGCTGCCGAATTTTCTCAAAGACAACCACGTCGCGATGGGCCTCATCCAGTTGCTCCTCACCGTCATCATCATGGTCATCAACCAGAAGTTCTTCATCAGCGGCTTTAAAGGGCTCATCCACCGCGCACCGAATATGGATACCCTTGTGGCGCTCGGCTCGGGCGCGTCGTTCCTGTACAGCACCTACGCGCTGTTCGCCATGACAGATGCCCAGATGCGCGGCGATATGACCGCCGTCATGGGCTATATGCACGAGTTCTACTTCGAGTCTGCCGCCATGATTTTAACGCTCATCACGGTCGGTAAAATGCTGGAAGCGCGCTCCAAAGGCCGCACGACCGATGCCTTAAAGAGTCTCATGAACCTCGCGCCGAAAACCGCCGTGCTCGTGCGGGACGGTCAAGAGGTCACCGTGCCCGTTTCCGAGGTTCGCCGCGGCGATGTGTTTGTCGTGCGCCCCGGTGAGAATATCCCCGTAGACGGCATCGTCTTGGAAGGCGCCAGCGCCGTCAATGAATCCGCCCTCACCGGCGAGAGCATTCCGGTCGATAAGGCCGTGGGCGATGCTGTTTCCGCCGCGACCGTAAACCAGTCCGGCTTCCTGCGCTGCGAAGCAACGCGCGTCGGAGAAGATACCACGCTTTCCCAGATTATCCGCATGGTCAGCGATGCCGCCGCAACAAAAGCGCCGATCGCGAAGATCGCCGATAAGGTTTCCGGCGTGTTCGTCCCGACCGTCATCTGCATCGCTGTTGTTACGTTCATCGTCTGGATGCTCGTTGGGCAGACGTTCGGCTACGCGCTCGCGCGCGGCATCTCCGTGCTCGTCATCAGCTGCCCATGCGCACTTGGCCTCGCGACGCCGGTCGCCATCATGGTAGGCAGCGGCATGGGCGCGAAAAACGGCATCCTGTTCAAAACCGCCGTTTCACTCGAAAAAACCGGCAAGGTGCAGATCGTCGCGCTCGATAAAACCGGCACCATCACAAGCGGCGAGCCACGCGTCACGGATATTTTACCCGCCCGGGGCATCACCGAAAAAAACCTTCTGGAAGCCGCAAGTGCGCTCGAGAAAAAGAGCGAGCACCCGCTCGCCAAAGCCATCATGGCGCGCGCTGAGGAGATCGGCGTGCAGGCAAAAGAAGTCACAGACTTCATGGCAAAGCCCGGCAATGGCCTCACCGCTGCCCTGAACGGCGAAGTTCTCGCAGGCGGCAACCTGAAGTTCATCTCCACGCAGGCAGATGTCTCCGCAGATTTTAAAGAAAAGGCCGAAGCCCTCGCGCAGTCCGGCAAAACCCCGCTGTATTTCAGCAGGGGCGGTAAGCTTATCGGCGTTATCGCCGTAGCGGATGTCATTAAGGAAGACAGCCCGCAGGCCATCCGCGAGTTGCAGAACATGGGCATTCACGTCGTCATGCTCACCGGCGATAACGCCCGCACCGCAGAGGCCATCGGCCGACAGGCAGGCGTTAATGAAGTCATCGCAGGCGTCCTGCCGGACGGCAAGGAAAACGTCATCCGCAAGCTCAGAGAGCAGGGGGAAGTCATGATGGTCGGCGACGGCATCAACGACGCGCCCGCCCTTACCAGAGCCGACATCGGTGTCGCCATCGGTGCCGGTACGGATATCGCCATCGACGCCGCAGATGTCGTGCTCATGAAGAGCCGCCTGTCCGATGTTCCTGCGGGCATCCGTTTAAGCCGCGCCACACTGCGCAATATCCACGAAAACCTGTTCTGGGCGTTCATTTATAACATCATCGGCATCCCGCTCGCGGCAGGCGTGTTCATTAACCTGCTCGGCTGGCAGCTGAACCCCATGTTCGGCGCGGCAGCCATGAGCCTTTCGAGCTTCTGTGTCGTCACAAACGCGCTTCGTCTGAATTTGTTGAACATCCGCAGCACGAAGCACGATAAAAAAATAAAATCGGCAAAACCCGCCGAAATGAAAACCATCGAGGTAAAGGAGACTAAAACCATGGAAAAAACAATTAAGATTAACGGCATGATGTGCCCGCATTGCGAAGCCACTGTTAAAAAGTGTCTGGAGGCGTTCCCGCAGGTCACATCTGCAGAAGTCAGCCATGAAAAGGGCACGGCGGTCATTCAGCTCAATGCTGAAATTTCCGATGCCGAGCTCAAGAAAGCCATCGAAGATAAGGGCTACGAGGTCGTAGACTGAGTTCGATAAAGCTTGACACAAATTTAATCTGTGTTACAATAAAAGCACTGCCTGTGTTTGCGGGCAGTGCTTTTGCATTTTACAATTTGTTCACAGCAAATTGGCTTTTTAGAAAGAATAACGGCGTAGAATTAATATAAAGCTAACGTAAAGCAAACGGATAAAGTTTCGCCCGCCTTTTTCAAAGGCGGCGGATTCCAAAGGCAGCGCCTTTGGTCGTCGTTCGCAAACGACGAAACCTTTTTGCCTCCCCAAAAACCAGGAAGGTAGGCTCAACAGTCCGGTGGACTGTTGAGCCGTAGGGAACCCAGTTGCATGGGTTCCCTGAAAGGCGGCACAAAGCCGCCTTTTCAAAAACCACACAGCCAAAGAATACTAAAGAAGAGATGAGGAAATCACATGGCACGAGAGCGGTATCTGCTGGACGATACGGAAGACACCATTCATGAAAACGAAATCAAGCCGCAGACTGCGGCGGATAAACGCAAAAACTGGTGGGATTATCACAAGGTGCACGTCCTGCTCGTCGCGCTCGCCATAGCCGTCGTCGGCTATTTCATATATTCGGTCACATCCAAAACGGAACCCGATTATACCATCACCGTCATGACGCAGTATACCGTGCCGAGCGACCTGCAAACCGATATTCAGGAGCTTTTCGAGAAATATGCAGACGACCGCAACGGTGACGGCAAAACATACGTCGCCATGAATTTCTGCCGCTTTAATACAAGCGGCACCTCGGAGTTTGAAACATCAGAGCTGCAGGCCTCGTTCGTCAAGTTCGCGACCGATGCCTCCGCCGGTGACAGCATGATTTTCGCCTACGATGACGCAAGCTATAAATATCTCGACCAGGATGAGTTAGAAGGCTTCTTCGGCCCCGTAGACGGCACCGATAACGACTATTACCTCTGGAAGGACATTCCGGCGCTGAACAACTTAGAGCTCAACCACTATAACGAGGAGGGCGCAACGAAAGAAAGCGTGCTTTCCGTCCTCGGTGAGCTCAAGGTCGCCGTCCGTACAGAAGACGGCGCCGCGTTCAAAAAGCAGGAAAAGATCGATTACCGCAATGACAGCGTCAAGCTGTACGAGCGTCTTTTGAACGACGAACCCGCAAATACCGAAAATTAAATGAGAGAGCTGCACATTTTTACGCGCAGCTCTCTTTTTTCTTTGACAGAACCACACAGACGGACTATAATAAGCACATAGTATACCATGTCGGTATACATCATCCGAATTCACGAAAAAGGATGGGATAAAAATGAAACTGAAACAACTTTTAACCGCCATCAAGTATCGCGCGGAGCAGGTGCCGGACGTCGACATCACCGACCTTGTGTACGATTCCCGCAAGGCTGTGCCGGGCTGCGCGTTCGTTTGCCTGCGCGGTGCGAATGCAGATGGCCATAAGTACGCGAAAATGGCAGCGGAAAAAGGTGCCGCCGTCATCATCGCAGAGGAGCCCGTGGAAGCGCCCGTGCCGGTCATTTTAACGGATAACACCCGCCTTGCCCTCGCATATTTGAGCGCCGAGTTCTTCGGCCACCCCGCAGAGCAGATGCACGTCATCGGCATCACGGGCACCAAGGGCAAAACGACCACCGCATTCATGATGCGCTCCATTCTGGAGGCCGCAGGCCATAAAACCGGCGTCATCGGCACCATCGGCGTACTGTACGGCGATACCCGCATTCAAACCGATAACACCACACCCGAAAACTACGAGGTGCAGAAGTTCATGCGCCAAATGGTCGATGCCGGCTGCGAATACTGCGTTATGGAGGTCTCGTCCATCGGTCTTAAAGATCACCGCGTTGCAGGCTTCACATTTGAGCTCGGCCTCTTCACGAATTTCTCCGAGGATCACATCGGCGGCGCAGAGCATAAAGATATGGCAGAGTACATGGCGTGCAAAAGCATGCTGTTCCGCATGTGCCGCACCGGCATCATCAATATCGATGACCCGAATTATACCGGCATCATCAAAAATCATACGTGCAATATTGTTACCTACGGCTACGATAAATCGGCCGATTTTGTTGCGCATGGGGAAGAACTCGTTACAACACCGGGTTTTCTCGGCGTGCGCTTCTCCGTCACAGGCAAGCTGAATTTTACCGCGGATGTCGCCATTCCCGGCAAGTTCAACGTCTATAACGCCCTGTGCGCCATCACGGCGTGCAGCGTTTTGAATATCCCCGTCACTGCCATGCAGCAGGGGCTTAAAACCGTCAAGGTCAAGGGCCGCGTGGAGCCCGTGCCGATGCCCGGCGATTTCACCCTGCTCATCGATTATGCGCACAACGCCGTCAGCATGCAGAGCATTTTGACAACGCTGCGCGCTTATCACCCGAAGCGCCTCATCTGCATGTTCGGCGCAGGCGGCAATCGCCCCAAGGTGCGCCGTTTCGAGATGGGCGAGGTCAGCGGCAATTTAGCCGATCTCTCCGTCATCACGGCAGATAACTCCCGTTACGAAAATGTGCTCGATATTTTAGCGGACATCAAGGTCGGCCTTGCAAAGACCGACGGCAAATACATTGAAATTCCCGACCGCCGCGAAGCCATCCGCTGGTGCATTGAAAACGCACAACCCGGCGACATTATTGTCCTCGCAGGCAAGGGTCACGAAGATTATCAGGAGATTGAGGGTAAGAAATACCCGTTTGACGAGCGTGTCGTCATTCGGGAAATCCTCGATTCCATGAAATAAAGCTCATAAATTACTTTCGGGAAAGGACTTGTGCAGAAATGAATAAGGAAATCACACTGGAACAGCTCGCTTCTTATGAGACCGCGTTCGACGGCGACCGCGCAAACCGTATCGCCATGGATGCTGCCACGAAGAATGGGGTCAACAACGCCGCCATGCGCTTTGAGAACGCCCGCGAAATGCGCCATACGTTCAACATTTCTTTGGAGCAGGGCGACATCACGAATCAGAAGCAGAGCGGCCGCTGCTGGATGTTCGCGGCGCTCAACACCATGCGCTTCCGCATCATCAAAAAGCTCGGCGTCAAAACGTTTGAGCTCTCCCAGAATTACGCGCTGTTTTTCGATAAGCTTGAAAAGAGCAACTATTTCCTCGAGAGCATCTTAGAGACGCTCAACGAGCCCACCGCAGGCCGCCTTGTTACATATTTGCTTTCCGGTCCGCTCGGCGACGGCGGTCAGTGGGATATGTTCGCAAACCTCGTAGAGAAGTACGGCGTCGTGCCGAAGGAAGTTATGCCGGAAACCGCCGCATCCTCCTCCACGCGTGAGATCATCGGCTACCTCACCGAAAAGCTGCGTGAGTTTGCCTGCACGCTGCGCACCGCGTATCAGAACGGCGCTTCCATGGAAGAGCTCCGTGCAAAGAAGGACGACATGATGCAGACCATCTATAACATGCTGTGCATCAGCCTCGGCAAGCCGCCTGTGAAGTTCGATTTCGAGATCAAGACCCCGAACGGCTTCGTGCGCGACCTCGGCATCACTCCGCAGTCGTTCTTCAAAAAGTACGTCGACATGGATCTTTCCCAGTACATCAGCCTCATCAATGCGCCGACGTCCGATAAGCCCTATGGCAAGACCTACACCGTCGCGTTCCTCGGTAACGTCGCAGAGGGCCGACCCGTCAAGTACCTCAACCTGCCCATTGAAGACCTGAAAGCGGCAGCCATCGCCCAGATGAAGGACGGCCTGCCGGTTTGGTTCGGCTGCGATGTCGGCAAGCGTAGCGTTCGCGACGGCGGCGTTATGGATCTGAACGCTCTTGACCTCGAAACGCTTTTTAATACCGAGTTCACCATGGATAAAGCTCAGCGCCTTGATTACGGCCAGAGCCTCATGACGCACGCCATGGTCTTCCAGGGCGTCAATATCGACGATAACGGTAAGCCGAACCGCTGGAGAGTCGAAAACAGCTGGGGCAAGGACGCCGGTGTAGACGGCTACTACATCATGAGCGACGCTTGGTTCGACGAGTATATGTATCAGGTCGTCGTCGATAAAAAGTACCTCACAGAAGAACAGCGCAAAGCGCTTGATCAAGAGCCGATCACGCTCCAGCCGTGGGATCCGATGGGCTCCCTCGCTTCGGTGCGCTAAACGAAAGGAAACTACTGCATTTATGAATTTAAAGGTATCTGAGATCGCCGAAATGTGCGGCGGCAGGCTCGTCGGCAGCGGCGAAAATACCGTCACGTCGTTTTATACCGACAGCCGCGAGACGACGCCCGGCAAAATGTTCGTGCCCATCCGCGGCGAAAACACCGATGCACACCGCTTTATCCCGCAGGTCTTCGCATCGGGCGCGGCAGCGACTTTTTCCGAAGAGCCGCTCGATGCCCCCGCAGGCGATGTTGTCTACGTTGAAAACACCCGCGCGGCACTGCAAAAGATCGCGGAACGCTATCGCGAACGCTTCAATATCCCGGTCATCGGCATTACGGGCAGCGTAGGCAAGACCACTACAAAGGAAATGGTCGCTTTAGCTGTTTCCGCCGGTCTCAAAACGATGAAAACCGCCGGCAACGCGAATAGCCAGATCGGTCTGCCCATGACCGTTCTGCGCATCACGCCGGAGGACGAAGCCGCCATTGTCGAAATGGGCGTCAGCATGCCCGGCGAGATGGCGCGCATCGCAAAAGTCGCAAAGCCGAACATCGCCGTCATGACGAATATCGGCGTGTCGCACATCGAGTTCATGAAAACACGCGAGAACATCATGAAAGAGAAGTTCGGCATCACGGATTACCTGCCAAACGGCAGCAAGGTGTTCGTAAACGGCGATGACGACCTGCTTTCCACATTAAAAAGCACCCCGGAAAAGCAGATCGTGCGCTTCGGTCTCGGTGAAAATTGCGACTGGCGCGCCGTAGAGCTTGAGGCCGATACGGAGGGAACAAAGTTTATCTGTGTGCACGACGGTAAACGCGTAGAAATGTACGTCCCCGCTGCCGGCGAGCACAACGTGCGCAACGCCCTTGCCGCCGTCGCGGTCGCTGTGGAAGTCGGCGTTCCGGAGGAAAAAGCCGTCGCGGCCATCCGCACCTATGCACCGCCCGCCATGCGCCAACAGATTAAAGAAGCGCACGGCGTCACGCTGATCGACGATACCTATAACGCCAGCCCCGATTCCATGCGTGCCGCTTTGAAAATTCTCGGCGGCCTGAAAGCGACCGGCAAAAAGTACGCCGTACTTGCCGATATGCTGGAGCTCGGCGATTACGCAGAGCGCGGCCACTATGAAACCGGCGCGTTTGCGGCGGAAAACGGCACCGATGTCCTTATCGGCGTCGGCCCGCTCGCAAAGCACATCGTCGAGGGCTTTAAAAATCGTGAGAACAGCGCGTGGTTCGCCTCGAATGCGGAAGCCATCGCGTATCTGAAAGACCGTTTGCATCCCGGTGATGCCGTGCTGTGCAAAGGTTCCCGCGGCATGCACATGGATGAAATCATCCATGCCCTTTCGGAATAAGCCCGTATACTATAATATATTTAATATATATCACAATATAAAGACAAAAACCGGCAAGTTCCTTTTCACTTGCCGGTTTTTTGCAAAACGGAGGAAAGTTGTATGAAAACAAGATTACTGCGCCCGGAAGAAAACTGGAAATCAAATCTCACCATGGCTGTCGCCTTTGAGGGAGATTACGACCTCGAAAAAGCCAAAGAAAGCGCCGCTCGTGAGCGCACTGAAGAAGAAAAGAGGGAAGACGCCCGCAACCGCTGTTTCGGCACATTTTTAGACGACGATGAGACCATCTGCGGTGTTGTGAACAGCCGCGAGTACCTCTGTCGCTTCGACGGCGGCACGTATAAGCTCGGCGGTGTAGGCGGTGTTTCTACATTGCCGCAGTACCGCCGCGGCGGCGTTATCCGCGCTTGCATGACGGCCTCTCTCAAAGACATGTACGCAAACGATTTCACGTTCGCTTTTTTGTATCCGTTCAGCATGCAGTATTACCGCAAGTTCGGCTTTGAGGCCGGTGCGCCGGAATACCGCTGGTCGGTGCCGTTCACAGCGATGAAGCCGCAGGATGTCGGCGGGCACGTCGAGCAGATTTTCCCCGGCGGCGATTTTACCCCGCTTCTCACCGTCTATAACGCGTTCTATGCAGGCCACAACCTCTCCGCCGTCCGCGAAACGTATGATAAAGGTCTCGAAAAAGCGAACCTCTGGAACGATAAGCGCTACGTATTCGTCTGGTACAATAACGAGAATCAGCCGCGCGGCCTGATGATTACCCATAAAATCGAAGAAGACGGCGTCACATATCTTGACTGCACCCACATGTTCCAAAGCCCCGGCGGTTTCCTCGCGTGCGATGCCGAAGCGTTCAACGGCTTGCTGTTCTTCGCAAAATCCGCTTTCTCGTCGGATTACGAGAAGCTCCGTTTCACCGTCCCGTCCGATATGCACTTAGAGCAGCTCATCGGCGAAAACACGCGCACGTTTTGCTCCGTGTTCCCAAACGGCATGCTGCGCGTTGTCAACGTCGAGCGTGTTTTAGAAAACTGTGCTTGCCGCGGCACAGGGGAGATCACCCTCCGTATCGAAGACGATATCATCACGGAAAATAACGGCACATGGCGCCTGCACTTTGCCCCCGGCGAGCAAAATAAAGTCGAAAAAACCGACGCCGTACCGGACCTCATCCTCAACATCCGCGCCTTTTCTGCCCTCATCACCGGCGCCCGCGCCGCCGCCGATATCCCCTGGATGCCTGACGTCCGCCTCCTCCGCCAAGCTCCCGCCGTCCCCAACGTCTTCTACCCCAAAAAGTGCTCCATGATGGATCTGTTCTAAGCATATTAATTTTATTGTAGGATTATTAGTAACAATTACGAAAAAAAGAAGAGATTATAGGGGGTAATTAGTGCGTTGCACAGGATTTAAAAAACGAATTGACAATAAGCGTGTCGAATGGTATCATTTAAAATATGTAACAATATTTATTTAGAATATAAGGTGCGTGAATATAAATGAATAACAGAAAGTTTGCGCTTTCTATGATCATGAAGTTCTCCATTTTTGCATTGCAATTCGGCTTTTTTGCCATGGTTTTGTTCCAATATTACGGCCCGAGACTTTTCCGTAGAGCAGACAGCATCGGATATGCGGTCACATTGATTCTCTATGCCATCGTATACGTAGCACTCGGCAATCTTTTCCGTGCGTTTAAAATTACAGATTATTCCATAGCAGAAACTATTTTTTCGCAGTTCCTGTCCTTTGGCATGGCAGATTTGCTGCTCTATGGCGAATTCTGCATGATTCGCCATAATTATGTAAACTTAATTCCCGGCATTCTCACGGTGCTTTGCCAGCTTTTGGCGGCAGCGTGCTGGGCTCTTGTCGGCAAGCGTTTTACCATCGCGTTCGGCAAGCCGGAAAAGACCCTCGTCATCTCCGGCGCGGATAATGTGAATGAGTTTCTACAAAAATTTGATAAGATTGGTCATATCTTCACCATCGAAAAGGTCGTTTCTGCGGATATTCTGAAGGCCGACTGGAAAAAAGAAGTCGCCCCCTATCAGGCTGTCATTTTCTATGAGGTTTCCTCTAAAAAACGTTCAGAGGTGATCTGGTACTGCATGCAGAGCCGCAAGAGCCTCTATATCACGCCGCAGCTCAGTGAGATCACCATGGAAGGCTTCGGAGCGCGTCATCTGATCGATACGCCCATGATGAAATATGAGTACCGAAGCGAGCGTTTCTGGTACAACCTTGTCAAGCGCGTGGTCGATATTCTGCTTTCCCTTACGGCACTTATTCTGCTTTCCCCGCTGCTTCTTCTTACAGCCTTGGCCATCAAGCTCGAGGATCGCGGCCCTGTGTTCTATAAGCAAAAGCGCTGCACCAAAAACGGCGAGGTTTTTGAAATTCTCAAGTTCCGTAGTATGATCGTAGATGCGGAAAAAGGCGGCAAATCCATTCCGTGTCGCTCTGGCGATCCCCGCATCACACGTGTCGGCCGCGTCATCCGTAAACTGCGCATCGATGAATTCCCGCAGATCATCAACGTCTTAAAAGGTGATATGTCCATCGTCGGCCCGCGCCCGGAGCGCATCGAACACGTGGAAGAATACACAAAAGAAATCCCCGAGTTTTCCTACCGCCTGCGCGTCAAAGGCGGCCTGACCGGCTATGCCCAAATTTACGGCAAATACAATACGAGCCCCTACGATAAGTTGCGGCTCGATCTTCAGTATATCGAAAAACAGTCAATTCTGCTTGATTTAAAGCTGATTCTGCTGACAATCAAGATCATGTTCGTGCCGGAATCCACAGAAGGCTTCACAGAAGAGAAGTCTGCCCAGATGACAGAGAAAACCAAGAGTATAAATGAAATTGAAGAATAAATTCTTGATTTAATAATTGGAAGGAGAATTAGTATGTGTAAAAAGTATGATTATCTCATTGTAGGCAGCGGCCTTTTCGGTTCCGTATTTGCACACGAAGCTACACTGCGCGGCAAAAAATGCCTTGTGCTGGAGCGCCGCGATCACGTTGGCGGCAATATTTATTGCGAAGAGATCGAAGAAGTCACCGTACATCGTTACGGTGCACACATTTTTCATACGGCAAATCGCCGCGTATGGAAATATGTAAATGATTTAGCAGAGTTTAATCGCTTCACGAATTCACCAATCGCAAATTATAAAGGCGAAATCTACAACATGCCGTTCAATATGAATACGTTCTCGAAGCTTTGGGGTGTTGTAACACCGGACGAAGCACGTGAAAAGATTGAAGCACAGCGCGGCGTCGTAACAGGCGAACCCAAAAACCTCGAAGAGCAGGCGATTCGCCTTGTCGGCACGGATATTTACGCTAAGCTCATCAAGGGCTATACGGAAAAGCAATGGGGCAGACCTTGCACGGAGCTGCCGGCATTCATCATCAAGCGTCTCCCTGTGCGCTATACGTATGACAATAACTATTTTAACGATCCGTATCAGGGTATCCCGGTAAACGGCTATAATGAGATTATTGATAAGCTGCTCGATGGCATTGAAGTGCGCACTGATGTGGATTATCTTGCAAATCGTGCAGCGTATGATGCGCTTGCGGAAAAAGTCGTTTATACAGGTACGATTGATTCTTATTTTGATTATAAATGCGGTGAGCTTGAGTACAGAAGCCTGCGCTTCGAGACCGAAGTTTTGGATACACCGAATTATCAGGGCGTTGCGGTCGTCAACTATACGGACTGTGAAACGCCGTATACGCGCATCATCGAGCACAAGCATTTTGCGTTCGGTCAGCAGGAAAAAACGGTCATCACGCGCGAATATCCTGCGGTTTGGCAGCAGGGGATGGAAGCATATTACCCTGTCAATAACGAAAAAAACAGCGCGCTTTATCAACAGTATAAAGCACTGGCCGATGCCGAACCGAACGTGATCTTCGGCGGCAGATTGGCAGAGTATAAATATTATGATATGGATAAGGTTATTGAGGCAGCGCTTTCGGCTGTGGAAAAAGAATTTGCGGAGTAAGACATTATGATGGAAAATTCAAAAATCAGCGTGATCATGCCTGTGTATGGTGTAGAAGCTTACGTTGGCAAAGCAATAGAGAGCATACAGAAACAGACTTATAAAAACTGGGAGTTTTTCTGTGTAGATGACGGCACAAAGGATCGCAGCGGTGAGATTTGTGACGAATATGCAGCAAAAGATCCACGCATCAAAGTCATTCACAAGGAAAACGGCGGTGCGCCAAGCGCAAGAAATGTCGCAATCGATCAAGCTACCGGCAAGTATTTGTATTTTATGGATTCCGACGATTGGGCGGAGTCGACCATGCTGGAAGATATGGTGACGGCAGCAGAGAAGAACAGTTCCCAGTTTGTTGTAACGGGCTTTTATATTGATACGTATTACACGGATTCGGAAAAATTTGTACAGGAGCAGGCGTATAAGGATTGTGCGTATCCCACACAACAGGCGTTCCGTGAGGACGCCCATCATCTGTTTGATCTGAATTTGCTGTATTCTCCGTGGAATAAGCTCTTTTTGACAGAGTATGTAAAGGGCAACGGTATTTATTTTCCGCAGACCTTCTGGGATGATTTCCCGTTTATTTTAAGCGTTATCCGCGATGTGGAGCGCGTTACGGTGCTTTCCGGCAAGTATTATCACTTTATTCGCAAGCGTCAGGAAAGTGAGACTGCGCGTTACAGAAGCGATATGTACGATAAGCGCGAGGAAGAACACGGCTGGATGATTGACCTTTATGAGCACTGGAATATTCATACGCCGGAAACAGAAGAATTCCTCGCACGCCGTTATTCCGAGCGCCTTATCGGCTGTATCGAAAATGTAACAAACCGCAACTGTACGCTCACCACAAAAGAGAAAAAAGCGAAAATCCGTGAAATGATTTCTACCCCGACAGCTATGCAGTCTGTAAAGCTCACCAAAGCGCGCTCAGCCTATATGAAGCTCATGCTTGTGCCGCTTAAAATGCACAGCGCTGGGCTGACGTATCTTGAAGGTCGCATTATTTCCAAGGTGAAGTCCGGTAACACAGAGCTTTTTGCTAAGCTGAAGGCCGGTAGATAACGGAGGCTGTAAATGGATAAGACAACTCCGTTTTTCAGCATCGTGATGCCCGTATACGGCGTTGCGGATTATTTGGAACAAACGCTGCAAAGTGTGGCTGCACAGACTTTTGACGATTTTGAAGTCATTTTGGTTGATGACTGTTCGCCGGATGATTCTCCGAAAATTTGCGATGCGTGGGTCAAAAAAGACGAGCGTATGACCGTATTGCATCTGCCCGAAAACGGCGGCCTCAGCAACGCACGCAACGCCGGTTTCCCGCATGTACGAGGAGAGTATGTGTTCTTTATGGATTCCGACGATGTGATCGATGCGAATCTGTTGGAGCAAGTAAAAGCTTCTTTGGAAGTAAACAGGGCAGACGTTGTTGTTTTCGGACTTTTAGAGCAGTATTATGACCGCGCAGGTGTTTTAAAGCAGACTTTCCCGGTCGCAGCGGAAAAAACGCTGTATCTGTATACGCCGGAAGACGTGCGCCGTGAGGTTATTCATTTGGAAGAAAAAACGCTGTACGGCTATGCGTGGAACAAAGTCTACCGTGTTCAGTCTCTGCGTGAAAGCGGTGTGATATTTGAAAAGATCACGCTGATCGAGGACATCAAATTCAACGTTTCTTATTTTGATTCGGTGTGCTCCATGAACGTACTGAATACAACACCGTATCATTATTTGAAGCGTATAGACGGCAGCCTGACAAATAAATTTCTGCCGGATTATTTCACACTCAACGCGGAGCGGGTTTTCTTGGTGCTGGAGCAGTATAAAAACTGGGGCATGTGCACAGAAGAGGTGCGCAGAATTTTAGCCAATATCTATGTGCGCTACCTGTTTTCTGCCTTGCAGCGCAATTGCGATAAACGCTCTGACATGAACCACGCGCAGCGCAAAGAATGGCTCAAGCAGCAGTATAAAACGCCGTTGTGCAAAGAACTGCTGTCGGCGGTTCAGGCAAGCGGCACGCTTTTCAAGTGCATGGCAAAGGCGTTTTGTGCAGGCAATATCCCGTTGTGTCTGATGATTGCTCGCAGTATTTTTGCAGTAAAAAGCGCGTTTCCCACGGTCTTTTCGACACTCAAACAACAGCACTGACCGAATTTGCTTGTTTTTAGGAGAAAGTATGGAAGTTCTGATCGGATATATGATAGACGGCAGAAACAGCGGTATTGATAAATATCTTTTGCGTGTTCTGCGTGTCTTTTATGATGCAGGTATACACGCGGACATTCTCACAGGAAAGGATAATGTAGATTTACGTGCCTGCTTAGCGCCGTTTAAAGCAGAAATCCACGAGATTCCCGGATTGATGCACCCGCAAAAGCAGTATAAAGCGATGCGGAAAATCTTATCTCAAAAAGCTTATGATGCAGCATATTTCAATATTTCAGAGCCGATGCACTGTATTGGTGCCAAAGCCGCACACGATGCCGGTGTACCGCGCGTGATTTTGCATAGTCACAGCACGTCCCAGGGAGAAAGCAGCATAGTAAAAGCGTTTTTGAAGTCTTTCATGAATGGCAGAAGCCGCAACAAGCTGCCAAAGTACGCCAATGATTATTACGCCTGTTCCAAAGCCGCAGCAAAATGGTTGTTCCCATCGGAATTGGTTGAACAAAACAAGGTGAAAATTCTATACAATCCGATCGAAGTAGAGCGCTATGCGTTTGATTCTGCTGTACGCGCAAAAATGCGCAGTGTACTCGGATTTTCGGAGAAAGACGTTGTGCTCGGGCATATCGGTAACTATGTCACGGCTAAAAATAGCGCTTACCTTTTAAAAATCCTGCAAAAAACACGTGAAAAGCTGCCGAATGCCAAGCTGCTTTTGATTGGTGATGGGCCTGATCGTCTGGCAGTGGAAGCACAGGCAAAAGAAATGCAGCTATTTGAACATATGCAGTTTTTGGGAATTCGTGACGATGTACCGTCGCTTTTGCAGGCGATGGACGCATTTTTATTGCCGTCACTTTTCGAGGGGTTACCTGTTTCTGCAATCGAAGCACAAGTTGCAGGCTTAAAAACATTTTTAAGCGACCGTATCACAGATGAAGTAAAGCTCACAGATGATTGTGTTTTTCTTGATATCGAAAACAACGGAGGAACGTGGGCAAATGCGATCGTAAATGCACAGCCGTGTGTTCATAAGGATGTCCACTCGTTCCGCGAACAAATTCGTCCGTTTGACTTAGATGCACAAAAAGAGGAGATATTATCCATATTGGGTTAGGGGGAAGAAGTTGTTATGAAAAAACTCGCCGACCGCACATTTTGGTGGATTGAACTATTTGCCGGCTTAGGGTTTATGACTGTCGGCTTCTTTCAGGATTGCTCGCTGACATTCGGTACGGCAATCATTTCTTTAGCATTATGGCCAACACTGTTTTTATCTGCCGCAGTCTGCGTATATCGATTTTTACACTTTAAGACGTACAGTAAAAGCCGTGGCTTTTGGCTGATCGCAGCACTTTGCGTAACCTATCTGCTTTCAACCTTTTTGAATCGCCAGTATGGTTGGTATGAGAATATCCGAACACTCATCATGCAGGGAATCTTATTCTTAATGGTGTATTGCTATAAGGAGAGCCGTTCCGCGGAAGATATAAGAAAGCGGCGCGTTTGGATTGGATTTTATTTAAGTGTATGTGCTGTACTGACCGTTATGAGCTTTGCTTATATGCTTCTCGGAAAAAATGAGATCTTTTATCCCGAAACACCGGAAATGCCGCTTTACTATACTGGCTTTTACTGGGGACGCCTCTACGGTGTCTATTGGGATCCGAATATCGGCGCTTTAATGTGCTGCGTCTCACTTTTGCTTGCAATTGGTATTTTCAGTAAAAATCACAACATCATTTTGCGTATTGCAATGGGCTGTTTAGTGGTGTTAGATGTGCTGTATATCACGTTTTCAGATTCCCGCGCGTGCCGCATTGCGCTCACTATCGGCGTGGCGGTTTGTGCCGTGCTTTATACGGTTAAAAGCCGCAGAAGAGGAGTTACCGTTTTGCTTGCTGTTGTAGCGGTTGTAGCCTCGGTAGCTTTGCCGACAGCTATAAAGACAGTTTATAATAACAGTGTGGCAGTTATGGAGAAAAAAGAAACTGTGAGCGCAAGCAGTTCAGCGAAACCAAGTGCAGCAGCAAAGCCAAGCGCTGAACCCGACGCAACAAAGGTGACAATCCGCCCCAAAGAAACGAACGCGGCAGATATATCAAATCGCCGTATAGATATTTGGAAAAGCGCAATCGAGATATTTAAAGAAAAACCGGTTTTCGGTGTGGGGCATAACACAGTTTTGGCTTACGTTGAAGCCGAACAGGAAGATTCCTATTTAATCAATAACGACCACATGCACTTTTCCAGTATGCACAACGCCTTCTTTGATATTTTAGTCGCACAGGGCGCGGTTGGCTTGCTACTATATTTAACGTTAGCCGTGTGGTGCATCATTGCCGTATTTAAAAATTGGAAACAGATTTCTATGCAGCTGCAAGGAATCGCACCGGCGTATTTAGCCGTTTTGGCAGCCATGGTGTGTGCAAGCTGTTTCATGTCTGAAATTTTGTACGTCTGTTCACCTATGTCCTTCATATTCTGGATGGCCTTAGGTGCATTGATGCAGACTGTAAAAAAGGAAGAGGGAGAACATTATGCAAAAAGTGCTAAGCGTCTCAGTCGCAGCGTATAACGTAGAAAAATTTATCGAACAGTGTCTTGATTCCTTTATCGATCCTGCAATTTTAGATCGTGTAGAGGTCCTCGTGACCGATGACGGCTCCAAAGACCGCACGCCGGAAATTGTTTCCGCATATGAAAAAAAACATCCCGGAACATTCCGTTTGATCTCACAAAAAAATGCAGGACCCGGTTCCACTGTAAATAGCGGCATCAAGCACGCTACCGGAAAATATTTTCGTATGGTAGACGGTGATGACTGGGTAAACACAGCGCAGATGGGCGCTTTTCTGGATATACTGGAAAAGACAAATGCCGATATGGTCTGTGCGGATCATTGCTGTGTAGACCATGAAACAGGGCAAAAAAAAGAAGAGAAAACGAACGTTGCTCCGTGTATGGACGTGCCGTTTTCTTCTGTTTGCGATCAACTCACCGTGGCGATGCACAATGTGACCTATCGCACGGATATTCTGCAAAAGAATAACATTCATCTTGATAACTGTTTCTATACAGATGCAGAGTACCTTTTGTACCCCATCCCGTATGTGAAAACAGTCACCGTTGCACCGCAAACAATCTATATGTATCGTGTTTCGCTTTCCACACAGAGCATGAATATCAACAGCTTACAGCGCAACTGTGCGATGCACGAGTTGGTACTCGGTCACCTTTCCGATGCATATGCGGCGTATGAAAACAGCGTTACGTCAGAACCGAAAACTGCCGCATTCCTGCGCAGAAATATCGCCCGAATTGCCGGTATGCAGCTTTTCATTTATCTGACAGCCACAGACAGCAAAGCGGCAAAGCAGTCCGCAAAAGCTATGGTGAAAACAATTAAAGGTAAAAGCGAAACGCTTTATACCGAACTCAATGGCGCTAAGAGCTTTAAAATGCTGACATCTACAAATTTCCTGCTTTTCCCGGTACTTGCTTCCATGAAAAAGCGAGAAGTCGGTGCGAACGGTTAAGAGGACAACATGGAAAAAGCAGTAGAGCGAAAGCGAATTGTTTATTTTGATGTGTTAAATGTTTTGGCATGTCTTTGCGTTGTAGGCATGCATTGCAACGGCGCAGTTCATGCGTTTTCCGATTCTTCTGGCTGCTGCCATTTTTGTATTCATAAAGTATGCTTGCGATTATCCGATTTTTCGAAACGAGAAATTTATCCGTCTCATCAAATGGCTTTCAGGGGCAAGTTTTGGAATCTACTTGATACACGTGCTGGTTATCGATCGAATTACATCGTGGTTTTCGGTCGATACATTAAGCGGATGGTGGCGGCTATTCGGTGCGTTTGCGGTTTATTTTGCCGCTCTGCTGCTTGTAAAGGCATTGCAGAAGATCCCGTATGTCGGCAAATATTTGTTTCCATAAAGATATATACGGTAAGAATTGCGGAGCTTACCGTGCGGTTTAGACCGAAAGGATAAAGGTTCTGCTTATGAAAGGGAAATCCCTGAAATTAAATTTTGTGATGAACGCCATTCTCACAATGTCGTCCATCATTTTTCCGCTCATCACCTTCCGCTATGTTTCCAATATTCTGTTGCCGGATGGAACAGGCAAGGTTTCGTTTGCCATCTCGTTAATCACCTATTTCAACATGTTTGCACAGCTTGGCATCCCAATTTACGGCATACGCATCTGCGCTATGGTGCGAGATGACCGGGAGCAGCTGACGCGAACGACACACGAACTGCTCGCCATTAACCTTGTAGTCGGGGCGTTATCATATGTTGCGCTGGCACTGGCCATTATTTTTGTGCCGCGGCTGCGGGAGGACAGAGCACTGTATATCGTGGTCAGCTCTATGATTCTGTTTTCTGCCATTGGTATGGAGTGGCTCTATAAAGCTTTGGAGCAGTACACTTATATTGCGGTGCGGTCGATTGTCTTCAAGATCATCGCCATGGTCGGCATGTTTCTTTTGATCCACCAAAAAAGCGATTATGTAGTTTATGGAGGCATCACCGTATTTGCATCCAGTGCTGCAAATATCATCAATTTGTTTCATGCGCGAAAGTACATCGATTTTCACTCAGTCGGATATTACAGCATACACCGTCACTTAAAGCCGGTGCTGATCTTTTTCGCCATGTCCTGTGCCACGACAATCTATACGAATCTCGACAACGTCATGCTGGGGATTATGACGACAAAAGAACAAGTCGGATACTACGATGCAGCTGTAAAGGTGAAGGTCATTTTAGTCAGCTTAGTTACATCGCTTGGCACGGTTCTGTTGCCGCGCGCCTCGTATTACGTTGAGATGGAGATGAAGGGCGAATTCAGGCGTATCAGTGCAAAGGCTCTGAACTTCGTCATGCTGGTGGCGCTGCCGCTGATGATCTTTTTCATGCTATTTGCCGAGCAGAGCATTTGTTTCCTGACTGGCGGTACAATGTATGAATCGGCAACTCTGCCTATGCAGATCATTATGCCGACGCTATTGTTCATCGGCATCACAAATGTGTTGGGCATTCAAATTCTTGTGCCGCTTGGGCGTGAAAAAACAGTGCTCGTTTCCGAAATCGTCGGTGCTGTTACCGATCTAATATTAAATGCGATTTTAATTCCGCTGTACGGCGCGGCCGGTGCGGCCATAGGTACGCTTGCCGCCGAGTTTGCGGTGCTCGTGGTGCAGTATATTGCGTTGCGTTCAGAAGTGCGCGGTGCTTTTCTGGATATACATTATTTTAAAATTTTTGCAGCACTCATTCCGGCTGTGCTTAGCGCAGTTTGGGTCAGTCATCTGCAAATCGGCACATTCTGGTTGCTGGTGTTTGCAGCGATATTGTTTTTTGGCTTCTACGGCATCGTCTTACTGTTGCTCAAAGAACCGCTCGTAAAAGAGATTGTGTTCGGACTGCTCTCAAAACTCAAAAGAAAGAATAAAGCGGATGACGTAGCTTAATTGCATCATCCGCCGTAAAAGCTCGGTACAGATTGTGCCGAGTTTTTTTATCCCCTCCCCACATGCACCAAATGTGCGATGCCCGGTATGCTCTCGCCCTGCTGCGAAGAGGTTGTGGACATCAGTGCGCCGGTCGCCATAAAGAGAATATTTTTCAGCTCTCCGCGATCCATGCGGTTCAAAATATGCCCGCATAATACACCGGCTGAGCATCCGCAGCCGGAGCCGCCCGCGTGCACGTCCTGTGCCTCGCGGTCAAATAAAATCAGCCCGCAGTCCTCGTGGTTGCGCAGAACGATCCCGTTTTCGCGCAGCAGTTCGTATAATAATTTTGTGCCAACCGCCCCGAGGTCACCTGTGTAAATGCGGTCGTAGTCCTCAGGCTTTGTCGCCGTATCGTTAAAAAAATCCAGCAAAGTCTGCGCCGCAGCGGGGGCCATCGCCGCGCCCATGTTCGTCATGTCGGTCACACCAAGGTCGGTGATGCGCCCCACGGTCGCGTGCCGCACTTGAATGTCGCCGCTCATACCGAGCACCGCGCTGCCCGAAGCTGTCGCCGTCCACTGCGCAGTCGGCGCGCGCTGGCTGCCGTATTCCAGCGGCGTGCGGAATTGCCGCTCCGCGGTGCAGAAGTGGGAGGAGGTCACCGCGCAGGCGTAGTTCGCCGCGCCGCATTCCACCATGATGGAGGCCATGATGAGCGTTTGCGTCATTGTGGAGCACGCCCCGTATTGCCCAAGGAACGGAATGTCCATTCCGCGCAGACCAAACGTGCTCGAAATGCACTGGTTCAGCAGATCCCCCGCAAATACCATGTTAATGTCCTGCTTTTGAAGCCCCGCCTTGCGTATCGCAAGGTTCGCGGCTTCCGTTTGCAGCATGCTTTCCGCTTTTTCCCAGCTTTCCTGATTCAAATAAGAATCGAGAAACGTCTGGTCAAAGTCGCGCGCCAGCGGGCCCGCGGCTTCTTTTTTTCCGCACACCGCTGCGTGGCCCAAAATCGCCGGGCGGCGCTCAAATAGAAGCGTGTAACGTCCGAGTCTTTTCATAAGCCCTCCTTAAAACAGCCCGATGATATACAGCACGATCCCGTACAAAACCGAAGCCGAAATGCCAAACACCAGTACCGGCCCCGCCACCGTGAATAGCTTCGCGCCGAGGCCCGTCACAAAGCCCTCGCTTTTAAATTCCAGCGCAGGGGAGACCATCGAGTTCGCAAACCCCGTAATCGGAACCAACGTGCCTGCCCCGGCGTATTTCGCTATGTTGTCGTATACGCCGCAGGCTGTCAGCGCGGCGGAAATGAAAATGAGCGAGATGGAAACGCACGTCCGCGCGTCTTTTAAATCGAGCCCCAGCAGCATGAACGTGTTCGCAAGCGCCTGCCCCAGCGTGCAGATGGCCCCGCCGGATAAAAACGCAAACAGGCAGTTTTTCAGTACGGGGGAGTGCGGCGAAGCCTTCTGTACCATCGCGTCATATTGCTGCGGTGTTTTCTTTTTCATACGACCACCCTTTCTGTTTAACCGGGTTTATTGTGCGTATCGAGGTAAAAGATATTCCACATTTTTAAGATTTTAGTTGATTATCTCAAACAGAGCGTGTATAATCAGTTGCAGGTGATATTATTATGTCTAAACTCAGCATCCTGAAGCAGAAAACTAAGCGCGATGTGGATATGACGCAGGGCAGCATCTTCCGCCACCTCATCACATTCGCGTTTCCGCTTCTCATCGGCAACATTTTCCAGCAGCTCTACAACACGGTCGATACGTGGGTTGTCGGAAACTATGTCAGCAACGAGGCTTTCTCGGCGGTCGGCACGGTCGGTCCCGTTATCAACATGCTCATCGGCATATTCTTAGGGCTTTCCAGCGGCGCCGGCGTCGTCATTTCACAGTATTATGGCGCAAAGCGGTATGATAAGGTGCGTGATACCGTCCACACCTCCATCGTCATGACGCTCATTTTGGCTGTGCTCTTTACGATCATCGGCATCGCTATGATCCCCTTCGTACTCAATTTCATGAAGACCCCGGCAGAGGTCATGCCGGAGTCCTCCGCGTACCTCACCATCTACTTCGCGGGCGTCATCGGTCTTATGCTCTACAACATGGGCGCGGGCATTCTGCGTGCCGTGGGTGATTCCAAGCGCCCGTTCTATTTCCTTGTCGTCTCCGCCGTGCTCAACATCATTCTCGATCTCGTCTTCGTGCTGTCGCTCGGCATGGGCGTTAAAGGTGTTGCGTATGCGACCATTATCTCGCAGGGCGTCTCCGCCATGCTTACGATGATTACGCTGTTCCGCACGGATTCCTGCATCAAGGTCGAGCTCAAATACTTGAAGCTCGATAAAGAAATGCTCGCGAAGATTGTGCGCGTCGGCATCCCGGCCGCCATCCAAATGGCGATCACCGCGTTCTCGAACGTATTTGTACAGTCTTATGTTAACTACTTCGGCGCAGACTGTATGTCCGGCTGGACGGCGTACAGTAAGATTGACCAGCTTCTCTTCCTGCCGATGCAGTCTCTCGCGCTCGCGTCTACCACATTCGTCGGCCAGAACCTCGGCATCGATCAGGTCGCCCGCGCCAAGAAGGGCGCGCGCACGGCGTTCCTCATGTCCGTCGTCGCAACCGTCATTCTGACAATCCCGTTGCTCATCTTCGCGCCGCAGCTCGTCTCGTTCTTCAACGGCAAAGCAGAGGTCGTCGCATACGGTTCCATGCTGCTGCGTTATTGCTCGCCGTTCTACGTGTTCTGCTGCGTCAACCAGGTCTACTCCGGCGTGCTGCGCGGTGCAGGCAATTCCCGCGCACCGATGATTATCATGTTGAGCTCGTTCGTCGTCTTCCGCCAGATTTACCTCTTTATCATGGCGAACTTCATCTCTAACACCATCATTCCCATCGCCTTAGGCTACCCTGCCGGTTGGCTCGTGTGCAGCACCCTCACACTGCTCTATTATCGCCACGCCGACCTCTCCAAGAGCCGCCTTGTCGAAGACGCAGAGAAAAAAGCAGAAGCTTCAGGAAAAAGCCGCATAAAAGCTGTATGAAATACAGTTGTACAAAATACAACAAAATTGCCCCTCGAACACCGCATGCACGTGCCGGTGTCCGAGGGGCTTTTTTCATTTCCGCAAAATCGTACTACCTTTCCACCTTTTCTCCTCGACAAAACCAAATTTTTTTCAAAAATCCATCTTTAGATGGATTACATTTCGCGCGGAATATGATATATTGTGATTATAAACCATAAAAGGGGAGTAGAGCACATGAATGAAGTCGTCATCAAGCCATCGCTGCGCGAGCAATTCTTACAGGGTTGGGCTCAGTGCCGCGTCATTTTCTTCAGCGCGCCGTGCGGCTTCGGCAAGTCTACAGCCGCCACCGCCTTGCTCAGCAATCACAAAACCAGCGTGTTTTCGGCAGAAGACCCGGAATTCCTGCGCGAGCCCGTGCCGAAAAATGTAGATGCGATTGTGATCGATTCCCTGCCCGCGCTCAAAGACCCGGAAGACCAGCAAACGCTCTGCGCATGGATCCGCGAAAATCCGGAGCTGCACTTCGTCATTTTAAGCCGCGGCGTGCTGCCCGGCTGGCTCATGCCGTTCCGCTTTACGGGGCTTTTGCAGCTCATCGAGGCCAGAGATCTGCTGTTTGACCGCGATACCGTGCGTGTTTTTCTGGAAAAGAATGGCTGCACACCAACGGAAGCAGAGATCAACGTCATCATCCACGATTCTCTCGGCTACCCGCTGGCCCTAACGGCGCTTTCGCGCCTGATGCAAAACGGTCAGCCCTATACGCCGGAGATCGTCGGCATTGTGCAGCAGGAAATCTATCACTATTTTGAGGATAACATCTTCAACCGCTTTTCAATGCCGCTGCGCCGTATGCTGCTTAACATCGCCCCGTTCGATACATTCGACGCCGAGCTTGCCCAGATGATTTCCGGCGACAGCCACATCAACGAGCTTATTTCCATCGTTCGGCACGATACCACCATGCTTTTAAATGCCGATGCACAGAAATACCGCTTCTGGAGCTTTTTCCAACAGTTTCTCATGTGGGAACTCCGCCAAGTCTATACGCCGCAGGAGCAGGCCGCAGTGTACAGCCGCGCCGGGCTTTACTATGAGCTGCACGAAGATTACGAGCATGCGCTCGAGTGCTATTCGCGCTGCAAAGACCACCACCGCGTCTCGGAAATGCTCATCCGCAACGCAGAGCAGCACCCCGGTGTGGGACATTACTATGAGATGGAAAAGTATTACTATGCTATCCCGAAAGAGGAGATCCTCCGCTCGCCATCGCTCATGTGCGGTATGAGCATGCTCACGTCCCTCTGCATGGATTACGAAGCCTCCGAAATGTGGTATTCCGCCCTGCAGGAGTATGCCGCCCCACTCAAAAAGACCGACACCGCCTACAAAGAGGTGCGCGGCAAGCTTGCATATCTCGATATCTCTCTCCCGCAGCGCAGCAGCAAAGGCATCGCAGAGAACATCGGCAACTATTTCAAAATTCTAACGGATAAAAGCTTGCAAACACCCACGTTTTCTGTCACCAGCATGCTGCCAAGTCTTATGAACGGCGGCAAAGATTTCTGTTCGTGGTCCAAGCACGATGAACTGCTCTACAAAACCATCCGCAAGCCGATGGAGGCCATTCTCGGCAAAGACGGCATCGGTTTTGCCGATTGCGCCCTTTGCGAAAGCAAATTTGAAAAAGGGGAGGATAACCTTCCGTGGCTCATGACGCTTGTAGCCCAGTTGCCCGAGATCGAGCGTCACGGTACGCCGGATATGACGTTCGCCATCATCGGTCTCATGGCGCGCGCCCAAACGAAGCAGGGCAACGCCATCATGGCGCTTTCTTCTTTAGACAGTCTGCGAACAGAGTTTGAGGAGGACAACAAGCGTTTCCTGCCGAATATCGATGCCATGCGCTGCCGTATATGGCTGCGCACCGGTGAAATGGAAAAGGCAGAGCAGTGGTACCGTACATCTGCCCCCCAGATCACGCCGCGCATCCGTACCATGTGGCGCTACCAGTATATAACGCGTGCCATGGTTGAGATCGCGCTCGGAGAAGAAAATGCGGCGCTGCTCACATTGGCCTCACTTATCCCGTTCTGTGAGCGCTGCGGTCGTGTGATGGACCGCATATATATCCGCATCCTAACGGCCGTTTGCTATCAGCGGCAAAATAACGCCCGGTGGCAGGAGGAGTGGATGCAGGCGCTTGATGCCGCCCATGAGTACCGCTTCGTTATGCCCATTGCGCAGTTTGGCGCCGCCGTAATGCCTATGCTGACGTTTACCGGCTACAAAAAGGACGAGTCCTTCTTTTCACTCCTTTTACAGGAAACGCGCCGTCAGGCTGTTTTGTACCCGAATTTCTTGCGTCCCATGCCGCGGCTCTCAGAACCGCTTTCGCCCGCAGAAACGCAGGTGCTCCGGCTCCTGTGCGGCAACCGCAGCAACCAGGAGATCGCTGACATCCTCGGTGTCAAGGTCGCCACCGTCAAAACGCATGTTATCCACATCCTCCAAAAGCTCGGCGTCAAACGCCGCGGCGAAGCCAAAGAAGTCGCCCAAAAACTCCATATCATCGAGTTTTGACGAAAACTCCCGACCGCCGCAAATGATGAACCGCAGCAGTCGGGAGTTCTTTTTATTTAAATATTCAATTTCAGCTTACTTTTCCAAAAATCCCTTCAGCGCCGCATAGTCCACATTCTCCGGCTTCACTTCGTCAAAGAACTTCAGCAGCTTTTCGGCCAGCACGCGTACGCCGCCGACGGAATTGCTTTCGATATTCAGCGGTAAAATGGGGTCGTGTACGCTCATGCGCAGCAGGAACCAGCCGTCACCGTCGTTTTCCGGGAACGAAATGCGAATGCCTTCGCGGTTGTCCGGCGCAATGTCCCAGTTGTGCGCTTTCGCGTAGCTTTCAAGCGCCGCAATGGTGCCCTCGCCATAGGGGCGGAAATCCTCCGCTGTAATGGGGAAGCGTAATTCTTTTTCTTCCTTGGCTTCCTTCAGATCGGCGATGAGACTATCGAGCGATTTGCCCTCGCGACGCAGCTGTGCCGCCTTAATGATGATCTTCGTCACCAGATAGGCACCGTCGTCAAGGAAGTAGTTCTCGCGCAGCGCCGCATGGCCGCTCGTCTCAATCGCCAGCGGGCAATTCACGCCCTCGTTATTCAGGCGCACCGCTTCGTTGATGACATTCTTGTAACCGCGCTTAAAGCGGTGATGCTTGCCGCCGAGCGTCTGCTCAATGTAGGTCTTGAGTCCGTCGGACGTAATGGAGTCCGTCACAATGGTGCCGCCCGGGTTGCCCTCCAGCGCAATGGCGGAAGCAATCGCCACAAGACGGTTGCGGTTGATCTCTTCGCCGCGGCTGTCCACAGCGCCGCCGCGGTCTACGTCTGTGTCAAAAATTACGCCAAGGTCCGCACCGGCCTTCACGGTCGCCGCGCAAACGCTCGCCATGGCCTCCTCGTTCTCCGGGTTCGGAATGTGGTTCGGGAAGCGGCCGTCCGGCTCCAAAAACTGGCTGCCTGTAATATCCGCACCAAGCGGCTTCAGCACGTTGTTTGCGTAAAAACCGCCCGCGCCGTTGCCGGCGTCCACAACGATCTTAAAGCCCGCAAGCGGGTGCGCATAATCTTCCGCGTTCACGCCCTTGCGGATCATCTCGCGCAGATTATCTGCATATTTTGACATATAGTCCACCGGCACCAGCGTGCCGTTGTCGGTCTCCTTCGGCGCAGCGCCGTTCTGTGCATATTCCAAAATCTCGGAAATATCCGGGCTGTCCAGGCCGCCCGCAGGCGTGAAGAACTTCAGTCCGTTGCGGAAGAACGGATGGTGGCTCGCCGTAATCTGCACCGAGCAGTCGCACGGCAGCTCCAAAACCGCCATGAACATCGACGGGGTAGAGGCAAGGCCGCAGTCGTAAACCGAAGCACCGTACGTCGTAAACGCGCGGAACAGCGCCGCCGCAATGCGGTCTGCGGAAATGCGGGAGTCATGGCCGACGGCAATTTTCAGCCCCTCGGCGCACTTATCCAGGTGCTTTTCGCACCAAACGAGAAAACCGGCCGCAATGCGCTCCACGACCTCATCGGTCAGGTTAATCGGCGCGCCGCCGCCTTCACTTGCAACACCGCGAATGTCAGTGCCGCTTTTCAAAGTTTTATAGGCAAACATGGAAAAGACCTCCTGTTTCATTTTGCATTTTATCCAAGCTTATTATAATACAACTCCCGTAAAATGAAAAGAGCTTTTTGATTTTTGACAAATACGTTTTAGTATGGCTAAAAACCGCTTACAAACTGCAAGCTGTAAACTGGAAAATTGCAAATTTCGTGTAAAATCAAAAATTTTTCCAAAAAAGTGTTGACAAAATGAAATTTTGGTGGTATAAACTTAGCATAATAATTCAAGGGCACAGATGAAGAGAAGTACCCGGCAGACCGCTTTGCACAGTGAGCGGGGGAGAGTGTGAACCCCGCGTAAGCACACCGGCGAATAACACTTCGGAGCCTCAAGCCGAAAAGATGCGCATATCTCAGTAGGTGCGACGTGTGGCGGCGCGTTAAGCCGTGCCTGTCTTGTTAGAGACAGTAAAGGTGATCTTCTTTATAAGATAATTTAGGTGGCACCGCGGATACAACAGCTATTCGTCCTAAGAAATTGGGACAAACGGCTGTTTTTTTATTTGCGTTTGGACTGAAATTATTTTATTTGGAGGGAACCGATATGTGTTCGATTATGGGTTACACAGCAAAAGACATTCGTTTGGAAGATTTACGAAAGGGCTTTGATAAAACCGTTTCCCGCGGGCCGGATATGTCCCGCACACTGGAAACGTCTGCAGGTTGGCTCTTTTTCCACCGCCTCGCCATCATGGGCCTTACAGAAGAAGGCATGCAGCCGTTTGAGCTGGACGGTTCCGCCGTCGTCTGCAACGGCGAGCTCTACGGTTTCCGTTCCGTTAAAGAGGAGCTCCGGAGAAAAGGCTACACCTTCAAAAGTGATTCCGACTGCGAAATTTTGCTCCCCCTCTACAAAGAAGAGGGCACCGAGATGTTCAAAAAGCTCGACGCCGAGTTCGCCCTGATTATTTACGATGCCGAGACCGATCGCTTCATCGCTGCGCGTGACCCCATCGGCATCCGCCCGCTCTACTACGGGTACAGCGAAAGCGGCCACATTATGTTCGCCAGCGAGCCGAAAAACCTCGTCGGCCTGTGCCATCGCGTTATGCCGTTCCCGCCGGGCCACTACTATAAGGACGGCAAATTCACCTGCTACTGCGACATCGCCGAAGTCGAAGAAGTTTGCCACGATGACCTCGAGACTGTCTGTAAAAAAATCCATGATAAGCTCGTTGCCGGCATCGAAAAGCGACTCGATGCCGATGCCCCGCTCGGTTTTCTTCTCAGCGGTGGGCTCGATAGCTCCCTCGTCTGCTCCGTCGCGGCAAAGCTTTTAAAGAAGCCCATTCGCACGTTCGCCATCGGCATGAGTGAAGATGCCATCGATTTAAAATACGCCCGCGAAGTTGCCGATTACATTCACAGCGACCACACCGAGGTCATCATCACAAAGGACGATGTTATCGAAAATCTCGAAACCGTCATTGCGCTGCTTGGCACGTATGACATCACCACCATCCGCGCCAGCATGGGCATGTACCTCGTCTGCAAAGCCATTCACGAGCAGACCGATGTCCGCGTGCTGCTCACCGGTGAAATTTCCGATGAGCTCTTCGGCTACAAATATACAGATTTCGCCCCCAGCGCCGCCGCGTTCCAAACGGAAGCCCAAAAGCGTGTGCGGGAGCTTCATATGTACGACGTGCTCCGTGCCGACCGCTGCATCTCCGCCAACTCGCTCGAAGCCCGCGTTCCGTTCGGCGACCTCGATTTCGTCAAATACGTCATGTCCGTCGATCCCGAGATGAAGCTCAACAAGTACAAAAAAGGCAAATACCTCCTGCGCCACGCGTTCGAGGGCGATTACCTCCCGCTGCCGATTTTATACCGCGAAAAAGCCGCGTTCTCCGATGCCGTCGGTCACTCTATGGTCGATTACCTCAAGGCCTACGCCGAAACAAAGTATACCGATGACGAAATGAAGCTCCGCGCCGCAAAATATCCGTTCGCAACGCCGTTTACGAAAGAATCCCTTCTCTACCGTGAAATTTTTGAAAAATACTATCCCGGTCAGGCGGAAATGATCAAGGACTTCTGGATGCCGAACAAAGCGTGGGAGGGCTGCGACGTCAACGATCCCAGCGCCCGCGTGCTTGCAAACTACGGTGCCTCCGGCGAATGATTGGAAAGATTCATAAACTTTCTCAAAGTTTAACAAATTCACTGAAAATTTAACCTGAATGCAACACACCTTTTTTCCGTTTAGCCCTTGTGTATTCTCTGCTGTTGTGATAGAATAAAGCCATCATAGGATATTATGGTTTTCCACATAGAACCCTATCGGCAAACCATAATGAGACTAAATCTCATATCAAAGGAGAGATGACTGATGTCCAAGATGATCGAACTTCACGACATCGATGTTCCGGGCTTCCTGTCTGTACTGGATAGCTGCGAGGGCAATGTGTATCTGATGACGCGCGACGGTGATAAGCTGAACCTGAAAAGCAAGCTGTGTCAGCTCATCGGTCTTACGTCTCTGATCGAAGGCGGAAAGATCGCAGAAGCCTTTGTGGTCTGCGATAATGAAGCGGATGAATCCAAGCTGTTCCGCTTTAACCTTTACAAGGACGAAACGCAAGGTAAGTAAAGAGTAGGATTTGCAAAGTAAGCTGCTGCAAGTAAAAACTGCGGCAGCTTTTTTGTATCACGTAAAACAAATTATGTAAACAAAAAGGAGAGGCTCATGCCACAAAAAAGAACCGGCGCAGTCCGTCGCCGCCAACCCCGGAATAAAAAAACGTTTTCCGCCGTCATCAGCGCCGTCCTTGTGCTCGCGGCGGTGCTTGTCTGTTATTTCCCGGAGCTTGAAACGTACCTTACCGGTGCACCGAACACAGACTCAAGCACCCCCGCGCAGCCCACTCAAAGCACCGACGCCGCCGACTGTGCCGTCTACTTTTTAGATGTCGGGCAGGGGGATAGCATTTTAATTCAAATCGGCACCGATTACAACATGCTCATTGATGCCGGCACCCGCGAAGCGGGAGAGACCATCGAAAGCGACCTCCAGGCGCTCGGCGTCACATCGCTCGATGTCGTTGTCGCCACGCACCCGCACGCAGACCACATCGGCTCCATGAAGCAGATTATCGAGGATTACACCATCGGCACGTTCTACATGCCCCTTTTGCCCGACGACCAAACGCCCACCACCGCTACATACGAAAATATGCTCGATGCCCTGCTCGACAAAAACGTCCAAACCGAGCAGATCTCCACCGATACAAAAATCTCCGCGCCCGAAAACGCCAATTTTGCCGTCCTATCCCCGGAAAAGGACGAGATATTCGATAACCTCAACAACTATTCCGCTGTTCTGCGCTTCACCTACGGCAATATCTCCTTTATGCTCACCGGCGACGCCGAAACCGAGGTTGAAGAGAATATCTTAGCACGCGAAACGGACATCACTTCAAACGTTTTAAAGTGCGGTCACCACGGCTCGTCCACATCGTCCTCCATGGATTTTCTCCGCGCCGTGAACCCTGCTGTCGCCGTCATATCCTGCGGGCAGGATAATAAATACGGTCACCCGCACCACGAAACGCTCGAAAGCCTTTCCGAACGCAACTGCAAGATCCTGCGCACCGATACAGACGGCACCGTCGCCGTTACAACGGACGGCAATACGTATTCCGTCTATACGTGGTCGGCGGAAAACGGACTTTCTCCGGCAGCGTAAGTTCGCGTAAAAAATTTTGACGAAAACACAAATCTATGCTATACTGATAAAAATAAATTCCGACCCATGACGGAAATAAAGGATGGTTTTTATGCTGACAGAAAGCAAAAAGGCGTTTATCGAGTTCATGATGTCCGCAGACGTACTGCGTTTCGGCTCCTTCGTCACGAAGAGCGGCCGCAATACGCCGTACTTCGTCAATACCGGCAACTATAAAACCGGCGAGCAGATCGCAAAGCTCGGCAAGTTCTACGCATCGCTCATCAAGGAGACCGTCGGCGAAGATTTCTCCGCCATGTTCGGCCCGGCGTACAAGGGTATTCCGCTTGCCACAGCCGCCGCCGCGTCCCTCTATAACGAGTATGGCATCTCGAAGCCTTACTTCTTCAACCGCAAGGAAGAGAAAGACCACGGCGAAGGCGGCAGCCTCGTCGGCTACAAGCCGAAGGACGGCGATAAAATTATTATCATCGAAGACGTCATCACCGCCGGTACCGCCGTGCGCGAGACCATGCCGATCCTCTACGGCTGCGGCAATGTGAAAGTCAACGATATGTTCATCTCCGTCAACCGCTGCGAGGTAGGCAAGGTTCCCGGCAAAACCGCCATCATGGAGGTCAACGAGGAGTTCGGCATCAAGGTCCACGCTATCGTCACCGTCGAGGACATCCACGAGTACTTAAAGCAGTCCGAAAAATACAACGATATCCTCCCCGCCATGGAAGACTACATGGCAAAATACTGCATCCTGTAAAATTAACAAGCGCATAAGAACACCCCGGCAAGCCATCCAAACCGCCTGCCGGGGTATTTTCATATTATCTCGACTAAATTAAGCTCTTTTACTGTCTCGCACCCTGCTTGGCTGCTCTGTGCGGCGGCGCGTTCTGCGGGCGGCGTGGCGGTCTTTGTGCGCCGCCTCACGCCGCTTTCTGCGGTGATTCCGGAAGAACCTGCTTTGCAGCAAACGCCGCGTGTGGCGCTCTGCGAAATGCTCCATAAAATGGTTCGTCTGCACCATAAAGACGACCGACACAATGAGCAGCGGGATCAAAATAAACAGCATCGGGGCGGTCAGCGGCACCATGGAAACCAGGTCCATGCAGCCGATATATCCCACAAAGAACGCCGCCACCATTGTGCCGAACAGCGCCCCGCGCAGCGCGTTGAACGGCAGGCAAAGCTTGAACATCAGCATAAACCCAACGGCAAACGCCACAATGACCGAAAGTGTCGAGACCTGCGGGTTCGTCAAATTCAGAGGCCCCTTAAACAGCGTCAAAAACAAAACGCCAAGAATCATCGTCAGGGCAGAAGGAAACGATTTCTTCAAAACGTTCGCTAAAAAGCTGCCGCTTATGCGCTCGTTGTTCGGCTCCAGCGCCAGTATAAACGACGGAATACCGATCGTAATCGAACTGATAAACGTCAGCTGAATCGGCTCAAACGGGTAGGAAGCAGAAAGAAAAATGAACAGCACACCCAGCACCGTCGAATAGATCGTCTTCTGCAAAAACAGCGATGCAGAGCGTTGCAAATTGTTGATGGAGCGCCTGCCTTCCTTCACCACCTGCGGCATGGAAGCAAAGTTGGAGTCGAGCAAAACGAGGTTCGAGACCGTGCGCGCCGCGTCGCTGCCGGAAGCCATCGCAATGCTGCAATCGGCCTCTTTCAGCGCCAGAACGTCGTTCACACCGTCGCCCGTCATCGCCACCGTGTGGCCGTGGTCTTTTAACGCCTGCACAAATTTCAGTTTCTGCTGCGGCGTCACGCGGCCAAACACACTGTATTGCTCAATTGCCCCCGCGATCTCCTCGTCGGTGTGCAGCGTCGTCGCATCGCAGTAGTTTTCCGCGTGGGGCAGACCGGCCTTCTGTGCAATGTTAGAGACCGTCACGGCGTTGTCGCCGGAGATGACCTTCAGCGTCACGCCCTGCTCTGCAAAATAGCGCAGCGTTTGCGGTGCTTCCGTGCGGATCTTATCACTGATTAAAATGAAGCCCACCGGCTTAATGTCGTCCGGCAGCACCTTGTTTTCAAGGAAAGGCTTTGCGGAGTGGGCCAGCAACAAAACGCGTTCGCCGCGCGCCGCATATTCCTCCGTGTGTTCACGCAGCGCACCGAAGCGTTCGCCCAAAATGAATTCGCCTGCGCCCATCACATACGTGCCGCGCTCGCCGAAATACGCGCCGCTCCACTTTCTCGCAGAGGAGAACGGCACCGTCGCCGCAGCTTTCCAGTCCGATCCGCCGGGAAAGTATGCTTTCACCGCGTTGTACGTCGGGTTGTCGTCCGTCAAAACCTGCACAAGCGCCTTCAGCGGAGCCGTCATGTCCTCTTCGGTGTAGCCCGTCAACGGGTGCAGCTCGTCCACCTGCATCGTGCCCTCGGTGATCGTACCTGTTTTGTCTAAGCATAGCACATCTACGCGTGCCAGCGATTCGGTGCAGTACAGGTCCTGCACCAACGTCTTGTAGCGTGAAAGCCGCAGTACGCTCACGGCAAACACCACGCTTGTCAGCAAAATGAGCCCCTCCGGGATCATACCGAGGATCGCGGCGACCGTGCTCACAACGGCTTCGCGGATTGTGTCATGCAGCAAAAAAAACTGCTTGCAGAAAAGCAAAATGCCAATCGGCACCAGCGTAAATCCGAGCGTCTTTACAATGAAATCGAGGGAATGGAGAATTTCGGAGTTCGTGCGCTTCACATACTTCGCGCCGTTTGCGATGCGGTTTGCGTAGTTTTCGCGGCCTACGTGCTCCACTTCGGCGTAACAGCTGCCGGAAACGATGAAGCTGCCGGAAAGCAGCTCGTCACCTGCGCGCTTCAAGACCGGATCGCTTTCGCCCGTGATGAGCGATTCATTCACTTCCGCTTCGCCATCCAAAACGATGGCATCGGCGCAGATCTGCTGCCCGGTCGAAAGGTGCAGCACATCGTTCATCACAATCCCGCTCACGGGTATCGTCTGCAGTTTTCCGTCGCGCAGCACAGAAGCCTTCGGTGCGGAAATGAGGGAGAGCTTGTCAATCGTCCGTTTCGCTCTTATGCCCTGAAACGAACCGATAATAATATTAGAAAAGATAACGCCCAAAAATAAAAGGTTCTTAAACGAGCCCACCAGCAAAACGAACAGCGCCAGTACAAAGTTCAAAATGTTAAAAAACGTGAACGTATTCTCTAAAATGATCTGCTTTTCGGTTTTGGTCTTAATGCCCTCATCGGCGTTTGAAAGCCCGTCGCGCACGCGCTGCGCTACCTGCTCCGAAGAAAGCCCCTGTCTACGGTCTAAGCTATCCATCCCGTTACGATCTCCTTTTTCTTATCTAAATATAAGAATACACGATACACCACCCGAATGCAAGGATATAAAACGTAAATTTCTCTTACGATTTTGTGAATTCTTTCCTTTTGCTTGTAGAATATCCGCAAAAAACAAATTAACATTTTATGGAAAAAGTCAATTCAATTTTCAAGTCTATCCTGAAATCTATCCGGATTTTTGACACTTTTCACGATAGAGAGATAAAAACCCGTCAAAATCTGCCGTAAACAGCAAAATTCTCATTGTAAAACCCGCAGATAAAAGCCCTTGTGGCCGATTTGACTTTGCAGGAATTTATGATTATACTTAATTATCGTACATAGAAAATCAGAAAATGATATGCGAAAAGCATAGGTTTATTCATAAAGGAGAGATCATTCATGGCAGAAAAGACAGAAAAGAAATACGTTATCACAAACCATAGAAGCGGTAAGGTTCTCGCTTCCTGCGGCGGCTCTGCCGTGCAGATGACCGCAAACGGCGGCGAAACGCAGGTCTGGTGCGCCGTCCCGGCAGAGGGCACGTCCGTGCTGCTCGTCCATAAGGTCAGCGGTCTCGCGCTCACCGTTCCGGGTGAGGCAGAAAACGGCACCGCACTCGTTCTCGCAGAGGCACAGGGCAACGCTTCCCAGCTCTGGAAGCTGACCACTACCGTCAAGGGCTGCCGCCGCATCACGCATGTCGCGTCCGGCAAGGTCGTCGACATCAAGGACATCAGCGATGCAGACGGCGCACCGGCACAGCTTTGGGAGTTCGTGAAGGGCGATAACCAGAACTGGGTGCTCACCGAGGTCGAAAAGGAAAAGAAAGCCCCGGCAAAGTGCGCCGCAAAAACCGCAAAGCCGGCTGCAAAAGAGAAAGCTAAGGCAGAGGTGAAAGCCGAAGCCAAGCCGGAAGTCAAGGCAGAAGTGAAAGCCGAAGCCAAGCCCGTCGCCAAAACCACAAAGGCAGCCGCAAAAACCACCAAAACCGCAAAGAAAGCGAAGTAAGTTCGTTTAACTGAGAGCCGCACCCAAACCGGGCAGCGGCTTTCTTTTTTACCCGACATTATTCTAAAAAGCGTGATAATACCCAAATTTTCACAAAATCGCCTTGCGCCGCCCGTCAACAGCTGATATACTAAAGACAGTATGGTTTATCCTGCAATTTTGCGGCCAAAGGAGTTGTCTTTATGATACATGAAAAAATCGAACTGCACGTGCCGGGCTCTGCGGATTACGCAGCCATGTATACGTATTTTCTGGATCTTTCAAAAGAGGTTCCCATCGAAAAGCGTCCCACCGTCATCGTCTGCCCGGGCGGCGCGTACGCCTTTACGTCCGACCGTGAAGCCGAGCCCATCGCCATGCGCTTCAATGCCATCGGCATGAACGCCGTTGTCGTGCGCTATTCCGTTGCCCCGGCGCGCTTTCCGACTGCCCTTCTGGAAGTCGCCACCGCCGTGAAATACGTCCGCGAAGAAGGCGTAAAGTACGGCTGTGACCCCGAAAAGGTTTTCACCATCGGTTTTTCCGCCGGCGGCCATTTAGCCGCAAGCTACGGCAATTTCTGGAGCCGCCCGTTCGTTGCGGAGGCTATGAACTGCCCGTCCGAGCTTCTGCGCCCGAACGGCCAGATCCTCTCCTATCCGGTCATCACGTCCGGCTCGTTCGCCCACCACGATTCCATCAAGAACCTTCTCGGTGAGCAGTACGAGCTCGAAAAAGCGAATCAGTCGCTCGAAAACTTCGTCACGAAAGATACCCCGCCCACGTTCGTCTGGCACACCCAGCCGGATGACTGCGTCCCGGTCGAAAACGCCCTGATGCTCGTCAGCGCCTTGCAGAAAAACGGCATCAAAACGGAGTTCCACATGTTCCCGGAGGGCGGCCACGGCCTGTCGCTTTGCAACGAAGTCACCTCGAACAGCGATGCTCAGCTCCTGCCGCACGTCGGCAAGTGGTTCGACCTCGCAGCGGAGTTTTTGCAGAGCCTTTAATCACCGATTTTCCGTAATCGCGAACGAATAAAGTCTTTGATCGACCTTTTCTAAAAGGCTTCGCCTTTTCAGGGGACCCCTTGATAGGGTCCCCTACACCGAAACAGTCCACTGGACTGTTTCGGCTACCCTCCTGATCTTGGAGCAGGCAAAAGGATTTCGCTTTCTGCGGAAAGCGACTTAGGACGCTGCCCCAAGACCCCGCCGCCTTTGAAAAGGCGGGCGAAACGTTTACGTTCCGCTTACCGATACCTCATTTATAAAATACCGAAAGGAATCATCCCATGAAAGCCATTGATTTGGAAGTCAAGCGCATCTGCGAGGAAAAGCTCGCAAATGACGCGAAGCTCTCGGAGCTCTTTAAAAATTGCTACCCCAACACCATGGATACCACCGTCAAAACCATCGGCGAAAAAGATACCTTCGTCATCACCGGCGATATCCCCGCCATGTGGCTGCGTGATTCCACCGCGCAGGTTCGCCACTATCTGCCCGTCGCAAAGCACGACGCAGAGGTTGCCGATTGCATTGAGGGTCTCGTGAACCGCCAGTTCAAGTGCATTGATATCGACCCCTACGCAAACGCGTTCAATCAGGAAGCGAACGGCATGTGCTGGCCGAAATACGCTGCGGAAACGCTTGGTCAGACCGCCGGCGGCGAGTCCGACGATACCGATTTCGAGACCCCGTGGGTCTGGGAGCGCAAGTATGAGATTGATTCGCTCTGCTACCCGGTGCAGCTCGCGTACCTTCTCTGGAAAGAGACCGGCCGCACGGGCCAGTTCAACGACCAGTACAAAAAGAGCACCCTGCGCATCCTCGACCTTTTCACTGTCGAGCAGGATCACAGCAAGTCCCCGTACTATTTCCGCCGCACCAACTGCCCGCCCACCGATACCCTTACGCACGACGGCCACGGCGCGCCGGTCGCCGTCACGGGCATGACCTGGTCCGGCTTCCGGCCCAGCGACGATGCCTGCGTCTACGGCTATCTCATCCCGTCCAACATGTTCGCCGTCGTAACCCTCGGCTACACCGCGGAGATCATGCGTGAGATCTATAAGGACGGGGAAGTTGCTGCCCGTGCCGAAAAGCTCGCGTCCGAGATCCGCGACGGCATCGAAAAATACGGCGTCGTCGAGCACCCGAAGTTCGGCAAAATGTACGCCTATGAGACCGACGGCCTTGGCAACTACGTCTTCATGGATGACGCCAACGTCCCGAGCCTCATGTCCATCCCGTACCTCGGCTACTGCAGCGCCGACGACGAAATTTATAAAAACACCCGTGCCTTTGTTTTGAGCAAAGAAAACCCGTATTATTACGAGGGCACCGCGGCCAAGGGTATCGGCAGCCCGCACACCCCGCCGGAGTACATCTGGCACATCGCGCTTTCCATGCAGGGACTCACAAGCCGTGACCCGGAGGAATGCAAAGCGCTTCTCCACATGTTAAAAACGACCGATGACGGCAAGGGCTTCATGCACGAAGGTTTCCATAAGGACGACCCCTCTAAGTTCACGCGCCCGTGGTTCGCATGGTCAAACTCCCTGTTCAGCGAATTTGTCTTAAAGTGCATTGATGAAAATATTCTGTAATTAAGGAGCTGTTTTTCATGGCAGATTTTTACGCACTCGGTGAACTTCTGATCGATTTTACCCCCGCAGGCAAAACGCCGGCCGGCATCCCGATTTTTGAGCAGAATCCCGGCGGCGCACCGGCAAACGTCGCCGTGCAGGCGGCGCGCCTCGGTGTATCCGCAGGCTTCATCGGCAAGGTGGGGCAGGACATGTTCGGCACGTTCCTGCGTGATACGCTCGTTAAGCAAAATGTCGATGTCGAAAACCTCCATTTCTCAAACGATACCGCAACGTCGCTCGCGTTTGTGCAACTGTCCGAATCCGGTGACCGCGATTTCAGCTTTTACCGTAACCCCGGCGCCGATACGCAAATCACGTTCGATGAGGTCAATAAGGATGCGCTCGCAAACGCCAAGGTGCTGTGCTTCGGTTCGCTTCTGCTCACCGCAGAACCCGGTCGCACGGCTGTGCCGCAGATTGTTTCCTACGCCCGCGAGCACGGTGCTATCACCGCCTACGACCCGAACTGGCGCGCACCGCTGTGGCCAAATGCCGAAGCCGGCATCCACGCCATGAAGAGTCTGCTGCCGCTTGCCGATGTCGTCAAAGCGTCCGATGAGGAGCTTGAAATGCTCACCGGCTGCACCGAAATCGAAGCGGGCGCAAGGGAGTTCTTTAAGCTCGGCGTGCAGGCGGCGGTCATCACGCGCGGCGCAAAGGGCTGCGTCGTCTGCACCCCGAAAACCACCTTAACGCTCAACACCTACGATACAAAAGTCGTCGATACCACCGGCTCCGGCGACAGCTTCTTCGGCGCGTTCCTCACAAAGCTCATGGAGACCGGCAAGCCCGTTTCCGAGATCAACGAAGCCGAGCTGCGCGACGCGGCCGATTTTGCAAACGCCGCAGGCTCCGTCTGTGCGACGAAAAAAGGCGCGATTCCTGCGCTCGCCGACCGCGAATTGATCGAAACGTGCAGAGCGTCTATCCCGCTTTTAAAGCTGTAAGCCATTTCCCGCAAAATCCGCTTTGCACGGCTGCGGCAAGGTCGTATTAGAGGGGCACATCAAGCACGGCGTGCGCGACGGCATCGAGCACGGCGACGCAGATAAAATCATCGAAAACTTCACAAAAGCTGTGGAACGCTTCTCCAATATGGGCTGATCCCGGCTGAAAATCAAACAAAACAGCGAAGTGCATGGGGATACCCACAGCACCTCGCTGTTTTTAGTTTCTCTCGTATTTCGTCTTTTTCAGTTTCCTTTTTCGGGCTTAGGCAAAGCTTAATAGTCAAAAACTATCGTGCGGCAGTCTTCGCAGATATTTGCCTGTATTCGCACGCGGTGGCTTGGCTTTAACGGCGTGATCTCCACAAAGCCGTCGGCATTTTTGGCGTTTTCAAATACGCCGGGCACGGTGTTCGCAAAGCTGAACGCGCCGTCCTTGCTTGTAAACAAGTATCCCTCGCGCATCGCTTTTCCGCATTTCGGGCAATTCATAAAATTTTTCTCCTCTCTGAATGTATAACAATTTTGCGGAAGCAAACCTTACGGCTCGGCAGGGTGTTGGCTCATCTCGAGCGCTTTCTGCATTTTTTGCTCAAAGTCTTCTGCCTTTACAAGGGTAATGCCTTCACCCTCGTCACCGAGCACGATCAGCCGGTCGCCCTCCTTTAAGTCAAGCATTTCCCGCGCAGCCTTCGGTATGACGATCTGCCCGCGCGCGCCGAGCGTCACCGCACCCCAAAGGTGTTTGCCCGCAGGGGCAGGGGCGAGGGCCGTGTGGCCCACTCGGTTTTGGTCGTGCAAAAGCGCGTCCAGCGTCACGCCGTAGTGCCTTGCAAGGCGGTCGCATTTTTCAATGTCCGGCACGGTTTCGCCCTGCTCCCACTTGGAGTAGGACTGCCGCGTCACCCCGGCGATTTCCGCCGCCTGCTCCTGCGTCAGCCCCTTAAGACCGCGCAGCAAAATGAGATTATCGGCGAGCATAGGTTCCACTTCCTTTCTGCATTCAGTATATCGCTGCGCAGTGAAATTTTCCACCAAACAAACGATACATACTTCTCAATTTCATGTTAAGTTAAACTGCCTTGAGGGCATAAATTGTGCCCGAAGCTTTGGCTTCCTGACGCCAAAGCACGGGTCACCTGCTTGTATAAGATCCGTGATGCACGTTCAGAGATCCAGACGCACCGTCGCTGAAAAAGGCCGATATCGGCCTTGCGATGGGCGGTGTGGGCATGGTCGTTATAATCGTGAAGCTTGTTTTGGATATAATGAACGGTTAATCGCATCTCTTTCCGAATAAAATCACAAGATAACTTGCAGAAAATGCAGACTACTTTTGTTTATATGCGCCTAAAATTAAACAGCATATCTTGATTTTGTGGTGAAAACACGCTATACTGGAAGCGATATAAAGAAAAGAGGGCGTGGAAAATGAAACGGAAATTGGAGAGCATGGAAGACCTTTTGCAGGCGGTGGAATACTACGGTTTTCTGCCGTTTTTTCCGAATGACATTCCGGGCTTTTCGGTGGAGGAGATGTGCGCGCCGGCGTATTGGTTCGCTGAAGACCGCGACGGACCTTGGGAGTGGAAAGGCCCGGCAGCGCAGACGAAGCGCTGCGCGTACGGCAAGCTTTTCCGGAAAAAAGCGGGTTTTGTCAGCCGGGAATGGCTGCCGGAGCTTGTAAATTTCCGCCGTGACGGCTATGATTTTGACGCGCGCTGCGATGACGGACTGGTGTTCCACAAGGACGAGGAGCTGTATAACACAGTCAATGCGGAGGGCGAAATTCTTTCAAAATTCCTCAAAAAGAAGCTCGATTACCGCAAAGGCGGCAACACGGGCTTTGAAACGTGCATCACGCGGCTGCAAATGCAGACGTATTTGTGCGTTTCGGATTTTATCCGCCTAAAGGATAAAAACGGCAGGCCCTACGGCTGGGCGGTGGCGCAGTACACGACGCCGGAGCATTTATTCGGGTACGATTATGTGACGTCTGCGTATAAGAGCGAACCGAAGGACTCCGAAGAAAAAATGATTGCACACCTTAAAAACCTGCTTCCGGCGACGGAAGTGCAGATACAAAAATTACTAAAGTAGTTGGGAGGAAAGCGTATGCTTCAACAAGTTATGACAGAGCCGGGCAAGATCATTTTCCGGGAAATTCCCGTGCCGGAAATCGGGGACGGGCAGGTGCTGGTGAAAATTATGGACATCGGCGTTTGCGGCTCGGACATCCACGTGTACCACGGCAAGCATCCGTTCACGAAATACCCCGTGACGCAGGGGCATGAGGTCTCGGGCGAAATTGTAAAGTGCGGTGCGAATGTCGAAGGGCTTACCGTCGGGCAGAAAGTGACGATTGAGCCGCAGGTGTACTGCGGCAAGTGCTATCCGTGCCGGCACGGCAAGTACAACCTGTGCGAGGAGCTGAAAGTCATGGGCTTCCAGACGACGGGCACGGCTTCCGAATTTTTTGCGGTGGACGCAAAGAAAGTGACACCAATCCCTAAAAGCATGAGCTTTGAAGAGGGCGCGATGCTGGAGCCGCTTGCGGTGGCGGTGCACGCCGTGCGGCAGATGGGCGACGTGACCGGCATGAACATTGCGGTGCTCGGTGCGGGGACGATCGGCAACCTTGTGGCGCAGGCGGCAAAAGGCCTTGGCGCGGCGAAGGTGATGATCACAGACGTGAGCGACTACCGTTTGGAGAAAGCCAAGGAATGCGGCGTGGACGTTTGCGTGAACACGAAGGAGAAGAACTTCGGCGAGGCGCTCGTTGAAGCGTTTGGCCCGGACAAGGCGGACGTCATTTATGACTGCGCGGGCAACAACGTGACGATGGGGCAGGCCATTCAGTATGCGCGCAAGGGTAGCGTGATTGTGCTTGTGGCAGTGTTTGCCGACATGGCGACTGTTGATCTGGCCGTGGCGAACGACCACGAGCTTGACATTAAGAGCACGATGATGTACCGCCACGAGGACTACGTGGGCGCGATAGAGCTGGTGGAAGCGGGCAAAGTGCAGTTAAAGCCGCTTATCTCGAAAATTTTCCCGTTTGCGCAGTACCTTGACGCGTATAAATACATTGACGCGAACCGCGAGACGACGATGAAGGTCATCATTGCCGTGCAGGAAAAATAAACGAAAAAAGACCGGGAAACACGCGCTGTGCTTCCCGGTCGATTTTATGTCGTAGATTTTACTCAGCCTTCAAACCGCTTTGCGGCATCTTCGAGCTCTTCGATGATGTGGATGTGCTGCGGGCAGTGCGCTTCGCAGGAACCGCAATGGAGACATTCACTTGCCTTGCCGCCTTCGCGTGTTGCGGATTTGTAGCCGCTGCGATCGACATTATCCTCGGAGCCGAACTGCTTCTGGTGGTTTACGGCGCGGAAAATGTCCGGGATGTGGATCTGCATGGGACAGTCGTCTACGCAGTACCGGCAGCCGGTACATGGAATGGTGGGGATGGCGTTGAGTTTTTCGACGACGGTTTTCAGCACCTCGTGCTCCTTGTCACTGAGCGGCTCAAAGTGCTCCATGTAGGAGACGTTATCGTCAAGCTGCGCTTTGGTGCTCATACCGGAGAGCACGGTGAGGATGTTATCGAGACCTGCGCAGAAACGGACAGCCCAAGACGGGATGGAAAGATCAGGATTCTGTGCCTTCATGATGCCCTGAATTTCGTTGTTCATGCTTGCGAGGGAACCGCCCTTGACCGGCTCCATAACGATGATGGGTTTATTGTGCTTGACGGCGACCTCGTAGCACTTTCTGGACTGCACGTTATCGTTTTCCCAGTCGATGTAGTTGAGCTGGAGTTGGACGAATTCGACTTCCGGGTGCTTGGTGAGCGCTTCGTCGAGCACTTCCGCGCTGTCGTGGAACGAGAATCCGCAGTGCTTGATTTTGCCCTGTGCTTTCATCTTGAAAAGGAAGTCCCACGCGCCGATGCGGTCGGCTTTCTCGAACTTCGCTTTGTCCATGGAGTGCAGCAGGTAGTAATCGAAATACTCGACACCTGCGCGTTCCATAGATTCATCGAAAATGCGCTGCATGTCGGCTTCCGTCTCTATGTTGTCCCAAAGGGGTAGCTTTGTAGCGAGCGTGAAGCTGTCACGCGGGTAGCGCTTCACAATGGCTTCGCGCGCTGCGACTTCACTTTTACCGTTGATGTATACGTATGCGGTGTCAAAATACGTAAAGCCCTTTGCCATGAAAGTATCGACCATGGCTTTCGTCTGCTCCATATCGATCTCGTCGCCGATCATCGGCAGACGCATGAGGCCGAAACCGAGCTTTGGTGTCGTATCGCCAAGATAACCAGTGTTCATTTTGAATTCCTCCCGAGAATAGTTGTGCCGTTTCGTACAACACATTAAAGTTTACTGTAAGTTTGATTATATCACAAAACACAGAAATTGCAAGAAGTTTTTTCGAAAATGCAAACACTTTTTACATAAAGTGTGCAAAAGATAAACAAACTTGCAGCGCTTGACGGTATTCTGCTTTTGCAGTACAATAGAAATGTTAAGTTTAAAAGGAGAGCGAGATATGAGCGGGGAGAGACAAAGACGGATTAAGCGGGCCTTGGCAGCGGTTTTCGGTGCTGCAGCTGTGCTTGTCGTTTTGTATATTCTTCGTCCGCCGTGCCTCGTCCGCAAGGTTTTCGGCGTGCTGTGTCCTTCCTGCGGAACGACACGGATGATCGCAGCGCTTTTGCAATTGGACTTTGCCGGTGCGTGGGCGCTGAACCCCTTTATGCTGTTCTTTTTGCCGTTTGCGCTCCTTTGGGGCGTTTTGGAAGCGGTGCGGTATGCAAAGAGCAAACCGCCGCTGCTTTTTAAGCGCTTTTCCATTGCGCTGTGGGCGGCGTGGTTCCTCTCGGCGCTCATTTTCGGCGTATGGCGCAACTTCGCTTAATTTCCTTGACAAAGCGACGCTTCGTGTGTAAAATCAAAGCATAGTAAAACCGTATGCTTTTAGCTTTTTGCGGAGGGATGCAAAGCGAACGCCTTATCCACGCAACGGCGAGCCACGGCTATTTGCTGACGGTGGACATTGCGCCCGAGCACGAGATGGAAAAGGTGCTGTACGCCGTGGACGAGCTGACGGGGCTCATCGGCGCGGTGGCGCTGATGCGTCCGTCGAAAAGCACGCTCGACTTGGAGCTTAAATCCGTAAAGAAAAAATACAAGGCGCTCAACTTCGCCGCGGGCTGCTCCCGTGAGGTCATTCAGCGCGGTGCAGATATGCTGGGCCGGACGCTCGACGACCTCATTTCCGACACGATCCTTGCGATGCGCACGCTGGAAAAGCCGCAGGCGAAGTGAGCGACACCGAATAAAGAAAGGCGGAATTTCATGACCGCAAATGAAATTAACGCTTTGGTCGACCGTCTGCGCGAGCAGCGTAACCTCAGCGATGCGGAATTTAAGACGATTTTGGAGACCGACGCCTATGATGCGGCGCTGCAAAAGGCCGCGGACGAGGTGCGCCGCGCGCACTACGGCACGGACGTGTACGTGCGCGGACTCATTGAGTTTACGAATTACTGCAAAAATAACTGTTACTATTGTGGCATCCGTCGGGATAACCGAAACGCGACGCGTTACCGTTTGACGAAAGAGGAGATTCTCTCCTGCTGCGCGGAGGGGTACGACCTCGGCTTTCGCACGTTCGTTCTGCAGGGCGGCGAGGACCCGTTCTACACGGATGACCTCATCTGCGAGATTGTCGCGGCCATCCATGCGCAGCACCCGGACTGCGCCATTACACTTTCCATCGGCGAAAAGAGCCGCGAAAGCTACCAGAAGTATTTCGATGCGGGCGCAAACCGCTATCTTTTGCGTCACGAGACGGCCGATCCCGAGCATTACGGCAAGCTGCACCCGAATGAATTGAGCGCTTTGCACCGGCAAGCATGTCTTTTTGATCTAAAGGACATCGGGTACCAGGTAGGTTCCGGCTTTATGGTGGGTTCGCCGTATCAGACGACGGAGAATCTTATTTCTGACCTGCGCTTTTTGCAGAAGCTGCAGCCGGACATGATCGGCATCGGGCCGTATATCACGCACGCGCAGACGCCGTTTGCAAACGAAAAGAGCGGCTCGCTCGAGCTGACACTGCGGCTTCTCTCAATATTGCGTTTGTTGTTTCCGTATGCGCTTTTGCCGTCTACGACGGCGCTTGGCACCATTCACCCGCAAGGGCGTGAGCTGGGACTGAAGGCGGGCGGAAACGTTGTGATGCCGAACCTTTCGCCGGTGCGCGTGCGAAAGCTTTATGAGCTGTACGAGAACAAGATCTGTACAGGGGAAGAGGCCGCGCAGTGCCGCGGGTGTCTGGAGCAGCGCGTGAAGTCGGCGGGCTATGAGATCGTCACCGCGCGCGGCGATGTGAAACGATAACGAAAGGGTTTTACCGAAACTATGTGTAAAAAAGCGATCATAGCCATGAGCGGCGGCGTGGATTCCAGTGTGGCGGCGCTGCTTATGAAAGAAAAGGGCTACACCTGCATGGGCGCGACCATGAAGCTGTACCAGAATGAGGACATCGGTCTGCGCCGCGAGCATACCTGCTGTTCGCTTGATGATGTAGAGGACGCGCGCAGTGTGGCGTATGCGCTTGACATGCCGTACTATGTGTTTAATTTTGCCGACCGCTTCAAAACGGATGTTATCGACAAGTTTGTGCACTCTTATGAAACGGGTGTAACGCCGAACCCGTGCATCGATTGCAACCGCTATTTGAAGTTTGATAAGCTGTTTCAGCGCATGGTTGAGCTGAATTATGATTATGTTGTCACGGGGCATTACGCGCAAATCGATTTTGACGAAAATACGGGGCGGTATCTTCTGAAAAAGGCCGTTGACCACAATAAAGACCAGAGCTATGTGCTGTGGTCGCTGACGCAGGAGCAGCTAAAGCACGTGCAGTTCCCGCTCGGCGGCATGGAGAAGTGTGAAGTGCGCGCGCTTGCGGAGGCGCACAATTTCATCAATGCGAGAAAGCACGACAGTCAGGACATCTGCTTTGTGCAGAACGGCTCGTATGCCGATTTCATCGAGCAGTACACGGGCAAAACGTACCCGCCCGGGGATTTTGTGGACACAGATGGCAACGTGCTGGGGCAACACCGCGGCGTGATCCGCTACACGATCGGCCAGCGCAAGGGTCTGGGGCTCGCGCTGCCGGCACCGCTGTATGTAAAATCGGTGGATATTGAAAAGAACACCGTGACGCTAAGCCCGGAAAGCGAGCTTTTCAAAAAGGAGCTCACAGCGAGCGGCATTAATTTGATTTCCGTCGCGGAAATCAAGGAGCCGATGCACGTTAAGGCGAAGGTGCGCTACCGCCAGCCCGAGCAGTGGGCGACCGTGACGCAGACAGGACCGGACAGCCTGAAGGTCGTCTTTGACGAACCGCAGCGCGCCATCACCTGCGGGCAGTCCGTCGTGCTGTACGACGGCGACCGCGTTTTGGGCGGCGGGACGATTGATTCGGTGAAATAAAAAAGCCTGAGTAAGCGCTGCTTGGGTATTGCTTTATGGAGAGGAAAACTCAAATGAATGATGCGAAGAAGCTTTTGGCGGATATGAAAGCGCTGGGAATCAAAGAGGGTGAGACGATTTTGGTGCACGCATCGATGAAGGCGTTGGGGACAAAGGAGACGCCGGAGACGGTGCTCGACACGTTGCAGGCGGCGCTTGGCGACGACGGCACGCTTTTGCTGCCTGCGCTGACGTATGAGAACGTCACGCCGGAGCACCCGGTGTTTGACGCGGACAAAACCGTGCCGTGCATCGGGCTTTTGCCGCGCACGTTTTGGAAAATGCCGGGCGTGGTGCGCAGCGTGCACCCGACGCACTCCGTTTGTGCGCGCGGCAAGCGTGCTGCGGAGCTGACAGCATTGCATGGGGAGGACATCACCCCGGTGGGTAAGAACTCGCCGTTTATGAAGCTGCCGGAAATAAACGGGCGGCTGCTGTTCATCGGCGAGGTGCTCGACTGCTGCACGTTCATGCACGGCGTGGAGGAGCGCTTCGGCACGGACTACGTCTTGACGAAGGAGAAGATCCGCTACGTTGTGAACGGCGAGGAAAAGTACATGTACGGCCACGATTTTAAGGGCTGGGAGACGACGTACCGCCGCGTGAAAGAGATTCTGGACCCTTTGAGGAATGAGATCGTCACAGGGAAGATCGGCGACGCGACGTGCTACCTTATCGACGCGAAAGCGCTTTTGAAGCGCGCAGAGGAAAAGCTGCAGGAAAACCAGCACTGGTTTGTGGTGCCGCGGGAGTAAAACCAAACAGGCATAAAGAAACGACCCGGGACGGAGAGAATTCCGTTTGCGGGTCGTTTTTTGGCGTTGTGAAATTTTGAAAACTCAGCCTAAGTCGATGGAGCGCTGGGCGCAGGCGTTCAGCTCCATGCCGGCGGTATGGCCGGCGAGATATTCGTAGTAGGCCTGTGCGCCGACCATGGCGGCGTTGTCGCCGGTGAGAGAGAGGTCGGGCATATAGAGCGTGCGGCCGGTACGCTTGCATTCTTCCGTGAGGCGGCGGCGCAGGAGCGAGTTTGCGGAGACACCGCCCGCGATGACGAGCTTTTTATGGCCGGTCTCGTTTGCGGCGTGCAGGAAGTTGCGCACGAGGCAATCGACAACGGCCTTGCGGTAAGAGGCGGAAAGATCGGCGATGTTGACGGTCTGGCCCTTTTGCTCGGCATTATGCAGAATGTTGATGACGGCGGTCTTGAGGCCGGAGAAGCTGAAATCGAGCGGGGCGCCGTCTACGGTCGGGCGCGGGAGCTTGAACGCTTTGTCGTTGCCGGTCTCAGCGAGTTTATCCATGGCGATGCCGCCGGGATAGGGCATGCCCATGGCGCGCGCAGCCTTGTCGAACGCTTCGCCCGCGGCATCGTCACGCGTTTTTCCGAGGATGCGGAGCTTTGTGTAGTCCGTCACTTCGATGATGTGCGTGTGGCCGCCGGAGACGACAAGGCACAGGAACGGAGGCTCGAGTTCCGGGTTCGTGATGTAGTTTGACGCAATGTGGCTGCGCAGGTGGTGCACCGGGATGAGCGGCAAATTTGCAGAAAGAGAGAGGCCTTTCGCGAAATTTACGCCGACGAGCAGCGCACCGATGAGCCCCGGCGCGTAGGTGACGCCGATGGCATCGAGGTCGTCTACGGTGAGCTCGGCGCGCTCGAGTGCTTCACGCACGACGCCTACAATGGCTTCGCTGTGGCGGCGCGAGGCGATCTCCGGCACGACACCGCCGTATAACTTGTGTTCTTCTACCTGCGTTGCGACGACGCTGGAAAGCACGCGGCGGCCGTTTTCCACAACGGCTGCGGCGGTCTCATCGCAGGAGCTTTCAATGGCTAAAATTTTCATTTTTCTATCCTTTGGTCTTTGATTTGCGGGGTGAACCGCGGAAATATTCGGCTCAGTCGAGACCGATGAGCAGCTCTTTGAGCGCATCGGAAACAGGCGCGCCGTATTCGCTCACCTGCCAGCTTTCGGCAAAGCGAACGTTTTTTGCAAATTCTGCGCCGTACTGGCGGGTGAGGCACGCGAGCACGTCCTCGTCCACGTCGCCGCGGTCCCAGTTGAACGTACTGCGCAGGTACTTTACGCGCTCCTCGTGCGTTTTACCGGCGAGATCCACGTGGTCATCTGCCCACGGAAGCCAATCGAGAAACTGGGAAGCGTGGCAGCACTCGACGTGAAACAGCGTTTCGCGGTCGTCATCCGCCGGGCGGGCGAAATCGGAGCGGAACGGTTTCGGGTCGGTGAAGCCGTCTGCCCAGTAAAGAATAGTCGGCGTTTTGCGCAGCACGGGGGTATCCGGGCAAATGGCGGGCACGCCCATGAGGTACGAGCAGTCCTGCACGAGCTGGCCCGTAGCGCGGTGGTCGGGGTGATAATCGCACGCGCGGTTCGTGAAGATGACGTCCGGCTTAAAATTGCGGATGGTGCGCATGAGCGTTTCGCGCGCTTCGAGCGACGGGGTCAGGCGGCCGTCGTCGAACGGCAGAATTTCATAGGTGACGCCGAGGTAGGCAGCGCTTTTTTGCGCTTCTGCCGCGCGCGTTTTGATGAGCTCTTCGCCGCGCATGGTCTGGTGGCCTGCGTTGCCGGTCGTCATGGAGACAAAGCGGACAATGCAGCCCTTTGAAACCAAGCGCTTTGTGATGCCGCAGGTGCAGATATCGACATCGTCCGGGTGTGCGCCGATCATCATGGCGCGTAAAGGTTCTGACATAATAAAGCCCTCCCAAGAGAAAATGAGATCAATACAACCGCCGCGGCTGTTCCGCGACTTTTTCTCATTTATTTTAGCACAAGGCAGGCGCGAAAACAAGCCCGCACAACGTGCAAAGCGAGGAAAATGCGCGGGGATGAAAATTTTCTCTTTACTTTTTGAAAACCGTGTGCTATACTCCGTTTTAACAAGCGATGAAGAGTGACAGTAGGGATCCGGGAATGGCACAGAGAGCCCCGTAAGCTGCGATGGGGTGCAGGAACGGATCACCGAACAAAGCCTTGGAGCTGCATACCGACTGCGTTTTTGCGCTGAGACTATGCCGGGCGTGCCCGTTACAGCACAGGAGTATCGATGTTTTCCGTACTTTTCCTGCGGCGAAGTCTGTACTTGCAAAGGCGTGCGTCGTGAGGCGCGGGCAAACTAAGGTGGTACCACGGGTTATTGTATCCCGTCCTTGGAAACAGGGACGGGATTTTTTACGCTCTAAATTTCCCGCCCGATGAAAATAACAGCACGAAAGGGTGTAGAAAATGAGCGAAAACACGTTATTGGAAGCAAGAAAGGCAAAGTTCCATTATGTACGGGAGCACGTAAACCCGTACCCGGAGCGCTATGCGCGGACGCATGAGCTGTGCGATGCGGCAAAGCTGCCGGACGGGGTGCAGGACGTGTGCGTTGCAGGGCGTGTGACGGCCATTCGACGCATGGGGAAGCTCTCGTTTGTGACACTCTCCGATATGGAGGGCAAGCTGCAAATTGCCGTGATGCGCGACGAAGTGGGCGAGGACACGTATGACTTTTTCAAGAGGGGCTTTGACGTAGGCGACTTTATGGGCGCGGAGGGCGAGATGTTCACGACAAAGGCGGGCGAAAAGACGCTGCGCGCGAAGTGCATCACGTTTTTAGGCAAGGCGTTCCGTCCGCTGCCGGAGAAGTTCCACAGTATTCAGGACACGGAGCTTTGTTGGCGCAGGCGGTACCTCGATTTGTGCATGAACGGGGAGACGCGCAGGCGGTTCCTTTTCAAGTCGCAGTTTGTGCGGGAGATTCGGCGGTATTTGGAGGACAACGGCTACATCGAAATTGAAACGCCGGTGCTCATCGATCATCCGTCCGGCGCGACGGCGCGGCCGTTTGTTGCGCACCACAATGCGCTTGACATGGACGTTTATCTGCGTATTGCGCCGGAAACGTATTTGAAGCGTGCCATTGTGGGTGGGTTTACGAAGGTGTTTGAGTTTGCGCGGTGCTTTCGGAATGAGGGCATGGACACGACGCATTTGCAGGATTTTACGATGCTGGAGGGCTACTGCGCGTACTATAACTACCGCGACAACATGCGCTTTTTGCAGGACATGTTGCAAACGGTCATCACGAAGATTCGGGGCAGCGCGGTCATCTCCATTAACGGCATCGAGATCGATTTCGGCGCGGAATGGGCGGTGGTGACGTTCCGCGAGCTCATTTTAAAGGACTGCGGCATTGACATTGACGAGTTTAAGACGGCGGAGGCTTTATTGCAGGAAATTGAAAGCCGGCACATTGAATTAAACTCCACCGACGACCCGAAGAAGCTTGGGCGCGGAAACCTCATCGATTTATTATACAAGAAGGTGAGCCGCCCGAAGATGATCGCGCCGACGTTTCTCATTGCGCACCCGACGGACTTGTCGCCGCTGGCGCGCGCGAATGATGATGATCCGGAGATTACGGACCGCTTTCAGCTTGTCATCAACGGCGCGGAGATCATCAACGCGTACTCGGAGCTTGTGGACCCCAATGAGCAGCGCCGCAGACTGCAAATTCAGGCGCAGAGCCACGCGGACGGCGACGAGGAAGCTATGGTGATGGATGACGACTATTTGACGGCGATGGAATACGGCATGCCGCCCATTTCCGGCTGGGGCATGGGCATTGACCGCGTTTTGCAGGTTTTGCTCGGCACGAGGAATATCCGCGACACGGTGATGTTCCCACTGATGCGGCCGGAACCGTAAGCGGAAAAAACAGCGAAATTCTGCATTTTCAAATTGCGTTTCCTGCATTTTTATGCTATACTTTAACGGTATATCCATGAAAATACGAAACCGATACAGAAAGTGATGACTTATGAGAATTTCCGATATTTTGAAGACCAACAAGGTGACGGTCTCTTGCGAGATGTTCCCGCCGAAGCCGGGCAAACCATTGGAAAACACACAGCAGGTGGTGCATGAGATCGCGGCATATAAGCCCTCTTTTATGAGCGTGACCTACGGCGCGGGCGGCTCCAACTCCAAAAACACACTGTCCATTGCAGAAGAGGTGCAGAAAAGCGGCGTTACGGCGCTGGCACATTTGACGTGTGTGGGACAGGACGAAGAGAACCTCAGAGCGTCCATCAATGCGTTTAAGGCGAGCGGCATTGAGAATATTCTGGCGCTGCGCGGCGATATTCCGGAGGGTGACACGGCGCCGCAGACGTTCCCGCACGCGAGCGACCTCATCAATGCCATTCGCCGCGAGGGTGCGGATTTCTGCATCGGCGGCGCATGTTACCCGGAGGGACACCCGGAATCGTACAACAGCGACGCGGACATTGACGGCGTGCGCCGCAAGGTGGAAAGCGGCTGCGAGTTTTTAACGACGCAGATGTTCTTTGACAACAACATTCTTTATAATTATATGTTCAAGCTCCTGCGCCACGACATTCGCGTGCCGGTCATTGCGGGCATTATGCCGGTGACGAACGCAAAGCAGATCAAGCGCATTATGAGTCTTTCGAGTTCTTCTATGCCGACGCGCTTTAAGGCAATCGTCGACCGTTTTGCGAACAACCCGGAGGCGATGAAGCAGGCGGGCATTGCGTACGCGACCGAGCAGATCATCGATCTCATCGCGAATGACGTGACGCATATTCATATCTACACGATGAACCGCCCGGACATTGCGGGCAGCATCATGACGAACCTTTCAAAGATCATTGACGGCTATGAAGCTGAATGAGAAAGAGGCGCTGCGCTACCTTGGCTTTCGCGGGAAGCCGGCCGATGCGGACACCGATGAGATGATTCGCGAGATCGGCGGCGAGATGCTGCGCACGCTCACGCCGAAATGCGTATATAAAAGATACGACATAAAAGTACTTGAGAACGCGGTGGAGCTGGACGGCTGGCGCATCGAGAGCATAAAGCTTTCACGCCATTTACGCGGCTGCAAGGCAGCGTATTTGTTTGCGGCGACGCTGGGTTTGCAGGCCGATATGATGATACGGCGGTTATCCGCGCTCAATATGGCGCGCGGCACGGTGGCGCATTCCGTTGCGAATGCGCTCATTGAAGACTACTGCGACGAAATGCAGGCGCAGATCGCGGAAAAGGAAGCCGCAACGGGCTTATTTTTGAAGCCGCGCTATTCGCCGGGGTACGGCGACTTTGCGCTCGAAAGCCAAAAAGAGATCTTTGCGCGGCTGGAATGTGCAAAGCGCATTGGGCTGACGCTGACGGACACCATGCTGATGGTGCCGTTTAAATCCGTGACGGCGGTCATCGGCGTGACGGACGCGCCGACGTGCACGTACGTAAAGTGCCGCGGCTGCGCGAACACCGACTGCGAGTTCCGCGAAATCTGACGCGCAGAGAAAGGAAGAAAATTTATGCATCCTGTTATAGAACGATTCGGAAAATCTGTTGTCATTGTGGACGGCGGCATGGGCACACTTTTGCAGGCGAACGGCCTTATGGGCGGCGAGCTGCCGGAGCTTTGGAACCTGACACACCCCGAGGTGCTTTTGAAAATTCAGTCCGACTACGTGAACGCGGGCTGCGATATTTTGACGGCGAACATGTTCGGCGCGAACCGTTTAAAACTGGAAAAGACGGGTCACACCGTGCAGGAGGTCGTCTCACAGGCGTTGAAGCTTGCACACACGGCGAGCGGCGGCAAGGCGGCGGTGGCGCTCGACATCGGCCCCTCCGGCAAGCTTTTGAAGCCGTTCGGTGATTTGGCGTTTGATGACGCGTACGAGCTTTTTAAAGAGGAAATTATCGCGGGCAGGGACAACGCCGACCTCGTGATCATCGAGACGATGAGCGACGCCTACGAAGCGAAGGCGGCGCTGCTGGCGGCAAAGGAAAACTGTGACCTGCCGGTCATTGTAACGTTTACGTTTGACAGCACGGGAAAGCTCTTGACGGGCAGCAACATCCCGGCGGCGCTGCTGCTGGCGGAGAGCCTCGGCGCGGACGCGGTGGGCATCAACTGCAGCCTCGGCCCGGAGCAGATGGAAAGCTTTGTCGATGAAATGCTGACGCTGACGAATTTGCCCATTGTCATCAACCCGAACGCCGGTCTGCCGGTTTCCGTGAACGGCGAGACCTCGTACCCCGTGGGTCTGGAGGAATTTTACGCGTACATGGAGCGCTTTGCGGAGAAAGGCGCGGCGATTCTCGGCGGCTGCTGCGGCACGACGCCGGAGCACATCCGACTGCTTGCAGAACGCCTGAAAAACAAGCCGGTGAAGAAGCGTCACATTGAAAAGAAGACGGTGGTGTCCTCGTACACGCATACGGTGACGTTCGGTGCGCGACCGATTTTGATTGGCGAGCGCATCAACCCGACGGGCAAGCCGCGCTTAAAGCAGGCTTTGCGTGAAGGCGATTTGGAATATCTCTGTCGTGAGGGCATTGCGCAGACGGAACACGGCGCGGACATTCTGGACGTGAACGTGGGGCTGCCGGAGCTTGACGAGCCCGCGGTGATGGAAAGGGCCATCATCAACTTGCAGAGCGTGACGAACACGCCTTTGCAGATCGATACCTCGAACGTGGAGGCCATGGAGCGTGCGCTGCGTATTTATAACGGCAAGCCGCTTGTGAACTCCGTGAACGGCAAAGAGGAATCGCTGCACACGGTACTGCCGCTTGTGAAAAAGTACGGTGCTGCGGTGGTTGCCTTGACGCTCGACGAAAAGGGCATCCCGGCTTCTGCTGCGGAGCGTGTGGCGATTGCGGAGAAGATTTTGAAAACGGCGGAAAGCTACGGCATCGACCGCAGCGACGTGATTATGGACACGCTTGCAATGACGGTGAGCACGGGCGCGGATAACGCGATTATCACGCTCGATGCGCTTGACACCATCCGCCACAAGCTCGGTGTGCACACGGTGCTCGGCGTCTCCAATATTTCGTTCGGTCTGCCGCGCCGCGAGCTGGTGACCTCCACGTTCTTCGCGATGGCGATGCAGCGCGGATTAAGCTCCGGTATCATCAACCCGCTGAGCGACGAGCTGATGAAAGCGTACCGCTCGTTCTGCGCGCTGATGGGCATAGACGTGGGCTGCAAGGCGTATATCGAAGCGTATGCGAACACCACGGCGGCGCCGGACGTGCGCACGGGCGCCGCGCAGCAGAGCGCAGGCGGGTCTGCCGAAAGCGTTTCGCTGCACCGCGCCATTGTGAAAGGCCTGCGCGAGCAGGCGGGACAGCTGACGGACGAGATGCTGAAAATGACGCCGCCGCTGGAAATCATCAACGGTGAGCTTATCCCGGCGCTCGACGAAGTGGGGCAGGGCTTTGAGAAAAATACGGTGTTCCTGCCGCAGCTTCTCATGAGCGCAGACGCAGCGAAGGAAGCGTTTGAGCGCATCAAGCAGAACCTTGCGAAAAAGGGCATTCAGGAGGAAAAGAAGGGTACCATTATCCTTGCGACCGTGAAGGGCGACATTCACGATATCGGCAAGAACATTGTGAAGGTGCTGCTTGAAAACTACGGCTTTGACGTACTCGACCTCGGTAAGGATGTGCCGCCGGAGATCATTGTGCAGACGGCGATCGAGAAAAACGTGCGCCTTGTGGGGCTTTCTGCCCTGATGACGACGACGGTGGAGAGCATGGCGGAGACGATCCGCCAGCTGCGCAAAGCGCATGACTGCAAGGTCATGGTGGGCGGCGCGGTGCTGAACCCCGAGTACGCTAAGGAGATTGGCGCGGATTTCTACTCCAAAGATGCGATGGGCAGTGTGCGCTACGCGGAAAAGCTGTTTAACGGCGAAGTGTAAAAACAATCAGAGCATAGAAAAAGGACGGCAGTTGCGCTTAACTGTCGTCCTTTTGTACTGTGCAAAATTATCTGCGGTTTGTATACCACACGTCGATCTCATCGGGTATGGGGGTCTCAAAAAGCGTGAGAATTTTTTGCAGTAGGCCGCTGTCTACGGCGTAGTCGGTCGTTTCACCGGCGGCAACGGCAGCGTTGCGCGCTTCAATGTTTTTCGCCCAGTCTGCATCGGAAATGTCGATGTAGTGCCACTCGAAGTCGATGTCGGCATTTTTATAGTAGGCAGAAACATCTGTGCGCTCTTTGCGGCTCCAGAAGCCCCAATCTAAAATGACATTGCAGCCCGCGCGGGCGATGTCCACGGCTTTTTTGTGGAGATACGCTTTGATGTCCGCGCTGATCGCATCGCGGCGGTCGCCGAGGTCATGGTGGAAGAGGTCATTTTCAATCTCATCGCAAGAGAGCACCACAGCGTGTTCTTTTTCCTTGAGCTGCCGGGTGTAAAAGCCCTTGCCGCTGCAGATTTTGCCGCAGATCAAAAATACTTTTGCCATGCTTTTTTACATTACTCTTTGCCGTTCCAGCAGTAGGTGCAAAGGCAGTCTGCGTCGATGCCGACGGACTCCATCATATCGTCGAGGCGGTGGTAGTGAAGGGAGGTGAAGTGCAGCTTTTCGCCGATCTTCTCCACCATCTTCCGGTACTTCTCGCTGTCCGGGTCGGCATATTCTTCAAGTGTGGCGCGGTCGGGGTCGCAGCCCTCAAGCTCTTTAATGACGCGGCGGGTGATGAGCTCCATTTCGGACGTGGAGCGGGAGAAGTTTAAGTATTTGCAGCCGAAGAGCAGCGGCGGGCAGGCGGGGCGAATGTGCACTTCTTTTGCGCCGCTTGCGTAGAGGAACTCGGTCGTTTCGCGCAGCTGTGTGCCGCGCACGATGGAGTCATCGATGAGCAGGAGGCTCTTGCCCTCGATGAGGTCGTGCACCGGGATGAGCTTCATTTTGGCGATGAGGTCGCGCTTGCTCTGGTGCGTCGGCATGAAGGAGCGCGGCCATGTGGGCGTGTATTTGATGAACGGGCGGGAGAACGGCACGCCGGACTCGTTGGCATAGCCGATGGCGTGCGCGATGCCGGAATCCGGTACGCCGGCGACAATATCGGGGTGGACGTTATCGCGGCGGGCGAGCGCGCGGCCGCAGTTATAGCGCATGCTCTCGACGGAGATGCCCTCGTAACTGGAGGACGGGTAGCCGTAGTAGACCCACAGGAATGTGCAGATCTTCATTTTTTTGCCGGGGGCGACGAGCGTTTGCACATGGTCGGCGTCGAACACGACAACTTCGCCCGGGCCGAGCTCGCGCAGGTCGTGGTAGCCGAGGTTTAAATACGCGAAGCTTTCAAAGCTTGCGCAGTAGCCGTCTTCCTTTTGGCCGAGCACGACGGGGGTGCGGCCGAGTTTATCGCGTGCCGCGTAAATGCCGCGCGGCGTCAGGACGAGCATACTCAAAGAACCGTCGACGATCTCCTGCGCGTAGCGAATACCGTCGATGAAATTCTCTTTCTGGTCGATGATGGCGGCGACGAGCTCTGTGGGGTTCACTTCGCCGTTTTGCATCTCAAAGAAATGCGTGCCGTGCCCGATGATGTCCTCTACGATCTCATTGGCGTTATTGATCTTGCCGATGGTCGTAATGGCGAAGGTGCCGTGATGCGAACGCACCAAAATCGGCTGTGCTTCATAATCGGAGATGCAGCCGATGCCGAGCGTGCCGTGCATAGATTGCGATTCCGTTGTAAACTTCGTGCGGAACGGAGCGTTTTCAATGTTGTGAATGGCCTTGTCAAAGCCGGTCTCCGGGCTGTAAACCGCCATGCCCGCGCGGCGTGTGCCGAGGTGGGAGTGGTAATCAATGCCGAAAAAAAGGTCGAAAACGCAGTCAGTCTGCGATGCTGCGCCGAAAAAACCGCCCATAAAATAGATCTTCCTTTGCTGAAAAATTGAAGGGGCAGTACCGCGGGGAATTTATGCGGTATTGTCCAAAACTCTTTTATTATAACAAAAATCGCGTTATCCGAAAAGAGACACAAAAGAAAAAGACCGCCGAAATTTCGGCAGCCTTTTTGTAAAGGATAACAGAATTTTTTACAAGATGGGTTCTTTTGCCTGAATGGATCTTGCGTGCAGCGCAAAAATCTCGTGGCGGCGGTCTGTGCCGAAGATGTGCTGCTTGTCGTACTCGGTGCTGAAGCCGACGATGTAAATGACGAGCAGGCCGGTTTGCGGCCACAGCATGGAGATATCCAAAAGCCCGTGCAGCAGAACGCAAACGATGACGGAGACCGTGAGGGCGTAGCGCTGGTGGCACTTGTGGCTGCGGTGCAGGCGGATAATCTTGCCGACATTGATGGCAAAGTAACCGAGTAAGACCGCCGTACCCACAAATCCAAAGTCCATGAGGAGCTCCAAAAGCAGGTTGTGCGAATGCTTTGCGATGCTGTATGAGCCGTAGAGGTCATGAATGCGCGCGTATGTATTGTAGCCGCGGCCGAACCACGGGGCGTCCATAATACTGCCGATGGCGCCCGACCAGATGCTCATGCGCTTTGCAAAATCGTGCCGGATGAGATCGATGCGCGGGAGGAAATCGAGCGATTCACCGAACAGAACGAGTGTAAGCAAAATGCCAAGCATGGTGAAAAGGTACACGGAAAGCCACTTCTTCTTGCCACAGAACCACAGCATGACAGGGCAGACGATGAGCAGCACCATGAAAGTGGTGCGGCATTCGGTGAGCTCAAGTGCGATAAGATTCAACGGAATCAGGGCAGCGTATACACCGCGCAGCGGCGTGTCTTCACTTTTTACGATGTTGTAGATGCAGAAGAGCACGACGAGCGAAATGTAAAACGCATAGTAATTGGGGTTTGTAAAGATGGAGTTATACCGCGCACCGTAAACCCACTCCATGCCGAGCGCGCGCTGAACGAGCGCGACAAGGAGGCAATAGGGGCTCATGAGGCAGACAAAAGATAAAATGAGGCGGAACGCGCGCTGGGTCATCGTATAGGTGACGAAAATGACGGCGATGAATGCGAACACCATAAGAACGCCGAGCAGAATATCCGTTACGGTGCCGCCTGAGAAAATCGTGACGAGCAGGGAGAGCACCCAGAAAGCCGAAAGAAAAAATAAATCCTGTTTACGGCGGAAAAAAACGAAGCTCTGCTTCGTGGCAGCAATGTAAAACGGCAATAAAAGCAGCGCCAGCATCTCGGCATAGACGGTGAGGAAAATGGAAGCCGTTAAAACGAGCAAGACCTTTTCGTTTGGGGTAAGCTCTAAAAATCCCTTTTTCAGTGCTCTGAATACTTGCAGATAAATGCACCTCCTGTGGACCGCGGCCGTATACCGTGATCCGGTAAAACCGTTTCAAGAAATTACGAAATCATAAAAATTCAAATCATGTGCGTACATGCGTACATGAGCACGCTCATATAAATAAGAAATACCCCGGCGCAGATTACTATTTTAGCGCAACTTTTCTGGATTTACAAGGGCTTTTGCAGCTTTTTTGCATTTATAAAGAGATTTGTAAGATTTGATTTTAAAACTGAACAGAAGATTTACATAAGGCGCAAAACTTTATTGAAGTTGCACAAGGTTTGTCTGCACAACTTGAACAATGCGCTGTATTGAAATGGGCATGACAGGCGTGCTATAATACGAAATATAAAGGGTGCGCGTTTGCCGCCCGAGGTTTAGGAGGCTGCTTTCAGATCTATGGATATACGAGTCTTGCAGTATTTTCTGGCTGTTGTGCGTGAGGAGAACATCACGAAGGCGGCACAGCTTTTACATATCACACAGCCCACACTTTCCCGCCAGCTGATGGGGCTGGAGCAGGAGCTTGGCGTGAAGCTGTTCAGCCGCAACAACCACAGCGTCACGTTGACGGAGGAAGGGATGTTATTCCGCCGCCGCGCAGAGGAAATCGTGACGCTTTCCGAAATGACGAAGCGGGAATTAAAGCAGGAGGCAATGCTGACCGGCGAAATTTCCATCGGCAGCGGCGAATACCACGGCTCCTGCCATCTTTCCGGCATTCTGGCGGCGTTTCGCGCCGAGCACCCGAACGTGACGTACAGCATTTATAGCGGCAACTCCGATAACATTAAGGAGCGCATTGAACGCGGCACGTTGGACATCGGTTTGCTGTTGGAGCCGGTAGAAATCAGCAAGTATGATTTTCTGCACTTCCCGGTGCCGGAAACGTGGAACGCGCTGGTGCGGTCGGATTCGCCGCTGGCGCAGAAGCCGTATTTGACGCCACAGGACATTGTGCCGTACCCGGCGGTGTTTTCGCGCCGGGATCAGATCCGCAGTGAGATTGTGAACTGGTTCGGCGACAGCGCGGACCGGCTCAACATTATCGCGCACGGCGATTTGCAATACAACATGGCCTCGGTCATTCACCGCGAAAACGGCGTGCTGTTCACGCTGAAGCTCGACTTGCAGCATAACGGCCTGAAATTCGTGCCGCTGCAGCCGCCGATCCGCGCCGCGACGGTGCTCGTTTGGAAAAAGAACCGTGTGCTCTCACCGCTGACGAACGCGTTTCTCGATTTTGCGAAGAAATACATTTCCGGCATGGAGAAGGATAAAAAATAGGTATTGGACATTCTTTTGATGGTTTAGTATACTGAAAACAAGAAATCACGAATTTTTATAGAAAAGGGGAAGACACATGGAATACGTAAAACTCGGAAACTCTGACCTGAATGTTTCGCGCATTTGCCTTGGCTGCATGGGCTTTGGCGAAGCGGCCGCGGGGCAGCACCGCTGGACGCTGGATGAGGAAAACTCCAACGAGATTATCAAAGCGGCGCTCGAGAACGGCATCAACTTTTTTGACACGGCGATGAGCTACCAAGGCGGCACGAGCGAGATATTTGTCGGCCGTGTGCTGCGCGATTTTGCCCGCCGCGAGGATGTGGTGCTGGCGACGAAATTTGAGCCGCGCACCGACGAGGAGATTGCAAACGGCGTGACGGGGCAGCAGCACGTGAAAAACTGCCTCGATGCAAGCCTGAAGCGTCTCGGTATGGACTACGTTGATCTGTACATCTGCCACATGTGGGACTATCGCACGCCCATTGAGGAGATTATGGAGGGGCTGAACGACGCGGTGAAGGCCGGCAAGGTCCGCGCCATCGGCATCTCGAACTGCTATGCGTGGCAGCTGGCGCAGGCGAATTACTACGCCCGTATGCACGGCATGGCGGAGTTTGTGTCCGTTCAAGGGCATTATAATCTCATTTTCCGCGAGGAGGAGCGCGAAATGGCGCCGTTCTGCAAGGCGGAGAACATTGCGATGACGCCATACAGTGCACTCGCCGCAGGGCGGCTTTCGAGGCATCCTGGTGAGAGCTCCAAGCGCCTTGAGGAAGACAACTACGCGAAATTTAAGTACGACAAGACCGCCGAGACCGACGGTGTGATCATTGACCGTGTGGCGGAGCTGGCCGAGAAGCGCGGCTGTACCATGACGGAGATCGCCCTCGCGTGGCTGCTGACGAAGGTTGCGTCGCCCATCTGCGGCGCAACGAATCTTTCGCACATCACAGGGCTTGTGAACGCCGTTGAATTGAGGCTCACCGCTGATGAGATTGCATACCTTGAAGAGCCCTACGTGCCGCACGCGTTGGTCGGCGTGATGGCGCAGAACCATGGGTGATTTGGAGACGCCGTGTATTTCACTGCCCGCAGGGCAATTTCACATACCGAAGGAATTTATTTCACAGAAAAAAGGACTCTGCAAACGCAAAGTCCTTTTTTCTGGTGGAGGAGGGTGGATTCGAACCACCGAAGCAAGAAGCAGCAGATTTACAGTCTGTCCCCTTTGGCCACTCGGGAACTCCTCCATATACAGAGCTGCGTAAACGCAAACTCATATTATAAAAACAGAAACAAGTTCTGTTTATTGCTGCCAAGCAAGACACTCGGAAACAATATATAAAAACGAAAACAAAATGTTCTCGATTTTAATCAACTGGAGCTGGTGAACGGACAAAGCCGCTTGCGCGTCTTCACGGCTTGCAGCATAGCTGCTGCGCCGCTTCCGGCTAAAAACTTTCCACCGGAAAGTTTTCTTAACGCCGAAACCCTCTCAGGGTTCGAGTCCGTACCGAACTCAATAAATATATAGAAAAACGAAAACAAAATGTTCTCAGTTTTAATCAACTGGAGCTGGTGAACGGACTCGAACCCCTGACCTGCTGATTACAAATCAGCTGCTC
>ERZ779885.230-NODE-230-length-64562-cov-4.701350_pt1 | contig 64562 bp, 56 predicted proteins | sample MGYA00511554_ERZ779885 | MGnify/ENA primary metagenome ERZ779885 (study PRJEB29588, sample SAMEA2160998) | human gut metagenome | biome: human gut; feature: human-associated habitat; material: faeces | place: Denmark | collected 2008/2010 ... | reverse complement strand
CCGTAGAAAACGGAGGGATAATGTATGCCGAAAAAGTGATGCGACGGTTGCGTGATGAGGCCCGTCTGTACTTAGAGCCGTTTTTTCCTTCTCCGGCAGCAGAATCTCTGATGTCGGTTTTTGATTATACGATTTCCCGGGCGAAATGATTTCCTTCTGTCGGGAAAGTCCGATGGCGAAGCAGATCGATTGTTTCTGACATAGAGAAAGGGTCGTACTCTCATGAGTGCGACCCTTTCTGTTATTATCCGGAGAAGCTCCGTTTCATCGAAATTTTCAGTTCTTTCCTGCTCCAACTATCGATTCCAATAAACGGTTGGCCAGTCGGCTGGCTCCGATGCGGAAAAACTCTTTATCGAGCCATTCCTCTCCCAATACGTTTTTGGCAATCGTATAGTATTTTACGGCGTCGATTGTGGTCGAGATTCCGCCTGCGGCCTTGATACCGATGCGGATATGTGTTTTTTCGTAGTATTCTTTGATGGCGGTACACATGACATAAAAAGCTTCGGGTGTGGCGCCGGGAGTCAACTTCCCGGTAGAAGTCTTGATGAAATCGGCGCCGGAATATATGGCGAGTAAGGCTGCTTTTTTTACGTCGCTGCAATTTCCCAAAGCTCCGGTTTCGAGAATGACTTTCAGTCGGGCATCTCCATGACAGCTGTGTTTTATTTCCGCGATTTCATCGCAAATATCCTCATATTCCCCGCTTAGAAATTGTCCTACATTCATGACGATGTCTATTTCGTTGGCTCCTTCGGCAACAGCGAGGGCTGCTTCTGCAATTTTTACTTCGGTAAATGTTTGGGCAGAAGGAAATCCTCCGGCGACAGCTGCTATGTTGACATCAGAGACTTCGAGGTTCATGCGCACACATTCTACAAAATTGGGATAAATGCATATAGCGGCGACGTGGTTAAGCTCCGGATTTTGATTATCCAATTCGTTTACCTGTCGGGTGAATTCGGCGATTTGATTTTGATTGTCTGTCGGATTCAAGGAAGTCAGGTCGATACAACCGAAAAGGAAGCGGTAAACGTCTTCATTGCAGTTTTCTCGTAATCCTTCGTGCAGGATTTTTTCCGTTATTTGCGAGATTTCGTCGTCTCGCAGGTCGGTATTGTAACTTTTCAGCATTTCGTTGTACTGGTCCATATCGTAAATAGTATGAGTTTTTTCGATGAAAAGGCTTTATTTCAGTTTTTCGTTTTCTTTATGCCGCCGATTGTCCCGGGACGTTTTTTTGTCGATATTTTTCTGTAACGCTTCGGTCAAGTCTACACCGGTCTGGTTGGCGAGGCAGATGAGTACCCACAGAACATCGGCCAATTCATCGGACAAATCGATGTGTTTGTCGCTTTCTTTAAATGACTGCTCTCCATATCGGCGAGCGATGATGCGGGCTACTTCGCCGACTTCTTCGGTAAGAATGGCCATATTGGTGAGTTCGTTGAAGTAACGTACACCGTATTCTTTGATCCAACGGTCGACGTTTTCTTGGGCTTCTTGTAGTGTCATAGTTATTCTTTTTGCTTTGAATCTATACATATCGTTACAGGGCCGTCGTTAAGCAGTTCCACCTTCATGTCAGCTCCGAATTCTCCGGTTCCCGGTTCTTTCCCGATTTCCTCACGGATATACCGGCAGAAAGTTTCATACAACGGTATGGCATGAGCGGGTTTGGACGCTCTGATATAAGACGGGCGGTTTCCTTTCTTGGTCGATGCGAATAGGGTAAATTGACTGATTATCAATATCTCTCCGTCGATGTCTTTTACAGAGAGATTCATGATACCGTTTTCGTCATCGAAAATGCGAAGGTTCGCTACTTTTTTGCATAACCACTCGGCGTCGCTGGTATCATCGGCATCTTCGATACCGACGAGTATGAGCAATCCTTTTTCGATGCTCGATTTTACTTTCCCGTTTATGGTTACGGAAGCATGGGCGACCCGTTGTATAATCAGTCTCATCTTGGTCTTATAAATTGTCTTTTATATTATAATTATATGATATTCAGATTGCTATTTTATTTTAAGGCCTCGTGAACGAGTTTTGCTTTGACGGGTCCTATGTGTTGAGATAATTCTTCGAGTGGAACCTCTTTGATACGTTTTACGCTTTTATAACGGGAAAGCAGTAAATCTCTTGTTTTTGTACCCACTCCCGGAATTTTATCGAGTGCCGATTCTACTTGATTTTTACTGCGACGGTTGCGGTGATGCGTGATTCCGAATCTGTGGGCTTCGTCGCGCATCTGTTGTATGAGGCGAAGGCTTTCGCTGTTTTTATCGAGATAGAGCGGGATAGGATCGTCGGGGAAGAATATCTCTTCGAGTCGTTTGGCAATACCTATTATGGGAAGGTCGAGCTGTAAATCCCGCAGGGCTTCGCAAGCAGCGCTAAGCTGTCCTTTGCCTCCGTCGACGACAACAAGGTCGGGTAGGGGTTGATTTTCTTCGCTGAGACGTTTATAGCGTCGGTAGACGGCCTCGTACATCGATGCGAAATCATCGGGGCCTTCGACCGTTTTTACATTGAAGTGGCGATAATCTTTTTTCGATGGTTTCGCTTTTTTGAATACAACGCAAGATGATACCGGCAGTGTACCTTGTATATTGGAGTTATCGAAACACTCGATATGCATAGGCAGGTTGTGTAGCCTGAAATCCTTTTGCGCTCTTGATAATATGCGGGTAACCCGCTGCTCGGGATTGAGTTTCTCGGCACTTTTGAGTTTGTCTATCTTATACTGTTTGACATTCTGTTCCGAAACTTCGAGGAGTTTACGTTTGTCTCCCCGTTGTGGGACGGTGAATGTCGTGTCTTTAAATTCCGACTCGGGTAGAAACGGAACGATTATTTCACGCGATGAGCTTTTGAAACGATTCCGCATCTCGGCAATGGCGAGAGACAGAATTTCTTCTCTGCTTTCATCGAGCCTTTTCCGGTATTCGATGGTGTAACTTTGTACGATGGAACCGTTGCGTACATGTAAATAGTTTACATACGCATCATTATCGGACTCCTCGTATGAAAAAACATCGACATTGTGTATCGTAGTGCTTACGATAACCGATTTAGCCTTATATTTTTCGAGTAACAGGTACTTTTCTTTCAACTCTTGCGCTTCCTCAAATTTCATCTGTTCGGCAAGAGCCGCCATTTCTTCTTTAAGGTGATCGGTGAGCTGTTGGATATTCCCATTGAGAATCTGGCGTATCTGCTCGATGTCTTTGAGATATTCTTTTTCGTCTTGTTTTTCTTCGCACGGGCCTTTGCAGTTCTTTATATGATATTGCAGGCAGACTTTGTATCGATGCCTGCGTACATTTTCGGGACTGAGCAGGTGTGGGCAGGTGCGGATAGGATATAAAGAACGAATCAGTTCGAGGACGGTACGGGCGAGTTGAACGTGTGCATAGGGACCGTAATATTTCGAACCGTCGTGAATGACTTTGCGGGTAAGAAATACGCGTGGGAAATGTTCGTTTCTTATCGTGATCCACGGGTAGGTCTTGTCGTCTTTGAGTAAGACATTGTATCGCGGCTTGTACTCTTTGATAAAAGAGTTTTCGAGATGCAGGGCATCTTCTTCACTCTTGACGACCGTATATTTTATATCGCAAATGTTGCGTACCAGAATGGTCGTCCGTAACGATTCGTGATTTTTATTGAAGTAAGAGCTGACACGCCGTTTTAGATTTTTGGCTTTCCCGACATATATGATGTTTCCTTCCTTGTCGAAGTATTGATATACTCCGGGAGAATCGGGAAGGAGCGACAACAAATGCTGTATATGTTCGTTTTTTGTAGCCAAAATATTGTCAGAGTTTTACCATTGAATCGATTTCGACATCGGCCGGGAAATCTTTACGGCCATTAAGCATAACAATTTCTGTCAGGAAGTTGACGTAAATATGCTTTGGATTGAATTTTTTTAATAAGCGGTATGCTGCGACCATTGTGCCTCCGGTGGCCAAAACATCATCGTGCAATAATATGACATCGTCTTCGGTAATGGCGTCTTGGTGTATTTCTATCGTATCACTACCGTATTCCTTGTTGTAGCTTTCACTCCACGTGAGGGCGGGAAGTTTCCCCGGTTTACGGATAGGAACAAATCCGGCATTCAGTTTATAGGCAACTATGGAGGCCAAAATAAATCCGCGTGATTCTATGCCGACGACTTTTGTAATCCCCGAATTTTTGTATCTGTCATAAAGTTCGTCGCTGATCATTTTGAGGGCCTCGGCATTTTTTAATACAGTCGTGAGGTCTTTGAATACAACTCCCTTTGTGGGGAAGTCTATAATGTCTCTTACTTGATTTTTGATGAATTCTGTATCCATATATTATAGTATTTGTTCCACGTGGAACGTCATCTTCCTAATAATACCAAAAGAATGTTGATGTCGCTGGGTGAAATCCCGGGAATGCGAGATGCCTGAGCAATTGTTTCCGGGTCGATTTTTGCCAGTTTTTGGCGAGCTTCGATCGATATTTGTTGTATTGTACTGTAATCGAATTTGCCTTTGATGCGGATATTTTCAAGTCGGGCGATTTTATCGGCGATAAGTTTTTCCCGTTCGATATACCCTTCATATTTGATGCATATTTCGGCAGCTTCTATGATTTCTTCCTGTCGGGTAGGAATCATGTCGAGTTGTTCTTTCAGGGCGGGAATCCATTCAGCGATGGTTTTTATATCGAGCTGCGGTCGTAGAATAAGGTCGATAAGTTTCATACCCTGTTTCATCGGAGTGTAACCGGCCTGTTCGAGGGCCGGATTTACTTGATTCATTTTTACCGAATATTCTTGGGCAAATCGAATCAGCCGATCCCGATGTTCTCTTTTTTCGGCAAGAAGGCCGAAACGAGTATTATCGGCCAGTCCCAGTTCATGGCTTTTCGGAGTGAGCCGCATATCGGCGTCGTCCTGACGGAGTAATATGCGGTATTCGGCCCGTGATGTAAACATGCGGTACGGCTCGTCGACACCTTTGGTGACGAGGTCGTCGATGAGTACACCGATATAGGCTTCGTCCCGGCCTAAGACGAATTCTTTGTCGCTATGGCAACGCAGGTGAGCGTTGATACCGGCTATAAGACCTTGTCCGGCTGCTTCCTCATACCCGGTCGTTCCGTTGATTTGACCGGCAAAGAAAAGATTGCGAACGGCTTTTGTTTCGAGAGTATGGGTGAGCTGGGTCGGGTCGAAATAATCGTATTCGATAGCATATCCCGGTCTATAAATACGAATGTCCTTGAATGCCGGTATTGCTTGTAGGGCTCGTAACTGTATATCGAGAGGCAACGAGGAAGAGAAACCGTTGAGGTATAATTCCTGACTGATTTCTCCCTCCGGTTCGAGGAAAAGCTGATGTTCAGTTTTATCGGGAAAAGTTACGATTTTCGTTTCGATGCTGGGGCAGTACCGGGGGCCGATACTTTTGATTTGTCCGTTGAAAAGGGGCGAGTCGGGCAATCCCTCTCTCAAAATATCATGGACGGTTTCATTGGTATAGGTAATCCAGCAGTTCCTTTGTTGCAACGTGCGATGTACACTGTCGAGGTAAGAGAATTTGTGGAAATCGTTTTCTCCTTCCTGCGCGGTCATAAGGTCGTAATGTACGCTCCGTCCGTCGATACGTACAGGTGTTCCGGTTTTCATTCGCCCGGCGGTAAATCCCTTTTCTATCAGTTGTTCGGTTATGCCGTATGAGGCTGGTTCGGCTACGCGACCGCCTTTAAGTTGTACTCTTCCTATGTGCATGAGTCCGTTCATGAACGTTCCGCACGTGAGAACGACCGCTTTGGCCCGGAAGGTTACCTCCATGTTGGTGATAACTCCGGATATAGCTCCTTCTTTATTGAATATCAGCTGTTTAACACTGTCTTGCCAAATGGAAAGATGTTCGGTGTTTTCTAAAACTTCTCGCCATGTCTGAATGAACTTTTGCCGGTCGCTTTGCGCGCGAGGACTCCACATGGCTGGGCCTTTCGAACGGTTCAGCATGCGGAATTGCAGGGCTGTTTTATCGGTTACTATACCCATTTGTCCACCCAGAGCATCGATTTCCCTCACGATTTGACCTTTGGCTATACCACCCACAGCCGGATTGCAACTCATCTGGGCTATCTTGTTCATATCCATTGTGATAAGAAGCGTTTCCGATCCCAGTCGGGCTGCCGCCACCGCTGCTTCGCAACCGGCATGTCCTGCACCCACTACAATTACATCGTAATCAAATCTCATTGTTTATTTCCGTTGCAGTTGTTGTATTGTCGTTTTCAGTCCTTCGGGTAACAATGCGAGAGCCTCGTTTTCTTTTTGTGTCATGACCTCCCGTTCTCCCGGTCCTTTATCGTTGATTCCGCACAAGTGCAACACCCCGTGTATGAGAATGCGGTATAGTTCTTCCCCGTAAGTAGTGCCGAATGATGCGGCATTGCTTTGAATCGTGTCGAGGCTGATGAATATGTCGCCGCTTATACGGTTGGCTTCGGTGTAATCAAATGTGATGACGTCGGTATAGTAGTCGTGTTGCAGATATTCTTTATTGACGTCGAGTATTTTCTCGTCGGAACAAAAAATATAAGCAATATCACCGCATTTTTTATCGTAGAGAGAGGCTACGGTACGTATCCATTCATTGGTCTCTCTTTTACGGAGGGTCGGAAGTTTTACATCTTCGGCGTAATAGCTGATAGCCATAGTTATACTGTTTGTGCAAAAAAACGTACAAAGGTAATGTTTTGTATGGATAATCGGCCGGCCGTGTGAGAAAAATGGTTCTTTGGCCTTCCTCTTTTCTGTCGGCTATACGGTCATTTTCAATGGAAAAAGACGTAAGAAACGGCGATGGCGGCTATGATACCGGCCAAGTCGGCCAGTAATCCGTACCCGGCGGCGTAACGGGTATTGCGTATGCCTACGCTACCGAAATATACGGCAAGGATATAGAATGTCGTGTCGGTCGAACCTTGTATGGTCGATGCGACGCGGCCGACGAAGGAATCGGCTCCGTAAGTCGACATGGCGTCGACCATCATTCCACGAGCCCCGCTGCCGCTCAGCGGTTTCATCAGGGCAGTCGGCAACGCTCCGACAAAATCGGAATCGATACCTATCGCTTCTATGCCCCGGGTAATGCCGGCGATAAAAAAATCCATAGCACCCGAAGCCCGGAATACTGCGATGGCAACGAGTATCGCCACTAAATAGGGAATAATGGTAACGGCGGTTTTGAATCCTTCTTTGGCGCCTTCTATGAAGGCTTCATATACATTGATTTTCTTATGTATGCCCGATATGAGAAATCCGGTAACGATGGAAAACAACAAGCAGTTTGCTCCGAATCCCGAATAAAGCGAGACTTTTTCGGGTGGTAATTGGGAGAAGAGAACGAGTATTCCGCCGATAAGTATCGTGAGGCCGCCGATAGTTCCGAGGATTACTTTATCGAGTAGATTGATGCGTTGTTTTATGCATACGGCTATAAGGCCTACGAGTGTCGAGCAGAAAGTGGCGATGAGTATGGGCAGAAAGATGTCCGACGGGTTGGCCGCACCCATTTGGGCCCGATATACCATGACGCCGAGAGGAACGATGGTTAGTCCCGTCGTGTTGAGCACGAGAAACATGATCATGGGATTACTGGCCGTTTCTTTACGGGGATTGATTTCCTGCATCTCTTTCATGGCTTTCAGTCCCAGTGGCGTTGCGGCGTTGTCGAGTCCCAACATATTGGCCGATATATTCATAAAGATAGAACCGAAAGCAGGATGGTTTTTCGGCAGATCGGGAAATAACCGAGTGAATAGGGGACTTATCCAGCGGGAGAAAGTGGCGATGACGCCGCCACGCTCGCCGATTTTCATCAACCCCAGCCATAAGGATAAAACGCCGGTCAATCCCAGGGATATTTCAAAGGCGGTTTTGGCCGAAGAGAATGTCGAGTTCATGATTTCGCTCCAAATGTCGAGGTTACCATAGAAAAGTGTTTGTATGACGGCAACGACAAATGCGGTGATGAAAAAAAAGATCCAGATGTAATTCAGAACCATGACTCGTGTTTTTGTGGTAGTTCCTGCAAAAATAGATTTTTTATATGAGGTCGAAAAGAAAAATGAGTAGTATTTGTATTTTGTCAGAGTGCTTGTTTAGGGTGATTTATATAAATTCCATGCCTGGGAAAACGGTAAATAACTTTCTCTTGGAAGGAAAAATCGCTATTTTTGTGCCCAAATTTCACGATTATGGAAAAGAAGAAGGTATTGGTTACTTACAATATGTGGCGCGACGGCTATGCCGAACTGATGCAAAAATACGATGTAACATTTCCGCCCGAAGGGGTCGAGTCGTTTTCTTACGATGAAGTGTTGGGCATGATTGCCGATTACGACGCTTTGCAATCGATGTACAACTTCCCGGTCGATAAGCGTCTTATGGACGCAGCTCCGAAATTGAAAATCGTCTCGAATTACGCTGTGGGTTACGATAATATCGATATACCTTATGCAACGCTCAAAGGGATACAGGTAACCAATACGCCCGACCCGGTAACCGAGCCTACGGCCGACCAAGCGATGGGGTTATTGCTGGCTGCCAGCCGCCGTATATCGGAACTCGACCGCCGGTTACGTATTCCCGGTTCGGTAAAAGTCGAGCTGCTTGCCAACCTCGGACATTCCCTTTACGGGGCGACATTGGGAATCGTCGGTATGGGGCGTATAGGTCGTGCTTTGGCCCGTCGTGCTATCGCCGCCGGCATGAAAATCGTGTATCACAACCGTCATCGCCTCGATAAGGGGGTCGAGCGAGAGTATAAAGCAACCTACCTTCCTTTCAATGAGTTGTTGCGTACTGCCGATGTGGTTTCACTTAATGCTCCGCATAATGCCGACACTTACCATCTTATCGATGCCGACGCCCTGAGAAAGATGAAACCTACGGCAATACTTATCAATACCGCTCGGGGGCCGCTTGTCGATGAGCAGGCTCTCGCCGAGGCTTTACGCACGGGGCAGATATGGGCGGCCGGTCTCGATGTTTTCGAGTACGGAAATTACCCTATACCCGAACTCACGCAGCTCGACAATGTGGTGATGACTCCGCACACGGGTACACAGACGGTCGAAATCCGTCACGAAATGGCTGCTCATGTTTCCCGCAATATCATTCATTTTTTTGAAGGAGGCCCTATCGATAAGGTCAATCAGATATAACTTTTTCCCGATGGAATCGTTCGATGACATTTCTCCTCACGCTGTTTTAGAAGCTCGTGAAGCCCTTTTTTCTTGTGCTTCCGAGACTTATGCTGCGACGGCGGCACGCTTTTTTAAGACCGGGGTCGGTGCTTATGGCGAAGGCGATCGTTTTATCGGTGTGCGTGTGTCCGAGGTGCGTAAAATCGCCCGAAGTTTTGCTCCAAAATTGTCTCCCGAAGAGGTATTACCTCTGTTGCATGATGCGGTACACGAGTGCCGTTTGCTGGCTTTGCTTGTTTGGGTGCAACAGTTTTCCAAAGGAGACGAGCGTATGCGTGAAAAAATCGTTTCGCTCTATTTGTCGCATACGACGTATATCAATAATTGGGATTTGGTCGATCTCTCGGCTTATGAAATCATTGGATTCTATTTACAAGACAAGGAGCGTTCGTTGCTTTATAAATTGGCCGGAGAAGGCACGCTTTGGGAACAGCGCATATCGATTGTTTCCACGTGGAAGTTTATCCGCCACAAAGATTTTTCCGATACGTTGCAGTTGGCCGATGTATTGCTCCTGCACCCGCACGACCTTATACAGAAGGCGGTCGGTTGGATGTTGCGCGAGGTAGGCAAGCGCGATAAGGCGGTACTGGTCGATTTTTTGGAAGCTCGTTATAATCGTATGCCCCGTACCATGTTGCGATATGCCATCGAGAAGTTTACGTCCGAAGAAAGAGCCCGGTATATGAAACGTTCGTAGTGAGGGAGGGTCTGTAAAACAGAAATCCGGTCGATGTTGTCATCACCGGATTTTTTGTATGGGTTCAACCCTTTCCGTTATACTTGTTTCCCCAGTAGCCGGGTGGTATAGTAGCGTGCGGCGAACCACAAATGCAGCAAAGAAACAGATATGAATCCGTAGTATTTGCCCATAATGCGGTAACGCTCTTTGAGCGATGCTTTGTGATGTCGTGTCGTAACTCCTTCGTTGAGGTAGTTGATGAGGATAAGGCGGGTGTTTGCTATCGTGCGGGCTTTTTTCATGCAGCGAATACACCAGTCGAAATCGGCCGAGAAACGGTATGAGAGGTCATAGAGCGGAGCCAGTTCCCTGCGTACAATGAATGCCTGATGACACACGAGCATACCCATTCTGAAACTTTTCCACGAGAGTTTTTCGGGCGTTTTCAACCGTCTCATAGAGATAAAACGTCGGTCGCTGTCGACTATTGCCGTCTCGCCGTAGAGAATGTCGGGGCGGTTTTCCCCGATGAAATCGTGTATCTTTTTCAATGTATCGAGAGTATAAAGGGTGTCTCCGGCGTTGAGAAAAATGAGGTATTCGCCGGTGGCCGCTTTGATACCTTTGTTCATGGCATCGTAGAGTCCCCGGTCGGGTTCGCTTATGATGCGGGTAACACAGTCGTATTGTCGGGCCAAAGCGACCGTACCGTCTTTCGAAGCTCCGTCGATGATGAGGTATTCATAATCGTTTTCCTGTTGTGCGGCTACCGATTGCAGTGTCGGTTCGAGAGTCGCTTCGGCGTTGAAGGTGATCGTAATAATCGAAAAAAGTGGTGTTTTCATATCTTGATTGATTTTCGGGAGTCAGTCGTATGAGTTATTTGTTTCGTTCGGCTTTCCATTTGAAAAACTCTTTCCATATTTCGACCCGGGCTGAGTAAGTTCCCAATAGATAAACGACGGAAAAGACGAGGAGCGGGACGATGAGCCGGCTGAGGAGCGATGTACATGACAGGAACACCCACCAAGCTATGGCTGCGGCTATGGCAGAGAGCAAGAGACATGGTACGATGTCCCGGATAAAACGTGCGGCGCGATAGGAGGTGAAACGTTGCCCGAGCCACATCGATGCCGCAAGCGAAGCGAGCGTGTATGCGACCCATAACCAGATGAGCGCAATGATGCCTTTTCCGAAACAGAAAAATATGCCGACAGTCAGCAGAATTTTTTTGACGATTTCGGTTTTCAGATTTATGTCCGATCTCCCTATGGTGTTGAACAGATCGTAGTACAAAATGATGAAGGGAGAAAAAGCTCCTGCTATACACAAGCGTTGCAGGTAGGGAATCACCGTCGCCCATTTCTCCGAGAGAAGCACCAGTACAAGAGGCTCGGCGATGACGATGAAGAGTGCCATTACCGGGAAAATAAAAAAGGAGATCGTACGGATATACTTCCCGAAGATACGTATCATACGTTCGGGTTCGTCGTTGATTGTCGAAAGCACGGGAAAAGCGACACTGCGGAAAATCGTGGCGACGAGCGATGAGGGTATTTCTTGGAATCGGTGTGCTTGTGTGTAGAATCCGACCGAAGCTGTGCTGTATCCCTTCCCGATGAGCATGGGGTAGATATTGTTGTAGACGGCGTTCAGCACGCCTGTTCCTATCAGGTGGCTGCTGTATGCCAAAAATTCCCGTATCGATTTCGGACTGAATACGGCGGTGGGATACCAGTGTCCGTATATCCAGAGCAGTATCGTGCGAAGTAGGGTAATAAGCAGTTGCTGCATGACAAGCGCCCACACACCGCCGCCCCGGTAGGCATAGACGATGGCGACGGTCGAGCCTGCGAGTATTGCTATGATATTGATACGAGCCAAGTGCGTGAAAGCTATATGCTTGGTGAGCCGTACTTGCTGAATGAGTCCGAATCCTTGAAAAATGATGGAAATGAACAGTATGCGGGCAATAAGGGTCAACGACGGTATTTCAAAAAAATCGGCGATGAGCGGAGCGGCAAAGAAAAGAACGAGATAGAAAAAAACGCTGATGGCGAGATTGAAGAAGAATATCGTGCTGTAATCGGTTTCTGTGGCTTTTTTTTTGCGAATAAGGGCCGATCCGAATCCGCTGTCGACCAAGATACCCGAGAGTGTGATAAAGAGCGTGAGAACGCCTATTTTGCCATAATCCTCGGGTGTGAGGAGATTGGCGAGAATGATACCCGATATGAAATAAAGAAGTTGTTGCCCGCATTTGTCGATGAAACTCCAAACAAGGGCGTTGAGCGTTCTCTTTTTCAGGGTATCGGACATGAGATGGAGAAAAAATTCCACCCCGATCGAAACCGGGGTGGAGATGAATCAAGAATTATTTTACACACGAGCCGGAGGCTACGTCGTCCTGAGGAGAGACGACGACGAGACGGCCGTCGGCATCTTCGGCCGATAGTATCATGCCTTGCGATTCGATGCCTTTGAGTTTACGCGGTGCGAGGTTGGCGACGAAACATACTTGTTTGCCGACAAGATCTTCGGGGCGGTAATGTTTGGCGATACCCGAGATGATGGTACGTCCACCCAATCCGTCGTCTATTTTGAATTGAAGGAGTTTGTCGGCTTTGGGTACTTTCTGGCATTCCAAAACTTTTCCCACGCGAATATCGAGCTTGGTGAAGTCGTCGAACTCGATCGTCGGGGCGATGGGTTCGGTTACGTGGTTGGCTTTTTCGTTGGCGATTTTGGTATCTTGCAGTTTTTTGATTTGCACTTCAATGACGCTGTCATCGATTTTCTCAAATAGAAGTTCGGGGGCGGCCAACTGAGTACCGGTTTCGAGAATATCGGTGTGTCCCAGCATATCCCATTCGGTAACGGTCATGCCCAGCATCGTGCGGATTTTTTGAGCGGAGAACGGCAGGAACGGTTCGAAGGCGATAGCCAGATTGGCAGAGATCTGCAAGGCGAGATTGAGTATCGTCGCAACGCGGTCCATATCGCTTTTAGCCAATTTCCACGGTTCGGTGTCTGCCAAATATTTATTGCCGATACGGGCGAGATTCATTGCCTCTTTCAGTGCATCGCGGAAACGGTAGTTTTCGATACAGCTTTCGAGTCGGCCTTTGACGTCGGAAAATTCTCGTAAGGTTTCACGGTCGTAGTCGGTCAATTCTCCGACGGCGGGAACTTTCCCGTCGAAGTATTTATGAGTAAGAACCAATGACCGATTGATGAAATTTCCGAGAATGGCAACCAGTTCGTTGTTGTTGCGGGCTTGGAAATCTTTCCATGTAAAATCGTTGTCTTTGGTCTCGGGAGCGTTGGCGGTGAGAACGTAACGGAGCACGTCTTGTTTTCCCGGAAATTCTTCGAGGTACTCATGCAGCCATACGGCCCAGTTGCGCGATGTCGATATTTTGTCGCCTTCGAGATTGAGAAATTCGTTGGCGGGCACGTTTTCGGGCAGAATATAGCTGCCTTCGGCTTTGAGCATGACCGGGAACACGATACAGTGGAATACGATATTGTCTTTTCCTATGAAATGTACGAGTTTGGTTTCCGGGTCTTTCCAGTAACGTTCCCATGTGTCGGGAAGAAGTTCTTTGGTGTTGGAAATGTAACCGATGGGGGCGTCGAACCATACATACAGCACTTTGCCTTCGGCTCCTTCTACGGGTACGGGTACTCCCCAGTCGAGGTCGCGGCTCACGGCACGGGGTTGCAAGCCCATGTCGAGCCACGATTTGCATTGTCCGTACACGTTCGGTTTCCATTCGGTATGTCCTTCGAGAATCCACTGTCGCAAGAATCCTTCGTAACGGTCGAGCGGTAAGTACCAGTGTTTCGTTTTCCGCAGCACGGGAGTACTGCCGCTGATGGTCGATTTGGGATTGATGAGGTCGGTGGCATTGAGCGACGTACCGCAGGCTTCGCATTGGTCGCCGTAAGCATGTTCGTTTTTACAGTGGGGGCACGTACCGGTGATGTATCGGTCGGCAAGAAATTGCTGGGCCTCTTCATCGTAGTATTGTTCGCTCTCTTTTTCGATGAATTCTCCCTTGTCATAAAGCGTGCGGAAGAAATCCGAAGCCATTTTCTCGTGGATTTTCGATGTCGTGCGGGAGTAGATGTCGAACGAAATGCCGAATTCTTCGAACGATTTTTTGATGAGCGTGTGGTAACGGTCTACGATATCTTGCGGAGTAACCCCTTCTTTACGGGCTTTTAATGTGATGGGTACCCCGTGTTCATCGGAGCCGCCGATGAGGATTACATCGCGGCCTTTGAGACGTTGGTAACGGGTGTAAATATCGGCGGGTACATACACACCGGCCAGGTGTCCGATGTGTACCGGCCCGTTGGCATAAGGCAGGGCGGTAGTAACGAGTATTCGTTTGAAATTCTTTTCCATTCGCAATAGGTCTTATGGGAAGTTTTTCGGTTAATGATTCATTTTCAGCATATCTTCTATCAGTTCTCGGTTGTTGCTCAGGCGGGGGATTTTGTGTTGTCCTCCCAATTTCCCTTTTTCGCGTAACCAGTCGTCGAAGAGGTGAGGTCGTGCCGCGACGATTTCGAGGCGGTCGAGGAAGATGCCTTTGTAGCGTTTGGCTTCATAATCGGAGTTTACCTCCTGTAATGCTTCGTCGAGGATGTTGGCAAAAGTATCGATATCGGCAGGTGCTTTTTCAAATTCGATGAGCCACTGGTGATGTCCCCGGCTTTTGTCGGACATGAAGACGGGAGCTGCACTGTAATTGAGAACTTTGCAGCCGGTTTTTTCGCAGGCTTTGGCCAATCCTTTTTCGGCATTGGATACCATCAGCTCCTCTCCGAAGGCATTGATAAAGTGCTTGGTACGACCTGAGATTGTAAATTTTATGGGATTGGTAGAGGTTATTTTTACGGTATCGCCTATGAGGTATCTCCACAATCCGTTGGTCGAAGATATGACGAGGGCATAGTTTCCGCCGACTTCGATTTCCCACGGAGGGAGTACACGGGGATTTTCTTTGTTGAGTTCGTTCAAGGGAATGAATTCGAAGAATACACCCAAATCGAGCATGAGTAGCATGTCTTGTTTCTCCGGCTCGTTTTGTATGCCGAAGAATCCTTCCGAAGCATTGTAAGTCTCGACATAGTGCATACCGGTCGACGGAATCAGTTCTTTGTAGTATCGGCGATAAGGTTCGAAACTGATGCCTCCGTGAAAGAATACTTCGAGATTGGGCCATACTTCGCACAGGTTTTGTGCACCGCTTTCCTGCAAAATACGTTTGATGAGAGTCATCATCCACGAAGGAACACCGGAAAGACTGACGATATTTCGGTGCATCGTGTTTTCGACAATCGCTTTTATCTTGGCCTCCCATTCGCTCATCAGGGCGATTTTCAGTTTGGGTGCCCTCATGCAGTTTACGAATGTGCTGCTGTTTTGCAGCAATACTGCCGAGAGGTCTCCGCATGAGATACCCGGCGACAGGGGATTTATCGCGTGGCTGCCTCCCAGTATAAGGCTTTTTCCAAAGAAAAGTTTATTGTGAGGGTAGTTCCGAAAATAAGTTGCTACGACATCGAATCCTCCCTGATAATGGCATTTTTTCAAGCATTCGCTGCTTACGGGAATGAATTTGCTTTTGTCGTTGGTTGTTCCGGACGATTTGGCAAACCATTTTATTTTCGACGGCCATATCAGGTTGTTTTCCCCGCGAAGCATACGGTCGACATACGGTTTTATACCTTCGTAATCGATGATAGGAATACGCGATGCGAAATCGGAATAGCTCTTTATATCGCTGAAACCGTATCGTTTACCTATTTCTGTATTTCGTGCCGTATGCAGCAAGTAGTTCAACTGCTCTTTCTGTATGGTGTCGCCATGCTCTGCATATCGGTCATGGCAGTGTTGCCTGCGGGAAAAATATAGATTGAAAATCGATGGTGATCGCATGTATTTTTGTTTTTAGCGAAACAAAAGTACAAAATATTTTATGCTTCGGATAGCTTAATTACTTATTTTTGTGCGCTTTCTTTCCCGAATAGTTGTTGTTTTTTCCCTTCCTTTCGTCGAACGTATGTCCTTTGCGTCTCGGCTTGGCCGATTCGTAGTCTTTCTTTTTTCGATGGATTCGCTGTTTTTCTTTATCGAGATTGTCTTGTCGACCGGTAGCGGAGTCTGTTCCCACTTGTATGCGTTTGCCGAAAAAGTCGAGATTTTTGAGCATGGATATGACGCGGTGGGCTTCATTTTCTTCGATTTCAAATCGTGAAAAATCGGGTAGAATGTCTATTTTCCCGATGGCTATCCGTCCGGGAATATTGCGGTTTACCATGTCGATGAGCGTATTGGGATAGAATCCGTCGGCCTTACCCAGATTGATGCGCAGACGGGAAAATCCCGGGGCTGCTTTCCTGTTTCGGCTATGAGGCCATTCTCCTTCTTTTTTCTCCCGGGGCGCGTTTTCTTCGGGAATATCGAGTTCGGCTGCATCGGCATAGTAATCGATGAGCCGGTTGAATTCGAGCGATACCACCCGTTTCACAAGGTCTTCGGTCGATAGCCAAGAAAGGCGTTTCAGGGTGATGGGCAGGTAAGAGGCGATTTCCTCCTCGTTGACTTTGACTTTTTCTATGCGGTCTATGAGGTTATAGAGCTGTTTTTCGCAGATCTGTTTTCCGGTAGGTATGGTGCCTTTTTCAAACTTTTTGCCGATAATGCGTTCTATATCCCGCATACGTCGTTTCTCCTTGACGTGTATGATGGCGATAGATGTACCGGTTTTGCCTGCCCGTCCGGTACGTCCGCTGCGGTGCGTATAGGTTTCTATGTCTTCGGGTAACCCATAGTTAATGACATGCGTGAGGTTGTCGACATCGAGTCCCCGTGCGGCGACATCAGTTGCAACGAGCAGTTGCAGATTGTGAAGCCGGAACTTCTGCATGACGGCGTCGCGTTGTTGTTGCGAAAGGTCGCCATGCAAAGAGTCGGCATTGTATCCGTCTTTTATCAGGGCGTCGGCTATTTCCTGTGTTTCGAGCCGGGTGCGGCAGAAGATAATGCCGTATATGCTGGGATAGTAGTCGGCAATGCGTTTCAGAGCCAGATATTTGTCTTTGGCGTGTACGAGATAGTAGATATGCTTTACATTCTTTGCCCCTTCGTTTTTGCTGCCGATAACGATTTCCCGGGGAGAATGCATGTATTTTTTTGCGATACGGCCTATATCGGGCGGCATGGTGGCCGAGAAGAGCAACATGCTTCGTTCGTCGGGAACTCTCGAAAGTATTTCGTTGATGCTTTCGGTAAATCCCATATCGAGCATTTCGTCGGCTTCGTCCATAATCACGGTATGTACCCGGTCAAGTTGTACCATACCTCTGTTTATCAGGTCAATAAGACGGCCGGGTGTGGCGACGATTATGTGTACGCCTTTTTTGAGTGTGCGTATTTGGCTTTCGATGCTCGACCCTCCATATACGGGAAGAACTTTCAGCCCGTCGATATGCGCCGAGTAATCGTTGAGGTCGCCGGCTATTTGCAGACACAATTCACGGGTGGGACTGAGAATGAGTGTTTGGGGTTGATTGACCGAGAGGTCGGTTTTCTGTATGACGGGCAGTCCGAATGCCGCCGTTTTTCCCGTACCTGTCTGTGCGAGGGCGACGATGTCGGTTTTTTCATTGAGCAACAAAGGAATTACTTCTTCCTGTACGGGCATGGGGTGTTCGTACCCGAGATCGGTAATGGCTTTGAGAATTTCGGGACATATGCCCAATTCTTCGAAAGTCTTCATAAGTGATGTCGTATTAATGGATAACAGATTTCTCTTCGCGTAGCCGCTGCGGGCGATTTTTGCGAGGTGTAGGCGGCAAGAAATCGGTGGTTGACAGACCGGGGGCAAAGATTTTGCCCGCAAAGGTAAGTGATTAATTCGGGATTTGAACTATTCGGCAGAATAATTCGGTGATGCGGAATAAGGTGTTTACTGATTAATAAAGGAGAATGTTTTGCAGCTTTGCCTGTTTTTCGGGAGTAATGTCCATCTCTTCCCGGAGATACTGTTGGATACTTCCGTATCGTTGTTTGATGCGGCGTATGGCGCAGAAGAGTTGCCGCTTGCGTACGGTCATGAGGGCGGTGGCAGCCTCTTGTGTATCGGTCGAGCATTCGGCGCAGTCGAACGATATGGCTCGGCGGTCGAGGTATTGGTTACTGAGGATAAAGTCGTCGTAGATAGTCTCTTCGGGAATATTCAAGGCGGCAAGTATCAGTGCGCTGGCAAAGCCTACATAGTCTTTTCCAAACTTGTCGCTGAGTATGACCGGATAGTTGTCCTCGTCGAGCAGTGTGTCGAACATCTCCCGATAAAGAGGAATGCCCGAATCGATAAGCGTAATGAATAGGTCTTGCAGGAAAATATTGGCATCGCCCCGACGCAAGGTTTCGTTTTTCAATCGTTCGTAAATGTGGCTTGTCGTAATGAGATTGATGGGCAGGTGTTTTATCTGTCCGATTTTTAGATCGGAGTCCGGTGTCGAGAAACGTAAGTGGTCGTTGAAGTCGACCAGCGTACGAATACCGAGACTGTTCAATTTTTTTGTTCCGATGCTATCCACATTCTGTATGCAGCCTGAGCGGAACAGGAATCCCCATTTTACAACTTTTTTTTGGTCGGTTTCATAACCTCCCAAATCTCTTAAATTGCAGATATTCTCTACGCGTGGTGCTCGTGTAGCCACGATATAATTGTCGCGGTTGTTGAATTGTAGTAGAAAATAATATCGGGCTAAGGGTGTTTTATCGACATTGATGTCGCAGATCTTGTCGGAGATTTTGCATCGGACTATCGGTTGGCTTTCGAGATCGAATTTTTTAGGATCGGTCGATGCATATATATCCACATGACCATGTACGTCGGGCCAAACTTCCCATTTGATGATATAGTGCGAATCATTGATGTTCTCGCAAATCGCCTCTATATCAGTCAATTTTGGCGTACAAGCCGTCAAAGCAATAAGTATTGCCAAAAGACATTTGGAAAAGTGTTTCGTCATGTGTGGTTCCGGTTGTATTAATACAAAGGTAGTCAAATATTTAGATATGGATTGAAACTTTAATTCCTTTAATGATTATTAATACCGGATAAAAAATAAATCTTCAACAGTGCTCTTGTTTATAGCGGAGGGCAAATTCGGGTGAAATATAGTTCTCATAAGATTGACAAACTTCTGAGGCAAAAGATATTCCGTGATTTATAACCTTTGTCCATTTTTCGAGAGACAACCCTAAAAGCTGTTCGCGGGAAACATCGTTTTGCAGCAAGCCGAAGAGTATTCCTGCGTTAAAATTATCTCCGGCACCTATCGTACTGAGTGTTTTTATGGGAGGAGTATCGATGTGGCTATGCCCGGCACGGCAGAAGATGTCTACACCTTTTGCCCCGTCGGTATAGATAAAGTTGGGTGTGTCGAATGAGATACGGTTTCGGTAGAGTTTTTCGGCATCGGTTTCGTTCAATAATGTTTCAAAGTCTTCGGCCGACCCGCGTACGATATCGGCATATTCGAGATTTTCGATGAAGGCGGGCATGATACGCATCGCTTCATGGGCGTGCGACTTGCGGAAGTTGATGTCGTAATAGATGATGGCGTTCTGTTCTCGGGCGTAGGAGATGAATTCCTGTATTTTTTCCCGCAACAGGGGATCGACGGCGTAATAGGACCCGAAGATGACGAGATCATCGGCTCCGACGACTGGCCATAAAAAGTCGAGTCGTTTTTGTGGGAAATGGTGATAAAAAGAGTATCGGGCATCGTTGTTCTCATCGAGAAAAGCCAAAGAGATGGGCGATTTGGCACCTCCGTCTTCGAATATATCGACATGCTCGGTCGATAAGTTGTTTTGGTGCATGAAATCGAGAATGATCTTTCCTACCGTGTCGTTTCCTACTTCGGTAATGAATCGAGCCGGGACACCAAGTCGTCCCAGCGTAATCATGGAGTTGAACGTGGAACCTCCCGCGACAGCCTGTGTGGGTCGACCGTTTTTGAAGATGATGTCGAGAATGGTTTCTCCGATGCCGATAACTTTACGCATAAAAATTTTATTTCGATTCGTGTTCCGATTGTTCCCGGGAGCGTTGCCCCAAATAACCCCCGTGATGTCGCAAGGCATATTGTGCAGCGTCGAATCCCGTCTCTTGCATGGTGCTTACGACGAGAATATCGCCGATGACGGTCATCATCGTCGTTGAGGTCGTGGGGGTAAGACCCAAAGGACAGACTTCTGTCGGAGCGCCGGTATAGAGGCAGACATCGGCTTTCTGGGCCAGTTCGCTGCGGTTGTTTCCGGTGATGACGATAAATTTCAATTCGGGTCTCAATCGTTTGGCCAGTGTCAGAAGTTCGAGAATCTCCCGTGTTCTGCCCGAGTTGGAGATGACCAGCATGACGTCGTTTTCCTGCAATATGCCCAAGTCTCCGTGTTGGGCCTCGCTGGGGTGCAGAAATACGGCCGGAATACCGGTCGAACAGAAGGTTGTGGCTATGTTCATGGCAATCTGTCCGGCCTTACCCATGCCGCTGGTTACGAGTTTGCCTTTCTTTTCATGTACGTGAGCGACGATGAGGGATACGGCTTTTTCGTATTGGTCGCTGATAGGTATATTCAAAATGGCTTTTGCTTCTTGTTGCAGAATCTCCTGCATCTGTTTTTGCGAAGTCATATTTTTTCGGAACGGTTTGAGTTTAGGTGAATTGTTTTACGAAGGTACATATTTTTTCTTGTGAATCTTTTTTTCTTTTCTGAATTTCTGCACCTCTCTTTGTTTTTCTTTTCCGACCGTCGTTTTATTGTCGTACTTTTGTCGGGTAAAAATTTCTTGTATGACCGATTATTCGACACATATATTGCCCAACGGGTTGCGCATGATATACCAGTTTGTCCCATCTAAGGTTTCCTATGCAGGCTTTGCGGTGAATGCGGGTACGCGCGATGAGGAGAAGGGAGAAGAGGGGCTGGCTCACTTTGTGGAGCATTTGCTGTTTAAGGGAACGTTACGGCGCAAGTCGTGGCATATCCTGAACCGTATGGAGAATGTGGGCGGGGAATTGAATGCTTATACGGCAAAGGAAGAGACGGTGATTTATTCGGTTTTTCTTTCCGAACATTTTTCCCGGGCGGTCGATCTGATGAGCGACCTTATCCTTCATTCCCAATTTCCCGAGGCCGAAGTGGAGCGGGAAGCGGAAGTGATTCTCGATGAAATAAATTCGTATCGGGATACTCCTTCGGAATTGATTTATGATGAGTTTGAAAATTTTCTTTTCGGCCGTCATGCTTTGGGCCATAATATTTTAGGTGATCGCGATACGTTGCTGTCATTTAAGTCGGGCGATGGCCGTCGATTTATGAACCGTCATTATACGCCGTCGGGCATGGTGTTTTTTTATCGGGGGGAACTTCCGTTCAGGCGTGTCGTATCTGTCCTTTCCCGTTACATGGGCGAGGCTTCGGGAGGGGAAATTGCTTTGCGGCGTAACCCGCCCGGCGAGTACGAACCGTTCGATCGCCGTGTGTCGCTCGATACACATCAGGCGCATGTCTTGGTCGGGAATCGGGCTTATGATATGTTCGACGCTCGGCGCACGGCTTTGTTTTTGTTGAACAATCTGTTGGGCGGTCCCGGTATGAATAGTCGGCTGAATATAGCCTTACGAGAGAAAACAGGATATGTGTATACGGTAGAATCTTCGGTTACGACCTATACCGATACAGGGGTGTTTGCCGTGTATTTCGGGACCGACCCGTCGAAAGTGGATCGTTGTCTTTCTCTTTTGCGTTGCGAATTGCGCCGGTTGCGTCAAATGCCTCTTTCTGGGTTGCAGTTATCGACGGCCAAACGACAGTTTATGGGGCAAATCGCTGTCGGAACCGAGAACAGCGAGAATATGGCTTTGGGTATGGGAAAGGCCTTTTTGCATTATGGGAAGTACGACTCGCTCGAAGATACGTTTGCCCGTATCGAAGCGGTTTCTGCTATCGAACTTTGTGATGTGGCAAATGAAATTTTCGATGAATCGGCGCTTTCTTCCCTCATTTACGAATGATTTTTTTTGATTTTTCTGTTGTTCCGAACGTCTTTGAGGGATCTCATGTTTTTATCACTTAGCTATCGTTCCATTCGGCATGACAGTTAAATGTCATGCCGAATGAATATGAGGAATCTCCGAGTCTCTCATCGGTTGAGATTCTTCACTTCACTACCGTTCCGTTCAGAATGACAGAGGCTTCGAAGGTCGTTCGTTTGTCATTCCGAACGCATGTGAGGAATCTTTTACAAATTTATTTGATGGTTGTGGGGGGAATAATTTCGGATAATTTTCGAACACTTTTCCCGCTTGCCGAGAGGTGTTTTGTGTTTCAAAAAGACAAATCTATCCGAGTGATACAATAGGGATCCTTGCTCAAATAAAAATGGGAGGCAAAATTTGTTTTGCCTCCCATTTGTCGTTTTTATTCAAGAAAGGAGAATTTATTATTTCACCTCCCACGTTTCACCTTCGAGCAGAAGATCACGCAACGTTTTATTCGGATTTTTCGAACGAACAGCGTTTACCTGCGCTTCCACTTCTTTGTCGTAAGTCGGAGCTTCGACATCGCGTATTACTCCGACGGCCAGCGGAAGTTCGTGACCGTCCATCATGGCGAGCATTTGGTGCATGATGTCGTTGGCGGTGGTTGCGTCGTGAGTCAGAATATCGTCGAGAGTAACACCGTTTTCTCCTATGGTAACGGCTTTCAGTTTATAGCCATCGAGAACGAGTCCTTTATCCATGTTTTTACCGAAGAGCATTTTTTCTCCTTGACGCAAGTGTATGGTGCGTTCGGCCCGGAATTCGCGGTCGGCTACATAACTGTGGATTTTATCGTTGAATATGACGCAGTTTTGCAGAATTTCCACAACCGCCGCACCTTTGTGGCGACCGGCGGCCACCATGCACTCTCTCGATACTTCGAGGTCGACATCGATGGCACGGGCGAAGAAATGCCCCCTTGCCCCGAAAGTGAGTTCGGCGGGAATGAAAGGATCTTCGACAGTACCGTAAGGCGAAGACTTCGTAACGGCTCCGCGATCGCTTGTGGGCGAATATTGCCCTTTGGTAAGGCCGTATATTTTGTTGTTGAGCAGCAGAATGTTCACATTGACATTACGGCGCAGGATATGAATGAAGTGATTTCCTCCGATGGCAAGGCAGTCGCCGTCGCCGCTTACCTGCCATACGGTGAGTGCCGGATTGGCAGTTTTTACTCCTGTGGCGATGGCCGATGCACGTCCGTGAATCGTATGGAACCCGTACGTATTCATGTAATAGGGAAGACGGGAAGAGCAGCCGATACCCGAAATGACAGCTATTTCATGCGGGGGAACACCCAGCTCGGCCATAGCTTTTTGCAGTGTGGCTACGATGGCGTGGTCGCCGCAACCGGGACACCAACGCACGTATTGGTCGCTTTTATAGTCTTTTGCGGTATATACTTTATTATCCATAGGTTATTCCTCCATAAGTTTAATGAAATACTCTTTCAACTCGCTTACCATGAAAGGTTGTCCTTGTACCTGATTGAAGCGGGACACGACGAGCCCCGGAATTTTACCGCAGAGTTGTGTGGCGAATTGTCCGTTGTTCTGCTCGCATACGACAACTTTTTTGTAACGTTTCAGTACTTCGGCGGTATTTGCGGGCAGAGGGTTGATATAATTGAAATGAGCCAATGCTACTTTCTTTCCTTCACAATTCAACTCGTTGACTGCCGAGAAAAGATGTCCGTATGTTCCGCCCCAGCCAACGACGAGCAGGTCGGCATCGGGATTCCCCTTCACTTCGAGAGCGGGAATGCAGTTGGCGATATAATCGATTTTGGCTTGACGCAGATTGGTCATGCGTTGGTGGTTGTTGGGGTCGGTCGAGATGGCGCTGGTTTCACTATCCTTTTCGAGCCCGCCCAAGCGGTGCATAAAACCTTCGGTTCCCGGGATCGCCCAATAGCGGACAAATGTTTCGGGATCTCGTCTGTACGGTTTCCAATTTTCGTTAAGCATTTCGGGCTTCACATAATTGGGCTTGATGTCGGGGTATTCGCTCATATCGGGAATCCTCCATGCCGATGATCCGTTGGCAATGAACGCATCGGTAAGCAGAATGACCGGAGTCATGTGTTCGAGAGCTATTTTTGCGGCTTGGAAAGCCATATCGAAACAGTTGGTGGGAGTCGATGCGGCCAATACGACGGTGGGCGATTCTCCGTTACGTCCGTAAAGAGCTTGCAGCAAGTCGGTCTGTTCCGATTTGGTAGGAAGTCCCGTCGAAGGGCCGCCGCGTTGTACGTCGATGATGACGAGAGGCAATTCGGCCATGACGGCAAGACCGATGGCTTCGCTCTTCAATGCAAGTCCGGGACCCGAGGTCGATGTGGCGGCAAGGTCTCCGGCGAAGCTGGCGCCGATAGCCGTACATACGCCGGCAATTTCATCTTCGGCTTGTACTACTTTTACCCCGAGGTCTTTCCGTTTAGCCAGTTCATGCAGAATGTCGCTGGCCGGAGTAATGGGATAGCTGCCGAGGAAGAGGGGGCGTCCCGATTTTTCCGAGGCGGCTATGAGACCCAAAGCCGTAGCCCGGTTTCCATTGATGTCGGTATAAATACCCTTTTGAGCATCTCCCGTTTCGATATGATAGGTCGTTACCGAGGCGTGGATATTTCCGCCGTAGTGGTAGCCGTCGGTCATGACTTTGATATTCGCTTCGAGAATCGACGGCTTTTTCGAGAATTTATTTTGCAACAAGTGTTCGGCCTGTTCGAGAGGACGTTCGAACAGCCAGCAGATGAGGCCGAGGGCGAACATGTTTTTACACCGTAGTATGGCTTTATTGTCGAGACCTGTCTCGGCGAGAGAGCTTTTTACCATAGAGGTAATCGCAACGGGAACGAGTTGCTGGGTGATACCCAGTTCTTTGAAAGGGTCGTCGGTTTTGAATGCCGCTTTTTCGAGGTCGCTTTTTTCGAACGAATCGGTATCGAAGAGTATGACACCGTTCGACTTCACATATTTTACGTTTGTTTTTAGGGCTGCGGGATTCATGGCAACCAACACGTCGGCTTTGTCTCCGGGGGTATATACACCTTTTCCTATGTGTACTTGGAATCCCGATACGCCGCCCAGAGTTCCTTGCGGGGCACGTATCTCGGCCGGATAATCGGGGAAAGTGGAAATTTCGTCGCCGATAGCCGCCGAAATGTTAGAAAAGAGGTTACCGGCCAATTGCATGCCGTCGCCCGAGTCGCCCGAAAAACGGACTACCACATTTTCTAATTCTTTCACATGTGTTTGTTCTGACATAATGCCTTGTTTTATTTTGATTCGTGATAGGTCTTTCTTGTTTTTTTTAGCTGCTATTAGATAGCAAAAATGGATATTTTACAAACAAATTTCTTTTGAAGTCGCAAAGGAAATAAAAAAATGTAATTAAAACAACTAATTTCCTCGGAAAAGAATTTTTCCCCTGCTTTGCGGCAGTTGTTCATGCAATGCGATTATCATGGAGAAATTGTTGCAGCCTGACGACCGTGTCGTCTATTTCTTTGCGTGTCGTGAGCGAGCCCGTGTCGAAGTGCAAGGCAGCACGGGTATAGTACGTCTCCCTCCGGGCTACGGTCTGGTCGATAAAAAGACGGAGTTCTTCGTCGCTTTTTCCGCGTAAGAGGGGTCTCGATTCCCGCCCGCAGGCCAGTCTTTTGCATAATTCCTCGGTCGAGGCTTTGAGATAGACACAAGTCCCGTGGGCATTCATGTAGTCGATGTTGTCAAAAAAGCAAGGAGTCCCTCCTCCGGCTGCAATGACGACATTCTCGAAGTCGGCGACTTCGTAAAGAAGTGTTTTTTCGATTTGCCGAAATTTTTCTTCCCCGCTTTCGGAGAAAATTTCGCGCACCGTTTTGTGGTATCGGGCTTCGATATAAAGATCGAGATCGATAAAGTCGACTCCTAATTTCCGGGCGAGAGCTTTGCCGAGAGTCGTTTTTCCCGACCCCATGAATCCGATAAGAAAAATACGTTCCATAAATGTCTCGTATGTGCTTGTGTCTCTTTCTTTCTGCTGCAAAAATAGCCTATTTTGATGAGAACTCAATAAATATAATTACATTTGTACAAGAAAAAGCGTTCGAGATATGAGCAAATCGAAATATTATGTGGTGTGGGACGGTGTTTCGCCCGGAATCTATGCTTCGTGGACGGAATGTCGTTTGCAGGTGCAGAATTATCCCGGTGCCAAATATAAAGGGTTTGCTTCGCAAGAAGAGGCCGCTGCTGCTTTCAGGGAAGGGTATGCCGCTTATTATGCGGGACGCAATGCGGTTGCCAAGAAGTCTCCCTCTTCTGCTGCGACGGCGTGCCCCGAATGGGTTCTCGATACGATAGCTGTCGATGCCTCGTGTCTCGGTAATCCCGGGCCGATGGAATATCGCGGGGTATATGTCCGTACGGGGCAGGAACTGTTCCGTATAGGTCCGTATCCCGACGGCACCAATAATGTCGGGGAGTTTTTGGCTTTGGTACATGCGCTGGCCTTGTTGAAGAAAAACAACAGTACGATGACCATTTGTTCCGACAGCCGTAATGCCATAGCTTGGGTGCGGGCCAAACGATGCAAAACGAAATTGGCCCATACAGGGCGGAACGCACCGATATTCGACCTTATATCTCGCGCTGAAAAATGGTTGCAGGAAAATACATATACCAACAAGATCGTTAAATGGGAAACCGGCGAGTGGGGGGAGGTCCCTGCCGACTTCGGTCGTAAATAAAAAATAGGACGGGAATGGAAAAAATCATCGGTTTTGATGCCAAACGCGCAAATGCCAATCGTACCGGACTGGGAAATTACAGCCGGTTTGTTATCGATGCTCTCGCGTCTACCTCTTATGAGGCGCAATGGCGCATGTATATACCTCGACGCAAGTCCAATCCCGAATATGATGCTTTGCTTGACCACCCCCGAGTAACGACTCATTTACCTCAAAAGAAGGCTTGGCAGCGATTGGCTTCGTTGTGGCGTACCCGGGCGATGACGGGCGATTTGCGGCGAGACGGCGTACAGCTCTTTCACGGGTTGAGCAATGAGCTGCCGGTCGGTCTCGACAAAGCGGGAATACGCAGTGTGGTAACGATACATGACCTTATTTTTTTGCGTTATCCCCAATTTTATAAACCGGCCGACCGGGCGATTTATACATGGAAATTCCGTCGGGCTTGTCATCATGCCGACAAGATTGTGGCGGTGAGCGAGTGTACGAAACGCGATATTGTCGATTTCTTCGGTATCGATCCTTCCAAAATAGAGGTTATCTATCAGGGGTGTGATGAAATGTTCTCTCAGGAAATTTCCGAGGCCGACAGTATTCGGGTACAACAAGAGTACCGTTTACCCGGCCGGTATATGATTACGGTGGGTACGCTCGAATCCCGTAAAAATTTGCGGGAGGCCGTCGAAGCCTTGCTTTATCTCCCGCCCGATATGCATCTGGTGGCGGTAGGACGGGCTACGCCCTATACCGAGGAGGTTATGCGTTATGCCGCCCGGCAGGGATTGACGTCGCGCATACATCTTTTACACAAGGTTGCTTATCACGACTTGCCGGCTTTGTACAAGCGGGCCGAGGCGATGGTCTATCCGTCGTATTTCGAGGGCTTCGGAATTCCTATCATCGAGGCTATGAGCGTAGGTGTGCCGGTCGTTGCCGCTACGGGTTCTTGTCTCGAAGAGGCGGGCGGCCCCGGCTCTCTCTATGTTTCGCCCGATGACAGCGAGGCTTTGGCGTCGGCCGTGTCCCGTATTCTGAACGATGAGAAACTTGCCGCCGAGATGACGGTTCAAGGAAAGGAATATGTGCAGCGGTTCTCGAAGGAGGTTGTCGCTTCGCAACTTCTAAGTCTATACGATTCTCTTTTATGAATGGGGAGATGCCGGAATGAACGGTTTCCAAAACGGATACAACCGCTCTTTCGACCAGCCGTGACAGCCGAAGGGTAGCTTTTGCCCATTACGTTTGTAACATAATTCGGGCTTCTCATCGAAGGCAAACCCCAGCGCTTCTTGCGTGGTCGGGTATTTGAAATCGCGAGGAGTTGTCGCCCAGAATACGTCTTCGTTGTAGCGGTGGTGGCTGTGTTTCCTGAATCGGATAATTTCCTCCCCGTATCTTTCGCAAGCCTCGATAAATGAATTTATTCGTCGTAAAGATAGACCACCGTTTCCCACTTTGTCGAAAAGGTCTTGTCGGCTTATGTCGGTGCGTCGAAAGACTTTTTGCAGTCGCAGCCATAATTGGGGCAGAAATCTGTCGTATTTTTCGGGGCGTACCCACGGAGCGCCGATGTAATCGTAGCCTTTTCGGCACCATTCTTCCAGTTCGTCTCTGAATATCCATGCGTCGGGCTGGCAGACGAGGATATATTCCGTGTCGGCAAAAAGACTGTAAAAATCTTTCGACATCATCATGTCGTTGTAGCCGGCGATTCCGTTTTCACGCCCCAGCCAGTGTTTGCTTACCGACATGATTTCGGCTTGCGGTATAAGCCTTTTGAGGGATTCTTTCGGCAATCCTTCGGGAATGATGAGGCATATCGGATAGCTTTGTAATATACGGGCCGTATGCTTGATAGCCGTTTCTTCGGCTTGACTCAACGGGAGCCGATACAGAGGGATAACAATTTTTACAAGAGTGCGTACGGCCATAAGTTTTCTTTCATTCGGTTTGCGAGTCTGTAAAATGCGGTTGTCTGATAGCAATGAGACGGAGATTTTTTTCTAAGGGTGGAACGGTCTCTTGTTTTTATAGAGGCGTAGCCATTTGGCGATGCGATACCATATAATGGAAAAAGTCCGATTTTCATTTTTGTCCCATTCATCGAAAATTTCTTTTACGATAGCAGGGTTGTATTTCATTTTTTTGAAATGTCGGCGCAGATGTACGAAAAAGTAACCGTACAGATAAGGTTTGAATCCTGTCGGAGGTTGTACGATGCGGCAGATGTCGGCCATCAGGCGACCCATTTCCTTGTAATTATTTCCCGAAGAAAACGATGTTGCGGTGGTATTTCCGGCATGTTGACGGAAAAGGTTGAGTTGCTTGTCGATATATACCGTGTTCCCGTTGAGCAGGATACCTACCCAGAAAAGCCAGTCTCCCACGTAACGATAATTCATGTATGCTTTGTCGGGATGTCGGCTGTTTTTTCGGAATACCACCATGCTGGCGTTCATGATATAGTTCTGGTAGAACATACGGTGGTCGATAAAAAAACGACCGTTGTACATTGTGTAGGAAGAGTCCTGTTTTTTGTCGGACAGGCGATAGGTAAGCTGCAATTTCGTCTCGTGCATATCCCGGGTGTTTTCGTCGACGAAAAGACAGTCGGAAAAAACGATAGATACATCGGGGTAGGAAGAGAATGCATTTATGCACTCTTCGAGAAAAGTGGGTCGGGCGACGTCGTCGCTTTCGGCAATCCAGATGTATTCTCCCCGGGCCAATTCGAATCCTTTTTCCCATTGTATGAAAGTCGAGCCGCTGTTTTTCTCGTTGTAGACGATGTGGGATACTTTGGGGTGGTTTCGGTAAGATTCGATAATTTCCCGGCTGTTATCGGTCGAACAATCGTCGAGAATGATGACTTCAAAGTCGTTGTAAGTCTGGCTCAGTACCGAATCTATGCGCTGATTCAAAAAACGGGCATGACAATAATTGGGAATGATTACCGAAACATTCATATCGAATCTGTTAAAAAAGATTTCACCGCAAAGATACAAAAGATTATGTGCCCGAGATTCCTTTCTCTGTTTTTTGTTCGTATCTTTGCCGCCCTTGATAATCAAAAGAAACGGTATGATTTCGATAATTGTATGTTCGATAAATCCTGATGCGGCAGAGAAGTTGAAGCAGAATATCGCTGCTACGATAGGTCGTGTAGAATACGAGGTAATCGTTTTCGATAACCGTACGTCGGGTTATGGAATCTGTAAAGTCTATAATTCATGTGCGGAAAAGAGTCGGTACGATTTCCTTTGTTTTTTGCATGAGGACGTGCAATTCGATACGATCGGATGGGGGGAGAAAATTGTTCGGAAGTTGTCCGAACCCGATTGCGGAACGATTGGGTTTGCGGGGTCGAGATTAAGAACAGCAGGCCTGTATGGTATCGGGTTGGCGACCGAAGGCACTTGGCGGTCGAATTATATACAGTATTTAAACGGGCGGTGGTATGTCGGTACATTTGAAAATCCCGATTGTTCCGAGTTCTCTCCGGTAGTCGTTTTAGACGGCATGTGCCTGTTTGTTTCCCGCAAGGTGTGGAATGAAGTTCGTTTCGATGAACAGAAATTTCCGGGATTTCATCTGTATGATCTCGATTTTTCAACGGCGGTATTTGCGGCCGGATATATCAATTATGTTTGCCATACGGCTATTGTCGAACATTTTTCCGAGGGATTCTATACGTCGGCGTGGTTTGAGGCAACCCGGGATTATAATAGGAAGTGGGCAGAGAAACTGCCTCTCTATGTGGCCGATTGCCGGCCGACGGGAGAGATGAAAGAATATACCCGGCGCGTGGAATTCCGTTTTATCAAAAATATGATGAAGGGGCGGGGGAAATGCTCATGGGAAGTCATAGGGCAACTCTGCGATGCCTATTGTGCGAAGTACAGCGGGATCAAAGCGTGGGAAATGCGCTATCAAGAACGACGTTATCGCAAGCGTTGGAGAAGAGACGGCCGTCTTTAAAAATTTTTCGCAGGATTATTTCCCTTTTTTGTTGTTGCGCGGGTGATGGATAAGGATCTCGCTGCGCAGGAGTGCATTATCGAGATGTACATATATCTCGGTGGTGGTGATGCTTTCGTGTCCCAGCATTTGTTGTATGGCCCGCAGGTTGGCTCCGCCTTCGAGTAGGTGGGTGGCGAAGCTGTGGCGTAGGGTGTGGGGGCTGATGTTTTTTTGTATGCCGCAGGCTTCGCATTGTTTTTTGATGATGTAGAATATCATGACCCGGCTCAACCGTCCTCCCCGTCGGTTGAGAAAGAGAATGTCCTCATCACCTTTTTGGGGGGTGATGTGGCATCGGTCTTTTTGATAAAGTTCTATTTCGTGCAAGGCACTTTGCGAGATGGGTATGAGCCGTTGTTTGCTGCCTTTGCCCTCGACGATGATATATTCGTCTTTGAAATATATCTGTGAGATACGCAATCCTACGAGTTCCGATACCCGTAGGCCGCAATCGTACATCGTTTCTATGATGGCCCGGTTGCGTTGGCTCTCGGGCAGAGACATATCGAATGAGTCGATGAGCAAATCGATTTCTTCGACGGTAAGTACCTCGGGGAGTTTGCGTCCCAATTTGGGCCCTTCTATCAGTTCCATCGGGTTCTCTTCGGTAAACCCTTCGAGGCGCAGGAATGTGTAGAACGAGTTCAGTCCCGATAAGATACGGGCCTGCGATCGGGGTTGTATGCCGATGTCTTGTAATTGACAGATGAATTGCGTTATGTCCGCATTGACGAGTTGGTCGATGGTGGGCTTTGACTCGGGCGATACATATTGGAAGAGTTTGACGACATCGTGCAGATACCCGTCTATGGTATTGTCCGATGCCCCCTTTTCAAGTTTCAGGTAACGCGAGAAAGATTTTAACAACTCCGAATTGCTAACAATCATTATTTTATTGCAGTATATTTCGTAATCTTTTTGTACTTTTGCCGAAAATTTTGTTTGATCGATTTTTTCTCTTGCCCGGAGATTTTCGGTAACGACAAAGATACGAAATCTTTTGACTTATGGATATATGGATTATTAACGGACCGAACTTGAATTTGTTGGGAAAACGTGAAAAAAGCGTTTACGGAGACGCTTCGTTCGAAAACTATCTCGAAGAATTGCGTTCCCGTTATCCTCTCCATACGATACATTATTACCAGTCGAATGTCGAAGGCGAGTTGATAAACAAAATCCATGAGTACGGATTCTCTCCGGTCGGCATCGTACTCAATGCCGGCGCTTATACCCACACGTCCATCGCTCTTTCCGATGCTATCCGAGCCGTTCCCGCTCCGGTAGTCGAGGTACATATCTCCAATATACATGCCCGTGAGCCGTATCGTCATGTTTCGATGATAGCCGCCGCGTGTCGCGGTTCGGTTATCGGTTTCGGCCTCGATTCGTATAGGCTGGCGGTAGAGGCTCTTATCGAAGACGAAAAGAAAAAGTAAACCTATCCTATATATGATGACATCAAAACAAACCAAGATTGTTGCTACGGTTTCGGACAAACGTTGCGAAGTGGATTTCGTGCGTGCGCTTTACGAAAACGGTATGAATGTGGTGCGAATGAACTCGGCCCACCTCAATGCCGAAGGCTTCGATCGTATCATAAATAATGTAAGAGCCGTTTCCAATACGATTGCTATCCTCATGGATACGAAAGGTCCCGAAGTAAGGACGACCTTTATCGAGAACGACGGGAGCATCACGTTTACTGCCGGCGATATCGTGCGTATGGCAGGTAATCCCGATGCCTTTACCACGCATGATGCGATCAATGTGTCGTATGTCGATTTTACCAAAGACCTTTCGGTAGACAGCGTCGTGCTTATCGACGACGGCGAGTTGGAGTTCCGTGTACTCGAAAAACACGACGATTACTTGTTGTGCGTGGCGCAGAACGCCGGCGAGTTGGGATCGAGAAAGAGCGTGAATGTGCCGGGTGTACGTATCAACCTGCCGGCTCTTACCGAGAAAGACCGTCGCAATATTCTTTATGCCATCGAGAAGGATATCGACTTTATCGCACATTCGTTTGTGCGTAACCGCCAAGATGTTTTGGCCATACAAGAAATTCTCGATGCACATAACAGCAAGATAAAAATCATTGCTAAAATCGAAAATCAGGAAGGTGTCGATAATATCGATGAGATTCTCGAAGTTGCATACGGCGTGATGATTGCTCGCGGAGACCTCGGTATCGAAGTGCCTCAGGAGAAAATTCCCGGCATACAACGCCGCCTCATCAAGAAGTGCGTACAAGCCAAGAAACCGGTGATCGTTGCTACACAGATGCTTCACTCGATGATAAAGAATCCCCGACCTACACGGGCCGAGGTTACCGACATTGCCAATGCTATTTATTATCGTACCGATGCGCTTATGCTGAGCGGTGAAACGGCCTATGGAAAATATCCGGTGGAAGCCATTGCCACGATGTCGCGTATCGCCAAAGAAGCCGAACTTACGAAATTGTCGGACAACGATATACAGGTGAATGTCGAAGGCGAAGTCATCGATACCACATCGTTCTTGTCCAAACATGCGGTGGAGTCGGCAAAAGTTTTGGGTGTAAAGGCTATCGTAACCGATAGCTTTACCGGTCGTACCGCCCGTAATCTGGCAGCATACCGGGGAGAAAATCCCATTTTGGCGATTTGTTATAGCGAGCGCACGATGCGCCAGTTGGCTCTTTCTTACGGTGTTATCGCTTTTTATCAGCATGAAATGTCGACCTCTCGCGAATATCTTTTTCACGGGCTTTCTTCGTTGGTCGAGAATGGTATGATTACCAACGAAGACCTTATCGCATATATCGGCGGAGCTTTCGGCGAAGGGTCGGGAAGTTCATTCCTCGAAATCAATAAAGCCGGTTTGGTATTGAAGGGTTACGATCGTTATATCCTGCCCAATCTCGAAGACGTGCATTGACATGACGGCAGAAGAGGCTCTCGACGATTATATACGCATGCACATCGATGCCGAAGGAGAATTGCTTGCGCGATTGAGTCGCGATACCCATATACACTCGTTGCGTCCCCGTATGATGTCGGGACATTTGCAGGGACGTATTCTCAAAATGATATGCCGTATGCAACGTCCCCGCCGTATTCTCGAAATAGGAACATTTACGGGGTATTCCACGTTGTGTCTGGCCGAGGGAATGCCGGCCGATGCGGAGTTGCATACCGTAGAGATCGATGATGAGATAGAAGACTTTACAAGGCAGCATTTGGGCTTGTCGCCTTTTGCCGACCGCATACACCTGCACATGGGTGATGCTCTCGATGTCATACCCCGGCTCGACGGCTTTTTCGATCTCGTGTATATCGATGCCGACAAGCGGCGTTATTCCGATTATTACGATATGGTGTTCGACCGGGTTGTTCCCGGCGGTATGATACTTGCCGACAATACGCTGTGGGATCACAAGGTCTGCGACGGACATTCTCACGATGCACAGACGCGCGCTGTTATGGCATTCAACGATAAGATTGCGGCCGATGCACGGGTCGAGAAAGTGATTTTACCTTTACGGGACGGATTGACGTTGATTTGGAAAAAACAATCTTCGTCCCGGTTTTGATTTCTCATGGAGAAAATGTATCTTCGAACCGAAACCTGTTAAAAAGTACTATTATGGAGACAACCCGCCAAAATAAGATAAGTCGCCTGCTTCAAAAAGAATTGAGTGAGATATTCCGTCAGGAAACCAGCAAGACGCACGGTGTTCTCGTATCGGTAAGTGTCGTACGTGTAAGTCCCGATCTGAGTGTGGCGAAAGCTTATCTGAGTATTTTCCCGTCGGAAAAAGCGGCCGATATGCTCGAATCGATTCGCGATAATGCCAAGACCATACGTTATGAGTTGGCGAGCCGTGTGCGTTACCAGTTGCGTAAGACGCCCGAGTTGATGTTTTTCCTCGACGATTCGCTCGATTATATCGAGAATATCGACACGCTCCTTCATAAATAATTCCGCATATGCCCCTCTCGCTGAACATTGCGGTGAGATATCTTTTCTCCCGTAAGTCGCACAGTGCCATCAATCTCATTTCGCTGGTTTCGGTTTTTGGGGTTGCCGTAACGACGATGGCTATAATATGCACGTTGTCGGTATATAACGGTTTTCAGGAAGTTGTTCTCTCTCTCTGTTCCCGTCTCGACCCTCCTGTGAAAATTCTACCCGTGCAGGGTAAGACAATCGATACGGCCGATCCCGAAATCGCTGCCTTATACGGGTGGACCGATGAAATTGCGGCTCTTGCACCTGTCGTGGAAGAGAATGCTCTTGCTGTTTTCGGGAACAATCAGATGCCTGTTTTCCTGAAAGGTGTGGGCGATACTTATGCCGATGTGAATACGCAACTCGATGAAACATTACTCGAAGGTCAATTCCTGTTTGCCGATACGACCGGTTATTATGTGGGATTGGGTGTGGGAGTTGCGATGAGGCTCGAAATGGGTGCTTTCTTTTCCCGCCCGTTGAGGCTTTATGCACCAAAACGTAAGTCTCGTGTCAATATGGCCAATCCTTCTGCTTCGTTCCGGGAAAAAGAGGTATATGCTTCGGCTGTCTTTGCCGTCAATCAGCAAGAGTACGATGAGTCGTGGGTGCTTGCGCCTCTGTCGCTCGTCAGGGAACTTTATGATTACACGACCGAGGCCACTGCGCTCGAACTGCGTTTGAAGGACGGTGTCGACGAGTCGGCATTTCTTACACGTCTGCAAAACCATTTGGGCGGGGGCTATCGGGTTAGCGACCGTTTGCAGCAGCAGGCTTCGGCCTATAATATGATGCAGATCGAGAAATGGATTACGTTCCTCATCTTGCTTTTTATTCTTTTGATAGCGACCTTTAACGTCATCGGTTCGCTTTCGATGCTTATCATCGATAAGCAGGGCGATATATGCACGTTACATAATCTGGGTGCTGACGATACGCTCATATCCCGTATATTTTTTGTCGAAGGCTGGCTTATTTCCGCTATCGGAGCCGGGGGCGGACTGGTATTGGGTGTTCTGCTGTGCTGGCTGCAACAGACATTTGGATTGCTGAGCATGGGAGGTGTTCCTGGGACTTTTGTCGTCGATGCTTATCCGGTACGGTTTCTATGGAGCGATGCATTGATTGTATTACTTGTGGTCGTTCTGCTCGGTTTTATCGCTTCATGGTTTCCGGTAAGGTATTTGCGTAAACGGTGGCTTTCGCACGGGCAAACTGTTTCGGGGGATTAAGCCGGAATTTTAGAAAAATATATTGGTGATACTTGGTTATTGATATTTTGTATCTATTTTTGTAAAAAATCAATATTCTTGATATATGAAAAAATGGTTTCTTGCGGCATGTTTGCCGTTGATGATTGTCTCTTGCGATATTTTCGGATTTGGCGAAGATGACGATGATGATGTAGTAGTGGATACTGTTGTATCGAGCGTCCCTTTTGATTATGAAGATAAGGTACTTTCGGGCGATACGTTGGTGCTTATGACCTATGTACGTCTTGTCGATCCGGAAGTTCTTTTCAACAATATGCCTATGGAAATCGAGGTGATCGATAATCTGCCGGGGAATAATGCCAGTAGAGCATCGGACGAAAGTATCGAAGTACCTCCTGTCGTCGGGGGCATAGGTGAGGCTTATTTCATCAAGGTGAGAATACCCGAGTCGTTTAACGGTTATTATGACGTCCGGATCGATGCTGCAAGAGCCGATTCTCCTTCGGCGGGAGTATTGACCAACACTCTCGAAAGAGGGGTTTCGGTATTTACCATGCGAGAAAATGGTCAGACCGATTTTCACACGGGAAGACCCGTATGGACCGATATATCCGATGCTCTTGTTCTTTTGGAAACGGTCGATATGTTGCCCGAACGGAGTGAATACGGTGGTATGAAGTTTACGACCCGTCAGACGCTCGATTCTGTCAAATGTTTTGATGCCCAGCAGGAATTTTTGCCGTCGGCTCGCTTGTATGGGTTCCATACCGTTTCGTCTCAGTTTCTTTTTGCTTATCTGACTTATACGTCTCATATCGATACGATTTACTCCGAAATGGAAGGGTATGTTGCTTACCTTTCTCCCGAAGAGGTAACTTATCCGGTTGTGATTGCTTCGGATAACGGATTTATTTTGTCTTTCGAAGAGCTTTATCGTGAAGATGCGTTTGCATTCAACAGTCCGTATGATATCCAGTTCCGTTGTGATGCCGCCGACTGTTTTTATTTTATGCCCGAAGCCGAAGGCGGTGCTGTCATAAGCGATGATGCGATTTATCGGGTAAAAATCGATCGGGAGGTGTTGGCTTCTATGTCGCTTCCGATGGAGAACGAAGCCTATGATTGGCTTATGCGGCAGGCTGTCGATGCGGTTCAGGTGCATGACGGTAGTGTAGGTGCTGCCAATAGCAGAGAATTTTCTTGGCAGGTTTATGACGATCTTATCGTTTTGAGCGAGACGTCTCTTATCGACGGCCGTACGTTGAGTTCTATTTTGCCGAATAGCGGAACTCCGTCGACAGATTTTGTAGGAACTCCTTCTGTATTTGTTTCTCCGCAAGGGTCGCTTTGTACACTGCGCCGTACCGGACGCGGTTATATCCAGAGCGAGATGTTGTCAGGGTCGGGCGGTTCTTATAAGTGGTTTACACATCATCAGTATTTCGATTTCTTCGACAGCAGTAATATTGTTGTTACACGCACATCCGATAACGTTTATATTTCGGGTACGGGACGCTATTATTATTGGGCTCCCGACGGAGAACTTTTATATGAAGAATGTGAAGTGCATAACGAGCGTTATATCGCTTCTAAAACTTATTATCCGTATGCCGGCAGCTATATTTACTCGTCGGCTTCCGAGGGTCTGTATCGAGCCGTTCTCGATAATCGTAGCGATAGGAACCTTATATTGCCGTCTTCGTCGGGAGAGGTATATGAGGTGAGAACTTTGGGTGATAGGGCATTGGCGATTACGACCGATAACGATGTCTTCCTGATAGAGGAGAGCGGTGCCGGACGTATAGATATGGGATATAGCATCTTTACCGGTAATTGCGCTTTGGTGAGGTAAAAGCAATAAGATAGCGAGGGCTTGGTTCTGTCTGCTTTCGCATTGACCGGTATCGCTGTCATTGTATGAAAAAGGGAGGAGATGCTTCAAACATCTCCTCCCTTTTTTCGGTGTGTATTATTGAACAAGTGTATGCTGTATTTCTACTGTGCGAGGGTTATCATCTGTCCCCGTTTCATCGGGTTGCAAAGCAACGGCCTTAGTTACATATCCGTCGGCGTTTAAGTCATATTCCCATTCGTAATTGTCTTTGTAAGCGGCGTCATAATCGCTCGTTTCTGTGTGTACGAGATTTTTACATTGTATACCTAAAAGCCCTGCGAATTCCAGTTCGGGAAGTCCGCCCATACGCTCTGTAACAATATCGATATTTTCCTTGTTCTCGGTATTGTAATAGGTATATCGTGTCGTGGAGTGATAGCCCTCTGAATCCGTATAACGAGATTCCACCATATTTCCGTTTTTCCAGATATATTCCTCTTGTTCGTCTCCTTCCTTGTAACGGATCAATCGGTTTTCTTCGTCATAGGTGTATTCCGAGTTTCCGTCAAGAGCATCTTCGACCCGTACGGCATAGCCTGCTTTATTGAGATGTACCGTTATGAGATATTCCGGATCTGTGCTGGAAGTAATCGTTACGATTCCATCACCGTATTCGTAAGAGAGGATTTCTTCCGAGGGGTTACCTTGTTCGTCGGTATTTGTTTCTTTGTAGCGGATAAGGCGGTGTTGTTTATCGTACGACAATTCTATAAACTCCCTTTCTTCATTCGGATTCCGGGGAAAATAGAAATCCATTGTCGAAATCAATGTTTGGCTGCCGGGTAAAGATTCTTGTATTCCCTTATCGGAGTCTTCGTTTTCACCGCAAGCCGTGAAAAGAAGTCCGGCAAATAGGTAGAAAATCAGTTTTTTCATCGCTTTTTACATATTTGGGGTTAATACTCGATTCCTTATTTCATTTCTGCGGCGATGGCGTCGGCGATAGCCTGCATCTCTTCGGCCGGTAATTGCAACTTGGGATTGGATATGATCATATCGCTCTCTTTGTTGATAGGTATGAGATGTATGTGGGTATGGGGTACTTCGAGACCCATTACGGCGACACCTACCCGTTTGCAAGGAATTGCTTTTTCTATCGCTTTGGCGACCTTTTTGGCGAAAAGCTGCAAAGAGAGATAGGCCTCATCGTCCATTTCAAACAGGTAGTCGCCTTCGGCTTTGGGAATTACCAGTGTATGGCCTTTGGCAAGGGGATTGATGTCGAGGAATGCAAAATGCTTTTCGTCCTCGGCTATTTTATAACAGGGAATTTCTCCTGCTACAATGCGGCTGAATATGGTAGGCATATTGTTGTGTTTTGGAAAAACAATTTTTACTCTCCGCCGAAGGACGGAATTTTAAATGGAAATATTGACGATTTCGAAAGTCATGGTTCCCGAAGGAACTTTTATTTCGACGATGTCGCCGATCTTTTTCCCCAGCAGACCTTGTGCGATAGGTGTGCTCGAAGCGATTTTTCCTTCTTTGAGGTTTGCCTCGCTTTCGGTTACGATGGTATATTCCATCGTCATGTTGTTTTGGGTATTCCGTATTTTTACACGGTTCAAGATTTGTACCGTGTGTGTATTCAGTTTGGAGTCGTCGATGATACGGGCATTGGCCACTTTGTCTTTGAGCTGGGAAATTTTCATTTCGAGCAGCCCTTGAGCCTCTTTGGCTGCGTCGTATTCTGCATTTTCCGACAAGTCTCCTTTATCCCGGGCTTCTGCGATTTGCCGAGAAATTTCGGGACGTTTTACCGATTCGAGATAATTAATCTCTTCCATCATTTTTTTATAACCTTCTTCGGTCATATACACGATTGCCATAAGAAATCTCCTATAATTTGGGTTTGGGCATTATTGATTTTTATTAGAGAAAAGGATAACAAAAAAGAATCCCGGCTGTTACCAACCGGAACTCCACTTCCTTTTATCAACATGGCGAAGATAAGTTCTTTTTTTTGATATTCCAAATAAAAGACGGTAAAAGTTGTATTCGACTATTTCTGTTTGAGTAATTTCTCGATTTCCCGAGGAAGCTCCGAGAGTTTGGTTACACGTTGTTGCAATACATTGTTTCGGTCGATGAGAAACGCTGTGGGCAGAGAACGGACATTGTAGGAAAGAATGACTCTGGAACGGGTCGTGTCGGCATCGCGTACACATATCCAGGGCAGATTGTCGGCCGATACCTGCCACAAATTTTCGTTGGGGTCTATCGACACCTGATAGATTTCGAATCCTTGCCGATGGTATTTTTCGTAAAGTTGTCCCAATGCGCGGTTATAATCGGGTGAATATTTCCCTTCATAAGCCGAAAAATCGAGTAATACGACTTTCCCTTTCAAGTCGCTGAGCCGCCGTTCCTGTCCATACAAGTCGGGCAGGGCGATGTCGATAAGCGAAACCTCTGTCGCAGCAGGCATTTTCACTTCGTCCTCTTTTGCTTGTTTGGCATTCCGTTCATTCTGAATGATGCTCAGTGCCAGACGGTAGAGATGCTGGGTGCGGGGCGATTCGGGCAGGAATGTATTGTAAGCGTTGGCTACGGTCAGGATATAGCGGTTGTCTTCCCGATTGGTACGGTCGAAAATATCGAGGCCGTTTACTTGCTGGAAAATGGCGAAGTAGGCTGCCGGCGAGCTGGGGTCTTCGGTAATATAGGGAATGACGGTCTCTTTATAACGACGTACCTCGTTTTGCAGTTCCTCGACCATTTTACGTTGTTGGTCGGGCAATAGGTTTTTTTGTAGGGAGGCCTTCCCGATGGCTGCTTTCAGCGTGTTGCCCGCCTCGGCGATATGACGGATTTTTTCGCTTTCGTCCGAGCCTGAGACTCGGTAATCGGCGGCGATGGGTAAGCCCGGAATTTCTATGGTGATTGTTTCGGTTGAATCGACTGCAAGGTGTATGTAGGAGTTATCGAGTCTCAGCCTGTAAAACTCGGGATAAGGTGTGCGGGGTGCGTGGAACGAAAAAGCTCCGTCGACAGGGAGCTTGGTCGAGTCGAGCAAAACTGTGCGGGACAACTGTACGGCTTCAAAATAAAGCGTTTTTCCTTCGCCGTCCTTTACATGTCCTTGAATGCAGAAATCATTTCGGTGGCAACTGCTTACGAAAAGCAGCAGCGACAATATCGGAAAAAGTTTTTTCATCATGATAGGGAAAGATGATAAATACTGTGCAAAGATAGTGTTAAGTTGAGTGTAATCCAAAATCTTAGTATCCGTTTCCTTTTTGTTTTGTTATAGAACAGATGACTTTCTTGAAGGAATCGGTTCTATCCTGCATATTATCGGAAAATGTGGATAGAAAGGAGTTGTTTCGATGAGATTTTCTCGGGACTTGCACGTTTTGCCGACAAATTTGCTTATCTTTGCCTGATTTTTAGAAGTTAAGAAATAATTAAGATGAAAATTGTAAAGAAAACAATTGATTTAGGAGATGGAAGAACCATCACCATCGAAACCGGAAAACTGGCCAAGCAGGCCGACGGTGCCGTAGAGGTACGCATGGGAAATACCATGTTGCTGGCGACTGTCGTATCGGCCAAAGAAGCCGGTGAGGGCGTGGACTTCATGCCTTTGCAAGTAGAGTATAAAGAACGTTATTCGTCGATAGGACGTTTCCCCGGAGGTTTTACTCGTCGCGAGGGGCGTGCTTCTGATTATGAAATTCTTACCGCGCGCTTGGTCGACCGCGCCTTGCGTCCGTTATTCCCCGATAATTATCATGCCGACACGTTTGTCAACGTGATGCTCTTTTCGTCCGACGGAAAAGATATGCCCGATGCATTAGCTGGTTTGGCTGCTTCGGCAGCTCTTGCCGTTTCGGATATTCCTTTCAACGGCCCTATTTCGGAAGTAAGAGTTGCCCGTATCGACGGACAGTTCAAGGTAAATCCTACGTTTGAAGAACTGGAAAGAGCCGATATGGACATTATGGTAGGAGCTACCTATGAAAATATCATGATGGTCGAAGGCGAAATGAACGAAGTATCGGAGGCCGATTTGCTGGCTGCCATGAAGTTTGCTCACGATGCCATCAAAATACAATGCCAAGCACAGATGGAACTTGCCGAAGAGGTGGGTTCGACTGTAAAACGCGAATATTGCCACGAAGTAAACGACGAAGAGTTGCGTAAAGACGTATGGGCCAAGTGCTACGATGAGGCTTATGCCGTTGCCTGCTCGGGCAATACCAACAAACACGCTCGCGGTGCAGCTTTCGAGGCTATCGTTGAGAAATATTTGGAGTCGATGGACGCCGAGGAAGCCGATGCCAAAAAAGCATTGGTGAAACGTTATTACCACGATGTGGAAAAAGAGGCTATGCGCCGCAGTATCCTCGATGAGGGAAAACGTCTCGACGGGCGTACGACGACCGAGATCCGTCCTATCTGGTGCGAAGTGGATTATCTTCCCGGACCTCACGGTTCATCGGTATTTACACGCGGTGAGACACAATCGCTCTCGACCGTTACCCTCGGTACGAAACTCGATGAGAAAATCGTCGATGACGTACTCGACCAGAGCCGCGACCGTTTCTTGCTGCACTATAACTTCCCGCCTTTCTCTACGGGAGAAGCCAAAGCCAGCCGGGGTGTGGGTCGTCGCGAGATAGGTCATGGCAATTTGGCCAACCGTGCCCTCAAACGCATGATTCCCGATGATTATCCCTATGCAATACGTATTGTTTCGGATATTCTCGAATCGAACGGCTCCTCATCTATGGCAACCGTTTGTGCGGGGACACTTGCTCTTATGGACGCCGGTGTGAAAATTAAAAAACCGGTTTCGGGTATCGCTATGGGTTTGATAACCGATAAGGACAATGTAAAATATGCCGTTCTTTCCGATATTCTCGGCGATGAAGACCATCTCGGCGATATGGACTTCAAAGTAACGGGTACACGGGACGGTATTACGGCTACTCAAATGGATATAAAGGTCGATGGTCTTTCGTACGAGGTTCTCGAAAAAGCTCTCAATCAGGCAAAAGAAGGCCGTATGCATATTCTCGATAAAATACTCGATACCATACCCGAACCGCGTGCCGACTTCAAACCGCATGTTCCGCGTATCGAAGTTCTCGAGATTCCCAAAGATATGATAGGTGCTGTGATAGGCCCGGGCGGTAAAATCATACAAGGTATACAAGAGGAGACTGGCGCTATCGTTACGATCGATGAAATCGACGGCGTAGGCCGTGTCGAAGTGGCTGCTCCCGGCCGCGATGCCATCAATGCGGCTTTGGCTCGTATCAAGAGTATTGTCGCTATTCCCGAAGTTGGCGAAGTATATACCGGTAAAGTGAAATCGATTCTTCCTTTCGGAGCTTTCGTTGAATTCATGCCCGGTAAAGACGGTCTGCTCCACATCTCGGAGATTTGCTGGAAACGTCTCGAAACGGTGGAAGAGTCGGGTCTGAAAGAAGGAGACGAAGTAACGGTGAAACTGGTTGAAATCGACCCGAAAACCGGTAAATTCCGTCTCTCTATGAAAGAGCTCCAACCCCGCCCCGAGGGTATGCCCGAACGTCGTGAAGGCAATGGTGGCGGAAACGGTGGAAATCACAACCATCGTTTGCGTCGTGAAAAGAGAGATTGATACTATTTTTTTTGATAAGTCGAGGGGCTGTACGGTTTCAGTACAGCCCCTTTTTATTATTGTCATGCAGAGCGATAACGAAGTATCTCTACCAAGTTATGGCACCCTTACGGTATGATGTCATTCTGACGACCATAAGGGAGGAAGAATCTTTTACTAAATGAGCTTGTTGTATGAGATTCCTCGCCGGCCTGACGGCTTCGGTTAACTTCGTTTTCCTCCTTCGCGCCTCGGCAGTGCCCAAGCAAGCGTGTTCTGCACGACACTCGGCTTGGTGTCGGTTCGGAATGACAACGGACGGCCCTCAACGTCTTTGCCATTCTGAACGGAATAGTAGTGAAGTGAAGAATCTCAAAAAGACAAGCTCCTTATTAGGGGAATCTTTATCCCCGGTTTAAGTTCCTGCTACGGAATGGCAACACAAACAAAGGAGCGGTGAGATTCCTTGTTTACACTTGGCATGACAAATAGTTGTGATTCCTCGTCGACCAGCTTTCCTCATTCGAGATGACATCGGGCAAAACAGGGGATTACTCACACTTGACCTATTGGTCTCGGTTTGGAATGACAGAGTGAGTAATTGAAGCGTCTTGTGTTTTTTTACTTGATAATCCGTCTAAAATCCCTGTAAATTATTTTTTGACAAAGCTTTGAGAGAGGAGACGATGCCCTATGCGGCAGTAGATGCACTTGTGCGGTTCGCAGTATGCGGTATGCAACTGTATGGCCGCTTGGCTGTCGAGTGCCGATTGTACTTTGATACCGGAGTCGGCGATACGGCGAACGATGTGGTTGTCTTCGGCCGGTAGCTCTTCGAGAAGCCTCATGGCCTTATCGGTATAATGTTCGTTTCCCGAGCGTATCGCGTAGGTGTAAAACAATGGGGCTACGCAATTGATGATGAGCAGCCGCACGGCTCCGCGTCCCAACGTCTTGGCACGGGGTGGGGATTCGACTCCGAAGGTGTAGTGCGTATCCCAATATCCTTCCAGATGAATGTCGAAAAGGGATTGAATCGATTTTTCATCGTTACAATCGAGTAGGCGGGCGAAAAGATTGAATCCCCGATGTATCAGTTGTGCCAGTAAGGCGATGCGTTGGTGCGGAAAATTGGCGGGGCGCAGGCGGAAGAATTTCCAGCTTTCACTGTTGATGGGAGAGAGGGAGAATTTATTTTGTAGGAAGTCATATTCTCGTGATAGTCGCTGATAGTATGGGTCGTCGATTGTCTGTCCGTCGGAGAGGAGGCCCGCTTGCCCGAAGAGGAAGGCTTCGGTTTGTAGCAATGAGTCGGCGTGTTTTTGCAGGAACAACAGCGGCATGCTGCGTGCCAGCCGCTCGAATGCCTCGCTGTTTACGCCGAATCCCATACTTCTCGATAAAGTAATGTAACACACTTCTTCCCAGTTTCCCTGATGTTTTTCGAGCTGGTCGATGATACGATCGCTCTTTTGTTGAAGCCTTTCGAGAGCGAGAGCCGTAAGCCAGTCGGTCAGGAAAATGGGCGACAGTTCGTGTATCCGTTCCCGGCAAGGCAACATCTCGCTTTGCGACGTAAGGTAGGCGTAGTCGGTTTGCAACTGGGCGGGAATGGTTACTACCCATTGGGGAATCATTTCTCCGTTGGGTCGGGAGATGGGAATGTCGGCTTCGGTAACGACGTGCAGAATCACCGAGTCGTAGGCTCTGTTTTCGTCATGCCGATGCATCAGCCAGTCGCTCGACCGCAGGTGCATCTCTACATTTCCTGCCCATATACGGTCGTCGATACGCACTTTGGCGTTGAAAAAGTCGGGTCCTGCATCGGTATTGCGTCGTCCCGGGTCGATGACTTCGATAGTCCGACCGTCGGTTGTCTGTGCGGAGACATGTCCCAACAATCGGTGTTCCCACATATAATATAGAAGCTTTTCCATAAAAAACGTATCTGTACGTGAAATCGCAATTTTCTGGAAAGAAAATCGTTATATTTGCAAAAATATATGATAATCGGTTGAAAAGCCGCAGTTTTACTTATGTTATAAAACACAGAATGTTATGAAACTTGCTTTGATAGGATATGGAAAGATGGGGCATGCCATCGAACAGATAGCCCGTAGTCGAGGACATGAGATCGTGTCGATTATCGATGTGAGCAATCCCGAGGAATTTGAGTCAGAGGCGTTTCGCAGCGCCGATGTCGCGATCGAGTTTACGGCTCCGTCGGTAGCGTTGGGAAATTACAGGAAGGCTTTCGCTGCGGGCGTTCCGGTCGTATCGGGTACGACGGGTTGGCTCGAACATTTACCCGAAATACAAGAGGCTTGCCGTAACGGGCAGACATTTTTCTACGCATCGAATTTCAGCCTCGGCGTGAATATCTTTTTTGCGCTCAATAAGTATTTGGCCGATATTATGAATCGCTTCCCGGCTTATGACGTGAAAATGGAGGAGACGCACCATATACACAAACTTGATGCACCCAGCGGTACGGCCATTACTCTGGCCGAGGATATTATCGCCCGCCTCGACCGTAAAGATGCTTGGGTAGAGGGTCGTGAACCTTCGACCGGAGAAATCGGCATAAAAGCGATCCGTCGGGACGAAGTCCCCGGCATTCATACGGTTCAGTACGAGAGCGATGTCGATACCATTACGATTACCCATGATGCGAAAAGCCGCATGGGATTTGCCCTCGGTGCTGTTGTCGCTGCCGAATTTACTTGCGGCAAAAAAGGTTTCTTGACCATGCAGGATATGCTTAAATTCTAAAACTTTGTAACCATGTCTGTATCATCACCTTCGTTGAAAGAACGGTTGCAAGCCGTGAAGAAGACCCGTTGGATACGTTTTGGCGTAGCGGCTGTATTGTTTATTTTGTTTGCAGTGTGGCTGGATAATTACTATATCTTGCCTTTCCTTATCGTCATGGCCGATATTTACCTGACTCGTTACGTGCCTTGGACTTTTTGGAAAAAATCCAAGAACAAAACCGTGTTGCGGGTCATGGAGTGGGTCGATGCCATCGTTTATGCTTTGGTGGCAGTCTATTTGATCAATATTTTTTTCTTCCAGAATTATAAAATACCGACTTCTTCGCTCGAAAAATCGTTGCTGGTGGGAGATTATCTTTTCGTGAGCAAGTTGAGTTACGGACCGCGCGTACCCAATACGCCCTTGTCGTTTCCGTTGGTACAGAACACGTTCCCGATATTGAATATCAAATCATATATCGAATGGCCTTCATGGCCATATCACCGGCTGGCCGGACTCGGCAAAGTGAAACGCGGAGACATCGTCGTCTTTAATTTCCCGGCGGGAGATACGGTTGCCGTGCGGGTTCCTAACCCCGATTATTATACACTTGTACATTACGTAGGCCGTGATGGAGTGAAGCAGAACAAAGAACAATTCGGTGAAGTCGTGTATCGTCCTGTCGACCGCCGGGAGAATTATGTGAAGCGTTGCGTGGGTATGCCGGGCGACACGTTCGAGATACGCGACAATCAGGTATATGTCGATGGCAAGGCGATAGAAAACCCGAGAAACATTCAATTCAATTATTTTGTGATGTTGCAACCGGGATACCGTTTCTCGGAGAAACAATTCCGGGAATTGGGCGTGAGTGTCGATGACCGCCGTTTTGTTTCGGCAGAGAGGGGTTGGTACGAAGATTTGTTGGCATTGGGATTTATGCCCGATTCCGATGGTGCTTTTCCGTCCATATATCATATGCCGCTTACGCCCGAAGCACTGAATAGGGTGAAAAAATATCCCTATGTATCGAAGATCGTGCAAGAACCGGGTGCATTCGGTGGAGAAGCTTATCCGCTGGGTTACGGGCGAGGCTGGACACGCGCCGATTTCGGACCGTTGTGGATTCCCAAACGGGGGGAGACCGTGCGGCTTACGGCCGAGAATTATCCGCTGTATGAGCGGGCCATACGCGACCATGAGGGGAATCGTCTCGAACGTCGTGACGGACGTATTTTCATCAACGGCGAGGAGACCGATAGTTACCGCTTTAAGATGGACTATTACATGATGTTGGGCGACAATCGTGATAATTCGGCCGATAGCCGTTTTTGGGGATTGGTTCCCGAGGACCATGTCGTAGGCAAACCTCTTTTTGTGTGGCTTTCGATAGATAAAGACCGTAATTGGTTCGATGGACATATTCGCTGGAATCGTCTTTTCCGTTCCGTTTCATCGTTGTAGTAAAATCATGTCTACCGTATATCTTTCGACGGCTTATCTGGCTCCTGTCGCTTATTACAAGGCGCTGTGCCGTTACGACCGTACGGTTATCGAGGCTTGCAGCCACTATGTGAAGCAATCTTACCGCAACCGTTGTACGATTATGTCGGCGGGAGGAGAGCTTTCCCTCTCCATTCCGGTGGAACGGACACGTCCCGGAAAACCTTTTACGCGCGATATGCGTATTTCGGCGCACGATAATTGGCAGCATATCCATTGGAATGCTATTGCGTCGGCTTACGGCTCGTCTCCTTTCTTCGAGTATTACCGCGATGATTTTGCACCTTTTTATGAGAAATCCCAATCGGGACGGTTTCTTCTCGATTATAATAACGATTTGCAGGAGATGGTATGCCGGTTGTTGGGTATCGCACCCGATATTTCGTATAGTGAAAACTATCTCTCTCCGACGGACGATATTACCGATTTGAGGGAGGCTATCGGTCCGAAGCGTGAGCCGGTAATATCGTTGTTGCCCCGACCTTATTATCAGGTTTTTTCGATGAAATGGGGCTTTTCGCCCGGGCTTTCGATTATCGACCTTCTTTTCAATATGGGGAATGAAGCTCTTTTGGTGCTTTACGACTGTTAAGAGGTGCCGTGTAATAAACAAGGAGGGCAGAGAACTATTCTCTGCCCTCCTTATTTTCGTTTTCTTCGGCGGTGTCTTTTTTACGGGATTCGTCGTATAGAATGGCTCGTAAAAAGTCTTTGTCTTGATGTAATTGTTTCAGTATATATTGTGAGGCTTTTTGTTGCGCTTCTTTTTTGGAATATCCTGTCGCCGGTTTTCCTTCGATATGGCCGGCTATGGCGCGTACGGTGAACAACGGATTATTCTTTTCGTCAAAGGTCGAATTTTCGAGTTTCCAGTCTATATTCACACGATGGCGTTGTCCCCACTCGACGAGTTTCGATTTGAAGTTGATATCGGTCTGGGTAATTTGTTCCAAGTCGATATAGCGGGCAAAAATATGTTCGGCGATGAATCTGCGGCATTGTTTGAATCCGCAGTCGAGATAAATAGCCCCTATAAGAGCCTCGAAAGCGTTTCCGTAAATATAATTGTTGTGCGAGGTGAATTGAATATCGGCTTGGACCAACTTGTCGAGACCTATCTCCAAAGCTATGCGATTGAGGGTTTCCCGTTGTATGATTCGAGAGCGGGAACTCGACAGGAATCCCTCTCTTTTCTCGGGAAAGGCATGATATAAAATGTCGGCGGTAACCAGGGTAAAAACGGCATCGCCCAGAAATTCGAGGCGTTCGTTGTTTATTTTCCTCCCGTTTTCGTCGGAGACGGCAGCCGACCGGTGGGTAACGGCTTGTTGGTAGAGTTCGATACGGCGCGGATAGTATCCCAATATCCGATAAAAAGACGAGTAAGGCTCTTTATGCCGTAACATAAAGAGCCTTACTCGATTAAAGAATATCTCAAACACGGGTTTTTATTTCGTGAATTTTCTGACGATGAGACTTGCATTGTGGCCGCCAAAACCGAAGGTATTGGAAAGAGCCACATTGACGGTTCTCTTTTGAGCTTTATTGAATGTAAAGTTGAGCTTGTAGTCGATTTCGGAATCCTCATCTCCTTCGGTGAAGTTGATGGTAGGCGGAACGATATCGTTCTCGATCGATTTTACACAGATAAGTGCTTCAGTTGCACCGGCTGCACCCAACAAGTGTCCTGTCATCGATTTGGTCGAACTGATATTGAGTTCGTATGCATGGTCTCCGAAGACTTGTTTGATGGCTTTGGCTTCCGAAATATCACCGACAGGTGTAGAAGTTCCGTGTACGTTGATATAATCGACTTCCTCGGGTTTGATGTGGGCATCGGCAAGGGCGTTTTCCATGACGAGTTTTGCACCCAAGCCTTCGGGGTGGGTTGCGGTGAGGTGATAAGCGTCGGCCGATAAACCGCCGCCGATGACCTCGGCATAGATTTTCGCTCCCCGTGCGAGTGCGTGTTCCAACTCTTCGAGAATGAGACATGCAGCACCTTCACCCATGACAAATCCGTCGCGGCTGGCGCTGAAAGGCCGGCTGGCATGCTCGGCATCGTCATTCCGTGTCGAGAGGGCATGCATGGCGTTGAATCCGCCTACGCCGGCGATCGATATGGGGGCTTCCGCTCCGCCGGATACGATCATGTCGGCCATGCCTAAACGCACGTAGTTGAATGCGTCGATAAGGGCGTTGGTCGATGAAGCGCACGCCGATACGGTGGCGAAGTTCGGTCCGTGAAAACCGTACATCATCGAGATGTGTCCGGCAGCGATGTCGGCGATCATCTTGGGGATAAAGAACGGATTGAATTTGGGACCTTTCTCGGCATCGTATCCGAACATTTCGTCTTCGAATGTGCGTATACCGCCGATACCCGAGGTGTAGATAACGCCTACTCGGTTTTTGTTTACTTTCTCCAAATCGATTCCCGAATCTTCGATCGCTTCTTTGGCCGAAGCTACGGCGAGTTGTGCATAGCGGTCGAATTTACGAGCTTCTTTCTTGTCGAGATATTTTGTGGGGTCGAAACCTTTTACTTCACAAGCGAATTGCGTCTTGAAAAGCGACGCATCGAAAAGAGTAATAGGCCCGGCACCACTTACTCCATTTATCAGGGCGTTCCATGTCTCATCGACTCCGATGCCCAATGGGGTAACTGCTCCCAGGCCTGTTACTACGACTCTTTTTACTTCCATAAGGTGTTAGAGAGGTCGTTTTTACTTTGCGTTAGCTTCAATGTATGCTACGGCATCGCCAACAGTCGTGATTTTTTCTGCTTGGTCGTCGGGAATAGTAACATTGAATTCTTTTTCGAATTCCATGATCAACTCAACCGTGTCGAGAGAATCGGCTCCCAAATCGTTGGTGAAGCTGGCTTCGTTGGTTACTTCAGATTCTTCGACACCCAATTTGTCGACGATGATAGCTTTAACTCTTGATGCAATTTCAGACATAACTTCCAGTTTTTTAGTTAGTGAATTAGTTGGTCTAATTTTTTCTTTTGCGTGGCAAAGAAACGTCTTTTTCTCCAAACAAAAAAATATTTTTGGTAGAAAGTTGCATAATCTTGCACACTATGCATTGTTTTGTGCAATAAAATGCCCTGTTTTGACTATTTGGAAATGGCATTTTTCCTAAAAATCGTTTCGAGGCGACAATTTTTCTTGAATTGTACAAAGTCTCTTTTTCGGGTGATTTTATTGCTGTTTTTTGAAGAATGCTATAAGATCTCCGACTGTCTCGTCGGGCGTAATCGGTGAGAAAGATTCCAATGGGGTAAAGTCGGGGTTGGACGCTGTTGTGTCGCAGGCTGTTTCCAATTCGTCTTCGATAGTGAGCCATAATACTTCGATGTCGACTTCATCGAGACCTAAATCGCAAAGACGCATTTCGTTCTTTATCCCGGAAAGGTCGCTGTCGAGATACTCTGCTAAAATTTCTTTGATGGCAGTTTCATCGGTATTCATAAGAAGCGCTATTTAAAAGTGTGTATTTGGTTGCAAGGCAAATCCCCATGCTTCGAGCTTGCGGGCTTCGGAATCGGATTGCAGGGAGTAGGCGCAGAACTCCCGTCGTAGCGGGTAGTGGCTGCGTAATTGTTCGAAGGTTTCGGGCGCTTTTTTTAACGCAAGAGAATCTTTCATGGGGTCGTATGTCGTCCATACGGCTTGGGAAAAATCCTGTTTTGTTCCGGATAGGGCGATAATGGGATTTTCCGGTCGGGGAGGTTGAATGGCCGATAGGTCGATCTTTATTTGCAGGCGGTCGGCTACGGCCGCTATCATCGCCCGTGTAGCATTGGCTTTCCCGTCGGCCGAATAACCGGCGATGTGCGGTGTCCCGATGAACGTTTTTTGCAGTAATTCTGTCGATATGTCCGGCTCGTTTTCCCAGCAGTCTATGATCATGTCGCTTACGATGTGATTGCGGTAAGCCTCCAAAAGGGCTTGCTCGTCAACGACTCCCCCCCGTGCGGCGTTGAGAATGACGGGACAACGCTGCAACCGGTCGAAGAAAGCTTGGTCGGCCAAGTGGTAGGTCGCATGCGAGCCTTCTTTTATCAGCGGTGTGTGGAACGTGATGTAGTCGCAATGATCGGCTATTTCTTCGAGAGAGACAAACTCTCCTTTTCCCTCTTTTTCGGCCCGGGGAGGGTCGTTGAGCAATACTTGCATGCCCAGCCGTCGGCAGTGTATCTCTATTTGTCGTCCTACATGGCCTACCCCTACGATACCGATACTTTTTGTTTGCAGGTCGACGGCCTGTTTTTCGGCATGTCGCAGCAGTGAAGCCGTGATGTATTGGGCGACCGAGGCGGCATTGCAACCCGGGGCATTGATCCATTCTATGGCATGTCGTCGGCAATATTCGGTATCGATGTGGTCGAATCCGATTGTCGCCGTTCCGATAAAGCGACAGCGGCTTCCTTCGAGAAGATCGGCGTTACAACGGGTACGGGTACGGATTATCAGCATATCGGCATCATGTACCGCATCGGGGGTGATATTTTGAGGAGAAAGGTAGCGTATATCGGCATACGGTTCGAGAATCCCTTGTATAAAAGGTATTTTATCATCGATGACGATCGTTTCTTTTTTTTGCATGACGGATTTTGGTTATTGACACTACGATACAAAGATAGGGCTTCTATGTAGGAAATCTCCTGAAACGGGCGGCAAAAATGAAATTATTTTCTTCAAAAATTGACAAATTCGTAAAGTATGCGTAAGTTTGTCCCTTATTACGATTATTCAAACTTTATTATACTTCTATGACATTCAGCGAAAAGAGCAACCATGTATTTTGGAATGCTACGCAAGACTATCATAAGCAGGACGATGTCGATGCTCCCATGATAAATCCTTTCCCCGAAAAGACTATCGAGTATGACCTCTATCATAAAAACTGGATCGACGCCGTGCAATGGCATCTCGAAGATATTGTGCGGGATCCCGAAATCGATCCGGTCGAGGCTTTGTCTATCAAACGGCGTATCGATAAGTCCAATCAAGACCGTACCGATCTTGTTGAGCGTATCGACAGCTATTTCCTTCAACAATATGCCGATGTAAAGCCTTTGCCCGATGCGGTCATCAATACCGAGAGTCCGGCGTGGGCCATCGATCGTTTGTCGATTTTGGCTTTGAAGATTTACCACATGCAGCAGGAGGTGTCCCGACATGATGCTTCGCCCGAGCATATAGAGCGGTGCCGTGCCAAATTGCGCGTGTTGCTCGAACAGCGTGTCGACTTATCGTCGGCCATCGACCAGTTGTTGAGTGATATAGAACAAGGTCGCCGGTATATGAAGGTGTACCGTCAGATGAAGATGTATAACGACCCGTCGTTGAATCCCGTCTTGTATAATCAGAAATAGAAAGCGAAAAATACGGCTTCCTCTTCGATAGCGGGAAGAATCGAATCTTTCTATTTCTTGCGTCATGTTGCGCGTTATCTCTGTCCGACGGCCGTGTGTCGCCGGGCGTTTGCCCCTTGAAGAAAACGGTGGAAGGAGAAAAAAGACTCCGGCGTTTGTTGATCAAGATAAAATTGGGTTTTCCCGAAGAATGGCTACATTATTATACAGTACACCTATAAGAAGTGAAACACACCATCGAAAATACCCGTCGTTCTGACGATGCTTTCCGAGTCAGGTAATGGGAGATGTCGATTTCGCTCGGGGCGTTGCATCGATGTTTTGTCTGTACCTGACACTTTGAGTCCTGAACTTTTCGCTATGGAACACTTTTCAGCATATTCACACTCTGCGTTGCCTTATCGTCATGTCGCCGTATTTCGTTTTTCGGCACTCGGCGATGTCGCCATGACTGTTCCTGTTGTATATGAGGTATGTCGTGCCTATCCCGATGTCCGATTTACCTTGTTTACGAAAAAAACGGTAGCATCTCTGTTTGTTTATCCGCCGGATAATCTGACGGTCTTTCCTGTCGATACAAAAGGTCGTTATCGAGGTTTTGCCGGTTTATGGCGTCTTTATCGCGATATGAAATCTCAGGGTATCGATGCGATTGCCGATCTTCACAATGTCTTGCGTACCCGCGTGGTCGGATTCTTTTTTGCGATTTCGGGTGTCAAACGGGCGATTCTCGATAAGGGTCGTGCAGGGAAACGTCGTTTAGTCGCGCGTAAAAAATCATTGCCCATACAACCTTTGCCCTCTTCGTTCGATCGTTATAGGCAGGTTTTTGCACGGTTGGGTTTTACAACGCCGAAGACTTTCCAGTCGGTATTCGATGATAGGCATCTCCCGCTTCCTTTGCCCGATGGGATAGAATCTCGCCGCGAAGGAGAGTTTTGGATAGGCGTTGCGCCTTTTGCCAAACATGAAGGAAAAATATATCCGCTCGATCGCAGCGAGAGTTTGGTCGCCCGTTTGTCGCAACGGGAAGATTGTCGAGTCTTTCTTATGGGAGGCGGCGGTGAAGAAGCGGACTTGTTATGCGGTTGGGCTGAAAAATATCCCCGGGTCGTGTCTTTGGCTGGGAAACGGTTGGGGTTTGCAGTGGAATTGTCGATGATGAGTCGCATGACATTGGTCGTTTCGATGGATTCTGCCAATATGCATTTGGCTTCGATGACCGGTACTCCGGTCGTCTCGGTTTGGGGACAGACTCACCCTTATGCCGGATTTTTGGGCTGGCAGCAAAGTGAAGAAAACATAATACAACTTTCCGACCTTTCATGTCGGCCTTGTTCTATATTCGGGAACAAACCTTGCTATCGCGGCGATTATGCCTGTATGCAGGAACTTTCCGTCGAGAAAATTTGGAATCGTGTCGAGGAGATTCTTCGTCAGGAAAAGAAGTAAAAGAGAAATCTTTCGTACAAATCCGTTATATTTGCAGGAGAATCATGACCGGAATGAAGATTATTGTCGATCGGAAATATCGTTCGTTGGAATCGTATGTCGAGCAGCTTCCCGTAACATTCGATACGGGAGAGTTGGTGTACGCGGCACGCAATGTCTTGCGGCGTTTTTGTTGGGACGGTACGGTTGTTGTGGTGAAGAAGTATAAAATACCCATTCTTCTCAACCGTTTCGTTTACGGTCGTTTCCGCAAATCGAAAGCACGTCGCTCTTTCGAGTATGCCCGCATATTGAGCGAGAAAGGTTTCCGTACTCCTCAGGCTGTCGCATATATAGAGGAACGTCATTGCCGATTGTTGTCCGACAGTTATTTGGTGACGTTGAATGAGGATTTTCCCGAAATGATGCGCCGGTTTCATACCGATGAATCCCTGACCGATGACGGGAAAATGATATTGAGGGCTTTTGCCGCATATACGCGCGACTTGCATGAGGCGGAGATATTGCATCAGGACTATTCTCCGGGAAATATCGCGTTCAGGGTGAAAGACGGGCAGGTCGAATTTTCTTTGTTTGACATAAATCGTATGCATTTCGGACGAATTTCTAAGAAGATGTGTCTGCGCAATTTTTGCAGGCTCACCCCATCGGTCGCCGTTCTGTCTTATCTGGCGGGCGAGTATGCCCGCATACGGGGTTGGAATATCGAAGAATCGGTGCGTGAGGCTGTGTCGGAGCAGGCGAAGTTTTTTTCGCGTTCGGCCCGGCGTTCGATCCGGAAACAATCTTTGCGGACGATAAAAGGCCGGTTTATCGGCAGATGATAAAGTGGAATTGACATGGAAGATTTTGATATAAGAAAACAGCGATACGACAAAGAGCAGGAGTTTGAGAAAGCTCTGCGCCCGCTTGCTTTCGGCGATTTCAGCGGGCAGGAGAAAATTATCGAAAACTTGCGTGTTTTTGTCGAAGCTGCCAAAATGCGCGGTGAGTCGCTCGATCATGTTTTGTTGCACGGGCCTCCCGGATTGGGAAAAACGACCCTCTCGAATATTATTGCCAATGAATTGGGGGTGGGTTTTAAAATCACTTCCGGGCCGGTTCTCGATAAGCCCGGAGATTTGGCGGGTATTCTCACATCACTTGAACCGAACGACGTGCTTTTTATCGATGAAATACATCGTCTCAGTCCGGTTGTGGAGGAGTATCTCTATTCGGCGATGGAAGATTTCCGTATCGACATCATGATCGATAAAGGCCCCAGTGCCCGTTCCATACAACTCGATCTCAATCCTTTTACACTTGTGGGGGCCACCACGCGCAGCGGATTGCTTACCAGTCCGTTACGCGCCCGTTTCGGCATTAATTGCCATTTGGAGTATTACGACCATACGATATTGAGCCATATTGTGCAACGCTCGGCTTCGATTCTGCAAGTTCCCTGCACGACCGAGGCGGCTGTGGAGATTGCCATGCGCAGTCGTGGAACACCTCGTATTGCCAATGCTCTTTTGCGTCGTGTCCGCGATTTTGCCCAAGTGAAAGGAAGTGGGCGCATTACGATAGAGATTGCCCGTGTCGCTCTTGAAGCTCTGAATATCGACCAGTATGGTCTCGATGAAATCGATAATAAAATACTGGTAACGATTATCGACAAGTTCAAAGGAGGCCCTGTGGGTTTGACGACGATTGCGACGGCTTTGGGCGAAGACCCCGGTACGCTCGAAGAGGTCTATGAGCCGTATCTCATCAAAGAGGGCTTTATCAAGCGTACGCCTCGCGGACGGGAAGTAACCGAACTTGCCTATACGCATTTGGGCCGTAGCCGCATCGATCAGGGGCTGTTGTTCTGATATTGCGAAGAAAGGAGAGAGAAAATGTCGGGAATGAAAAGTTTGGCCAAAGATACTGCCGTGTATGGGTTGAGCAGCATCGTGGGGCGCTTCCTCAATTGGTGTCTGGTGCCTCTTTATACCCATGTGTTCGCGCAAGCCGAGTACGGTGTGGTAACTTACCTTTATTCGCTGGTGGCTTTGTTGCTCATCATTCTGACGTATGGTCTGGAAACCGGCTTCTTCCGCTTTGCCAATCACGAGAAATATAAAGATCCGATGCGTGTCTATACGACCGGTCTCATATCGTTGGCGGTTACCTCTACGCTTTTCGTCGTTTTGGTATGGATATTTCTCGGTTCCATTTCATCGGTTCTCGGTTCGTCGGGCGATCCCCGTTATGTGATGATGCTTGCCGTTACGTTGGCCATCGATGCGTTTACCTCTTTGCCGTTTGCTTACCTGCGCTATAAACAGCGGCCGCTCCGTTTTGCGGGAATCAAGTTGTTGTCTATTTTTCTCAATATCGGGCTGAATCTTTTCTTTATCGTGCTGTGTCCCGTATGGTACACAACACACCCCGAGTGGGTGGGTCGGTTTTATGACCCCGATTTCGGTGTGGGATATATTTTCCTGTCGAATCTCATTGCTTCGGCCGTAACGTTACTGGTTCTCGTCCCCGAAATCGTAAAGGTACGCTATCGGTTCGATACGGAAATTTGGAGACGTATGATTGTCTATTCATTCCCGTTGCTGGTGATGGGACTGGCCGGTATTATGAATCAGACGATAGATAAGCTCATCTATCCTTGGCTGGTGGGGGATCCCGATCGGGCGATGTCTGAACTGGGCGTTTACGGGGCAAATTATAAGATTGCCATTGTCATGGTCATGTTTATACAAGCCTTCCGCTTTGCATACGAACCGTTTGTTTTTGCCAAAAGCCGTAGTCGGGGTGAGGAGAGCCAAAAGGCGTATGTCGATGCGATGCATTATTTTATCATTTTCGGACTGCTGATTTTCTTGGGGGTCATGTTTTTTCTGCCCGTGTTGAAGTATTTCATATCACCCCGTTATTTTTCAGGTCTTGCCGTAGTGCCTATCGTGATGGCCGGAGAGTTGTTTTTCGGAATCTTCTACAACCTTTCTTTGTGGTATAAGCTGACCGACCGTACCTATTGGGGTACGATTTTTTCGCTTTTCGGTTTGGCGGTAACGTTGCTTATCAATATCCTTTTCGTGCCCCGTTATGGATATATGGCTTGTGCTTGGGCGGCGTTTTTCTGTTATCTGTCGATGATGGCGGCCTCCTATCTTGTGGGTAAGAAATATTATCCGGTTCCTTACAGGTGGGGAGCTGCTCTGCGGTATGTGTTATTGGCGGCTGTGCTTTATGTTGGGGCTATGTATGTGCCGCTCTCGAATACGTGGGCTTTGCTGGCTTTCCGTGCGGTATTGCTTTCGCTTTTTGTGGCTTATGCCGTACGGCGAGACTTGCCGCTGGCCGAGTTGCCTTTTGTGGGGCGTTATTTTAAGAAATAGGATTTATAGCGGATCTACGTCGTAATAGACGGTGAGAGCGCGAAAGCGGGGATTGTCGGTAACGGAATCTTGGACTTGCCGTAAAATTTCACGAACTTTTTTCAGGGAAGCCGTATGTTCGATTTTGAGCATGATGCGGCGTATGTATAATAGTTGTATGCGTGCGACCGGTGGGGTATGCGGGTCGGACAGCCGATGCCCGAAAACCGGATATAATTGTTGTGCGTAGTTTTTTGCGGCTGCATCGAGAATCGCTTCGTCCCGATGTTTGAGATAGATGTAGATAAGCCGGGTGAAAGGGGGATAGTTGAATTGCTGACGTTCGGCGATCTGTGTGGCATACATGCCGGCATAGTCGTGCCGCATGATTTGCGCGATGACGGGGTGTTGCGGTTGCGCCGTTTGTAAAATGACGGTTCCTTGCCGGCTTTTTCGTCCGGCCCGTCCGGCAACTTGTTCCATCATTTGGAATGCCCGTTCGTGAGCTCTGAAATCGGGATAGTTGAGCAAGGTGTCGGCGCTGAGTATGCCCACGACGCTTACGTGATCGAAGTCGAGACCCTTGGTGACCATCTGCGTACCGACGAGAATACGGCTTTTTTGTTGTTCGAAGTCTGAAATGATTTGCTCGTAAGCTTTGCGGTTGCGGGTTGTATCGAGATCCATTCGGGCGATGGGATAGTCGGGAAAAGTATGTTCTATCTCTTCTTCGATGCGCTCCGTCCCAAAACCCTGTATGACGATACTCGTTTCGCCGCAGGCGGGACAACGGGTCGGTACTTCTTGTGAGTATCCGCAATAATGGCATACGAGGCGGTTGGTGCGTTTATGGTAGGTCAGACTTACATCGCACTGGGTACAACGGGGTGTCCATGCGCATAACCGGCATTCCACCATCGGTGCAAATCCCCGACGGTTTTGGAACAGAATCACTTGCTCTCCGTTTTTCAGCGCCTCTTCGCAAGCCTGTTTCAGCTGCGGGGAAAGATTACTCTCTCGCGAGACGCGTCGTTTACGGCGCAGGTCTCCCATGTCGATGGGTAGGATACGGGGCAGGGCGATTTCTTCGTGTCGGGACGAAAGCTCTACCAGACCGTATTTCCCGCATTGTGCGTTGTAATAACTCTCGACGGCTGGAGTTGCCGTACCCAACAGCGTTTTGGCCCCGTGCATCGATGCCAGCACAATCGCGGCATTGCGGGCATGGTAGCGGGGAGAGGGTTCTTGTTGCTTGTAACTGCCCTCGTGTTCCTCATCGACAATGACCAGTCCTAAATCCTTGAAAGGGAGGAATATCGACGATCGTACTCCGAGGATTATTTGTGCACCTTTGTCGTGCAGGAGGTTGTTCCATATCTCTACCCGTTCGTTGTCTGTAAATTTGGAATGGTAGATGGATAGTTTGTTCCCGAATACCCGTTGCAGGCGGGTGGTAAGTTGTGTGGTGAGGGCTATTTCGGGAACAAGGTAGAGAACTTGTCGGCCTTGTTTCAGTACCGTTTCGATGAGATGAATGTATATCTCGGTCTTGCCGCTCGACGTAATGCCGTGCAATAGGACGGTTTCTTTCTTGGAAAAGCGGTCGATGATTTCGTCGTACGCCTTTTGTTGTACGGGAGAGAGGGGATACGGACTTTCGGTGTGCAGCGGGTTGCTGGAAAGCCGACTTATCTCTTTCCCGTAATTTTCAAAAATGCCTTTCGTTACTAATGCACTGAGAATTTGCGGAGAAACTTCGGCTCTTTCGAGTAATTCTTTGCGGGAAACTTCTCTCGGCGTACCTTTCTGCATGAAGCCCGACAGTTCAAGATAGCACATCAACAACCGTAGTTGCTTTTTGGCTGCTTTGAGTTCGTCGAAAAGCGGACGGAGTTTTTCTTGCTCGCCGGAAGCGATTTGTGTCAGTCGTATGTAACTTTCGGTACGGGGGCGGTATTTGTGCCGCAGTTCCTCCGATACGACGATGACCTTTTGTTCCATGAGGGAACGTACAAGAGGTAGGATATTACGCAGTCCGCTCTCTTTTTCGAGTTCTTGTACACTCATTTTCTCGCTGCGGCTCAACGTGTCGAGCAATATCGCTTCGCGTTCTTTGAGCAGAGAGCCGTTTTCTTCGATGAAATCGGCATTACAGGCGATTTGTGTCTCGCTTTCTATTTTCAATCCCGAGGGTACGGCGGCCTTGAATACATCGCCTATCGAGCAGAGATAATAATCGGCGAGCCATTCCCAAAAGCGCAGTTGAGGACGACGTAAAACGGGTGTGCTGTCGAGCAGTGTCGAAATGTCTTTTATTTCATAGTCTTGCGGCTCGTTGTTGTGTAGCCGGGCGACGATGGCCGTGTAGAAACGTTTTCGCCCGAAAGGTACGATGACACGACTGCCGGAGACGAGAGTCTCTTGCCATTCCTCGGGAATACGATAGGTGAAATATTTCGCAAGCGGGAGCGGAAGTATAACGTCGGCGAATCGGGACATGATTTATAGACGGACTTGGGTTTCTTGGTTTTGTGAATACGGGATACTTGCATACAAATGTAAGGAAAATTTTTCGCTTTTTCCTAACGGTTTTCTCGACGACTGCTAAATAGTTTGTACATTTGTATGGTATTTTCCTATCTTATGAACAAAATCGTAACACCTTATTTGCGAAAAACGGGTTTCCGGAATATCGACTTGAAAGCCGTTCTTATCGATATGGACGGAGTCCTTTACGACTCGATGCCTTTCCATGCCGATGCTTGGTACAAAGCGATTTCTTCGTTGGGGATAGCATGCACGCCCGAAGAATTTTTTATGTATGAGGGCCGTACGGGCGCGTCGACCATCGATTTGATTTTCAATCGTGCTTACGGACGCAATGCCGATGAGAAAGAGAAACAGATGATATATGCCCGCAAGTGCGAGTTTTTTGTTTCCAAAGGTGTGGCGCCGGTTATGCCCGGTGCACTCGACTTTTTGAGGCAGGTGAAATCTCATGGCTTGGTCCCGGTATTGGTAACCGGTTCGGGACAACATTCTTTGCTCGATAAGCTCTCGCACGATTATCCCGGTATTTTCACGCCACAGACGATGGTAACGGCTTTTGATGTGAAGTATGGAAAACCCGATCCTGAGCCTTATCTCATCGGGCTGGAAAAAGCTGCCGTACAACCCTGGGAGGCAATCGTGGTGGAGAATGCGCCGTTGGGGGTACAGGCCGGCGTTGCAGCCCGCATTTTTACGGTGGCCATCAATACGGGGCCGTTGCCCGATCGCGTACTTCTCGATGCCGGAGCCGATTATCTTCTGCCGGATATGGAGACGCTGGCTCGTCGTTTTGAAGATTTGTATATACAGCTAAATATGTAATGGATATGGCACAACAGATTCTTTTTACCCAAGATATAGCGACAACTCTCGATGAGGTGCTGGGCGGTTATGTGTACGACCGCCTGTTTGTCCTGACCGATGAAAATACGTGTCGGCGATGCTTGCCGCTTCTCTCTGCAAGCAAGGCTTTGGCTTCGGCCGGATATATCAATATTCAACCCGACGATACACATAAGACGCTCGACTCATTGGCGTCGGTGTGGCAGGAGTTGAGCGATCGTCATGCAACTCGCCATTCGATGATGGTGAACCTCGGCGGCGGTATGGTAACCGATCTCGGCGGGGTTGCCGCCGCTACGTTCAAACGGGGTATTCGTTATATCAATATTCCCACCACGTTGTTGGGTGCTGTCGATGCGGCTGTGGGGGGGAAAACCGGTATAAATTTCAACGGTTTGAAAAATGAAATCGGGGCGTTTGCTCCGGCCGAAGCGGTTTTGGTCGCGGTCTCTTTTTTCAGAACGCTTTCCCGGGAACATCTTTTGTCGGGCTTCGCCGAGATGTTGAAACATGGGCTCATCAGTACGACTGCGATTTATGACCGTCTTTTCATGCTCGATCTTTCACGTCCCGACAGTGCGGAGATGTTGTCGTGTCTCGAAGAGTCGATCGGGGTGAAACAACGGGTTGTCGAGCAAGACCCGCATGAAGCCGGTATCCGTAAATCTCTCAATTTCGGACATACCGTAGGGCATGCGTTCGAGAGTTTCTCGCATCATAGCCATCATCCGGTGCAACATGGGTATGCCGTTGCGTGGGGGCTTGTCTGTGAATTGATTTTATCGCACCGTCGTCTCGGATTCCCACTTGATGTCGTGCGGCGGTTTGCTGCTTTCGTGCGTGAAAATTACGGGGTTTTCCCGATTACTTGCAGCGATTACGATTACCTCTACGAGCGTATGACCCATGATAAGAAAAACGATGCCGATACCATCAATTTCACATTGCTTTCCGATGTGGGAAAAGTGGTGATCGACCAGACTGCCACACGTCAGGAAATAGAAGTTGTGCTCGATCTTTACCGCGATATGTTCGGTATTTAGTCGTGGGAACAAGGTGAAAAATGATGAGAAGTATAAAAAAACGGATAATTTTTTTGCAGAAAAAAATAAAAGGCTTACCTTTGCACACACGAAAATCAATCGGGGCGTAGCTCAGTCCGGTTAGAGTACACGTCTGGGGGGCGTGTGGTCGCTGGTTCGAATCCAGTCACCCCGACAGAATACCACGCAATTATCTTATCGACAGATAGTTGCGTGGTGTTTGCTTATTTTGCCGGGACAAAATCATGTACACCTTGTTTCTCATTATCATACATTGGGGCGTACCGAATGATGAATAGTCTCTCTTTTTAGTAGGTATCGTATCTTCCGGATATAGAATTTTTGTAGATTTGCTTGTCTGATTTTGTGCTGTGAGCGAAAGTCTTAGTATAAGGAAGACTTTTGGTTCTGCATGTAGGTAGCGTACAATTACGATAGAACCGGGCGGGAAGGAGCGCGATTGTTGTCTTTAAGATATATAACAGATGAAAGTAAAAATAGAAAAGAGTTGGTGCAGGCAGTTGCAAGAAGAGTTCGACAAACACTATTTCGAGAGGTTGGTTGCTTTTGTCCATGAAGAGTATGCCCGTGCACGAGTGTTGCCGAAAGGTTCTCAGATTTTTCATATCTTCGATGCTTGCCCGTTCGAGAAGGTAAAAGTCGTCATACTCGGACAAGATCCCTATCCCACGCCCGGACAGTATTACGGCGTTTGTTTCTCTGTGCCCGACGGTGTGGCGATACCGCCTTCTTTGGAGAATATTTTCCGGGAGATTCATCAGGATTTGGGAAAGCCTGTACCGGCTTCGGGCAATCTCGATCGTTGGGTCGAACAAGGTGTTTTTTCCATGAATTCGGTACTTACCGTGAGGGCTTATGAGACGGGCTCGCACCGCGATCACGGCTGGGAGACCTTTACCGATGCCGTGATAAAGAAACTGAGTGATGAGCGGGAGAACTTGGTATTTATGTTATGGGGAAGTTATGCCAAAGCGAAAAGTGCTTTGATAGATTCCCGCAAACATCTGGTCTTGACGGCGGCGCATCCGTCGCCTCGTTCGGCCGATCGGGGATTTTTCGGCTGTAAACATTTCAGCCGGGCAAACGCTTACCTCCGCAGCAAAGGCCTTCCCGAAATCGATTGGTGATTTGCTGCTTGATTATGTCTATATAGAACAAGGCGATAATTCTCTAAGAATTATCGCCTTGTTCTTGTGGTGCCACCAGGAATCGTAATCTAACTATAAGTGGCTGAATATCTTTGATGTATCTTTTAGCTAAAGAAGTAATCTCCCGCTATTGCTCCACCGGAAGCTTGCAATATTTTGCAGTGTCTTGCGGAGTCGATTTCCTATTATACGACAAAGGTAACGCTTTATTTTGAAATACAAGCAGATGAATTGTGTTTTTGCTCCACCTCATTGGGGAACTTCAATTTAAGTGGATAATATTACAGAATATACTTGTTAAATGATGCTCTTGTTTTTACAAATAATCACCAATCTTTAATGATTTAGAATAACTATCAACTTCTTTATCTGAAGCTAATTTCTCTACATGCTCAATAGATATACCTTTCCACCCTCTTATATTTGAAAACATAGGCCATATTGTACATTCTCCTATTTCGGGCTCATATTCATAATCTATATCTTCAAGTTCCTGCAGAGAGCATAAGTTCTTTACTTCATCGTCTGTTTTAGCTATTATAATTATATCTTCTGGTGATATTGAGGAAAAATCAAACTCATGTCTTATTCTCCATTCTCTCAACCAAGTGAAATCATGGGTAAGAACATTTACTTCTTCAAATCTCCAATCCATATCTACATTCTTAAGGTTTGCTTCGTCCATTTTATCACCATAAATTACAGATTTGGCTCCAAAGTCTTTAATCAACAAATCTCTTCTAAAACCTATACCGTAAAAAGACAACATAGGTTTATAGAAACGACTCATATATAAAAGATTTTCTCTAAAGTGCGTTATCGGAGTCTCTGTAAAACAAATATAATCATGAGTATTAGAAATCAATTTTAATTGATTCAAAATAATTGCCAATTTATCATACGCATCTTCCCCTTTTGTAAAATGAAAGAGATAAGGTGAAAGATCATGCCTGTTTTTTACTAAATTTTC
>ERZ779885.229-NODE-229-length-64608-cov-4.639211_pt1 | contig 64608 bp, 60 predicted proteins | sample MGYA00511554_ERZ779885 | MGnify/ENA primary metagenome ERZ779885 (study PRJEB29588, sample SAMEA2160998) | human gut metagenome | biome: human gut; feature: human-associated habitat; material: faeces | place: Denmark | collected 2008/2010 ... | reverse complement strand
AAGACGTATTCTCAATCACCGGTCGTGGTACTGTTGCTACCGGTCGTATCGAAACCGGTGTCATCAAAGTAGGTGATGAGGTTCAAATCATCGGTCTCGGTGCAGAAGGTAAAAAATCGGTTGTTACCGGTGTGGAAATGTTCCGCAAACTTCTCGATCAAGGTGAAGCTGGTGATAACGTAGGTCTCCTCCTTCGTGGTATCGACAAAAACGAAATCAAACGTGGTATGGTTATTTGCCACCCGGGTCAGGTAACTCCTCACTCGAAATTCAAAGCTCAAGTGTATATCTTGAAAAAAGAAGAAGGTGGTCGTCACACTCCGTTCCATAACAAATATCGTCCCCAGTTCTATATTCGTACTCTCGACGTAACTGGTGAGATCACTCTCCCCGAAGGAACCGAGATGGTAATGCCGGGCGACCACGTAACTATCACTGTTGAGCTTATCTATCCGGTAGCTTGCAGCATAGGTCTTCGTTTTGCTATCCGCGAAGGCGGTCGTACCGTAGGTTCGGGACAAATTACTGAAATTCTCGACTAATCGATAATTATCGATAAAAACTGGTAGGCCTCTTATTCTTGTTAAAATAGGACGAGAGGCTTACCAATGTTTACGGGTCTAGCTCAGTTGGTAGAGCACTGGTCTCCAAAACCAGGTGTCGGGAGTTCGAGTCTCTCGACCCGTGCAAACTCTGAAGAACAATGAAAAAAATACTTGCAGATATAAAAGAGTCGTACAACGAACTCGTTTATAAAGTATCCTGGCCCACCCGGGCAGAGCTGAGCAACAGTGCTGTGGTAGTTATGTTTGCTTCCCTAATCATTGCCATAGTTATTTTTGTGATGGACCAGGGCTTTGAGCATCTCATGGAATTTATCTACGAAAAAATTTTCTAATTCGGAGGATTCCTAATGTCTGATAAAAAAAGAGGCTGGTACGTATTACGTGCCATCAGCGGAAAAGAAGCAAAAGTTAAGGAGTATCTTGATGCAGAAATCAAGAATACCGACCTTGGTGATTTTGTATATCAGGTATTGATTCCTACTGAGAAAGTTTATTCGGTTCGCAACGGCAAGAAAATAACCAAAGAGAGAAATCTCTATCCCGGTTATGTCTTGGTCGAGGCGACCCTCGTAGGTGAAGTCGCCCATCGGTTGCGTAATACGACCAATGTTATCGGATTTTTGGGCGGTACGACCGATCCCGATCCGTTGAGACAATCGGAAGTAAATCGTATGCTGGGTGCAGTTGATGCCATACAAGAGGCCGATGACATTATGATTCCCTACATGGTAGGAGAGACCGTAAAAGTTACTTTCGGCCCTTTCAATGGTTTCAGCGGTATTATCGAAGAGGTGAACAACGAGAAGAAAAAGCTCAAAGTCATGGTGAAAATATTCGGACGGAAAACACCGTTAGAATTGGGATTCATGCAAGTAGAGAAAGAATAATTTTGTGATGTTACGCACAGGATTACTCTTTCGCGTTTAACAATCAAAAATATAAACAAATGGCTAAAGAAATTGCTGGACAAATCAAATTACAGATTAAAGGTGGTGCAGCAAACCCCTCTCCTCCTGTAGGTCCCGCCCTCGGTTCTAAGGGTATCAATATCATGGAGTTTTGTAAGCAATTCAATGCCCGCACTCAAGACAAGGCAGGTAAAGTGTTGCCTGTAATAATCACTTATTACAGCGACAAATCATTTGATTTCGTCGTAAAAACACCTCCTGTTGCTATTCAGCTGTTGGAAGCCACGAAAGTGAAGACCGGTTCGGCCGAGCCTAACCGTAAGAAAGTGGCAACCATCACTTGGGATCAGGTAAAGACAATTGCACAAGACAAAATGGTTGACCTCAACTGTTTTACTTTGGAATCGGCCATGAAAATGGTTGCCGGGACGGCAAGAAGTATGGGTATATCCGTAAGTGGGGAATTCCCGACCAATAACTAATAAACTTCAATTGAAATGAGTAAACTGACAAAAAATCAAAAGTTGGCTTCCGAGAAAATTGAAGCAGGGAAAACCTATTCGCTGAAAGAAGCTACCCAATTGGTGAAAGAGGTTACTTTTACCAAGTTCGATGCTTCGGTCGATATCGACGTCCGTTTGGGTGTTGATCCTCGTAAAGCCAATCAGATGGTGCGTGGCGTTGTGTCATTGCCTCATGGTACCGGAAAACAAGTGCGTGTACTCGCTCTTTGTACCCCCGACCAGGAAGCCGATGCCAAAGCTGCCGGAGCCGATTATGTAGGTCTCGATGAATATATCGAAAAAATCAAAGGTGGTTGGACCGATATTGATGTAATTATCACCCAGCCTTCTGTGATGGGAAAAATCGGTGCTTTGGGTCGTGTGCTCGGTCCTCGCGGACTTATGCCCAACCCTAAGAGCGGAACCGTGACCAACGAAGTCGGTAAAGCCGTGAAAGAGGTAAAACAAGGTAAAATCGATTTTAAAGTCGACAAGAACGGTATTGTTCACACCTCTATCGGTAAAATATCTTTCAGCGCCGATCAGATTCGCGAGAATGCCAAAGAATTTATCGCGATGCTGAATAAGTTGAAACCTGCTACCGCCAAAGGTACTTATATGAAGAGTATATATCTTTCGAGTACGATGAGTCCCGGTATCAAGATCGAACCCAAATCTGTAGATGAGATTTAAAAGGAGACCGAATTATGAGAAAGGAAGATAAAGCCACCGTAATCGAACAGATTACTGCCACTCTTAAAGAATACAGCCACGTATATCTGACCGAAACGACTACGCTCAATGCCGAGAAGACCTCGAATTTGCGTCGTGAATGTTTCAAGAACGATATCAAACTGCTGGTTGTAAAGAACACCCTGTTGAAGAAAGCTATGGAAAGCGTCAATGCCGACTATGCAGTTCTCTTCGACAGCTTGAAAGGTTCTACCACCCTGATGCTCTCCAATACGGGTAATGCCCCCGCTAAATTGATCAAAGCTTTCAAGAAAGATAATGATCAACTCGGCTTCAAGGCTGCTTATGTAGAAGAAAGTTTCTATGGCGCCGATCAGCTCGACGCTTTGGTAGCTATCAAGAGCAAAAACGAACTTATCGCCGACGTTATCGCATTGCTGCAATCGCCTGCCAAGAACGTTGTTTCGGCTTTGCAGTCCGGCGGTTCTACCCTTCATGGAGTGTTGCAAACTCTATCAGAACGATAAACCCTTTACAATTAACAGAAGTAAAATAACAATTAAACTATACGAAAATGGCAGATTTGAAAGCTTTTGCAGAACAATTAGTAAACCTGACCGTAAAAGAAGTAAACGAGTTGGCTCAAATCCTCAAAGAGGAATATGGCATTGAACCCGCTGCTGCAGCTGTTGCTGTTGCCGCTCCCGCCGCTGCTGGTGCAGCTGCTGCTGAGGAAAAATCCTCTTTCGATGTTGTATTGAAAGGTGCCGGTGCTAACAAACTCGCAGTCGTTAAAGCTGTGAAAGAACAAACTGGTCTTGGTTTGAAAGAGGCTAAAGATCTCGTTGACGGCGCTCCCAGCACCATCAAAGAAGGTCTGGCTAAAGCCGATGCTGAAGCGCTGAAAAAAGCACTCGAAGAAGTAGGCGCTGAAGTTGAACTTAAATAACAAATTCCTGTTAGTCAGGACTTTTGGTAAAGAGACCTTTACAGGAGGCCTCTTTACCTTTTTGTGTCTATAATTTATAAGTTCAATTAACCAACTCTGACAAATGTCTCAAAATATAGGTAAACCGCGGGTAAACTTTGCTTCGATCAAGAATCCTCTTCCATATCCCGATTTCCTCGAAGTGCAGTTGAAATCGTTCAAAGACTTTCTGCAATTGGATACCCCTCCCGAGAAACGTAAAAATGAAGGTCTTTATAAGGTTTTTGCAGAGAATTTTCCCATTGCAGATACCCGTAACAACTTCGTCCTCGAATTTCTCGATTATTATATCGATCCGCCCCGTTACACCATCGATGAGTGTTTGGAGCGCGGACTTACATACAGTGTGCCTCTGAAAGCGAAACTCAAGCTTTATTGCACCGACCCCGATCACGAAGATTTCGACACCGTTATACAAGATGTCTACCTCGGTCCTATTCCTTATATGACCGAAAAAGGTACATTTGTAATCAATGGTGCCGAACGTGTTGTTGTGTCTCAGTTGCACCGTTCTCCCGGCGTATTCTTCGGACAGAGTATCCACGCCAATGGAACGAAACTTTATTCGGCGAGAATCATTCCCTTCAAAGGTTCGTGGATAGAGTTTGCTACCGACATCAACAATGTGATGTATGCCTATATCGATCGTAAGAAGAAACTGCCCGTAACGACATTGTTGCGTGCCATCGGTTTCGAAAGCGACAAAGACATTCTCGAAATCTTCGGCTTGGCCGAAGAGATGAAAGTTACGAAGACTAACCTCAAAAAAGCCATCGGCCGTCGTTTGGCTGCCCGTGTTTTGAGAACGTGGGTGGAAGACTATGCCGATGAAGATACCGGCGAGGTTGTTTCTATCGAACGTAACGAAGTTGTTATAGAACGTGAGGTCGTACTCGAAGAACAGCATATCGATTTGATTCTCGAAACAGGCGTGCCGACCATTCTGTTGCATAAGGAAGAAAATAACCTTTCGGACTATGCGATTATTTACAACACGTTGCAAAAAGACCCGAGTAATTCCGAAAAAGAGGCTGTCATTTATATCTATCGTCAGTTGCGTAATGCCGAACCTGCCGATGATGCCAGCGCCCGTGAGGTGATTACCAATCTTTTCTTCTCGGAAAAACGTTATGACCTCGGAGAAGTAGGACGTTACCGGATCAATAAAAAATTAGGACTCACCATATCTCCCGATATAAAGGTACTTACCAAAGAAGATATCATCGCTATTATCAAGTACCTTATCGAGCTGATCAATTCCAAGACCGACGTTGACGATATTGACCACTTGAGCAATCGTCGTGTGCGTACGGTCGGTGAACAGCTCTATAATCAGTTCGGCGTAGGGCTTGCTCGTATGTCCCGTACGATTCGTGAACGAATGAATGTGCGAGACAACGAGGTGTTTACCCCGATCGACCTGATCAACGCCAAAACCATTTCATCTGTCATCAATACCTTCTTCGGCACCAATGCTCTTTCGCAATTTATGGACCAGACCAATCCTCTGGCCGAGATGACGCACAAGCGTCGTATGTCGGCTCTTGGTCCTGGTGGTCTTTCGCGTGAGCGTGCCGGTTTCGAGGTGCGAGACGTTCACTATACCCATTACGGTCGTCTCTGTCCTATCGAAACGCCCGAAGGTCCTAACATCGGTCTTATCTCTTCTCTTTGTGTGTATGCGAAGATCAATGATTTAGGATTTATTGAAACTCCGTATCGTAAAGTGGTGGACGGAAAAGTCGATCTCTCCGAAAACGGTATTGAGTATTTTACTGCCGAAGTAGAAGAAGGTCATATCATAGCACAAGGTAATGCTCCGTTGAATGATGACGGAACATTTGTGCGTTCCCGAGTAAAAGCTCGTTTGAATGCCGATTTCCCTGTTGTCGCTCCCGATGAAGTGTCGCTTATGGACGTTTCGCCTACGCAGATTGCTTCTATCGCTGCTTCGTTGATTCCTTTCTTGGAACACGATGACGCCAACCGTGCCTTGATGGGCTCGAACATGATGCGCCAGGCTGTACCTCTTTTGCGTACCGAAGCACCTGTTGTGGGAACCGGCCTCGAAGGTCAGCTTATCCGCGATTCTCGTACTCAGATTACGGCCGAGGGTGCTGGTGTCGTAGAGTTTGTCGACGCTACGACCATACGCATACGTTACGACCGTACCGAGGAAGAAGAATTCGTCAGCTTCGAATCTTCCGTAAAAGAATATAGAATTCCGAAATTCCGCAAGACCAACCAAAGTACGACGGTCGATTTGCGTCCTATTTGTCATAAAGGCGACCGTGTTGTGGCCGGACAGATTCTCACTGAGGGTTACTCGACCGAGAATGGAGAACTTGCATTGGGCCGTAACCTCAAAGTCGCTTTCATGCCCTGGAAGGGTTATAACTACGAGGACGCAATCGTGCTCAACGAGCGTGTTGTGCGGGAAGATATACTTACTTCGGTTCACGTTGACGAGTATTCTCTCGAAGTGCGTGAAACCAAACGCGGTATGGAGGAACTTACTTCCGATATTCCCAATGTCAGCGAAGATGCGACCAAAGACCTCGATGAGCGGGGTATCATTCGCGTCGGAGCTCATGTGGAACCGGGCGATATCATGATCGGTAAAATTACTCCGAAAGGAGAGTCCGATCCTTCTCCCGAGGAAAAACTCCTTCGTGCCATCTTCGGCGATAAGGCCGGCGATGTCAAAGATGCTTCTCTCAAAGCTACGCCGTCGCTCAAAGGTGTGGTTATCGGTACGGCCCTCTTCTCCAAAGCCGTGAAGAAACGCAAAGGAAAAGGCCCCGAAGCCGCTATACTTGCCAAGCTCGACGAGGAATATAAAGAAAAGATGGACGCTCTTAAAGATGTCCTTATCGATAAACTGATGACGCTTACCAACGGTAAGACGTCGCAAGGCGTAAAAGATTATTTGGGAATCGAAGTGATCCCCAAAGGAGCTAAGTTTACGCAAAAGAGCTTGGCCGAAATCGATTATACGGCTATTCAAGTCAGCAAGTGGACGACCGATGCCGCCAAGAACGACCTGATTCGGGCTACAATCATGAATTACTTGAAGAAATTCAAAGAGTATGATGCCGAATTGCGTCGTCAGAAATTTGATATTTCCATCGGTGATGAGCTGCCTTCGGGTATCGTGCAGATGGCTAAGGTCTATATCGCCAAGAAACGTAAAATCAGCGTCGGCGATAAGATGGCAGGCCGTCACGGAAACAAGGGTATTGTGTCGCGTGTGGTACGTCAGGAAGATATGCCGTTCCTCGAAGACGGAACGCCTGTGGATATTGTATTGAACCCGCTGGGTGTGCCGTCTCGTATGAACTTGGGACAGATTTTCGAAACGGTTCTCGGTTGGGCCGGTGTAAAATTGGGCGAGAAATTCGCTACCCCCATTTTCGACGGTGCTTCACTCGACGACTTGAACGAATGGACCGATAAAGCCGGAGTTCCCCGTTACGGTAAAACCTATCTTTATGACGGGCATACCGGAGAACGTTTCGACCAGCCTGCTACTGTCGGTGTCATCTATATGTTGAAACTCGGCCACATGGTCGAAGACAAGATGCACGCCCGTTCCATCGGTCCGTACTCGCTTATCACACAGCAACCGCTCGGTGGTAAAGCCCAGTTCGGAGGTCAGCGTTTCGGAGAGATGGAGGTATGGGCACTCGAAGCTTTCGGTGCCGCTTACATCTTGCAGGAAATTCTTACCATCAAATCCGATGATGTTGTGGGTCGTTCCAAAGCCTATGAGGCTATTGTCAAAGGAGAGCCTATGCCTACTCCGGGTATCCCCGAATCGCTCAACGTTTTGTTGCACGAGTTACGTGGTCTCGGACTGAGCATCACCTTGGAGTAATAAAAACTCCCCCGCCGCTTTCGGGCGGCGGGACGATACACTATCTGCTAACGCGTTATAACTTACATATATGGCTTTTAAAAAAGACAATAAAGTAAAGAGCAACTTTTCAAAAATCACGATAGGCTTGGCTTCTCCCGAGGAAATCCTCGAACAATCCAGCGGTGAAGTGTTGAAACCCGAAACGATCAACTACCGTACTTATAAGCCCGAACGCGACGGTCTCTTTTGTGAGCGTATTTTCGGTCCGGTAAAAGATTACGAGTGTCATTGCGGTAAATACAAACGTATTCGTTACAAAGGTATTGTCTGCGACCGTTGCGGTGTAGAAGTTACCGAGAAGAAAGTTCGCCGCGAGCGTATGGGACATATCCAGCTCGTGGTTCCGGTGGCTCATATCTGGTATTTCCGTTCGTTGCCCAATAAAATCGGGTATCTCTTGGGTCTTCCCTCGAAAAAACTCGATGCTGTTATCTATTACGAGCGTTATATTGTGATACAACCGGGTGTGAAAGAAGATGTGGCAACTTACGACCTTCTTTCGGAAGAAGAGTACCTCAATATACTCGATACCTTACCCAAGGATAATCAATTGCTCGAAGATACCGATCCTAATAAGTTTATCGCCAAGATGGGTGCCGAGGCCATTTACGACCTCTTGGTGCGTCTCGATCTCGACGACCTTTCTTATAAATTGCGTGATACGGCGAGCAAAGACGGTTCGCAACAGCGTAAGAACGAAGCGCTCAAACGTCTGCAAGTCGTTGAGTCGTTCCGTGCTTCCAAGAATCGCAATCGTCCCGAATGGATGATTCTCAAAGTCGTTCCCGTAATTCCGCCCGAATTGCGTCCGTTGGTACCGCTCGATGGTGGACGTTTTGCAACCTCTGACCTGAACGACCTTTATCGTCGTGTAATTATCCGTAACAACCGTCTCAAACGCCTTATGGAAATAAAAGCTCCCGAGGTGATTCTCCGCAATGAAAAACGTATGTTGCAGGAGGCCGTAGACTCGTTGCTCGATAATTCGCGGAAATCGAGTGCCGTGAAGACCGATGCCAATCGTCCTTTGAAATCTCTTTCCGATAGTTTGAAAGGAAAGCAGGGACGTTTCCGTCAGAATCTTCTCGGTAAACGTGTCGACTATTCTGCTCGTTCGGTTATCGTCGTAGGACCCGAATTGAAAATGTATGAGTGCGGTCTGCCGAAAAATATGGCAGCCGAACTTTATAAACCGTTCGTTATCCGTAAGCTCATCGAGCGTGGTATCGTGAAAACGGTGAAGTCGGCGAAAAAAATCGTCGATCGGAAAGATCCCGTCGTATGGGATATTCTTGAGTACGTGATGAAAGGACACCCCGTACTCCTCAACCGTGCCCCGACCTTGCACCGTCTCGGTATTCAGGCTTTCCAACCGAAAATGATCGAGGGTAAGGCTATACAGTTGCACCCGTTGGCATGTACGGCGTTCAATGCCGACTTCGACGGCGACCAGATGGCTGTACACTTGCCTCTCGGCAACGAAGCCATTCTCGAAGCCCAGATGTTGATGCTCGGTGCGCACAATATCCTCAACCCTGCCAATGGTGCACCTATTACCGTGCCTTCGCAAGACATGGTTTTGGGTCTTTACTATATAACCAAGTTACGTCCCGGGGCAAAAGGTGAAGGGCTTGTTTTCTACGGCCCCGAAGAAGCCGAGATCGCGTATAACGAAGGTCGTGTTACTTTGCATGCGCCTGTAAAAGTGCGTGTACAAGATCTCGATGAGAACGGCAATCTTGTAGAAGTTTTGCACGAAACATCGGTAGGACGTATTCTTGTCAATGAGTTTGTTCCCAAAGAGGTCGGATATATCAATGAGATTCTTACCAAGAAATCGTTACGGAATATCATCGGTAACGTTATTAAAGTTTGCGGTGTGATTCGTGCGGCCCAGTTCCTCGACGACATCAAGAACCTCGGTTACAAGATGGCCTTCAAGGGTGGTCTTTCGTTCAATCTCGCCGACGTGATTATCCCGGCCGAGAAAGAGGCTCTCGTCAATGAGGGTTATGCCAATGTCGAACAGATTATGGCCAACTATAACATGGGTTTCATTACCTATAACGAACGCTATAATCAGATTATCGATACGTGGACGCACGTCAACTCGAAACTTTCCGATATTCTCATGAAACAGTTGTCTTCCGATAATCAAGGATTCAACTCCGTATTCATGATGCTCGACTCGGGAGCTCGTGGTTCGAAAGAACAGATTCGTCAGCTTTCGGGTATGCGTGGTCTTATGGCCAAACCTCAGAAATCGGGTGCCGAAGGCGGTCAAATCATCGAGAACCCTATTTTGGCGAACTTCAAAGAGGGACTTTCGGTGTTGGAGTACTTCATCTCTACGCACGGTGCACGTAAAGGTCTTGCCGATACCGCTTTGAAGACGGCCGATGCCGGATATTTGACTCGTCGTCTCGTCGATGTGGCACATGATGTGATTATTCACGAAGAGGATTGCGGTACGTTGCGCGGTCTTGTTTGTACCGAACTCAAAAACAATGAGGAGGTAGTGGCTTCACTTTCCGAACGTATTCTCGGACGTGTTTCCGTACATGATGTACAACACCCTCTTACCGGAGAAATCCTTGTTCACTCGGGAGAGGAGATTACAGAAGAGATCGCCAAGAAAATCGAAGAATCTCCGATCGAACGTGTGGAAATCCGTTCGGTACTTACCTGCGAGTCGAAACATGGCGTTTGTGCCAAATGTTACGGTCGTAACTTGGCTACCAGCCGCATGGTACAGAAGGGCGAGGCTGTGGGTGTGATCGCTGCTCAGTCTATCGGTGAGCCCGGTACCCAGCTCACGTTGCGTACGTTCCACGTCGGTGGTATCGCGTCGAATATCGCCGCTGTTTCCAATGTTACCTCTCGTTATGACGGTATTCTCGAAATCGACGAGTTGCGTACCGTCGACAGTGAGGACGAATCGGGTAAGAAGGTACAGATCGTTGTAGGTCGTTTGGCCGAGATGCGTATCGTCGATCCCAATACCAAAATTGTCCTTACCAATACCAATATACCTTACGGTTCTAAACTTTATTTCAATAGCGGCGATATGCTGAAAAAAGGCGATATCGTTTGCGAATGGGACCCCTTCAATGCCGTTATCGTTTCGGAAGCTACCGGTAAAGTGCGCTTCGAAAATGTTATCGAAGGTGTTACCTATAAAGTAGAATCGGACGAACAGACCGGTTTGCGTGAGAAAATCATCATCGAGTCAAAAGACCGTACCCGTGTTCCTGTCGCTCAAATTCTCGACAAAGACGGAGAAGTGATTCGTAGTTATAGCTTGCCTATGGGCGCTCACCTCATGATCGAAGAGGGACAGGAGTTGAAGAGCGGTCAGGTGTTCGTGAAGATTCCTCGTGCCGTAGGTAAAGCGGGTGATATTACCGGTGGTCTTCCTCGTGTTACCGAGTTGTTCGAAGCTCGTAATCCGTCGAATCCTGCTGTTGTGTCGGAAATCGACGGTGAGGTGGCTTTCGGAAAAGTGAAACGTGGTAATCGTGAAATTTCGGTAACGTCGAAGACGGGTGAAGTGAAAAAGTATCTCGTGCCTCTGTCGAAACAAATTCTTGTTCAGGAAAACGACTATGTACGTGCCGGTACGCCGCTTTCCGACGGAGCCATTACTCCTTCGGACATCTTGGCTATCAAAGGCCCGACAGCCGTTCAGGAATACATCGTCAATGAAGTACAAGACGTGTATCGTCTGCAAGGTGTGAAAATCAATGACAAGCACTTCGAGGTCATTGTACGCCAGATGATGCGTAAAGTAACCATTCTCGATCCGGGAGATACCCGTTTCCTCGAACAGCAGATTGTCGATAAACATGAGTTTATGGACGAGAATGACCGTATCTGGGGTAAGAAAGTGGTCGTCGATGCCGGAGATTCGCAAGTCATGAAACCCGGACAGATCGTTACCGCACGCAAGTTGCGCGATGAAAATTCGATGTTGAAACGTAGGGACCTTCGTTTGGTTGAAGTACGCGATGCCGTACCGGCAACTTCGGAGCAGATACTGCAAGGTATCACTCGTGCCGCGTTGCAGACTTCGAGCTTCATGTCGGCAGCATCATTCCAGGAAACGACCAAAGTCCTCAACGAGGCTGCTATCAACGGTAAAGTCGATACGCTCGAAGGTATGAAAGAGAACGTTATCTGCGGACATTTGATACCTGCCGGAACGGGTCAGCGTGAATTCGATCGCCTGATTGTCGGTTCGAAAGAGGAGTTCGACCGGGCTTTTGCCAATCGTAAGAATGTAACCGATATGTAATCGGTATTCTATAACGGAAAAATCCGTTCCCATGTCGGGGACGGATTTTTTTATGTTTTTGAAATAAACTTTTGTGTGAAGAGAGAAATGATTGAAAAACAGAATCTTCCTATTGCCGGAATATAAAAGAGCGGTCTTGTATCTTTCAAGACCGCTCTTTTATTATCAAGGGAAGTATTAGAGATCGATCGATGATTTCTTTCCGAGAGAACCGTATCGGCTTATGGCACGGATTTCTACCGCTCCGTTTATGTTTGCAGGCAGTTTGCAGGTCGTCTTGTCGGTAATGTCTATGACTTGCTCTCCGGCGATGACGATATACCCTGCTGCATTATTTACCTTGCTCCATTGTAATTTCTCTTTTTTGATTTGGATACTTTGCGGAGCCGTCAGTTTTTCCATGATAGCACGGGGATTCCATTGGTCGTTGCCGGTTATGATGTTTTCGTAAGTGTAGCTATCGGCTTCTTCTTTTGTGATGGTTGCCCGGCAAGTACCCGATTCTTTTCCTTTATCCCTGCCCTTATACTCTGTTTTACGTTGGCTGAGGTCGACGAGATTGCCCTGTTTGTCTCGGCTGTTGTATTCGGCAAATAGGGCGGGAATGGTTCCCATGTCGTTCCAACCTTTCTCTGATATGGGAATGAGCATGGTCGTGTTGATGTAGACGGCTTTGGGATTATCATGCCACGGGCGTCCGAGTGCGTTCTTTCCTTCTGCTGCGGCTTTATTCCCGTCGATGATGCAATCGCGGAATATATATCCGTAACGTGCATTTTTATGACAGGGGGCAACAATGACCGAACCTCGGCGCATGTTATAAAGGGTACAATTTTCCAGAAGAGCGTTACCTCCCCCGTAAAAATAATCTACGGCTCCTTCGATCCAGCAATCTTTTACGTAATGTCTGTCGTTGTCGTTTCTTGTTGTCATCCATGTATCCTGAAAAGACTGGAATTTGCAGTTGTTGAATGAAATTCTGTCGGCATTGGTTTGCATCGCCAGAGCTTGGGGCCCGCATTGAAAGTCTTTTCCGAAGTCGTTGACGTAAGAGATGTTTTCGGAATAGAAATCCGGTGCGTCGATTATGACGACACTCCCTTTCATTTTATAGGTCGGGGCTTGCGGGTTATGTACCGAAGATTGCCAGTAACGGATTTGTTTGGCCGGTTCGTCCCCGGAAGGCTTTCCGCCTACATTCAGATTGTAATGAATGACGGTATTTTCTTTATCCTGCCCTATGAGATGTATGAATCGTTTGCTTGCAGGAACAATGACCTGCTCGTTGTACGAACCGTTTTTTACAAATATCAGCCACGGAGATTCCGAGTTGTCCGGAGCTGCATCGATAGCCGATTGTACCGTGCTGTATTGGCCCGTACCGTCTTGTGCGACTACCGCGTGAAAAATCTGTTGTTGTGCGATTGCCTGAGAAGAGGCTGTCGTCAATGCGGCCGCTACGAGTAGGCCGATAGCTTTTGTTTTCAGTTTCTGTAACATGATTTTATGGTGTGTTTATGATGTATTTATTTACACAAAAGTAAGAAATGGAAAAGTCTTGTTTTTGCAGAAATTGTTTTATTAATTGTACTTTTTGTTCCGATCTTGTAAAATACAGCATTTTAGATGGGAATTATACGGTGTTCGATAACGGGACAGTTGAAAATAGAATAAAAACGGCTGTCTCTTGAAGAACGAGAGACAGCCGTTTGGGGTATGAGAGAAAAATCCTTTGTCAGCAACAATTGGCATGACAATGTTCTCCGAGGAGTTCCAACTCGAATGTGGCGTGTTGGATATTTTTTTCTTGCAATAAATGCCGGAGATGGTGTTTGATATCTTCCGATTCGTCGAACGAATTGACAACGATGTGGGCGGTCAGAGCGTTCTGTGTCGTGCTGATGGCCCAGATATGCAGGTGGTGTAGTTTTATGACCCGAGGATCGCCGAGCAATGTTTTTTCTATATCTTCGGTATTGATGCCTGCGGGAACGCCGTCGAGAGACAGCCGTATGCTGTCATGGAGCAAGTCCCATGTGGAGATAAGAATGATTACGGCAATAACAAGTCCGATGATAGGGTCGATAATAAACCAGCCGGTATGTGCAATGATGATGCCCGAGAGAAGTACGCCCACACTTACGAGTGTATCGGCGGCCATATGCAGGAATGCCCCTTTTACGTTCAGATCGTGAGTCCGGTCTTTGAAAAAGAACCAAGCCGTGAGTCCGTTGATGAAAATGCCGATACCGGCTACCCATGCGATTGCACCTCCTTCGATCGGTTGCGGATTCCGAAGTTTTTCGATGCATTCGGCAATAATGAAACCTACGGCGACCAATAGGATAATGGCATTGAGCAGCGATACAAGGACGGTACTTTTCTTATATCCGTAAGTATATGATTCGGTAGGCCTTACTTTGGATAGGCGGAATGCAATCAATGCCAAAACAAGGCTGATGACATCGCTCAGGTTGTGCCCCGCATCGGAGAGCAATCCCAAAGATCCGAATAAGATGCCGGCTGTCGCTTCGGCTGCAACGAAAGCTATGTTCAGTCCGATACCCCACAAAAATGCACGGTTCAGATGATCTCCTACGGCTGCGGTATGATGGTGATGATGTTCGTGCGACATGGTTGAAAATTCTGAGGATAAAAGTTTTCGAATATGCGGGAAAGAGGGTACAAAAAGACTTTTTTATAAAATCCGGTTCTTCTTTTTCAGAAATAGCGGATACCCATGATTTCTTTTACGTCGCGCAATGTCTTTGCTGCACTTTCCCGTGCTTTTTCGGCACCTTGCGCAACGATTTTGCGCATATATTCGTCGTTGTTTCTGATTTCCAAAATGCGTTCCCGTATCGGAAGAGTTACTTTGAGAATGTCGTCGGCGAGTTGCTTTTTCATGTCGCCGTAACGTATTTCACAGTTATTGTATTTTTCTTCGAAGTAGGTCAGAGTTTCGGGGGCAGAAACGATTTTCATGATGGTGAAAAGATTGGCTATCGGCTCCGATTTGGGTGAATTGGGGGTTTGGGGCCCTTCATCGGTTACAGCGCGCATGACCTTCTTACGCAATGTTTTTTCGTCATCGAGCAAATAGATGCAATTCCCTTCCGATTTTCCCATTTTTCCGCTACCGTCGAGCCCCGGGATTTTTATGGCTGCTTCTCCGAAGTTGTATCCGGTAGGTTCGGGAAAATATTCTACACCGTATAGAGTATTGAAACGGCGTGCGAATCGGCGGGTTATTTCGAGGTGTTGTTCTTGGTCTTTCCCGACAGGCACTTTCGTCGCTTTGTGTATGATGATGTCGGCGGCCATGAGGGTCGGGTAGGTAAGCAATCCCGCATTGACGTTTTCGGGCTGTTTGCGGACTTTGTCTTTGAAGGAGGCGGTACGTTCCAATTCGCCGATGTAGGCGTGCATATTGAGCAGAAGATACAGTTCCGAGACTTCGGGAACGTCGCTTTGAATGAAGAGGGAACATGCCTCCGGGTCGAGTCCCGCCGCCAGATATTCCGCCAATATGCTTTTTACGTTCACCGGCAACATTTTGGGGTCGGGGTGAGTCGTGAGGGAATGTAGGTCGGCGATAAAGAAATAACAGTCGTTTTCGTGCTGCATTTTGACGAAATTGCGCAAGGCGCCGTAATAGTTGCCCAAATGAAGGTTCCCGGTCGATCGGATTCCGCTAACAACGATTTCTCTCATATACGGTTTTTGTTTTTATCGGTTTGTTATATTATCGGACAAGATCGAAAACGGTAAGTCTGCCAACTCGCTTATCCGAGAGATTATCTTTATTTTGTTACAAAAGTAGTAAAATTTCAAATACGATCCTCATCTGCCGGGAGTGCATTCCACATAACTTTTGTGAGTGATTTATTTTTTACCCAGCGCCGACTGCAAGGCCAGACGCAGGCGGTTGATAATCAATCGTAAATTACGAGGTCGTATCGATTTCCCCAAAATAATGAGAATGACCCCCGAGAGTATGAGCAGAATGCCCGAGGCCAATCTCGTGGTAAACGGCTCGTGAAAAAGCGTTACACCTATGGCGACGGCGGTAAGCGGTTCCAATGCTCCGAGTATGGCGGTAGGGGTCGAGCCGATGATGCGAACGGCTACCGACATGGTCACCAACGAAATTACCGTAGGGAGAACAGCCAGCAGGAAAGCGAAGAACCACATATAGGGGGTGGTGAGCAGTTGCAACCGATAACTTTGTCCCATGCACGAGTGTACGATGATGGTAAGAATGCAGAAGAGCAGGACATAAAAGGTAAGTTTGATTGCAGACATACGCAGTCCCGACCGGTTGATGATGATGATATAGAGGGCGTAAGATAATGACGAGGCCATAACCAGTATGATTCCTATTGTACTTAGAGTTTCATTGCCGTCGCTTTTATAGAGCATGGCTATACCGCCCAGTGCCAACAGTATGGACAGCGTGGTCGAGAAAGTGATTTTTTCGTGAAAAAATATTGCCATGATGACAGCCACCATGATAGGGTACACAAAGAGCAGAGTCGATGCGATGCCGGCGTCCATAAAATAAAAACTGGTGAACAGTGTAAGCGAGGAAACCGCAAACAGGACACCCAATCCTCCGATAATAGATAGCTCTTTGACGTTTATGGAGAACGGAATTTTTTTTACTTTCATGAGAGCCATGAGTATGATGGCGGCTAAGGTATAGCGATAGAAAAGAACCGAATCGGCGTTCACGCCTACTTGGTAGAGATAAAGTGCTCCGAGGGGATTGGTTCCGTAGCTGACGGCGGCTATGATACCGCATATCGTGCCTTTTGTTTGAGGGGTCATGCTTGATTTTTTTGTGCCGCAAATTTACGGATTCAAGCCTCATATCGAAGAGAATATTTTTTTATTTAGAAAGGTGATTTTGATATTTCGACTGTCTGTTTTGATTGTGCGAGTAGCCGTGAAGGGCGAATTGTAAAGTAAAAGAAATATTTCAGGATTCCCGCAGGATAAATTTAATATATTTGAGACCTGTTGTATAGAAGCCAAAGATACGATTGTGTCCAAGGCAATTTCATTGAGAAGAAAATTTTATCAACTTAGCAACCTGCAATGAAAGTCGGAATAGGAATTGTGTTGTTATGCAGTGCCATATCGCTACAAGCACAAATAAAGGGAACGATTGTCGATGGCGGCGGACAACCGATAGAAGGTGCAACCGTCATTTTGCAGGCAAAAGATTCCTTGATAAAGAGTATTGCTTTGTCGGGATCTGACGGGGCGTTTATCTCGCAGGAAAGTCCCGGAAAATATCGGCTGATAATCCAGCATCTTCTTTATGAGACCCGACAAGTCGAGTGTAGGGGTCAAAATGTAGATACAATCTTTCTCGAACCGAAAGACTTTGTTCTAGGAGAGGTTTTCGTGAAGAATAAACCTTCTTTTGTGAAGGTGGGGAATGGCCGTTTGGAATATGATTTGGCCTACCTCTTTGAAGGGAGGGTTGTGAACAACGTATATGAAGCATTAGCCAGATTGCCCGGAATAAGGGAGGATAAAGACGGTTTGAGTCTGATTGGGGCGGGACGTACTACCGTAGTCATTGACGGAAAACCCAAAAACATGGACGAAGAGCAATTCGAAGCCTTTTTGCGCAGTATGCCGGTGGAGCGGGTAGAGAAGGTCGAGGTCATGTATAGTGCGCCACCCGAGTATCATACGAGGGGGGCTGTTGTCAATGTGATTCTTAAAAAGTCGTCCGAGCATTCTTTTCAGGGGGAGGTGAGTGCCGATTATCGGAACCGGTATTTCAACGGTGGTGGCATTGATGCCAATCTCCGTTTGGCGATGTCTAAAATGACTTTTGACCTTATGTATGGAGCGGAAAATGTAAAGAACTTGGAATATATCGATCTTTACTCCGAACATTTTTTCGGTGGTCGTATATACGATATACGGCAGAACGAACGTCTCAGCAGTAAATTCTGGAATCACAATCTCAGTGCGTTGATGACTTATAATGTCGATGCAAAAAATCGTATTGATGTTGCCTATACCGGAAATTATATTCCCCGTCAATATAATAAAAGCCGTACTACCGGAAACTATCAGACCGGAGTTGTCGATAAATACATCGATACCCGTATGCATAATGTTTCGTTACATTATTATTCGGGATTTGGACTTGAAGTCGGTAGCGACTATACGCATTATTGCTCTGATAACAATCAAAATCTGATTGCCGATTTCTCAGATGGCCGACGAAGACGTTTTTCTATAATGGGCGGGCAAGAAATCGACCGTTATTCGACATATATCGATTACTCCCGTATAATAGAGAAAAAATGGCACTTAGGTTGTGGTGCGTCTTATCGGTTTGCAGCCGATCATGATTATCAGTCGTTTGATGAAGTAGAGGGTAATGTCGTTGCAGAAAATCTAAATTCTCATATAAGAGAACATACAGCCGATTTTTATTTGTCTGTGGGTAAGGAGTCTGCATTGGGCGTTTCTTGGACGATTTCCGCTACGGGCGAATATTATAAGATGGGGCAATATTGTAAGTGGACGATTTATCCGCAAGCCTCTCTTACTTATTTGAGAACGCCGGAACATGTGTTGCAATTATCTTTATCGACCGACAAAACTTATCCCGGCTATTGGGATATGCAGTCGGCCGTGAGTTACCTCAATGGATATACGGAGTTATGGGGAACTCCGGGATTAAAGCCGATGATGACATATAATCTGAGCGGGAATTATGTATGGCGGCAGAAATATATTTTCGGATTGTTTTTTACCCATACATCGGATTTTTTTACGCAAGCAGCCTATCAGTCGACCGATAGATTGGCATTGATTTATAAAAATACAAATTGGGACTATATGCGGTTATGGGGGGCTAATGTTGTTTTACCTTTCGGTTTCGGTGGCTGGTTCGATTCCCGACTGACATTATCCGGTATGGAAATGCATCAGCGCTGCGATGATTTTTTCGATATCCCCTTTGACCGGAGGAAGTGGGTGTTTTGTGCCTCTTTGGATAATACGTTCAAAGTCGGTAGAAATTTATCGTTAGAGTTGGTAGGTAGTATACAGACCCCTGCCATACAAGGAACTTTCGATATTGGAAGTGTCTTCGATCTTACGGCCGGATTGAAGTGGAGCTTGGTCGATGATAGGGTAACATTTTCAGCCCGGTGCAGCGATATATTTAATACCGGTATGCCCAACCTGAAAGTTCGTTTCAAGGGTCAGTATTTAGATATGGATAATGCCTTTCATAACAGGGCGCTGATTTTACATCTCGGTTACCGTTTCGGCGGATATAAGAAAAAGAATATGAAAAAAGTCGATACGTCGAGATTCGGGCACTGATACCCGATAGGAGGAAAGATAAAAAGTCTCCGAAAATTTCGGAGACTTTTTATCTTATTTGTGAGATTTTCACGGAGAATGAAACCTATCGATTAGATAATCGAGTTGCTTTTTCTACCTCTTTTCTTTTTTACCGGCACTTCTTCGCCCGATTCTTCATTTCCTGTCGTATAATTGCTTTCGGCTTTTTCATAAGTCGAGATATTTTCGATGGGCAGTTGGCGGCGGAAAGCCTCTTTGAAAGAGATGATCGATTCGGTACGGGCTAGTCCCAACGGTTGTAATTTGGTATGGATAATCTGTAACAGATGGTTGTTGTTACGGGCGTATATTTTCAAAAACATATCGTACTTCCCGGTTGTATAGTGGCATTCGACTACTTCGGGAATATTTTGCAGTTTTTCCATGACCTCTTTGAACTGTCCCGGTGTTTGCAGATAGACACCGATGTACGCACATGTTTCAAAACCAATACGGTTTGAATCCAGAGTAAACTCCGACCCTTTGATAATACCGAGGTTGGTCAATTTCTGTACCCTTTGGTGTATGGCTGCTCCCGAAACATTGCATTCGCGGGCTACTTCCAAAAAAGGAATACGGGCGTTCGACGCGATAAGGTTCAAGATTTTGTAGTCGAGATTATCCAGTTGATGATGTCCCATAATATTATGTGTATGTTTAGGGTAACAAAGATATGAAAAAAAAGCATATTCTATCAAAAACGAATAAAATTTCTATCTTTGTACTGAGAAATCTACGGAAAAGTGAGCTATTTTAAGCAAAGTCGAATAGGTCCTATTGAAGTCGAGGTATATTTCTAACGAGTGATGTAACGGAAGAAGCTCTTGAATTTATGGTTATTTTGATAGCGGGAGATACACATACCGGAAAAACCTTATTGGCGCAAAAGCTGTTGGAGAAATATAAATATCCCTATTTATCGATAGACCATTTGAAAATGGGGCTTATCAGGAGCGGGCGGTGCAAGTTGTCGGCAATGAGCGCCGATGAGGAATTGACCGCTTATCTGTGGCCTGTTGTGAGAGAAATAATAAAAACCTGTATCGATAATTCACAAAATCTGATTGTTGAGGGATGTTATATCCCTTTTGGTTGGGAAGACGATTTTACAGAGGCTTATGTCCGGCAGATAAGATATATTTGTCTTATATTCGGGGAGGAGTATATAAAGAATCATTTTTGTGATATTTTGAGATTCGAGAATATCATAGAAAAAAGATTGACAGCCGACCTCTCTGTCGAAGATCTTTGTTTACGTAATAAATACAATTTGGAACAATGTCGATCGAGGGGGTATCGTTATATTTTGATAGATAAGAGATATGCAATAAATACGGACGATATAGTATGAGAGAAAGATTTACCGGGAGTAGAAGACAATAGAACAAGAATAAAATCTTTATCTTTACGAAGACAAATTTATGTATTTGTTTTGTGCGGACTTCCGCGCTTTATGCTCATGGCTGTTTTTCCTTTATTCCGGATAAGTCATTGTGTATGAAGTATGAATCGAGTAATAATAACCTGATTATAAAAAGTAGAACGATGTTGAGATTACAGCCTGTAACGCCTGCCGATAAGGAGGTGCTTTCTTATATCGAAGATTTGTATGTGAAGTCTTTTCCCATTGACGAACGCCGTCCTTTTGAGAAGTTGCTCGAATTGCTTGGAAATTCTCCGGTTTTTCATCTTCGTCTTTTATGCGATGGAGACAAGAAAGTGGGCTTCATTTCTTATTGGCAATGGCCCGACTTGACATACGGGGAACATTTTGCCGTTGATCCCGATGAGCGGGGGGGCGGTTATGGCGGGAAAGCTTTACGGCTTTTGTGCGAGGAGGTACAAACTCCGGTCGTTCTCGAAGTAGAGTTGCCATTTGACGAGATGTCGCGTCGGCGTATCGGTTTTTATCTGCGTTCCGGTTTTACGCTTTCTACACTCCCTTATATTCAGCCTCCTTATTTCGATGGGGCGCAACCGTTGGAGTTGCACCTGATGTTCTATGCCCTTCCGGTGCCGGTAGAGAGTGATGCTTTCTCCGATTTTTTCTGTCGTGTGAGGGATCGGTTGCATAGAGACGTTTACGGTGTCGAGCCGGGTAGGTATGTGTAGTTCGAATTTTGTCATGTCCACGATGTCTTTTTTGTATCGGCCTTCCCGAAGAGTCTTTGCCTCGGTTGTATTGCTTCTGTTGGGCTTCGGGTTATGTGCTTGTACCGGTAATAAGTCGGGACGTATCTCTGTTGCCGTAACGATTCCGCCTTTGCAGAATTGGGCCGAACAATTGGCCGGTGGTCGTGTCGATATTGTTTGTGCTGTACCCGATGGAGGAAATCCCGAATCGTATGATCTACCGCCGTCGGCAATGGTCGGATTATCGAAATGTCGTCTCTATTTCAGTTGCGGTTATTTGGGCTTCGAGCGTTCATGGCTCGGCAAACTGTCGGAGAATAACCCCGAGTTGCAGATTGTCGATCTTTCCGAGGGATCGGAACTCCTGTATGGCACACACCATCACGAAGAGGGGCATCATCATGACGGAGAGGCATATCCCGATCCGCATATATGGTGCTCGCCCCGTCTTGCGCGACGAATGGTCGAAACAATGTATCGGTCATTGACCGAAATCGATCCCGATGGGGCATCGACGTATGCTGAGAATTATGCTCGGATCGATCGCCGGTTTGCTCAATTGGATTCCGTACTGACAGATAAACTTCGACCTTTCAAAGGAAAAGCCTTTGCCGTTTACCACCCGACACTTTCTTATTGGGCTGCCGATTACGGCCTTCGCCAACTTGCGCTCGAACCCGATGGAAAATCTCCGTCGCCGCAATATTTGCGGGCGATGGTCGATTCGGCTCGTCATGCGGGAGTGGAAGTCGTCTTTATACAGCAGGAGTTTGATCCCCGGCAGGCCGAAACTTTCGCTCGGGAGGTCGGCTGTCGTACCGAGATAATAAACCCGCTTGCGTATGCGTGGAGTGAAGAAATAATGCGTATTGCCGATGCTTTTGCCCGATAATAAACAGATTGTTTTGAGTCATGTCGATTTGAGATATGACGACCACTTGGTACTTTCCGATGTCTCGATAGAAATTTGCCGGGGCGATTTTGCATTGATTGTAGGTCCGAACGGAGGGGGAAAAACTTCCTTGTTACGGGTCATTTTAGGATTGTTGCGGCCTGATGAGGGAGAGGTCGTTTTTTATAGGGGCAGGACGGTCGTTCCTTCGCTCGATATAGGATATTTACCGCAGAAAAGCCGCATCGATTCCCGATTCCCGATTACGGTTGCCGAGGTCGTCGCTATGGGGCTTATCGGGAAGAAATTATCCCGTAAAGATTCAGGCCTTTTGCTCGATGATATGTTGGCTCTGGTGGGGTTGTCCGATTATGCTACGACACCGATCGGCGAACTTTCGGGCGGACAGTTGCAGCGGGCTTTGTTCGGCAGGGCATTGATTACAAGTCCCGAAGTATTGATTCTCGACGAGCCAACCTCGTATGTCGACCGGAACTTCGGGCAGATGATGGTCGACCTGTTACGGGAGGCCAATCGCACGGCTACGATTCTATTGGTTACGCACGAGGCTCATTATTTCGATGCGTTGGCAACACAGAGGTTCCGGGTGCATAAGACGGTTGAAAAGTTTTAAATAGCTATTTGGTGGCGCAGAACATGCCGCCCGGGAGTGTGCGTACAAGGCCTTTGAATTCCATTTCCAGTAGTGTGGAGAGTATTTCCCCGGCGGGGAGGTTGGCGGCGACAGTGAGTTGATTGATTTGCTGTTCTCCCCGGTCATGCAATATTTGAAGCAGGACAGACTCTTTTTCTGAAACTTCGGGAAATAAGGAGGGTTGTTGTTTTACGTCGGGTCGTGTGGACGTTTCCCAGCCCATTGTCTCGATGATGTCTTCGGCCGAAGTAACCAGTGCGGCGACGTTGTCGCGTATGAGTCGGTTGCAACCGGTCGAACATTCTTGATTGATATTTCCCGGGAGGGCAAAAACTTCCCGATTGTAGTCACGGGCGAGATGAGCCGTGATAAGTGCTCCGCCTTTTTCGGGCGATTCGATGACGAGAGTCGCTTCGGTCATTCCCGCTACGATGCGGTTACGGGCCACGAAGTTTATTTTCAGGATAGGTTGTTGGGAGGTATATTCGGTGAGAAGGCCTCCGTTTTGTTCGGCTTCTCGGGCCGTAGTGCGGTGTACCGACGGATAAAGAGTGTGCAAGCCGTGAGCGAGGACACCGATGGTCGGCAGGTTGTTTTTCAACGCCTCCCGGTGTGCGCAGATGTCGATGCCGTAGGCCATGCCGCTGACGATAGTCAGCCCCGGGACGGAGTGGGAAAGTTGGCCGAGTAAATCGGCGCAAAAGTCTCGGCCGTATCGGGTTGCCTTTCGTGTACCGACGATACTTAATATTCGGTGCGGATTCAAGCTTCCGTTCCCTTTGAAATAGAGCATGACCGGTGCGTCCGGGCATTCATGCAGCCGGGCCGGATAATCCATATCGGTGAAAAAGAGAGGGGTAATACCTCTTTCCTCGATAAATGCCATTTCGGTGTCGGCAGCCGACAACGCTTTTTCCCGGCTTGCCTCATCGAATAACGGCGCGGTGATACCCAGAATTTCCCGCCAACTTTCCGGCGATTCGTTGAAGAGCGTATTCAAGTCGCCGCACGATTGCAATAGTTTTTCGGCGACTTGGCGGCTCATGCCTTTCATTTGCGAAAGTGCAATCGCATAGGGAAGGGATTCGGACGGTATCAAAACAGGAATCGGTTAGATCAGGTAATCCTTGAAATATTCAGCCAGCTCGTCTCCCCTGGTTGCTCGCCCGTTGACAGTGGCGACGCTCTCTACTTTTCCCCGGGTACACAGTTTATCGTCGCTTTTCCGGTAGATGTCTTGGTAGAATACATATTTCGGGCCTTCCCGTCGTAAGTAAAGACGGCATACGGCTATATCTTTGCTTCGTAACGAAATGCGGTATTCTATGTCGACATGACGTACGACGCATTCGATGCCCTGTTCCCGCAAATCGGTAAAACCTTTACCTGCGTCCAATAGGAATTCATGGCGGGCGTGTTCCATGTAGTGCTGATAGTTGGCATTATTGACGATGCTTTGCATGTCGCACTCATAATCGCGTACTTTGATTTCGATTTCGTGGATATAGCGGGGCTTTTCCATAACAGAAGATTTTTTAGGTGTTCCCGGAGTTGTCTTCTTCGAGAGAGTCGTATTTCTCAAACAGGAAGTCGTTGTAGGGGAAACGTGTTACATGTATCTCTTTTACCCGTTGGTACAAGAGTTGTTTCAATTCCTCGATGTTGTTTCGTTCGCGTGCCGAGATAAAGATACAATTTTCGTGCATGCGGGACATCCAAGTCTCTTTCAACTCTTCGAGAGGGATATTCTCCCGTGTCCGGGGCGATAGGTCGTCCGGGGCTTTCTCCACATGTTTGTAGGCATCGATTTTGTTGAAAACGAGAATCATCGGTTTATCGGTCGCGTTGCAAACCTCATGGAGCGTTTTGTTGACGATTTCGATTTGTTCTTCGAAGGCCGGGTGCGAGATGTCCACGATATGCAGGAGCAGGTCGGCTTCTCGCACTTCGTCGAGGGTGGATTTGAACGATTCGACGAGGTGGGTTGGCAGTTTGCGGATAAATCCCACTGTGTCGGTGAGCAGGAAAGGCAGGTTGTCGATGATGACTTTTCTGACAGTGGTATCGAGAGTGGCGAAAAGTTTGTTTTCGGCAAAAACTTCCGATTTGCTCAGCAGATTCATCAGCGTCGATTTTCCGACATTCGTATATCCGACGAGGGCGACACGTACCATTTTCCCCCGGTTTTTGCGTTGAATGCTTTTTTGGCGGTCGATATGCTTCAATTCCTGTTTGAGCAATGCGATTTTATCGAGAATGATACGGCGGTCGGTCTCTATCTGGGTTTCACCGGGACCACGCATACCGATACCTCCCCGTTGCCGTTCGAGGTGGGTCCATAAGTGGGTAAGCCGAGGCAAGAGGTATTGGTATTGTGCCAGTTCGACCTGAGTCTTGGCATGGGCCGTTTGGGCGCGTTTAGCAAATATATCGAGAATCAGGCTGGTACGGTCGAGGATTTTTACTTGCAATGTCTGTTCGATATTTTTCAGTTGTTTGGGAGACAGTTCATCGTCGAAGATGACGAGACCGATTTCGTTCTCGTCGATGAATGTTTTTATTTCGGCCAGTTTCCCGCTTCCGACAAATGTTACCGAGTTGGGTTGCTCTATCCGTTGCAGGAATTTTTTCACCGGCTCGGCACCAGCGGTTTCGGCGAGGAAAGCCAACTCGTCGAGATATTCGTTGGCTTTCGCCTCATTTTGTGTGGGAGTAATCAACCCTACCAATACGGCGCGTTCATTGACTTCTTCTGTAAGTATGAATTCTTTCATAGAATTGTTGTTTACACAAAGATAGTAAGATTTTCGGAATATTGCCGTTAGCCGACCGTTTTGTCTTTTATCGGAGTGCGGCGAATGATACGTGCGGGATTGCCTGCGGCGACCGAGTCGTCGGGAATATCTTTTACGACTACGCTTCCGGCTCCGATGATACAGCGGTTGCCGATGGTTACACCGGGACATATGACGGCTCCGCCGCCGATCCAACAATCGTCGCCGATGGTAATCGCCTCTCCGTGTTCGACACCGGTTGCCCGCTCCTTGTAATCCAATGGGTGCATAGGACAATACATTTGTACATTGGGGCCGATGAGGATATTGCGTCCGAGTTTTACCGGAGCGGTGTCGAGTATAGTACAGTTGTAATTGATAAATCCGTTTTCACCCCCTTCTATCATGAAACCGAAGTCGCATAAAAACGGAGGCTGTACCCGTAGGGAGGGGTGTGTATTCGGCAGCAATCGGCGCAGGGTTTCGTTTTCGGACAAACAATCGCTGAATGTTTCCCGATTATATTGTTCCACCAGTCGCAATGCGGCTTGGTGCATATCCATAAGTTCTTTATCGAAAGGAGAATAGACTTCTCCCGCCAGCATTTTTTCTTTTTCTGTCATAGCCATTATTCGTGTGTAAAGATGTAGTTGTAATTATCGGAACGCAGCTCGTTGAATCGAAAACCTTCCCATTCGAAGGCTTGCAACAGTTCGGGGGTTTCGATTTTGTTTTTCAATAAGTAACGGGTAAGCGCACCTCGGGCCATTTTGGTGTAGATGACAGTTGTTTTCCAGCCGTCGTTATGTCGTACTTGGAATTGTGGCGTGATGATGCGGGCTTGTGCTTCGACGGTTTTCCAATCGAAAAGACGGCGCATTTCATCGCTGGCCAAGTTGAACAGCGTCCCTCCGTGTGCCTCGATTTCTTGTAGGAGGTAAGGGGTGAGTTTCGGCCTCCAATAGTCGAAAAGGGGAATATCTCCCCACTCGGGCAAAGCGATGTTTCCTTCGGCACGGTAAGATTTGATTTTGTCGAGTGGGCGGAGCAGTCCGTAGACGAAAGAGGTGATACGCAAACGTTCTTGGGCATAGGCGATTTCTGCATTGGTGAAATCGTTTGGATTCAGTGTCTTGAATACGATTCCAGTATATGCGTTCAAGGCCGGTTGCGCAATGGTGTCGGTCGAATGAAAAATTTGGTACCGATGAAAATTTTCGTTGGCCAGTTTCGGCGGAAGGTGCAGTAAGCGACGCAATTCGTCGGGAGTGCGTTGTGCGAATGCCAAGGCTATTTCGTGGGCTTCTTTCCCGAATAGAGGATCTGTACCCCTCTTCCCTTCTTTCAAAGGCGGGCGGCTCATGGTCTTAGCGCAGGATAAAAGTATCATTTTTGACGTATGATGATTGCCTGCAAATATAGCGAAATAAGAATTATGGAGATAGCGGTATTCCCGTTTTGTTGGATAGTGGGGATATTTGTTACCGTTACATTTTCGGGTGGTTCCGGAAAAAGAACACGGGACGCGAAGTATTCGCGTCCCGTGTCGATACTCTCTTTTCTCCTTATCAGGCCGGAGTGATACCCTGTTCTTGAAGCAGAGAAAGACCTAAATCTTTGAGTTTGTATTTTTGTATTTTACCGCTTCCGGTAAGGGGAAATTCTTTGATAAAGAAGACGTATTTCGGAATCTTATGGCGGGAAATCTTTCCTTTACAGAAATCTTTCACGTCGGCTTCTTCGAGTGTTTCCCCCTCTTTCAGGATAATAAACGCTCCGACTTCCTCTCCATATTTTCGGGAGGGAACGGCGGCGACTTGCACATCTTTGATTTGAGGTAGTTGATAAAGAAATTCTTCGATTTCGCGCGGGTAGATATTTTCGCCTCCTCGGATAATCATATCTTTGATACGTCCGGTAATTTTGAAATTGCCTTCGGGTGTCTTTACACCGAGGTCGCCCGAGTGCAGGTATCCGTTTTTGTCTATGATTTCGGCTGTCGCTTCGGGCATTTTGTAATATCCTTTCATGATGTTGTAGCCCTTGCAACACATTTCGCCTTGCACGCCGACCGGACATTCTTCGAGTGTCTCGGGATCGATTACTTTTACATCTATTTCCGGTAGCGGGCCGCCTACGGTGGTTGCTCGCACTTCGAGCGGATCGTCGACTTTACTCTGGGTCATACCCGGAGAGGTCTCTGTAAGCCCGTAAACGCTGGTGATTTCGGTCATGTACATTTTGTCCATGACTTCGCGCATGAGCCATTCGGGGCAGAGTGAACCTGCCATGATGCCGGTACGCAGAGATGATAGGTCGAACATACTGAACATCGGGTGGTTCAATTCTGCAATGAACATCGTAGGTACTCCGTAGAGAGCTGTGCAACGTTCTTTGTGTACCGAGGCAAGAACGACCAACGGATCGAACCGTTCGAGCATGACGGCACATGCTCCATTGGTGATAATCGCCATGATACCCAATACGATACCGAAACAGTGGAACAAAGGAACCGGCAAACATACCCGGTCGTTTTCGGTAAATTTCATGCACTGACCTATGCAATAACCGTTGTTGGTGATATTGTGGTGGGTCAGCATCACGCCTTTGGGAAAACCTGTCGTTCCCGAGGTGTATTGCATGTTTACCACATCATAGCAGTTGAACCTGTTGCGGCAGGCTTCGAGTTTTTCATCATTTTGGGTCTGTCCCAGTAGGAGCAGTTCGGCCGTGTTGTACATGCCCCGATGCTTCTCTTGACCGATGTAAATGACATTTTTCATGAACGGAAAACGTTCACTGTGCATGTTCCCTCTTTGCGATGTCCGCAGCTCGGGTAGCATGGTATAGGTCATATCCACATAGTCGCTGTCGAACGTTCCGTTGGAAATACATAGCGTATGCAGATCGGCGTTATCGGTGAGATATTCCAGCTCGTGTTGCTTGTAATTGGTATTGACGGTAACGAGTACGGCTCCTATTTTGGCCGAAGCGAAAAGGAATGTGAGCCAATCGGGGACATTGGTTGCCCAGATACCGACGTGTGAACCTGTGGTTACACCTATCGATAACAATCCTTTTGCCAGATTATTGACTCGTTGGTCGAATTGTTTGTAGGTGAATCGTAAATCTCGGTCGGAGTAAACGATAAATTCTTTGTCGGGGGTCTTTTCTGCCCAATATTCGAGCCATTTGCCCAAAGTTTTTTCAAACAGTTGCATGACGATTCAGTGTTTGGTTAGACCGGAACATAGACAACGGCCAGAATTTTGGCCGTCCGGCCTCCGTAAGCATGTACGTGATGCGGTACGATAGAATCGTAGTAGATGCTTTCTCCTGTGTTGAGAATATAATTTTCGTTGCCGTAGGTAATTTCGATGCTGCCTTCGGTTACGACGATAAACTCTTCGCCTTCGTGCGATGACAGTTCGTGCTCGTCTTTTTCGATAGGAGATATTTCGATGGTAAACGGTTCCATGTGCCGGTTGGCCTTGTTGCGTGCCAGCGAGTGGTAACACATGTGCGTAGGTGTCCGCGCCGAGTTGGTCGAGAAACTTACATCGGCACAATCGGTATTTGATACAGCCGGTCCCAGATCATCGAGGTCGTCGAGTAATGTACCTAAACGCAATCCCAGTACCCGGGCTATTTTCAGGAGGATCGATAGTGCGGGCAGGTCGGTGTTTTCTTCTATGCGATTAAGTTGTTCGATTCCGATTCCCGTCTGTTGAGAAAGTTCTTCTATCGTTATCTTTTTTTCATTGCGGAAATGTTGTATTTTATTTCCCACAAAGCTCATATTTTGTGCCATTTTTTTGTGATGAGTTCATAACTTGTGCAAAGTTATAATTTTTTCGGGGTTAAAAGCAACAAAAAATGCGATTAAAAAGACACCTGCGAAAATCCTGTATTACCAACCCGAGGTAGAGCCTCCTCCTCCGGAAAGGCCACCGCCGAATCCGCCGCCGAAGTTTCCCCCTCCGAATCCTCCTCCCCGGCCTCTTCCTCCTGCAATCGGAACGATAATGATGGGCAGGGTATAAGGTACGACGTTTTCGAAATGGCAATGCCGGCAACGATACCTTTTTTCTCCGAGTCCGCTTTGAAAAGGAGTTGCCGGAGAAAGTACCCGGTCGCTTTCGAGCGAATATGTGTGAGCATGGCAACGGGGGCACTCGGTATAATGAGATTCTTTGTTGGGGTAAGCATAGATCTCGGTCGTTCCGCAGTTGTCGCACAACCACACGTCATAATCGACGGATTGCGCGATTTCTTCGGCATTTTCTTTGGACGTAAGGAACTTGTTATCCTCTTCTTCATTCAGTTTGTGCATGGAGTGTCCGCAGTTCTCGCATGTCCGTTTGGCGTTTCGCAGCTTGTGCATGCGGTTGCGTACCGACAAATAGGTGAAAAGATTGAAAAGTGGGAATATTACGGCCATGATTTTCAGTGTGGGGAGTTGATTTTCCAAGGCCTTGTAACGGGCCGATGGGTTTGTTTCCCCTTGCTGCGGGGTACGCATCATGAGCAACATGACAATGGAGAAAAGCAATGACAGTCCGAGATACATTTCTATCAGGAATAACCAGTCTCCTTCTTCTACGGTCGTATTGGCATAGACTTCTTCCCGATTGCTGGGATTTTCGATGATATTGCACATGCGATTTATCCCTTGCACCATGCCCAAGTCATAATCACCCTGCCTGAAAGCGGGTAGCATGTATTGGGCTTGTATACGTTTGCACACGGCGTCGGGTAAAATTCCTTCCATGCCATAACCGACTTCAAAACGAATTTTCCGCTGGTCGAGTACAAACAGTACCAATACGCCGTTATCATTCTCTTTTTGTCCGATGCCCCATCGTGCAAATAGTTCGTTGGAAAACGATTCGAGATCTTGTTCTCCGATCGATTCCACCACAACCACAGCTATTTCGGCGGTCGTACTCTTTCTTAGAGAATCGAGTCTTGTATTGATGAGACTTTCGGCTTGCGGGCCGAGTATCCCGTCGGGATTGGAAACAAATCTCCGCACGTCGGCTTTTTGCATGTTTGGGACGGTTTCCACCGTATATTCCGCCGCACGGGTGAATCCGCAGAAAAAAAGCAGCAGAAAAAGAAACAATTGTATTTTTTGTGTGCTCATAATCGTTTTTTATAAGGCGGGTAGACTCATACCGTTGATTTTGCGATAAAGGTCGAGGGCATAGACATCGGTCATACCCGAGATGTAGTCGATGACGGCTTGTATGCGGGTAAAGGTGTCTGCACTTTGCATTTCGTACTGTCCGGGAACTTTGTTGAGAAGCAGTTGCGAATAGGCTTTTTCGGGTTTGAGCACGGCGTCGATAAGCTTGTCGAGCAGTACGGTGATGATGCGGTTACCGGCCAGCTCGATATCGAGGACGTCCGATGCTTTGTATATATGTTTATAAGCTGTTTTTGAACATTCTCGGTAGGCATTGCGGGGAATATCGCTTATTTGCTCGATGAGACAGCCTTTGATTTTTCCCCGCAGCAATTCGTCGTCGAGAGCGATGAATTGCCGGGAGCATTCGTCGACCAATTTGCCGATAACGCACGAACGCAAATAGGCGATTTGTTCGTTCAAATCCGAGACGAGACGCAGGTTTTCTTCGATTTTACTGCGCCTTTCTCCTGTGAAAAAATTCAGGAACAAATTTTCTACGACGTCGGTGGTGAGGATTTTCAACTTATGGGCATCTTCGATATCCATGATTTGATAGCAAATGTCGTCGGCTGCTTCGACCAGATATACCAGCGGATGCCGGCAGTAGCGAACGCCACTGTCGGGAATACGCAGCATGCCCAGTTCGTCGGCGATACGGATAAAGTCTTCTCGTTCCGACGTGAAAAAACCCAGTTTCCCTTTCTCTCCGGCAAGAGTCGATTCGTAGGGATATTTGACGATCGAAGCCAGTGTCGAGTAAGTCATGACAAACCCTCCTTCGCGCCGGCCTTCGAATTTGTGGGTCAGCAAGCGGAATGCGTTGGCATTTCCCTCGAAGTGGGTGAGGTCTTTCCATTGGTCATCGTTGAGTGCAAGCGTTTTTTTCAAAGCCAATCCGTTTCCTTCCGAGAAATAGGTGGCGATGGCTTTTTCACCCGAGTGCCCGAATGGGGGATTGCCCAAATCGTGCGCCAGACAAGCTGCCGCAACGATGGAACCGATCCCGTTGAACTTGTCGACCCATGCTTCGTTTTTATATTTTTCGGTGAGGGCTGCCGATATGTTGTTTCCCAATGACCGGCCTACGCATGATACTTCGAGGCTGTGCGTGAGTCGGTTGTGTACGAATATACTGCCGGGCAGTGGAAAAACCTGCGTCTTGTTCTGCAACCGGCGGAAAGGCGATGAGAAGACCAAGCGGTCGTAGTCGCGCTGGAAGTCGGTGCGGGTGTGCTGATGTGCATCATGGTAACGTTCCAGTCCGAAGCGTTTCGACGACAGCAGCCGTTCCCAACTCATGATTCTTTCGTCCATAGTTTTTTCTCCTCTGTGAGAATAGATGGCAAAGATAGAAAAAGTTGCCGTATCCCGCTAATTTTAGGGGAAAGTTGCTTGCTAACGGTAAAAAATGAAAAAATAGGCAGTAAGTTTCGTCAGATTTCGTTATTTTCGCCGATAATATATTTTAATAAAACCCACTGCGTTGCATTATGGAAACAAACGTAAAAATCATCAATCGATCGAAACACCCGCTTCCCAAATATGAAACACCTCAATCGGCCGGTATGGATATTCGGGCCAATCTCGATGCGCCTATCGTATTGAAGCCCATGCAACGGGTGTTGGTCCCTACCGGCCTGTATATCGAATTGCCTGCCGGTTATGAGGCCCAGATGCGTCCACGTAGCGGATTGGCATTGAAGAAAGGCATCACTTTGCTGAACACGCCCGGAACGATCGATGCCGATTATCGGGGAGAGATAGGTGTGATTCTCATCAATCTTTCCGATGAAGATTTTACGATTGCCGATGGTGAACGTATCTGCCAGATGGTGGTCGCTCCCCATAGCCGTGTCGTATGGACCGAGGCTGAGACGTTGGCCGATAGCGAACGCGGTGCCGGCGGGTTTGGTCATACCGGTGTATAACAATGTATTAACCGCAGTTTCGATTTTTATGAAACGATCTGTCTGTCTGTTTTTTGTCGCCATTGGTTTGCTTTTCCCCGTTTTGTCACAGGCGAAAGGGCGGGATACGGCAACTCGGTTGCAAGACGGGAATAAAGCACAGTATGCCTATTTCGAGGCGATGCGTCTCAAAGGCTCGGGACAACATGCTGCGGCTTTTGATTTGCTGCGTTATGCCGTCGAACTCGATACGACGCTTGCTGCGGCTTATTCCGAAATGGCCGGTTATTACTTTACGTTGCGGGACGCCTCCACCGGGTATCGTTATTTGTTGAAAGCCGTGAATTTTGCGCCCGATAACCGCTGGTATATTCTTTCGGCGGCGGAGTGTGCACGTCAGGTACGCGACTATAACCGGGCCGATTCCCTGTACGGAATGTACTTGGAGTTGAAACCGTCCGATTTTGAAGTCCTCATGCGGCGGGCCGATGTGTGTCTGCTCAAAGGCGATCCGCAGAAAGCTCTTGACGCTTACAATCGGTTTGAAGAACAGTACGGTGCCGGAGAAAGCACTATTTTGCAAAAAGCACGTATTTACCATTTGATGCAGGCACGTGAGCAGAGTTATGAAGAAATGGAGCGCCTTATTGCTGCCCACCCCCGTAATGTGGGATATGTCATATTGCTGGGAGACCTTTATCTCGACGCCGAGCGCTACGATGATGCCTATCGTATGTATATGCAGGCTCGTGCGATTGATCCCGAAAATGAGACTCTGTATCTTTCCCTTCTCAATTATTATCGTGGGAAGAATGATTGGAAATCGTATATGGAACAGGCCGATACGGTACTTTTTCATAGCGATTTGCCGGCCGATACTCGATTGTCGGTATTACCTTATGTCGTGCAGATACTTTCGGACGATAAAGCCCGATTGGATTCTGTTATGACGCGCCTGTGCGACTTGTATCCCCATGATGCCGATTTGCGGAAATTATATAGTGAAATACTGATTCATGCCGGCGATTATTCCCGGGCACAGGAACAGCTCGAAGTCGCTATCGATATAGCTCCCGATGAGGATTTATGGCAAAGACTTTTTTCGATATTGGTCGATCAAAATGACAATGAAGCACTTATTGCGGCGGCTCGAAGAGCCATAAGCGAGTCGCCCGAGGTGGGACGTTATTATTTGATTGTGGCTTCTTCGCAACTGGTTGCCGAGCGTTATGATGAGGCCGAAGCCACTTTGCAGTCCGGTTTGGCCGTGCAGAAAATAGGTTCCGATCCGTTGATGCGTTCCGAGTTTTATACACTTTTTGGAGACATCGCTTTTCGACAGAACAAAACCGAAGAGGCTTTTGCTTATTATGACAAGGCGCTGGAAAATAATCCGCAGAATTACGGTGCGCTGAATAATTACAGTTATTATTTGGCATTATTGGGAAAAAATCTCGATAAGGCCGAACGTATGAGCGGAGAGGTGATAAAGGCCAACCCCGATAATGCCACTTATCTCGATACCTATGCTTGGGTATATTTTAAACAGGGGCGTTACTCGTTGGCGCGACTGTACCTCAAAAAAGCCCTCGATCTTTCCAAAGAAGCCAGTGCCGAGATGTACGAGCATTACGGCGATGTACTGGCCGTAACGGGAAATGAAGCCGAGGCTGTCGGGTGGTGGAAAAAAGCGGTCGATGCGGGAGGCGATTCCGAGATATTGCGTCGTAAAATAGCAGAGAAGAGATACATCGGGAATGAGTAGGTGGGTGTTGGTATCGATGGTGTTACTGGTGGCGTTGTCGGGGTGTCGTAACCGTTATGCGACAACGTCGGGAGATTTGCCTCCTCTTGCGAGAGAATTGTCGCCCGACCGTCTTTTCTCCGAAGTTCTTGTCCGGCACGACAGAGATACTTCGGCTCAAATGAAAGCGATGGCCTATGTTTCTCTGGGGGAAAATACTGCGCGGAGTCGCGTACAGATACGCTGGTCGAGGGATCGGGCGTTGCAAATCTCCATATTGCCGTTGATGGGGGTGGAGATTTGCCGTATGGTGTTGACACCCGACACGGTTTACCTTATCGACCGGTATCACAAACAATATGTGAAAGAGTCTGTCGATGAGTGGCAAAGGCGGTCGTCGTTCGACATCTCTTTCGGCTCGATACAGTCTCTGTTTTTGGCCCGTCCGTTTTTGCCGGGAGGAAAAATCTTGCCCGACGATGTTGTGCTCTTCGATGTTGCTGCCGTTGGTGAGGGATACGGATATACTTATTCTCCCGGCCGACTGGCTTGCGATTACCGTTTCGAGATCGATAATCGGGCTTGTCTCGGGGCTGTTTTGTGGAGTATGCCTTCTTCCTCCCGTTCGCTGGTGTGTCGGTATGCCGGCTATCATGCGGTCGGGGAGTTGGTCAGCCCTGCACAAATGACTTTTGCCCTGTCCGGATTTTTTTTCGAACCGGTGTCGTTCTTTTTTGAGAAAATGGAATTTGACTGGAATACGCCTCAAAATATATCGAAGGCAGTGTCGTTACAATACAAAAGAACCGATTTGCAAACATGGATAGAAACTATATTGCGGTGATGAGACACCTGTTTTTTCTTTTTGTCTTGCTTTTTTGTGCGGGGGTATCGCCTGCCCAAAATTCTAAAAAAGTGCAGTCTTTGAAAAAACAGCAGACGACCGCATTGCAGAATATCAAGAGTACCAACCGCCAAATAGATAAGACTCAAAAAACGCAGTTGCAAGCGTTGCACCGGCTCGAAGCATTGTCTACCGAAATCGCACATATCAATGACAGTATAAAAGTGCTGAATGCGGAGATTGCGGAGATTGCGGAGCAAGAAAAAAAATTGACGACGGATATTGCCGAGCTTGAACGGACATTGGATATGAAGAAAGAGAGTTACGCCAAAGCGGTACGTTCCATGTTGGTGCGGCGGGATAACCGGTATGATGCATTGATGTTTGTGCTTTCTGCATCATCGCTCGAGCAGGCCTATCGCCGTTTCCGTTATTTGCAGGAATTTTCGGCGTGGAGAAAACAAGAGGCCAAAGAGATTGTTCAGCAGCGGGACGACTTGAACCGTCAGCGGACCGAATTGTTGCGTATCAGGAAAGAACAAGGATTGGTTTTGGCACTTCGTACGGCTGCGTCGGAACAACTCATTCGCCAACAGCGGGAACAACGCACATTGGTCGCCGGGCTTAAGAAAAAAGAGCGTGCCTTGAAACAAGAACTCAAAAAGCAGCAGCAGCAGGCCGATGCTTTGGGACGACGGATACAGCAGGTTATAGAAGAGGAGGCACGTAAAGCGGCAGCTGCCGCAGCCGCGAAGAAGAAAAATGCGACGCAAAAATCGGCGGCTCCGTCGGGATATTTGATGTCGAAAGATGAGGAACAACTGTCTCGCAATTTTGCGCAAAATCGAGGGAAATTACCGACTCCGCTTTCGGGGCGTTACCGCATCATCGCTCATTTCGGTACACAACAGCACCCCGATTTGAAATACGTGAAGATCAATAATCAGGGCATTGATATGCAGACGCAACCCGGTACAAAAGCCCGGTCGGTGTTCGATGGTGTTGTTACGAGTATTTTCGTCATGCCCGGGTATAATACTTCCGTCATCGTGCGGCATGGCAACTATTTGACGATTTATTCCAATTTGAGTACGATATATGTGAAAACCGGCGATAAGGTAAAAACCGGTCAGGAACTCGGTGTCATTTATTCCGATCCCGAGGAAGACAATCGTACGGTACTGCATTTCCAGATACGGAAAGAGACGACTAAATTAGACCCGGAATTGTGGCTGAAAAAGTAAACCAAATAACGATGACTCGTTACACTCCGGCATTAAAAGCCGAGTGGGACGCAGCGGTGGAGGCATCTCGTAACGGGACGTTTCTTTTCCGGCGCGATTATCTCGAATATCATGCCGATAGGTTTCCCGATTGTTCATATCTCTTTTTTCTGAAAGGGAAAGTAATCGCCTTGTTGCCTGCTCATCGGCGGGGTGATATGCTTTGTTCTCATGCGGGACTTACATACGGCGGCCTGATTCTTTCTCCCTCGGCAACCTCCGAGCGGGTTCTTGCCCTGTTCGACCTGATGGCGGAAGAATTACCGCGCGACGGGATAACACGTTTGTTATACAAGTGTGTGCCGTATCATCTGCACCGTTATCCGGCGGAAGAAGACCGCTATGCTTTGTTTCGGAAAAAAGCGGTTTTGACAGCGTGCAATATTGCTTCTGTCGTCGATTTGTCATTGCCGATACATTTCAGCGAGCTGCGGCGTCGCGGTGTGCGCAAGGCGCAGGCAGCCGGCGTTTCGGTCGGAGAAAGCGATGCATGGAGTGATTTTTGGCAGATTCTGAAAGATAATTTGTCCCGACGTTTCGGGGTGGAACCTGTGCATAGCCTCGAAGAAATGATGTATTTACGGGCTTTGTTCCCTGAGAATATACGGCTTTTCACGGCTGTCGTCGGGGGACGTATCGAGGGCGGTACGGTGATCTATGAGTGCGGAGATTGTGTAAGGGTACAATATATATCGGCTTCTCCACGAGGCAAGGAGTGTGCCGTGCTCGATCTTCTTTTTGCCTATCTTTTGCAAGAATATTATTCCCGACGCCGGTATTTCGACTTCGGAACCTCGAACGGAGACGACGGCTGTTATCTGAATGAAGGGCTCATCGCTCAAAAGGAGGGATTCGGCGGTCGAGGTATCGTGTACGAAACTTATTTGTTGACATTCTAACAACATAACGATGCAACAAGGCGAATCGACATCGATGTATCGTCGTATTGTGAAGACGACCGGGCTTTTGGGAGGAGTGCAGGTACTTTCGATTCTCTGTTCCATTGTGCGGAATAAATGTATTGCTCTGTGGCTAGGGCCTGCGGGAGTCGGTATCATCGGGTTGTACAATACATCGATGGAAATGATCGCTGCTCTTACGGGATTGGGATTGCGGCAGAGTGCCGTGCGGAATGTTTCTCAGGCCCGGGCTTCGGAAAATGAAAAAGCGTTGTCGCGTACGGTTACCGTGTTACGGCGGTGGAGTTGGCTGGCCGGTCTTTTCGGTGCGGTTGTCATGCTTTCTACGGCACCGCTGTTGAGCCGTTTTACATTTGGCGACGACAAGCATATCTGGGGATATGTGTGGTTATCGTGCGCTTTGCTTTTTAATGCGTTGGCATCGGGCGATCAGGCGATATTGCAGGGAACGCAGCGGTTGCGCCAGCTTTCCAAAGCCGGCGTTGCCGGTAATCTGGCGGCACTGTTATTGTCGTTGCCGTTATATTATTTTTTCCGTTTCGGCGGTATCGTACCGTCTTTGGTATTGTCTTCGGCCGTTACGTTTTTTTTCGTCTGGATATATAGTCGTAGAAGTGTTGTGCCGAAACAACCGGTTTCTGTACGGGAGACATGGAATGACGGAAAATGTATGGTCGTCTTGGGGGTATATATGACGGTGAGCGGATTTCTGACGACATTGTTCAATTACCTGTTTATCGGTTTTGTTCATCGAACGGCCGGAGATGCCGATTTGGGCTATTATCAGGCGGGATATGCTATCGTAACGAGGTATGTGGGACTTGTTTTGGCGGCGATGGCAACCGAATATTATCCCCGATTGGCAGCCGTGAGCGAAGATGGAGAAGCGCTTGGAAATCAGGTCTCCCGACAGATCGAGGCTGCGTTGTTGCTATTGGCACCTATCGTGTCGTTGTTTCTGCTGTTGCAGGAGTGGGTGATACGGTTGCTTTATACGTCGGAGTTCCTGTGTATAGAAATCTTTTTCTCTTGGGCGATGGTAGGTGTTTTGTTCAAGTCGGTTTCTTGGGCGATGGGTTTTGTCTTGCTGGCGAAAGGCGACGGTAAGTTATATCTGATTACCGAATTGATTTCGGATTTGTGCGGGTTCCTGCTCAACGTCTCTGCTTACTATTTGTGGGGACTGGAAGGGGCAGGTGTTGCCTATTTACTCAATTTTGTGATTTACGGTATCATGATGTGGTGGGTGTGCCGGCGTCATTATCATATACGGTTGGGCCGATCGTGGTACGGAGTTGCCGTTTGGGTAATTGTCGGTTGTGCAGTTGTTTCTCTACTGTACCGCATCGGTTCGGTACCGGCCTTATCGGTGGCCGTAGTGTGTGCTGTTACGGTTTCTGTTGCGGCCTTGTGGGGATTGAAACGTAGGTTGGCAATATAAGTATTCATACGTTTTTGTCGGGTCAAGTCAGAGCTTTTCCCAAAAGTCGAGATACTCTCCTGCTACTTTTATGTAATCGTGGTGTTTTTCTATAAAAGTCCGGCTGTCGGAGCATCGTTTTTGCAGGCTGTTTTTTTCTTTGATGATTTTCTCGAAAAGGTCGTAAATCTGTTGTTCGTCGGGTAGGGCGTTGTAAATGGGCCTCAACTGTTTTTCTCCGATGAAATCGTAATATTCGGGTTCGGCGCCGCTTACGACGGACAATTGTTGAGACATGGCCTGCAATGCATTGGTTGCCGGGGTATAGGAGTAAAGTTGGTCGATGAGGACGTGCGACGAGCGCATCACCGAAAGATACTCATCCAACGGTAGTGATACGACTCGTTTTATTTCGCATTCTTTCGGATATTTCCATTCGATTTCCCGTAAGACTTTATCGAACATATCCGTACCCTTTAACAGGCTGCGGTCGCGTTGTATGCCGATAAAGAATCGAATTTTCTCCTCATCTTTCCATCGTGTATCGGGTGCAGTTTCTGTCGGTGGTTGTATGGGTATAGGTATGTATGCGAGTTTTTCCCGGTAGTCGTTTTCGTAACTGATGAAATATTCATAAAGGCATGCGGCGATTCCATTGCAGCGATCGGCCATGTAGCGGTTCAGGTTTTTCAACGGTTTGCTGTTCCATGCTTCTACTGTTTCCCGGCAGCCGGGATAGTTGCGTAACCGGTTGCCGATGTAGAAGTCGGAGTATCGGAAACGTTGTTCTTGGCAGGCTTTCACATAGAAATAGTCGGTACCGAGTGCGTCGAGAAAAATTTTACGGTTATGTCGACACAGGTAGTCGAATACCAATCGGTTCTTTTCGGGACGAAGTTGCAGGAATACGGGATTGGATAGTTGTACGACGTCGAAATTCCGAAACCGGGGTAAGTATCTTACAACATCGAATATGTAACGCAAAGATCCTGCCAGACCGTAACCGCTGCGCCGCAGATCGATATTCCGCCGGTTATTCATCCAACCGCTGCCACTCGAGGCGACGGTTACATCATGCCCCAAAGTACGTAACCCTTCGGCCAGTGTCCAGTGTAGATTGCTTGCTTCTCCCAACAATAATATCTTCATGTTTTGCGACAGTGTATGAGATAATAGATGATTCCTCTCCAACTTTGGAACAGAAGGGTGAAAAAGTTGGCTTTCCCTCGGTATGCGCCGACGAGAGCGAATTTGAACATGCGTAACCATGCGCTTGTACCGAAGATATGATAGTTGACGGCGCCTTTGGCTCGCATTACTCCTTTGCGGGTATAGGTGTACAGGCCTGTATTTTCGTAAGGTTCATCAACGATATAGTAGGGGAAAAAATAAACTGTAAGACCGGCTTTGGTGGCATCATATACCCATACCTCTTCTTCCCCGCAAATGAGCGTTTGCGTGCCGAGACCGAAGTATTCGTTGAATCGTATATGTCGTACCCGTTCTGGCCGGAATGCCAATTCTCCCGAAGTGGGGTATAATCCTTTCGGCCATTTCTCATAAGGACATGGCGTTGCGGGATAGGGCTTTATGGGGTTATGTCCTTCGATATTCAGCATGAACTGGGCGATGTCTATCTCGGGGTGAGAATCGAAAGTCTCGATTATACGGTCGAGATACTCGTTTTTGTACTGGCAATCGTCATCGGCTATCAGAGCTATATCGCCTGTGGCAGCATCGAGGCAATGGTTACGGTTGCGACTTAACCCCGTTCCTTCCAGAAAAATAAGTTTTACGTCTTGGCGATTTTTAAGCTCGTCGGGTATGTATTGGAAATATTTTTTTTCGGTATATTGCATCGAAACGATATACGATACGTCGGGACGATGAGGCAGCAGCACATCGGGAACATGTGCTATCCTTTCGTTGTAAGTACATATCAGGATATCGAGTTTCATGATTTTACATTATATTTGTTGCAAATATAACTTTTGTACGGAATATGCACGTCTCCTTTTTCTGAAAAACGACGGAATAATGCAGAATAAAATTGTTTTGAAAAGAAAATATTCATAGAGGAAGTACATTTGTAATTATGATGGAAATAACGATTATCATTCCGGTCTATAACAGAGAGAAGCTTTTGCCGCGTACGTTGGCATCGGTGGTGGCGCAGACCTATCGGCCTTTGCATGTGGTACTGGTCGATAACGGTTCGACCGATTGTTCTTTGGCTGTATTGCATGACTTTTGCGATAAGTATGCTGCGTCCGATTTTCGGGTTACTGTCTGTGAAGAACTTAATCCGGGAGCACCATCGGCCCGTAATGCAGGATTGCGCCGGGCAACATCGGAATGGGTGATGTTTTTCGATTCCGATGATGAAATGGGAACCTGTTTGGTGGAGAATTATGTCTCGGCTATCGGGAAAAATCCCGATGCCGATATTGTTTATACCGATATGAAAATTGTCGATGATGCAGGATACAGTATGATAAAACGTTCTCCTCGTAAAGGGGGAATTCATTTTTTATGCGGTAATATATTTCATACTTATTTTTCGACACAGCGTTATATGGTGCGGCGGGATGTCATTGAGGCGGTCGGTGCATGGAATCCGAAAACATTCGGTTGGGACGACTGGGAATTGGGAGTTCGACTCATGCTGTATACGTCTCGGATCGTGAAAGCGGTGAGTTCCGAACCGCAGGTGATCGTTCATGCCCATGCCGATTCGATTACCGGCACGCAATATTCCGACAAAGTCGATGAGTTGTTGGCGTGCGTCGATGAGGCGGAAAAGCATGTTCGCGCTTCGGGACGCCGGGACGCGGGCATATTGTTGAATTGTCTTGATTATAAAAAAATAGTTCTTGCCGGAGCTTGTAGCCGAGAAGGCAGTATGCGCGGGAAGCTGCTTTTTCATGATGTTTTGAAAGGTGTCCCTTCTCGCAAGGTAAAAGCCGTTTTTGTTTCGGGATATTGGTTGGCAAGCAGAGGGGTGCGGGGTACGGCCCGTGTGGCCGAGAGATTGTTCCGTCTTTTTTGATACGGTTTAATTTCCGGTTATAAAAAGCCGGGAGATGTCCTGTCTGTCATTTCGAGAAGCGACTATTTTTATTTCTGAAAAATATTGGGGGAGCGTTTTGCCGGAAGAATCGAAATTTTCGCTATCTTCGCTTCCTTAAAAGTCGAATTTCATGCTCGAAGTCAGTATCATCATACCGGTATATAACGGGATTTCTTATATCGACCGTTGTCTCGGGGCGATTGTTTCGTCCGGGGCTCCGGCAGAGAAGTATGAAATTATAGCTGTCGACGACAATTCGACCGATGCTTCGCTCGAGAAATTACAGGAATGGGAGTCGAAGACGGAGAACATGCGCGTGTATCATCGGCGTAAGGCAGGGCCGGGAGGTGCCCGTAATTTGGGATTGAATTATGCCAAAGGCCGTTATATCATGTTTGTCGATGTCGATGATCGCATCAACCCGTCTGCGTTTGCCCGCCTGATAACCCGTCTTATCGGGTTGTACAGTCATCAGATTATCGGATTCGATTGCCTGAAAGTCGATGCGAATGACCGGGAGATGCCTTTCCAACAATTCGTGCTCCCTTATTGTCGGGATCTTTCCGGTCCCGATTACATGGCTCGTTATCCCTTGTACGGAGTGTTGTGGAGCTACTTGTTCAATCGCTCTTTTTTGTTGAAGCTCAATGTGCGTTTTCTTGAAAAATGCGTTCTCGAAGACGAGGATTTCGTAACACGGGTTTTCGGCCGGGCCGATTCGGTAACTTTTCTTCCCGTGCAGCTTTACTATTACTATGCCGAGAATAAGTCGGGATTGAGTAATATTCCCGACCCCGAGCATCAGGCCCGTTTGATGCATGACCGTCTGGCTGTCATTACGGGCTTAAAACGTATGCGGGAGGCAATCTGCGATCCGCAACTCGAAGAGGGGCTCGATCGTAAACTCTGCGATCTTTCTGTCGATACGATCCGCATACTCATCAATAAGCCCTATGACGAAAAACAAATCGCCGAGGCGCTCGATACCCTTTCTGGGCTCGGCCTTTATCCGCTGCCGCGAGGTGAGTACGGGAGTGCGTATATGCGTTTGCGCATGGCTACGGATACGCTACGGAAGGTCTTGACGTGGAAGCAGCGTCGTTCGTCTGCCATGTGGCGTCGTTGGGCTTGTTATTTTTTGCATTTGCGCCTTTCTTAATACTTTTATTTGATCTTTCCGTATAGGATTTATCACCGGTTTTTGCGATAAAAAGAAGAAATTTTAGGCAATAAAGAAAAATTGCCTTGCAAGATTAGTAAATATGAAAATTTACTATCTTTGAGGCGAAAAGTCTTTTTTGATAAGCGGAATTATTGTCGAGGATTCGGAACAGAAAAAATATTTATGTATATGAAAAAACTGGTGTTAGCATTATTAGGTGTTTGCTGTACGGTCATGATGGTACCGGCACAAGAAGTGATTTCCGGGGATACGGTAAAGGTTGTATCTGCTCAGCCGGTGGTTACTCAACAGCCTGTTGTGGAGAAAGCGGAATCGAAGAAAGAGGCGAAAGAGTTTCGCGGACGTCGCAAGTATTTCAACATAGGTTATGCGTGGGAGAAGCTCGAAGCTGTCGATTTCCCGTCGGAAGAAGAAAGCGAAATGGCATTCTTCCTTACATGGGGAAAGACTTTTTATCTGCATAAAAAGCCTCTCGCCAATATGTTGAAAATCGGTCTTGACTTTACGTGGACCGATATAACCTATGCCAAGTATGAAATAGGAAGTTCGATAGAAGATAGTGATGATTTTATGGGCATGATTTCTCCCGATTTCTATGTGGAAAAGTCGGATATGCACCGTATGGATTACGGAATGCATCTAGGCCCGTCCGTAACGATAAATCCCGTGAGTGCATTGTGTGTGAATGCCTATTTCCGTTATGCGCCGACTTTTGCCATGAGTCTGTCTCACTCCGGCGACGGTTGGGATATGGGGTACGGTTATGCCTCGTTGTTTGTAACGGGTGCTGCGGTTTCGTATAAAGCGATTTCATTGGGTATCGAATACCGTTTCGGTTCGACCAAGATGAATCTCCTTTCTATGGATCCCGATGATTGGGGTTACGATGATATGGAAGATATCGGCGGCGTGGGTGATGTTATCGGCGAGGTATTTTCATCGGCCGAAAAGACCAAATATAAATTGAAAGATTTGCGTCTCTATCTCTCATTCCGTTTCTAAAATTTTTTTCTAAGTAAAAAAAGCGTTGTACCCCATGTTGGTGCAGCGCTTTTTATTATTCCGACAGATTTTTATTTCAAGAGAGGTATGGCGATCCGAGAGGCGGAGCATCGAAGATTCTTTCGCAAAGTGTTATAATCTTTGCGGTATGATGTTGTTCTGAGTTAACTCCGAAAATCTCTCACAATGATGGTTGGAGATCCCTCACACTCGCCCGCAGTCTCGGTTCGGAATGATAATGTAGAAGAATCTCTCTATGTGTATAGCTTGTGCTGGGCATGTCATTCTGAACGGAACGTCAGTGTAGTGAAGAGTTTCTTGATATGAGGTACTGTCCTTACGATGTGATGTCATTCTGAGACGCGAAGTGTCGAAGAATCTCCTGCCAAATAGTGCGTTTTGTATGAGATCTCTCACATGCGTTCGAGATGACAGAAGCAAGAGATTCCTCATGTTCATTCGGAATGACAAATGAGCTACTGCCCTCGAAAACAATGTCATTCTGAAAGGCTTTACCTTGAAGAATCTCATGCCAAGTGAGTAAAAGCACGGGATTTCTCGTCAGCCTGCCGGCCTCGCTCGGAATGACAGAATTGTCATTCTGACGACCGTAAGGGAGGAAGAATCTCAATCAATAGAGTGCATGAGATTCCTTGCAGATGCTTCGGTATAACACGATCTGGGATATTCAAAGTTTCAAGCCGTCGAGTAACCGTATGTATAAGGTTATGGCCCTACGTATCTCTTCTTTATCGATGTATTCTCCGGCAGTATGGGAACGTTCCGAGGCCCCCGGGCCTATTTTTACGGTTGTGAAAGGCATTTGCGCCTGATCGGAAAGAGTAGGCGAGCCGAATGCTTCGAGTTCAAGTAATGCGGCGCGTTGCATAAACGGGTGTTCCCTATCGATACGGGAAGAGTTTAAACGGAATGAACGGGGAACAATGGTGCAGGGAATGGCCTCCCGCAGCAATTCGAAAGCCTCTTCATTCCGGTATAATTCATTGGTGCGGACATCGACGACAAATTCGCAACGATCGGGAATGACATTGTGTTGTGTACCCGCTTTTATTTGGGTAACGGTGAGTTTTACAGGTCCCAATAGGCGGGAAACTTTTGGAAAAGCGAAGTTTTTGAATTGTTCGATAATCGGTAAAGCTTCGTAAATGGCATTGATCCCTTCGTTACGGGCCGCATGACCCGATTTACCCATGACGGTACAGTCGAGTACCATAAGGCCTTTTTCTCCGATTGCCGGTTGCATACCGGTCGGTTCGCCGACAACACCGAAGGAAATGGGTGGTAGCTCTTTCAAGGCGAGTGCTACGCCGTTGGTTCCCGAAACCTCTTCTTCGGCCGAAGCAAGGAAAATCAGATTGTACGGTTCGGGGCGGGACGATAAAGCGATGAATACCTGCAACAGCGATACCAGCGATGCGCCGGCGTCGTTGCTGCCCAGACCGTAGAGACGGTCGCCTTCTTCCCGGACGTTGAATGCTTGTCCCTGCCAACCTTCGACCGGCCGTACGGTATCGTGGTGCGAGTTCAGTAAAACAGTAGGGCGTCCCGGGTTATAATCGGGTGCTATGGCCCAGACATTGTTGGCGGCGCGATGGGGTGTGAACCCGTATTCTTGGAGATAGGCGGCGATTAAATCGGCTGTTGCGTTTTCTTCCCGACTTACGGACGGAGTCGCGATCAATCGGCGAAGAAGGTCGACTGCCGGATAAAAGAGTTCGTTTGGATCAATCATTTCGATTTATTCTTTTTGCAAAAATAAGGATAATTTGAAAGAATATGCCTTTGGGAAACGAAAAACGTAATTCTTTCATGGCAGATCGAAAGGCTTTTCCTATGGGTGTTTTAGGACGAAAGAGGGGTATTTTGCAATCTCTGTATGTCAAAAAACGAGAAAATGACTATCGGTTCGATTTTTTTGTGTTACCTTTGTGCCGAATTTATAATTCAGGAAATGAGGAATTATCAGTTGTCCCGTATGATTGCGGAACAAACCCGAAAATACGGAAACAGAGAAATTTTACGATATAAAGATACGGCGGGAAAATGGGTGTCGCTCTCTTGGTTGTCATTCGAGAGTCAGATACGAAAGACTGCCCTTGCTATGGCTGCCTGCGGTATCGGAGTACAAGAAAATATTGCGACATATACGCCGAATAAGCCCGAAGGGTTGATTGTCGATTTTGCCGCTTATGCCAATCGCGCAGTGGTCGTCCCTCTTTATCCGACCGGCTCGTTGGAGCAGTTGGAGTATATCGTGCGCGACGCCGAAATCCGGTATTTGTTTGTCGGTGAGCAATATCAGTACGACAACGCATGGAAGGCATTGGCGACGTGTCCGACGTTGGAACGGATTATCATATTCGATCGTACAGTACGCCTTGCCGAAGGCGATACCTCTTCGGTATATTTCCCCGATTTTATAGCGGGTGCGGTTTCCACCGCCGAAACAGAAGCGTTGGTCGATGGCCGCATTGCCGGTCAGTCGCTCGATGATTTGGCCAGTATTATCTATACCTCGGGAACGACCGGCGACTCGAAAGGCGTTATGCTCACGCATCGGAACTTTTCCGAGGCGATGCGCATGCACGTCGATCGTCTTACGATGTGCAGCGATAAGGACGTATCCTTGTGTTTTCTCCCTCTTACTCATATCTTCGAGCGGGCGTGGACCTATTTCTGTCTTACGTGCGGCATGCGGGTAGTCATCAATCAGAATCCCAAGGAGATACAATCTGTAATCAAAGAAGTACGCCCCACCATTATGTGCAGTGTACCCCGTTTTTGGGAAAAAGTATATACGGCCGTGCAGGAAAAAATCGCTTCGACGAGAGGCCTGTGCCGCATGCTTTTGGATCGGGCGTTGAGTGTGGGGCGTCGTCGTAATATCGATTATGTACGTCGCAATAAACGAGTTCCCATGTGGTTGGAGGCGCAATACGCCTTGTATGATAAGTTGGTGTTTTCGAAGTTGAAAAAAGCCGTCGGTATCGAAAACGGCAATATCTTCCCTACGGCGGGGGCGCCGCTTTCCGATACGATCAATGAGTTTTTACACAGTTGCGGTATCCATATTTTGTACGGTTACGGTCTGTCCGAGACGACTGCTACTGTCTCCTGTTTTGAACTGACCGGTTACCGTATCGGATCGGTCGGGACGACATTGCCCGATGTGCAGGTGAAGATCGGAGCCGATAATGAGATTCTCGTTAAAGGGCCTACCGTCATGAAAGGTTACTATAAGAAACCCGAAGCAACGGCGCAAGTCTTTACGTCCGACGGTTGGTTCCGCACCGGCGATGCCGGTCGTCTCGACGACGACGGTTCTGTCGTGTTGACCGAGCGTATCAAAGATCTTTTCAAGACATCCAACGGTAAGTATATTGCTCCCCAAGCCATTGAAGCCAAGCTCGGGGAAGACAAGTATATCGAGCAGGTAGCAGTGATCGGCGATTGCCGTAAATATGTAACGGCAATTATCATTCCGGCGTTCGAAGCGATCAAGGAATATGCTGCGCAGAAGCAGATACAATACCGTACGCTCGAAGATTTGGTGAAAAATCAGAGCATACAGAAACTTATTCAGGAACGTATTGCGGCGTTGCAGGCCAATTTTGCCCGTTTCGAACAGATAAAACGTTTTACGTTGTTACCCCGTGCGTTCAGCAAAGAAAACGGGGAGATCACCGATACTTTAAAAATACGTCGTGCGGCTATCTACCGTATTTTCCAGGCCGAGATAGAAGCCATGTATGCATAATAATCTGTAAAATCATTATTCATAACCGTTTCCCGTATGATTACGATAGAACAACTTAAAGAGACAGAAGAACGCAAGTTGGCGTTGAGGAGGTATCTTTGACATCGATGCGAAAATAATTCAAGTCGAAGAAGAAGAGTTGCGCACTCATGTGCCCGATTTCTGGGAAGATCGGAAGAAGGCCGAAGCGCAGATGAAAAAGGTCAAAGAACTGCATTTTTGGATTGATAGATACCAGGAGGTAGAGAAGTCGGTCGAGGAACTTGCTTTGGCGTATGATTTTGTCAAGGAAGAAGTGATTACCGAGTCGGAACTCGACGAGATTTATCAGCGTACCATCACTCTTATCGAAGATCTCGAATTGCGCAACATGCTGCGTCGAGAAGAAGATAAGTTGGGTGCCGTACTCAAAATCAATTCCGGTGCCGGCGGAACCGAGAGTCAGGACTGGGCCGATATGCTCATGCGTCTTTATCTGCGTTGGTGCGAGGCTCATGGTTATAAGACAGCTATCGCCAATATTCTCGAAGGCGACGAGGCCGGAATCAAGTCGGTTACCATACAGATCGAGGGCGATTACGCTTATGGTTATCTCAAAAGCGAAAACGGAGTACACCGTCTGGTACGTGTCTCGCCCTATAATGCACAAGGTAAGCGCATGACCTCGTTTGCCTCGGTATTCGTTACTCCGCTGGTCGACGACAGTATCGAAATCAGTATCAATCCGGCCGACATCTCGTGGGATACTTTCCGCTCGGGCGGTGCCGGTGGCCAGAATGTGAACAAGGTTGAGTCGGGTGTGCGCCTGCGTTACCATTTCAAGGATCCTTATACCGGCGAAGAAGAGGAGATTCTCATCGAGAATACCGAAACCCGCGACCAGCCCAAGAACCGCGAAAATGCGATGCGTCAGTTGCGGTCGATACTTTATGAAAAAGAGTTGCAACACCGTATGGCCGAACAGGCCAAAGTCGAGGCCGGAAAGAAAAAAATCGAGTGGGGATCACAGATACGCAGCTATGTATTCGATGACCGTCGGGTAAAAGACCATCGTACCAACTATCAGACATCTGATGTTCAGAGAGTCATGGACGGTGATATCGATGACTTTATCAAAGCGTATCTGATGGAATTCGGAGACGAATAAAATATATCGATATGGAAAAACTGACTCTTATAAAAGTTGGCGGGAAAATCGTGGAAGAATCCGATACTTTGCAGGCTTTGTTGCGTGATTTTGCTTCCATAGAAGGTCGGAAATTGCTTGTGCATGGAGGTGGCCGTTCGGCGACGAAACTGGCCGAGCAGTTGGGTATTCCCAGCCGTATGGTAAATGGGCGACGTATTACCGATGCCGACACTTTGCGAGTGGTAACAATGGTGTATGGCGGATTGGTAAATAAAAACATCGTTGCCGGGTTGCAGGCTCTCGGAGTCGATGCGCTCGGTATGACCGGAGCCGATTTGAATATTTTGCGTTCGGACAAACGTCCAGTGAAGGACGTCGACTACGGTTATGTAGGAGATGTGAAAGAGGCTCGGGGCGATATGTTGGCTCGTCTGATAGCAGATGGAGTTGTTCCCGTACTTGCTCCGCTTACCCATGACGGGCATGGACAGTTGCTCAATACCAATGCCGATACCATTGCCGGGGAAGCAGCTAAGGCGCTGGCGCCTTATTTCGATGTAACGTTGGTTTATTGTTTTGAGAAAAAAGGAGTTTTACGCGATGAGAATGATGATGAAAGCGTGATTCCACAAATCGATAAGTCTTCGTTCGAACGCTTGGTGAGCGATGGTATTGTACAAGGAGGAATGATTCCTAAGCTCGAAAATGCCTTTTCGGCTATTTCGGCCGGGGTGAAAGAGGTCGTCATTACGAGAGCCGATACCTTGTCTGCGGGAGGAACCCGTATAGTAGGATAGATAATAGATCGAATTTTGATTGTAAAAAGGCATATACGGAAATTTCTGTATATGTCTTTGTTTTTTTGAACGTTTATCGATAAATTTACGAAAAGATAGATGTCGACCATTTGTGGTATATGCCCGCAGGAGATATCTGTATACTGTGATCGTGGTTCTCTCGAATGCGAGCTATGGTATGAATGGAACAGATGATTTTAATAGGAGGTTTGAAAAAATGGATAAGAGAAAGTTGGAGATTTTTGTAGATACACATTTGCAACTGTGCGAGGCATGTGAAAATGATGCCGAGACAATATATCATGCCATAGATTTGCATCGGGACGATTTGCGGCGATGGTTGCCGTTTGTTGACGGTTTACATTCGGTTGCCGAAGAGAAAAATTTCCTTTCCGGCCTATGTGCCGAAGCTCCCGAGGTACGCAATTATACATTCAAAATTCTTTTCGACGACGTTTTTTGCGGACTTGTGGGATTTGTATTTACCGATACGGTCAATCGTAAGACCGAGATCGGGTACTGGTTGTTACCAGAATTTCGCGGGCATGGCATCATGTCTCGTTGTGTCGCGAGATTGTGTTTGTGGGCGTTCGACGTGAGGGAGATGAATCGTGTGCAGATAAAATGTGCTGTGGGGAATCACCCTTCCAATGCAATACCTCGTCGATTGGGATTCCGTCTTGAAGGTGTAGAGCGTGCTGGTGAGTATGCTGGTGAAGGCCGGTATTACGACTTGAATGTATATTCTCTTTTGGCGCAAGAGAAAGAATCTTTGTCTTCGTTGTAACCTTTTTGTGAGGTTTGCGTCTAATTGGGAAATCGAAATATAATCTTATGTGGAAAAAATTTGTGTTGGTTTTGCTCATTTGTTGGGTAAGTCTGCCCGCTTTGTTTGCGCAAAATGAAATAACCGAAGAAAATTATTTGAGGCAGGATAGCGTATTATGGAGTACCTACTATGAGCGTCAGGATGAGCTAAGTCGTTTGTGGAAAGTGTTGCCTGAGGAAAAGCACGACAGCTTGCAGGTCGAAGCCAAAGTTTTACTCGATGATGCTCTTCGGGAGAACGCTTGTTTAGCCATTCGGTTTGCCTCTGTACCGAGCGGATTACAACGACTTTATAAAGTTCGCCTCGGACTGTCCAAAGATACGTTGACATATATCTTGAATACCCTTACTCCCGAAATGCGCGACTCTTTTTATGGGATGAATATTCAGGAGCATATTTCGTGCCATCAGATCGTCGAGGGCGATACCTTGTCGTCGTTTCCTTGTACACAGGCCGATGGTATGTCGTTCGATTGGTCTGTACTTCAAGGCAAGCAGGTGCTGTTGCTTTGCGGAGGTTTGAGTTGTATGGGAAAAACTGGACGTGCTTATCTTGACAGACTTTATGCCGCTACTTCGAGAGAGAATTTCCTGATTGTGGTTTATTGTTTGAGCGGTTCTTTAAATGAGCTGCAAGAGACCCAAGCTCGTTATGGCGGAAATTATATCTATATCTCCGATTTTAAGCAAGATTCGAGTCCGATGAAAATTCGATACGGTTGTCAAGCGACCCCTACCTGTTTTCTCACAGATAGTCTGCATCGCGTATTAGTGAAATGTACTGGATTAGGTGGAGTGCAAGAATATATCGAGAAAAACGGATATTTTTAGTTTTCAGTACTCCCGAGTTATAAGCGCAAGTGTCTTTGCAATAGATGCTTGCGCTTCTCTTATGCCTATGTTTTGGGTGCTTTTTCCAATATTTTTCCGATAAATGGAATTTGAAAGATTAAATTTTCTAAAAATCTTATTTTGTAATGCCGACTTTGCAAAATAAGATAGATATTTGCAAAGTCGATATGACAAAACTGGAATAAACACAAAGAAAATGGAATCAAACAAGAGTTTGAAATTTTATGAGGTAAGCGGATATACCATCAAGGAGGCTATCGATGAGGCAAAACGTTGTCTCAATTGCAAAAATCCTTCTTGCCGGAAAGGTTGCCCCATAGAGAATGATATTCCGTCGTTTATCCATCAACTGTCGATGGGTAATATGGGAGATGCCATGGCAGTCATCAATGAGCGCAGTAACTTGCCGGCTATTTGCGGGCGGGTGTGTCCTCATGAAAAACAGTGCGAAGGACATTGCGTGTTATATCCGAAGGGAAAAGGCATACGCATAGGTATGCTCGAACGGTTTATTGCCGATTTCGATGTGGAAATGAGTCTTATTCGGGAACGATTGCCTCAAAAAACACGAGGAAAAGTGGCTGTCATCGGTTCGGGGCCAGCCGGATTGACGGTGGCCGGAGATCTGGCCCGTCAGGGATTTAATGTAACGATTTTCGAGAGCCAGCCCGAGCCCGGGGGAGTGCTTATGTTCGGTATTCCCGAGTATCGTTTGCCCAAAGAGGTCGTGCGGAAAGAAATCAAGAAAATCGAGGCGCTGGGTGTTACATTTATTACCAACTGTGTCGTGGGACAGAATATCGACGTGGATCGTATTTTCGCCCAAGAATACGATGCCGTCTTTATCGGATCGGGTACGGCGCTGCCCAAGTCGCTTAATATACCCGGTTGCGATTTGAAAGGAATCGTGCAGTCTTCGTATTTTTTGCGCATGGTAAGTTTGTATAATTTAGGAGAGATAGATCGTCGGGAAGTTCCTGTACATGAAGGTGAGGTCGTGGGGGTGATAGGCTGCGGAAATGTGGGTATGGACGCCGCCCGCACAGCATTGCGTATGGGGGCGAAAGAGGTATATGTGATTTATCATAAGACCGAAAATGAGATGTCGGCCTTACGGTCGGAATATGAAGATGCCGTTGCCGAAGGCGTGAAGTTTTTATGGCGTACGGCCACCCAAGAATTTATCTGCGACAATAACTCGGGGTGGATTACCGGATTGAAAGTCGATACGCCCGATGGGGAAAAAGTGTTGTCGTTCAATCGTATTCTTTTGGCTATCGGTTCGCGTCCCGCCAATCGTATCGTATCGACAACGACAGGTATCGATGTCGATAGTTCGGGGTATGTGATTACCAAAGAAAGGCCCTATGGTATGACTACTCGTAAAGGCGTGTTTGCCGGAGGGGATGTGGTACATACCCCGCAGACCGTCGTGTTGGCTATGAAAGAGGCCAAGAAAGTGGCAGTGGGTATTGCCCAATATGTCGATGCGAAAAAATTGCTTGGCGAGTAATTTTCTTCATTAATAAGTTCCGTGAACCGGAATTTTCCCGGACAGAATTTTCTGTCCGGGATTTTTATTGTAACGATATGGCCATGCAAACTGTCGATTTTTTTCTGTTTTTGGGGGGGTAAATTGAGACTTGGAAATAGGGGGTAGAGATATTCCGGAGAGTTTAGTACCGATGAATTTGGTTTTTAGTGAATAAGATTTCTCCTATTCATTTTGGCAACCGTAGGGAGGAAGAATCTTTCGTAAAACGCATGTCATTCAGAATGGCTTTGCCTTGAAACATCTTTGACCAAGTGAGTATTGTGTCTGTCATTCTGAATGAAACGAAGTGAAATGAAGAATCTCAATCAATAGAGAGCAGAAGATTCCTCACATACGCTCGGAATGACATTGTCCAGTCATTCTGAACGGAACGTCAGTACCTTGAAGCATCTCTGTAATTTTATTCGTTTTTACAGGTGGAGATATGGGTGTTTTTTTGTAATATTGCAAATGAAATACAAGGGCGTTTCGGGGAAAATTTTCCGGCAAGAGATTGTACTTTGTTCGGAGTGTTTTTGTCGTAATGGTTTTGTCGAAATAAATATCATAGTCGATGAGAATATTATTGCTGTCGGGCGGATCGGGGAAACGGCTGTGGCCGTTGTCCAACGATGCCCGTTCGAAACAGTTTCTTAAATTGTTGAAAGCCCCCGACGGGAAGCGGGAATCTATGGTGCAGCGCATTGTCCGTCAGATAAAGGAATCGGGTCTCGATGCATCGATTACCATAGCGACCAGTGTGTCGCAAAAAGATGCGATAACCAGTCAGCTGGGAAATCATGTCGATGTCGTCACCGAGCCTGAACGCCGGGATACGTTCCCGGCCATAGCTCTGTCTACCGTATATTTACTCAAAGAGCAGCATTGCGATCGAGACGAAGTCGTCGTTGTGATGCCTATCGATCCTTATACCGAAGAGAGTTATTTCCATACTGTCGGGCAAATGGCGCAAGTCGCCTCACAAGGTAGAGCCGATTTGGTATTGATGGGAATATCTCCGACGCAGCCTTCATCGAAATTCGGCTATATCGTACCCGATCTCGAAAAAGAAAGAGACGGAATTTTTCCTGTCATACGTTTTGTCGAGAAACCCGATAGCTGTATTGCCGAACGCCTGATTCTCGATGGCGCGATGTGGAATGGCGGTGTTTTTGCCTTTAAGCTCGGGTATTTGTCCGATATTGTCGATCGCTATATTCCGGCGGAGACATTTGCCGAGTTACGATCTCGATATGTCGAATTACCCCAAATCAGTTTCGACTATGAAGTCGTGGAAAAAGCGACATCCGTGGCGGTTCTTCCTTATGATGGAAAATGGAAAGATTTGGGTACATGGAACAGTCTGACCGAAGAAATGTCAGACTGTGCTACCGGCAATGCCGTCATCGGAGAAGCTGCCGAGGAAACACATGTCGTCAATGAACTCGATATTCCTATTGTCTGCTTGGGTACCAAGAATATTGTTGTGGCAGCCAGTCCCGACGGTATTTTGGTGAGCGACAAGCGTGCGTGCGCCCAGTTGAAGTCTTATGCCGATCGTTTTGCCCAAAGACCTATGTACGAGGAGCGTCGATGGGGTACTTATAAGGTTATGGGGTATAACGTATTGTCCGACGGATACCGGGCGTTGACCAAACTTCTTTGCATCAAGGCCGGTTGCAATATCAGTTATCAGTATCACAGTCGTCGGGAAGAGGTGTGGACATTCATAGACGGCCGGGGGCGTTTGGCTCTCGACGGGAAAATCGTGGAGGTGGGACGAGGAGATGTCGTGCATATAAAATCGGGACAGAGACATGCTGTGCGTGCGGTTACCGATTTGCAGATCATCGAAGTGCAGATGGGTAGTGAACTTATCGAAGAAGACATCGTCCGTCTCGACTGGGAGTGGGAAAATAAATAGAGTCGGAGTTTTGTCCGATACAAGGAGAAAAGTTTTAAGCGATAATATAATGGTAGAACAGCTGCAACTCAACGAACACAATAAACAAGAGTATCCCCCTATGCATACGGTCGAACATATCTTGAACCGTACGATGGTGGAGATGTTTGGCTGCCCGCGTTCCCGCAATGCCCATATCGAGCGAAAGAAAAGCAAGTGCGACTATGAGTTGCCGACGGAACCTACCGCCGAGCAGTTGGCGGCTGTCGAGGCAAAGGTAAATGAAGTGATTGCTTCCCATCTGCCTGTTACCGAGGAGTTCGTTTCTCGTACCGAGCTTTCCGATGATGTAGATCTCTCGAAACTTCCCGAAGATGCCGGTGCAACTTTGCGCTTGGTGCGTGTGGGCGATTACGATGTTTGCGCCTGCATCGGAGCGCATGTGCAGAATACGTCGGAGATAGGTGTTTTCAAGATTATCAGCCACGATTACGAGCCGGGACGTTTGCGCTTGCGCTTCAAGTTGTTGCCGAAGGATTGACTTGTTTTCGTATAGGATACTTTTATTAAAGTCGTCGTGGTGTATGTAACTTGTTGAATATATCCGGAGAGAATTTAATGAAGGTCGTATTTCAAAAAATAATCTTCATAATCGGAGTTGTATCCGTATAATATTCCTTTTTCCTCATCTATTTCAAATAGATAGGGAACTATGTCGAAAGCATATTCGATGATAGAATGACCTTCGTAATCGAATACTTCCAATCGGGAGACTTGGTTGTTTTCTCCTTCACACAGTGCGTAAAAGTACTGCTTTCCGGCGATAAGGGCGACGTAATAATTGGTGTTGTTGTCGAAGTCCCCGATTACGATTCTTGCTTTTCCTTCTCCTACCAGTCGTTTGTATAATGTTAGGTCGTTCACTCGATAAAGGTCTATCTGTTTCTTATATAGGTATGCATATATAATGATGGAGTCATTTACTGCGACGATCCCCCTGTTTTGATAGAAAAAACTGTTTCCATGACGGTCGGTTTTGAAAGCTATGCGTCCGCATTCTTGATTGGTGATCAGATTGATTTTTTTTATGGCTAATTCGCTCGGTATTGCATTATATATCAGAAAAGAATCTTTTACGATGTGCATTTGATTGAATGAGTCGTAATGTTTCAGTTTGTAGTTTTTCCCCGAAAAAGTCAATTTACGGTCATTCTCGAATGTAAACTTTTTAATGGTGTATGGTGTATATCCCCAAATATATACATCATCGGACATGGAGTGGCAGAACATGGGAAAAATTTGAAATTCATTTTTCCCTAACCCTTTATATCCGCTTTTTTCGATGAGATCGAATGATGGAACATTGTATTGGTAGAGCATGTGTTCATTGCTGGCATTGCTTATCAATAGATTGCTGTCTTTCAATAGCATAAAATCGGGCGATAAGACATCATCCATCCATATTTTATGGGCGGATAGAAGTTTTTCTTTGGGAAAAACTTCTATCTCTTGTTCAAAATTTTTATGGGAACAAGCCGAGGAAAGAAATAAAAGTACGAGAGTAAAAAGGTACAATATCATTGCTTTTGCAAATTCAAATATGTTTTGTTTCACACGGAATTGGTGTTAGTGAAATTTGTAGAAAATAGGGAGATTAGCAACCGGTTTCATTATTTTATGATAATGTTGAGGTAATCGACCAGTCCCCTTAAATTATCTTCTGAAAAAACGGTTTTTTTGAGTTTGCATACAGCCGGATTTATGGAAAAATTAAAAGCGGTCGAGAAATCGACTTTCTCCAAATTTGTACCGGAAAATGAGGCTCTTTCTAAATTGCAATGTTCGAAAATCGAATTTTTTATATCAGCGTCGTCGAAATAGGTTTCGTACATTTTGCAGTTTCGGAAGATAGTTTTCTGCAATTTGACGGCAACGAAGTTACCATAATCGAGGTGAGAGTTTTCAAAAATGAGGTCGCCCGAAAATCGGTTTATTTCGGAGAAGTCAACACCGGTCATTTTACAATTGATGAAAGAGATGTTTCTGAGAGCATTCTTGAACTTGGCCATTGAAAGATTGCAGGTCGAAAATGTGCATTGGCCGAAATCGGTTTGCCGGAAAATGACATTTGAAAAGTCGCAAGAAATAAACGTGCAATTGTAGTATTCGTCTTCAAAAACGGTGTCGGTAAAAGATGTTTTTTCAAAAGTCCTGTTTTCGATCATGGTATGAAAATTTATAAAAATACCTTTGGGGTTGTCATCAAAGATAGAAAATTTTCTCCGTATGGCAAATGATGTGTAAAAGAAGAGCCGCATAATAAATTTTATGCGGCTCTTCTTTTTGAGGTGTAAGTCCCTCTTGTATTAACGATTGGCGCGTTTGCGTTCTATTTCGTCGAGAATGATTTTACGAATGCGCAGATGATGGGGGGTTACTTCGAGATATTCGTCTTCTTTGATATATTCGAGCGACTCTTCGAGACTCATCACGATCGGGGGTATGATACGGGCTTTTTCATCGGCACCCGACGCGCGCATGTTGGTGAGTTTTTTTGACTTGGTAACATTTACCACGATGTCGCCTTCTTTGGCGTTTTCTCCGACAACCTGACCGGCGTACACTTCTTCTTGCGGGAAAATAAAGAATCGGCCTCGGTCTTGCAGTTTGTCGAGCGCATAAGCATAAGCCGTACCCGCTTCCATAGCGATGAGCGAACCGTTGGTACGGCGTTCGATGTCGCCTTTCCACGGTTGGTATTCGAGGAAGCGGTGTGCCATGATCGCTTCGCCGGCCGATGCAGTAAGCACGTTATTGCGCAGGCCGATGATACCCCGCGAGGGAATAGAGAATTCGAGATGTATGCGGTCTCCTTGTGTATCCATCGACAGCAGGTCGCCTTTGCGCCGGGTTACCATATCGATCATTTTGCTCGAATATTCTTCGGGGACGTTGATGGTGAGTTGCTCTACCGGTTCGCATTTTACCCCGTCTATTTCTTTGACGATGACTTGCGGTTGCCCTACTTGCAATTCGTAGCCTTCGCGACGCATCGTTTCGATAAGGATAGAGAGATGCAATACGCCGCGGCCATACACGGTCCAAACCCCGTCTTCGGGTGCCTTTACGACACGCAGGGCGAGGTTGCGTTCCAACTCTTTCTCGAGACGTTCGGCGATATGGCGCGATGTAACGAATTTCCCGTCCCGACCGAAGAATGGCGAATCGTTGTTGGTGAATGTCATCGACATGGTAGGTTCGTCGATTGCGATACGAGGGAGTGCTTCCGGCGTATTGATGTCGGCGATCGTGTCGCCTATTTCAAATCCGTCGATACCTACGAGAGCACAGATTTCGCCCGAAGCGGCGCTTTCTGCCCTTGTACGTCCCATACCTTCGAAAATATGGAGTTCTTTGATGCGTTGTTTTACCGTCGAACCGTCGCGTTTGCAAAGAACGATATCTTGTCCTTCGCGTAACTCTCCCCTATGTACGCGGCCTATGGCAATACGTCCTACGTACGAAGAGAAATCGAGTGAGGTGATGAGCATTTGCGCAGGTCCGTCGATATATTCGGGTGCGGGAATATGCTCTATGATCGTATCGAGCAACACCGAGATGTTGTCGGTGGGTTTACGCCAGTCGGTCGACATCCAGTTCTGTTTGGCCGAGCCGAAGATGGTGGGAAAATCGAGTTGTTCTTCCGTTGCGTTGAGGTTGAACATCAGTTCGAATACCATCTCCTGTACTTCGTCGGGACGGCAATTTTGCTTGTCGACCTTATTGACGACCACAATAGGTTTCAGTCCCATTTGGATCGCTTTTTGCAGAACAAAACGGGTTTGGGGCATAGGCCCTTCGAAAGCGTCGACCAGTAATAGGCAGCCGTCGGCCATGTTCAACACACGTTCTACTTCCCCACCGAAGTCGGCGTGCCCCGGGGTATCGATAATGTTTATTTTACAGTCTTTGTAACGTATTGAAACGTTTTTGGATAGAATCGTTATACCACGTTCCCGTTCCAAGTCATTGTTGTCGAGAATGAGTTCTCCTGTGTTCTGGTTGTCGCGGAACAAGCGGCCGGCCATTAACATCTTGTCGACGAGCGTCGTTTTACCGTGGTCGACGTGTGCGATGATGGCGATGTTCCGAATGTTTTGTCTTTGCATACCTTAAAAAATTTTCGCCGCAAAGGTACGATAAAAAACTCTATATTTATAATTTGTAGATACGTAAATTGTTAGATGCTAGTATGACATGAGTATATATATTTCTTATTCCGACAATAAAATGGAAATGTCTAATGTTTCTTGTTTGGGGGACTCATTTTGTTTGTTTTTATAAAGGTTGTGTATATTCAATATATTCTGCTTTGCATTTGCGAAAGTATCCGTTGCTATCAGTTGGTATGGTGAGAGCTACAAATTCATTTACGAGAGATTGCATCTCCGAGTTGGTTGCTTTTTCAATGATTTCGGTTCTGTCTATAGTTCCGCCAATCAAATGGTTATAGTAATCGTATTGAAATTCAGATGCTACTTCGAAATAATCGCTCCAATATTGATTTGGAGACAATTCAGCCGTAATCATAAAGTCGCTTGATTGATGTTTATGAAACCATTCCTTATGCGCTATATCATTATGTTGCCCTTTAAAATCTTCATGATAGTGGATAATCCACGGGCCAGTATATGCTGTATCTGATTCATCAGAGCAAGATGATAGAAAAATGATAGTGGTACAAAGTAGGGTTAATACTATCCGTATCATGGTTTATTTTTGATTTGGCTTTCGAGTTGTTTTATTTTTTCATTAAGTATTGCAATCGTTTCTGATTTGGTATTGATAGATTCTTGTAGCGTGGCTATTGTGTCTACCAGTTTATTTATACGTTCCATTTCCCGACTTTGTGATTTGAACATTTCGCCTTCTCCTCGGAGTAACCATTCGGCAGAAACATCTGGGAATGTCTTGCATACAGAAAGAACCGTATCTAAACTAATTGCGCGAATGCCTTTTAATTGGTTAAAAAGTGTTGGTTGGTTTATCCCGCATTTTAATGCAAAGGCTCGGTCAGAAAGCCCTGAGAACTTAATAATGTCTTTAATTCGATCAATCATATATATAATATAAAAACAGTTAAATAATAACATATAGAATAATAATTATTTCAAATGTAATTATATTTGCATCATCTTCAATCAAACACAACAAATATAGTGAATGCGATTGAAAGGACAAAGTTTATAATCAACAAATTAGATACTTATGTGCCAAAATGAAATGAATCTCAAAGCCGTACTTGCAGACCTTAACTCGGAGATTGATGCTGCCAATGAAGAGAAGGAATTATGCAAGCGGTATCTCGAATTGCTCAACACCACAAAGGAGCAATACGATGAAACTTTGGAAAAACTCGCGACTTTATCCCTTGTCTCCCACTATTTGGAGGAGTTGAAAAAATGGGTTGTATCGAATGATGCGAGAATGACCGAGAACTACATACAGTTCACGATCCACAAAATGGGTAACCTTTCATCGACAGATGGAAATAAAGTCGTCGTTCATGCACAACGTCGTATTCTCAAAATTTTTCCGAAATACCAATATCGCCCAAAGTCAAACCAATAAAACCAAGTGAAATGAAAACAATTTATCGCTATCAGGCGAAAAGCAAAAGTTCTTACGAAGCCCTCGCCGGTCATATCCTCTACTGTGGGGCAATCCTGACAATCGATCCCCATACTCAGACGATTTCTGTAACGATCGACACCGATGAAGTGCGTATTGTCGATGAGATACGCGGAATAATCGCCGATCACGGTCTCGAATTCGAGGAAACATCTGTTACAAAGAACCCTGATGCCGATTTGAATCAAACGATCGAACAACTCTCGGAAGAATTGAATGTGGCGAAGAGTGAAGCCAAACAATACTCGCAGTGGTACTATGTGAAAGCCGAAGAGCTTGAAAAGCTCAAAAAACAGCTGAAAGCGGTAGCAACTATCATAGATGCTGTCGGCCGTTGACCGCCAAAGTCAGACCAACCGTAATGATGTCCGGGCGCGGGCAAGTCAAGGGGCGAGCGAGCCCCGCCCCTCATGGGGATTTATGGGAAAGTAGCTCAGCGGATAGAGCGGCGGTGCGCACCCTGATGGCCGAGATGCAGCAGGTCGCAGGTTCGAATCCTGCCTTTCCCTCCATCGAAGAAGAGTACCTTGACGTATTGTATATCCCGTCGCATAACGATTGCCGAGGCGATGCAGATGCGACGATGAGAATGTACGGTAGGCCGTATATTCGATAGGAAGAGTCTCCCATAAGCCTATGCCGAAAAATGGGAGCGAGAAAGCCCACTCGTGGCAAAAGGGCTGAGTCTATGAACATCATAAGCTACGGCTTACGATATAGAAAGCGGTATGGCTCAATGGGGAGAGCGTCCGGATTATGGCCGGAAGGTAGCGGTTCGAGACCGTTTGCCGCTCCAACAATCAAAAGAGTATGGAACAGAAAGAAATAAAAATTGCAACCCTCGGCATTGCCGATGAGTTCAGAAGAATGAATGTCGGAGACGTTGTAAGGTTTCCCGCAGACAAATACAATTACAATTCTATTCGTTCGACGCCGAGCACTTCACTTGTGCAGGAACGCATGGCCGGTCAACGGTGGAAAACGAGGATAGATTTTGATAATAAGTGCGTTGAAGTAACGAGAACTGCATGATCATGGGAAAGCGTCTTATAACCTCGGTCAATCCCTCGGAGATATTGCTCGAAAACATACTGATCGAAATGAACGGGCATTATTTCTGCAAAGACACGGCAGCTAAAATAGTCGGAGGGACGAAAAGATTGGAACGCCTTATCGCCGATGGAGAGATAGAGGCGGAAAAGCGTGCCAATGCCCAAAACGGCAAGTGGTATTGCAATGCGGCGCAAGTGCTTAGGCACTGTCGTAATAAAAGGCCTTGCAAGAGGCGTCGTAAATGAAACGTTTGACTACAAAAGCCCGTGAGGGTGATATATAATTGCCTTTGAGTGCCCGTGAGGGTCGTGGCATCATCTTCATTATCAAACCCCGAGCCGGGCGGGAAATCCCGGCGTAACGGGAAAAGACGAGGAACGTAACCCGATTCTCCATCGGGTTGAAACAGTGTTTCCGGCAGGTTCGAATCCTGCATTCCCGACAACATCAACACATCATCAAAATGAATAAACCTGTATTTACCAAAAGCATCAGTGCCGGAACGCGCGTCTATTATATCGACGCAAATAAAGACAAAAAAGGCCAATATTACGTCTCCATATCGGAGATACCGACAGATAAAACCCCCGGTGTAAGGAAACGGCAGCGTATTTTCATTCATACAGAAAGGCTGGACGAATTTGCAGACGCTTTTGCCGAAATCACCAGATGTATTAAAAATGACATTGAAAGATGACGCATTGATATTACTCGGTTGGAGTTGTCCCTATTGCGGGCGTCCGACACGGCTTGTTGACAGTTCTGTTGTTTATGGTCGTTCTTATGGTTGCAAATGTTACTATTGCGAGTCGTGTCAAGCATGGGTGGGTTGCCATAAAGGAACGGATAAAGCAATGGGGCGCATTGCCGACAAACATCTTAGGGAGTTGAAGCGTCAAGCCCATGAATCATTCGATCGAATATGGAAAGAGGGTTACATCAAGCGCAGCAAAGCTTATCGGTTGCTTTCTGATGCTCTCGGTTTACCGGCAGAACAAACACACATAGGTATGTTTGATGAAGATTTATGCCGGCGGACTATTTCGTTGAGTAAAAAAATGATTGAGCAATTCGAGTATAAAAGTCAATAATTATGGCAAGAAAAGTTGAGTTTAAGAAGTTTTTGATTATCGAGTGTACGGCACGGGAGATGTACGTGGCCTGCGGTAGTCCCGGTATTTGCGATTTTTGCGGCGATCCGTCTGCCGAAGGTTATTATATCGCTGTACTTAACCATTGGTATTGTCCCGAATGTTTTGAAGAATGGAAACAAAGGGCTCGATATTATCCCCAAGATGCTGTGGTGGAGCGACGTAATTACGCATATTATGCGTCGCGTCTCGGCCTTAAAAGTCAGTAAACGTTAAGGTGTTTGTTTTGGTGCAAATGGCGATATATCTGTTTGTATTACTTGCTTTTAATGGTTATCTTTATTGTATATAACCTAAAAGTCAAACCAATACAAGCGATATTATGGAAAAGAAAAGTAATTTTCGAGTCAGAGTGATGAAGTATGCATGGCAACTTTGCAAAGTAACGCAACAGTCTTGGCGTATATGTATGATAAAAGCATGGCAATTGTACAGACTTGCCAAAGCGATGCGGGGTGGAATAGTTGCATTCTATTATCTTAAATCGGACGGGAGTGTCAGAAAGGCTCATGGAACATTGAAAGATATGCCTTCCGGTGCCACACTCGGAGGGAAAAAGATAACGAAACCCTCATACAAGACCATGACCTATTACGATACCGAAAGAAAAGCCTTTCGTAGCTTCAAAGTTGAGAACCTTATTTGCGTGATATAGTTCAGTGTTGGGGGTAACAAAACTATATTTATTAATGAAGTTTTCTGTAATTTGTTTGCAGGAATCAAGAAGTTTTGCGAATATTGCGTATAAATCGTGAGTATAAGAGAGATTCTATAAATATTTGCGACTTTTAAGGCTGATAGTTAGTTTTTTTGAAGAAAGGTCTATTATGATTAATATAATGGGATAATCTCTAAATCGATGAAATATATGTTTGGAAAAAGATAATTAGTGAACCTTTGCATGGCTGTGAAGAATTTAAAGAATTAAAAAGTTATGACATTACAACGAATATATGATAGACTCGAATTGACAGAAGATAAAGGTTGCTTGATTCGGTTATCTGATAGCAATTGGGAAGACAAAGTGTCTTTTCCAAGTCGTATATTACGTTTGTTAAAGAAAAATGATTTACTAAACACATTAGATGCTTTCTTTTGTTTTGATAATAAGCCACTTATATTATTTTTTGATAATCCCAAAGTAGATAAAAAAGAATTACATCAAGCTATTTGGAACTTCAATGAGTCTCCTATTGCTATTATCATTGAAAATGATGTAGTAGAAATATTTAATGGATTTGCAATTAATGAATCTACAAAGTTGTTGCAATCATTAGGTGGAGATGAACGGTTGGATGATTTTACCTATTTTGAGTTGGTTACGGGTAAAACTTGGGAAAAATATAATGATGAGATAAGCCATAAGAATCGAGTGGACTATCGTTTGTTGAATAACATAGGAACAGCACAAGAGCTGTTGAAAGCACAGGGTCTAACTCAAACAATAGCAAATGCATTATTAGGTAAAATTATATTTTTTAGATATTTAATAGACCGTCATGTAAAATTACACTATCAAGGGAAAGATATATGGAGTAATGATGATTTGTGTAATTGTTTAAAGGTGAGTTCTATCAATTCAATTTATCCTCTTGTATCAGACAGCAGAACTCTTTA
>ERZ779885.218-NODE-218-length-66364-cov-5.987030_pt1 | contig 66364 bp, 58 predicted proteins | sample MGYA00511554_ERZ779885 | MGnify/ENA primary metagenome ERZ779885 (study PRJEB29588, sample SAMEA2160998) | human gut metagenome | biome: human gut; feature: human-associated habitat; material: faeces | place: Denmark | collected 2008/2010 ... | reverse complement strand
TTTGTTTTTCATTGGCAAGCAATACTCACGCCCCCTTTCGGTTTGATACGGTTAACCAACTTCAGTATAGGCGCGATAACAAGCGATGTCAAATGTTTTCCAGACAAGAAGAAACAGAGGAGAAATCCCCTGTTTCCGAGTAGTATTAAATATAAATCAACTTTTAAAAGTAAAAACGCTGCCGGGACGGGGAATTAGGAACTAAGCGTCCTTGCGCCTCATCCATCCCCGGCTCTGCTGACGAACGGCCACAAAATTCCGGTATACGCCGTCCTCGGCCATTAATGTCTCATGGTTTCCCCGCTGGATGATGGTTCCGTCTGACACCACCAAAATCTGATCTGCCCCCCGTATGGTATTCAGGCGGTGGGCGATAACCAGGAGTGTTTTTCCACGGCAGAGCTCGCTGATAGCTTCCTGGATATAGCTTTCATTGAAGCCGCTTTCCTCCGCGAGCTTTTGAATCAGCTTGTTGTCATAGCAGGGAATGCCGAGTTCCTTCGCGGTGTTTTTTCCGATGGTGCGGCCGCCGCTGCCAAATTCACGGCTGATGGTGATGATTCTGTTTTTCATGCTTTCGCGCTCCCTTCCGGTATGGTTTTGCTCTCAGATGCTGCTTTTTCCATGTTACCTCTCTCTTTTAATAAGAAACTGGTTACCTATTTACCGGAAAGGAAGGGCAGCGGCCTCAGACAATTTCGGCGCGCTGCCCGGGAGTTTTCCCCGATTGGTTATTCGGAATCGATGTTCTGCAGGAGCAGATCCGTCATCTGTACCAACGCTGTGCGCTGCTCCTCTGTCAGGTTGGAGCACAGCTCGCGCAGAACCTCCGCGTCCTGATCCAAAATGGTTTCGTGGATTCCGCGCGACCGTTCCGTGCAGACAATCCGTTTGTACCGGCGATCGGCTTCGCTCGGAGCGCATGCAATGAATCCCTTGGCCTCCAGCCTCCGGAGAAGCTTCGTCATGGCAGGATGCGTGACGTGCTCGATACGCTCGAGATCGTTCTGATGGATTTCTCCGGCTCCGGCTGCCTCCAGACGGCTGACGGAACCAAGCACGCGCAGCTGTACGGATGTGAGCCCCATCTCGGCGGCCCGCTCATCCATTTTTTTGCGAAACGCGCGGTTGATGATGGCAATTTTAAGCCCAAAGGGCATTCGGCCGGGCATGGCGTTGCCTCCTTGTAAATAAGTAACTTATTACGTATTATATTCCTGCCGCAATCATTTGTCAAGAAAGCTCCGCGCGGCATCCGCGATTGGATGATTGTCTCTGAAGAACGGGAGCGGTTTCGTGCGGTGGGAGAAACGGCTCTCTCCTCACAAAATGAGAAGGAAAAGGGGAAAAGATTTCGTCCCTTTTCAGATTGACCGTCAGGACGGAGCTTGCTATGATAAAAAAAGCGTCCGCATCGCAGCGGACAAATTGTATCGAGGTGGAAAACCATGCACATCATTCTGCAAATCGGCGTCTTCTTTCTGCTCTGTCTGGCCGGAGATTTTCTCTCCGCTCTGCTTCCGATTCCGATCCCGGGCAGCATCCTCGCGATGCTCCTGCTCTTTCTCTGCCTGCTGCTGCGGGTGATTCGTCCGGAGCACATTGAGAAGAAATCGGACTTTCTCCTGAGCAACATGGCCTTCTTTTTCATTCCGGCGGGCGTCGGGATACTCGAGCAGTTCCCGCTCCTGCTTCAAAATCTCGGGCCGCTCGCCGTTATCTGCGTGGTGACGACGGTGCTCACGTTCGCGGCCTCGTCCGGTACGGTGCGTCTCGTGCTGTGGCTGCAGGAGAAGAAAGGGGGAAGCGGCCGTGAGTGAGATTTTCCAGAGCATCACCAGCTCGCCGATGTTCGGCGTTTCCCTGTGCATCGTTACCTTTGCCGCAGGCGTCGTTCTGAATAAGAAGCTTCGCTCGCCGATTGTGAATCCTCTTCTCATCGCCATCGGTCTGACGATCGCCGTCCTCGAGGTCTTCCATATTCCTCTCGAGAATTTTGACGAAGGCGGCGACATTGTCTCGATGTTCCTCGGACCCGCGACGGCGGCACTCGCCCTGCCGATTTACCGGCAGCTCGAATTGCTTAAAAAGAATTTCCTGCCGGTGGTGCTCGGCTGTCTGGCGGGCTGCGTTACCTCGATGGGCAGCGTTTATCTGCTGTGCCGCCTTTTCGGCCTGGACGAGTCGCTGACGGCTTCCCTGCTGCCGAAGTCCGTCACAACGCCGATCGCGATGGAGGTTTCCGAGCAGGCAGGCGGGATCGTCCCGATCACCGTGGCGATGGTCGTCATTACGGGAATCCTCGGCGCGGTAGCGGCGCCGCTTCTGATTCGCGTCTTCCATGTCAAAAACCCGGTGGCGGCGGGCGTTGGCCTCGGTGCGGCCAGCCATGCCGTCGGTACCTCGAAGGCGATTGAGCTCGGCGAAATACAGGGTGCAATGAGCGGTATCTCGCTTTCCATCTCCGGCATCCTCACCGTCCTGATTTCCCTTTTTCTGCCCCGATAAGAGGGGCGCTCTGTGTCCGGCCTCTGGAAGAAGAAACAGAGAGAAGCCACACGGACAGATTGCTGTGCTTTCGGGCCTCTTCCGTTTTTCAAAGCTGTCAAACGGAAGAGGCCCGCGCCATTCTTTCTGCGTCCCGTTTTGGCTATGACCGTCCTTCCTTTGTCAGCGACAGGGGAGAGCGTCCCGTGTGCTTTTTAAAGATACGCGAAAAGTAGTTGTAGTCCTGAAAACCCGAGAGCTCCGCGGCCCGGCGCAGGGAGGTCCCCTCCTGAATCAGAGCGGCGGCCTGCGCGCAGCGCAGCTCCTGCAGGTAAGAGACAATGGTCATCCCGGTATGCTGCCGGAAAATCCGGCACAGGTAGGGAACGGAAAGGCCGAAACGCCGGCTCAGAGCGGGAAGCGCAACAAGTTCCGGCTCCTGATAGGAGGAGGAGAGAAAAAGCAGCAGGCTTCGGACGTGCGCGAGCGAAAGCAGATCCGCCGCGGCGTCCGGAGCGCCGCCCTCTCCGGCTTCGGCAATCAGGCCGTTTGCCAGAGCGGCAAGCAGGTTCCAGACAGCGGCCTTTCTCTCCAGACGCGCCGCCGGTCCGTCCGTCTCCCACAGACGGATCAGCTCCCGCAAAGCGCCGGTCAGCGCCGGAGCGTCGGAGAAGGGCAGGGGAGCGCGGTTCCCCTGCGCGATGAGGAAGGACAGATAGCTGCACGGCGCTTTGGCTCCGGGAGGCAGGATGGTTTCCTCGGCAAACAGGCGGGGGCTGATCTGGATGATGTAATGGCAGGTGTTTTCCAGAAATTCCACGCCGCGGTGAAGCTGACACCAGTTGACAAACCCGGCTTCCCCGGCGCGGACCCATTGCCGCCTGCCGCCGCAGAGAAGCAGGACGCCGCCCTGCGCCACATAATAGAATTCAAGCTCCTCATGCCAGTGAAAATCACAGCCGATGCTTTCGCGTCCCGTCCGGCGCATCATGACCCTGACAGGCAGCGTGCCGTCCGGCATGCCGACGTCCTCGTACCGGCCCAGCGGACGGCCTCCCTCCCTGGTGCTCATCTGTGCTGTCCCTCCCATGCGATCCCCTTGGCGGACAAGGGTGGTTAATATTGTGCTAAAGACAGAGAAAAAGCTTTCTATGCGGTTTTCCGGCTTCGGTGTATCATAGAAAGAGAAAGGTTCGCATTTCCCCCAAAAAGAAACGGGGATTTTCCGTGAACACTATTATGATAGCACAGAAGGGGAGGCTTTACCATGAGAATCTTAATGCTCGATATTGACACCCTGCGGCCCGACCATATGAGCTGCTATGGCTACAATCGCGCGACTACGCCGAATCTGGACGCCGTCTGCCGCGACGGCGTGCGCTTTGACCGGTATTACTGCTCCGATGCTCCCTGCCTGCCCTCCCGGGCCGCTCTGATCAGCGGGATGTTCGGCATCCGGAACGGAGCGGTCGGCCACGGCGGGACGGCGGCGGATCGCCGTCTGACGGGAAGGGATCGCGATTTCCGCGATGCGGTGGACGACCGGAATTTTCACAACATCTTCCGCCGTGCCGGGCTGCATACCGTCTCGGTGAGCACCTTCGCGGAGCGCCACTCCTCCTGGTGGTTCAACGCGGGCTTCCACGAGTGCTACAACGTCGGCGGCTGCGGGCTGGAATCGGGCGAAGAGGTACTGCCTGTCGCGCTCGATTGGCTGAACCGGCGCGGGGAGGAGGACAACTGGTTCCTTCACGTCCATTTCTGGGATCCGCATACGCCGTACCGCGCGCCGGCTTCCTTCGGAAATCCCTTTGAGAAGGAGCCGTTTGCGCCGTGGATCACGCAGGAGGTCTTTGAAGAACACCTCGGCAAGACGGGGCCGCACGGGCTGCAGGAGCTTAACATGTACGACGATGCGGAGAATCCCCGCTATCCGCGCGCGCCGGGCAAGGTGGAGCGGTACGAAGAGCTTCGCCGCGTCTTTGACGGCTACGACTGCGGAATCCGCTATATGGATTCGCTGGTCGGACAGCTGCTGGACTGGCTGCGCGCACACAACCTGTACGATGATACGGCGATTCTCGTCACTTCCGACCACGGCGAGAACATGGGCGAGCTCGGCATTTACAGCGAGCATGGGACGGCGGACGAGGCTACCTGCCATATTCCCTTCCTGCTCAAATGGCCGGGCGGCGTGAAGGGCGTTTCAGACGACGGCCTGCATTACAGCCTCGATCTTCTCCCGACGCTCGCGGAGCTGCTCGGCGTAGATAAATCGGACAACTGGGACGGCGAAAGCTATGCGGAAACCGTTCGCTCCGGAAGCCCCTGCGGCCGGGAAAGCCTGGTCCTCTCGCAGATGGCCCATGTCTGCCAGCGTTCCGCCCGTTTCGGCGACTGGCTGTATATCCGTACCTATCACGACGGCTTCCGTCTTTTCCCTCGGGAGATGCTGTTCCATCTTTCCGAGGATCCGCATGAGCAATACGACGTCAGCGCGCAGTATCCCGCAATCTGCGCACAGGGCGCAAAGCTCATTCTCGACTGGCACGACGAGCAGATGCTCCGTTCCGACAGCCAAATCGATCCGCTTTGGACGGTGATCCACGAGGGCGGTCCCTATCATGCATCCGACAAGGTTCTCCCGGCCTATCTCAAGCGCCTTGAGGCTACCGGCCGCGCCGCGGGGGCCGAGGAGCTTCGCCGCCGTCATCCGGTGCGCTGAGCATTCCCGCGGCTTTCTTTCTGTAACAGCCGCCGGTAGGTCAGATCAATGCCGAACGCTCCGAGCGGCGCCGTGACGAGGATGGCAAGCACGGCGACGGAAAGAACGATCTGGCCGCACGGCAGTCCGAGAGCGAGCGGCACAGAGCCGATCGCCGCCTGTACCGTGGCTTTGGGCAGGTAGGCGATCGCGCAGAAGAGGCGCTCCTTTCCGGTGAGAGGCGTGCGCAGGGTGCACAGCGCGACGCCGAGGGAGCGCAGGAGCAGGGAAATCAGGATCATCAGCAGAGCGGCCGCGCCGGCTTCGACCGTATAACGGATGTCAACCGCCGCTCCGACGAGGACGAAGAGCAGAAGCTCCGCTGCAATCCACAGTTTTCCGAATTTCTCCGAGAGCCGCTTGGAAACGAAGGCGACGCTCCTGCGCTTGAGAACGCACGCCATGCTGACCACGGCGAGCAGTCCCGACACCGGCACCACGCCGTCGAGCGCATTTTCAATGGCAAGGAAGAGAAAGGACAGGCCGAGAATCACAATGACCTTCGTACTGTTCCGGACATAACGGCGGTGCGCCGCAGCAGCTTCTCCGGGCCGTTGCATTTCATTCCGCCTCCCGTTATAATAGAGACGGAAAGGGGGAGACAGCTTATGAAGCGTAATCTCGACCGCATGATGGACGTCAAGAAAAAGCAGCAGGACCGTGCCCGCCGCCTTCCGCCGGAAAGTCCGGATGAGGTGGAAGTAGAGATGGAGCTGCCGCATTATGCACCGCTCAACACGTCAAAAAGCGTCTTTGACGAGGGCCTTGAGAAACGCTTCGGCGGGATCAACACGGCTCCCTCCGTCTTTGACCGGTCCGCTGTGTTTCATACGGGGAAACGAAAACAAGGTGAGGGGAATGTTCGATGAATTTTGAGGAGCTTGCCAAAATTGAGAATGAAAGCGAACGTGTCAACAGGACGTATGATCTTTTCCATGAGGACACCAGGCTCAATCATTCAAAAGCCGCGCGAGTCGAATTTTTGACCACCGTTCGCTACATTGAACGGTATCTGAAGGAGGGCGACAGGATCCTCGATATCGGTGCGGGGGCCGGAGAATACAGCCTTTACTTTGCCCGCAAGGGATATGAAGTATCCGCACTCGAACTTGCCGACGCCAACATTGCCGCTTTCAGAAAAAAGCTTACTCCGGAGGACAGGATCGACCTTGTGCAGGGCAACGCTCTGGATCTCTCCCGCTATGCGGACAAGTCCTTTGATATCGTGCTTCTGTTCGGCCCGCTGTATCATTTGAAGCAGGATGCGGATCAGCAGAAGTGCATCCGTGAGGCCAAGCGTGTCTGCAAAGACGGCGGCAAGATCTTCTTTGCCTTCATCTCCAACGACTTTATCTTCCTCACCGAGCTGGAATACGATGTTCATTATTTTTCAAGCGGTGATTATGACAAGGAAACCTTTAGACTCCACGATTTTCCGTTTGTATTCCATACGGTTGATGCTGCGAGAAGGCTTCTGGCGAACAGCGGAGTGAGAGTGCTTCACGAAGTGGCGTCCGACGGAGCAAGCGAGCTTATGGAGGCAAGGATCAACGATATGAGTGACGAGGACTACGAGCAGTACCTCCGTTATCACTTTTATATTTGCGAAAAACCGGAATTGCTTGGTATGACGAACCATGCCAGTAAGAAAGCCGGCAAGAAAGAAAAACCGGCCTCGAAAGGAGCGATTCCCGCTTCCTTTTGAGGCCGGTTTTTGCATGATTGTTTGATGCAGCTGCTTTGCAGCAGCCTCTTTTCATCCGTTGAAAGCGTTACAGCACCTCGTCGGCATAGGGTTCAAAATCAGAACGGGTGAAGACCTTCCCGGTTTTCACGAACTCATAGCGGATGGCCTGCAGATAGTGGCGCATATGCACCTGCTTGCCATCCCCGTCGGATGCGGCAAGGAAGGCCGCGTTGAGAATGCAGTTCTTGATATTGCCGCCGACAAATTCAAACCGATCGGCCAGAAAGCGCAGATCAACGTCATCGGCCAGCGGGGTGCCCTTTGGGATTGTCGTTTTCCAGAGAATGTAGCGCGTCTCCGGATCGGGGAACTGGAACTCCACGATGAATTTCATACGGCGGAAGAACGCCGGGTCGATGTTGTGCTTGTAGTTTGTCGCGAGGACGGAAACGCCGTCATACGCCTCGACCTCCTGCAGAAGCAGGGCGGTTTTGTTGTTGTTGCTGGCCTGGTTGCTGCCGCCGTCGTCGCTGCGCTTGGCAAAGAGCGTGTCGCATTCATCGAAGAAGAGAACGACGTTGCATTTTTTCGCTTCGCGGAAGATCATGGAGATACTCTTCTCCGTCTCGCCGACGTATTTGTCGATGACCTTTGACAGATCGACGCGGTACAGTTCAAGGTTCAGCGCATTCGCAAGCACCTGCGCGCACATGGATTTACCGGTGCCGGGCGCGCCGAACAGAAGAACGGACAGACCGCGGCCGTACGGATATTTGCGGTTGTAATCCCATTGTTCATACACCTGTTTGCGGTAGCGCATCTGATCACAGGCGTGTTCAAGCGCCTCGCGCTGATCCTTTGACATAACGATGTCGTCCCAGGTGTAGGTGGCTTTGATCTTCGTGGCTTTTTTTGTCAGCTCATGGCTCATCTGGTTATAGCACGCCTGGAAGAGGCACGAGCGCACAATGTTGAGGTACTTTGCCATCGCGGAGAGGGACTTCGCCTGGCGCAGGGCGTTTTTGATTTTGCCGGGAGTGAACAGGAACTTGGTGGCCATCTCCTGCAGATCCACGTCGTTGCACAGCACGTAGTCCTTGGCATAATGGCGCCAGACGTCCTCGCGTTCCTGGTTGCTCGGCGTGGGGATCTCAAGCTGAGTAAACTCGATTTGCGTCATCTCGCGCAGCGGCAGTTTGTCGCGGCTGACGGTAAAGGCAGTGATGTCGTGCTTGCCGAGCTTTTCAAACGCCAGATCCATGTAGCCGAAGAATTTATCCTTTTCCTCCTCGTGATATTCGAGGTTATCGAGGCAGCAGCATGCGCCGAGCAGAATGCACTCGCGGCAAAGCGCCCACAATGCTTTTTCCACAAAATTGAAATCGTAGACGAAAAGCTTGCTGCCGTTGACCGAGACGCAGGACAGCCCATGGCCGGCGCAGAAGTGGCGGATGGTAAATTTGCGTCCCGCGCCTTCGTCGCCGAAGAGGGAGAACAGGCGTGTGCCGTCGTCGTAGGAAATGTTGAGCGCATCAAGTACCTCACGGTTGGCGATGAAGGGATCGAGTTCGCCGCCGCCGGTGAGCGTTGTGAAGAAACGATCGTATGTCTCATCGATCCGCTCCGGGTGCATGCCGAAGAGAAAATCGATCAGCCGCTTGTCGGGAGAAATCGGCGTGGAAAACGGCATGGAGCTGTCGATATGCAGATCGATGATGGGCTGCAGGGTTTCCAGCGCGAGTGACATCTCACCGTAGGCCGTCGTCATGGAAAACCCGGATCCGTAATAGACGCGGGCAGCGGACTCGACCGTCGGAGTCGGGGAGGAGCCGTTCTGGTTGATGATTTGGAAGATAGACGCGTAATTGGTCTGTGTCGAGGACAGAATGGCACACGCAAAGCAGAAGAGCGTGAAGTCATCCATCCCGAGCTTTTCGCACAGCGCATGCAGAGGCAGCGGCGTTGCGGCTGGGTCAGTGGCGCAGGCCCGGCTGCGCACATAGGACAGCATCTCCTCGAGAGAGAGCGTTTCTGCCTGCTCCGGTGCGGTTTCTGCTCCTGCCTGCGCGAAGTCGGAAAAAAGCTCCATAAGCTCGGCGTCTTCTTCCAGGGAGGAAAAATCCTGGGAGTTCTCCTCCGGAAACGCCTTGGAGGAAGCTTTCTGTTCGGTACGGACGGAAAAATCGGCCAGGTGCTTCTCGCAGAGACTGTATGCCGTATCAATATCAGGATACAGGATGTTGCGGAAGCTTCCGTCCTCCCGCGCAAACAGATCCATCAGATTCCGGATGTAGGAGGAGAGCTGCCAGTCGACGCAGGAAAAGAGGTAATCAGTGTACTCGCCGTAGCTTTCAAACGGCAGTCCTCGTGTTTCGGGGGAAAAGACGGCGGAAAGGTTCATTTTGATTCTCCTTCCGAATTCGGCGTATAGTGAAATACGTATCCGGCTCCGCGTACCGTGCGGATCATGCCGGTGCGGTCAGCGTCAATCTTTTTCCTCAGATTGGAAATGTGGACCATGACCGTGCGGGTGTCTCCGCAGCTGTTTGAATTCCATACGTTTTCATAGAGCTCATCGTACAACAGCAGCGTGTTGGGGTGATGGATCATGTAGATCAGCAGATCGTATTCGATCGAGGACAGCGGAACAATCTCGCCGTCTCTGCGGACCTCGCGGACGGCGGTGTCGACCGACAGGTTTCCGCATTCAAAGCAGTGCGGTTTTTCCTGCCGCTTGAGCTGTTCCTCGTAAACCTGCCGCTTGCGCAGATTGGCCTGAATTCGTGCAAGCAGCTCCAGATGCTTGACGGGCTTTACCATATAATCGTCCCCGCCCAGCTCCAGTGCGGAAACGATGCTCTCGCTGTCGTCAAGGCAGCTCAGAAAAAGAATGGGGCACAGGCGGTCTTTTTCCCGAATCAATGGGCACAGGGAGTTTCCTCTTCCGTCCGGCAGAACGGAATCGAGCAGGACGACCTGATAGCTGACACGATTCAGAAGCTCGGTGGCCTGCGCACAGCTTGAAGCTACGTCGACCGTGTATCCTGCATGGGTAAGATAAAACTTTGTTATGTTTGCCAAATCACAATCGTCTTCCACCAATAGAATATGATTCACAGCCACTATATCCTCCTTTAATCGTGAAAATGCCATATAGTCAGCGTGCTTTTTAGGTGAATTTTAGAGAGGGTGTATATAAAAGCAGCTGTGGTAAATGCCTTGGATTCAAAAACATTTTATCACGCGCCTTTTTTGATGTCAAACAATTGGGGAAAAGGAGGAAAAGAAAAAGATTTTGCATCGGGAAACATATTTTACGGTTGCGAATGGAGGAAAATGGAATATAATGAAAAAGAAAAAGACGATGGCGGACAAGAGAAGAAAAGTGGTGAGATTGAGTCGATGCAAAGAAAAAAAGTTCCTTTTTTGACAATCGGCGGGCTTTTCCTGGCTGTTTTGGCAGCCCTTCTTCCCGGGCTGCCGGTTGCAGGCAGGCTCCTGTTTGCCGCGGCGGCGATCGCACTGGTCGCGGCGGACTGCGTATTGCAGATGCGCATGCAGGCACGCCGGGAAGAAGAGTTTCGCGAGCTGCAGAGGCGTCTTTCGGAGGCGGAAAGCCGCAACGGGCAGGCTGAGGCGCGCGCCCGGGAGGAGGCAGAAAGACGGCGGGCACAGACAAAGGAAAAGCTGGCCGCTTTTTACAGCAAGGTTTCCCACAGCCTGCGCATTCCCATTTCGGTTATCCAGGGATATGCCGATTTGCTTGGCAGCGGCCTGATTCAGGACGAGAACGTTAAGCGGGAATATCTGAGCAAAATCCGGGAGCGCTCGGAATATTTGAACACCGTCCTTGGGCAGCTTCTGGTGGAGGCCCGGGTGCAGGCCGATTTCAGTATTTCGGTGTGGGAGCGTTTCGATTTGCTTGAGCTGCTCCGCCAGATTACCGGTGACATGCATGATGCCGCGCAGAAGCTTGGGATTGGCATTGAGTTGATTGCCGACGTACACAGACTTCCGTTCGAGGGAGACCGGACAAGGCTGACGCGGGCTTTTTACAATATCCTGGAAAACAGCCTGAAATATATGAATGCCGCCGGGAAAATTACCATAACGGTATCCCTGATGGAGGATAAACGGGTTTTTCTTGCCTTTAAGGATGATGGGGCGGGAATGGATCGTGAAGAGGCGGAGCATGTCTTTGAGCTGAACTATCGCGGATCCAACAGCCTGCAGGGAAACGGTATGGGGCTTTACCTGGTATATGTGACGGCGCTGGCTCATCACGGAACGGTCAGCGCACGCAGCAGTCCCGGCAAGGGGATGTCCATTGTGTTCCTGCTTCCTCAGGAACAGGCGGAGGCGGCCGGCGGGAAATGACGCGGGAGCCATACGGAAAAAGGCTGCTGCAAAATGAGTGTGTCATGGCAGCCTGCGTAAAAAATAGAATGCGGTGAGAGAAAACCGACCTCAGCAGGAGCGTTTCAGATTCCTGTTGGGGTCGGTTTTTGTACGTTGTTTTTGGAGGGCGGCTGTTTTGCTGCAGCAGCCCCTTTTGATGCGTCAGGATAACGGAGTAAGGAGAGCGCGGCAGCGCTCCAGTTGGGAAAGGAACGGGTTCACAAAGGAGTCCACCGACGTTTCCGCGTGGAAGGCGGCCCCTTCAGAGAGCGAAGCGCAGAGCGCTTTCTGTTCGGTGTAGAGGACAGCGGGGCCTGGATCGGCAGCCATGGCGGCCGCCGCTTCGGCAAGGCGCTGCGGAGCAATGTCTTTTGAGGAGAAAAAGGCGCTTGCCGTGAGGAGAAAGACAGGATCCGCGTCGGAAGCGCTTTCCTCCGATGGCTGTAGGAAATAGGAAAACTGGACCGTCTCCGGAAGTCCCTCCAGCTCAAGAAAGGGCAGGGAGCCGGGAATCCAGTGCTGGGAAACGGTCAGGCCGGAGGCCGCGAGCGCTTCCATCAGGGCGTTGCTGCGCGCGTAAACCTCTCCGAAGCCGTCGGGAAGGGGGAGATCTCCGGGAGAGACGGGACGGAAAGCCGTGAAGGAAGTCCGTCTGGACAGCTCTGCGCCTTCCAGCAGCTTGCGCATCAGACGTTCCGCCGGACGCGTGGCAATGGTGACGCTCAGCGAAGAAAAATGGGAAAAGGATTGCTCCCGCAGGAAGTTGACCCGATGGAGCAGGGCGATTGTCGCGCCTCCGTGCGAGGGAGTGTCCAGATAAACTGCGTGCAGATGCAGCGTATCTCCCAGATCGGAAAAGACGACAAACGAAATGACGCGTTCCTTTTCCACCCAGGCCAGGCAAAGCTCCGGCAAAACGGTTCCGGGAGCCTGGGAGGGATCGAGCGCCTGCGGGATCCCCCGGCCCAGTCTGGCGCGGTAATCCGCTGCGGCGGCCGAGGGTATGGTGCGCATGGGGAAAATATGAGCATCCGCACCGGAAGGCTCCGGAAGAGAGGCCAGGCGCGTATCGGCAAGTGAGCGGACAGGCAGTGTGAAAACCGTGGTTTCCTCCTGCGGAAGAGAGAAGCCCCGGCGCAGGAAGAAGGCGTGCAGGGCTTCTTCCTCCTCCGGAGACGCGGCATATCCCACTGTCACCGCTTCGCAGCCGCAATCACGCGCGCGCTGAGAGGCTGCGTCGAGCAGCGCGGAGGCAGCGCCGCGCATGCGGCAGTCCTCCTCCGTATAGAGCGAGAGAATTTCGTACCGTCCTTCCGAGACGCGGGCCAGCAAAGCGGACTGCGGGACTTCGTCCTCCGCTGCGGCCAGCAGCTCGGTTTGTTTCTGGAAAAGTTCCTCCTGATAATCGGAAAAAACGAGAGACGACCAGGCGTCTCGTTCCCCGGACGGGATCTGTGTAATGGTAAAACTCATGCGTCGGCTCCCTCCCCTGCATTGCTTGCCGGCGCGCTGCGCCTGACTTTGCCGTTATAATAGATAGCGTTGACTTTGGAGAGAAATTCGTTGAGTTCCATATAGAACATGCCTCCTGTCTTGTCCGAGGAGGATTGCTGTGCGTTCACCTGAACCGTGCCGTCCGGCTTGACGGTGCGCATATAGTCAATTACCGTGCTGCCCCATGGGTTGCGCAGCTGAACAAAACGATGTCCGTCCTTCTCCATCACTCCCGTGACGCTGTAGGCGTGTCCCTCTACCAGACCGCCCTGCATGGCTTCTCCGTTCAGGCCCCGGGGGCCGACGCCTTCCGGAAGAAATGTTTTGCTGCCGATGCCGATGGGAATGTTCTGCTTCAGCGCCGTCTCGAGCGTTTGATAGGCTTCAACAGCGTGCTCCGTGTATTTTCCGCTCATGGGTCTGTGCTCAAGATGTCCGTTGAACGCTTTGTCCAGATGTCGATCAAAGACGGTCAGGAGATGTTCACGCAGCTGATCTTCGGTGATGGAGGGCTTCTGCTGAGACTCCAGTATCATGTTGGAAACCATCAGGAACGGCTGCAGCCCTTCCTGTATGGATGCGTCTTTCCAGATTTCAGGATCGTGAAGGGCGTCCGCGAAATCTTCCAGATAGACGGGAGACGAAAACATATATTTTGATTCTTCCGCCTCCTTTCCTTTTTTCTGCGTCTCTTCCTGTGTCTGTTCCTGCGTTTTTTGTGCTTTGATTTTTGCGGGTTTTTCGATTCCGAACTTTTTCTCAAGCTTTTCAAGCGCAAGGTTGGAGAGGGTATTAAGAAAACTAGGGGCAGAGCCCATCTCGGCTTGAAGATCCGAGGTGCATTGGTTGCAGAATGACGTATATGCGTGCTTTTCCTTCAGTTCAGAGGGAGAAAAATTCTCCTGCACCTCGATTTCCTTTTCCGTTCCGGTCAGCGTCTGGATAAAAGCGGAGCTGTGGCCGCCTTCGATGGCACGGTAGCTGTGTCGGAATCGTTCCAGGTCGCGCTGCTGCTTTTGTTCAAGCTTTTTGATGGCCTCGTTTTTTTGGTTTTCCGGCTTGCTTTCCAAGGATTTCTTCAGCTTTTCCAGTTCATCCGTCTGTTTTTTCTGGAGCTTTTTAACCTCCGAGCTGTCGTGAAGTCCGGAGGCCGCGTAGGCTTTTTCGAAAAGCTGCACCCACAGACTGTCATGTGCGTACAGATCTCCCATGATGGGAACGGTGGGAACGGATTTGTCGACGGTCACATAAACGGGGACGTCCGCTGTGTAGTCGGCGGAGCGTTCTGCGATATCGGCAGCCAGCGCCCCGATTTTGGAAACCTTTTCGGAGGCTGCGCCCCCCCGCATCAGCTCGGTGAGCTTCTGAAAGCCGCTGAACAGGGCGTGCGTGTTGTCCGCTCCTTCACGGCACGCGGCGCGGATGGATTCGGCCACCCCGCTGCTCAGCTCCCGGTTTTCACACAATTCCGCTGCCATTCTGTAGACGTCCTGCATGCGCTGGAGCTTCATGGACTGCTCTCTGTCGTTTTCCGCATACTGGGAGCGCATCAGATTGACAAGGACGGAGCCGGGCAGATGGTGGGACATATCGAGCGCATGAAGCGTGTCCTGGGGAAGCGCGCTGTATTTTTCCTGCACATCCCTTTGGGAGGAGTCCGAGTGGGCTTCCTTCTCCCCGGGGACAGCCTCCACGGCTTCTTCCGCAGGGAGAAGGGACAGCAGGCGGTCCTTCTCCTCCTGACAGGCTTCCTTTCTTTTCCGGGTTTCCACGGCGGCCAGATTGAGCAGAGAACGGTTCTCTCCTCCCTGCAGGAGCTTATACATCAGCGCAGTGTCGTCCAGCTTTGACAGATCCTGCTCGACATAGATTCTGCTCAGCTCGTCGGGCAGCTCCGATGGATTGTCGATGCCTCTTTTGAAAAGGCGGACCGTCGCCGTGCCGTCCTGATTATCGCGGATGGACTGCTTGATTTGCTCCGGTTCGGTCATGGCAAGAGAGGCCAGGCCGCTGAGCAGATAGCAGTCGCCCACGACTCCCTGGCGAATGTCGTGAATGGAGGGCTCATGTGGGAAAATAGGGTCGTTTTTCCGGCTTTGATAGGAGGCGAGCCCGGAGGCGGAGGTGTTGATCGCGGGGGCGTTTTGACCGGTGGCGTCGATGTTTTTAACATATATGGACTGGGTCTTCTCCAAATTGCCGTCGCAGAAGGTGTCGAAATACAGCTGGTATCGGCGGGCAATCCGAAGCTCTTTTTCGTCGCCGGTATTCTTTTCCAGATAGGAGGAGACAGCGGAGCGGGCGCTTTGCAGGGAACGCGACTGCTTGGAGGAGGCGGTACTGCGCAGGGACAGGGAGGAGTAGGATGAAATGGCTTTCATCATGTTCTGAAACGCGGGGGAGGAGGAAGCTTCGGCGTCCATCTCGCAGTTTTCACGCAGATTTCTGTGAAAGGCGTCCATCCGCCGGTCGGAGGCGTTTTGGCGCGACTCTTCCTTTGTCATTCCGTAAACCTTCTCCTTGACCGGCTTGGAAAAGCGGCCGCCCGAGGAAGAGGCGGTCGGAGCGCCGCGTCCGGTGGAACCGGATTTTCTTTTTTGCCGGGTGACAGGAGGTTCCTGCAGCGAGGTTCGTACTGTTTTTTGCTGCGGTCCGGCGGAAACAGGGGAACGTGTTCCGGTCTGATTCTGCTTTTTTTGCTTCGATGTAAAAAGTGCCATGCTGTCTTTTGTTCTCCTTTTTTCTGTCTGTTCCGGCCTTCCTGTTCGTTTTCTCCCAAGAAATGGGACGAGGCGTCACGATTGCGGAAAAGGGGGACATTCCCCGGAGCGCCGGAAGGGGCCAAAGGGTCTTGACGGGGTGACGCGGAATCTGCCCGTTGTCTCATACACGGGGACAGAAAGATGTCCTTTTGCTTTCCCAGTATATCACATCTGTTTTTCAAAGAAAACCGGGAGAATGAACTGTTTTTCAAAGAAAAATCGCATTTTAAAAAATCTTTAGAAAAAAATCGCATCTTTTATGGTATGATAGGAAAAGCAAAGAATGTGTTCCGCATGGAGATTTCCGTCTGGGGCGGCGCTCGTTTGCAGGATGACAGGATAAAAATATCTGCTGTGAGGTGTGTTTCATGGAAAATCGTCAGCTGCTGCCGTTTGAACGAAACCGCTATTATGTCGGCAAGCTTTTGACTTCGGCTGATTTTCAGGCCGAGCAGACCTATTTCAATAATAAACGGCGCTTTCTCAATCATTTGATGTTCGGAGCAGGAATCATCTGCGGCCTGAGCGTCTACAGCCTCGACGATCTCTCCATCATGGTTGAGTCCGGCGCTGCAATTGACGGGCTTGGACGCGAGATCGTGGTGGAAAACTCGGTGGTGCGCAAGCTTTCTGCCATCGAGGGATTTGATTCGCTCAGCAGCGAGCGCGCGGCTCTGTGCCTGCGTTATCGCGAGGAAGCGGTTCATCCCGTTTGTACCGTCAACCGCATGGAACACGACGAGGAGTATGAGCTGAACCGGCTGCGCGAGGGCTGGGAGCTTTTTCTGATGGATGCGCAGGACACGGAAACGGACGGCGGAGAGGAGTCGGAATTCCTGCAGGAATCCACGCTTTACGAAGACGCCGATTTTGCCGTGACCGTTACGGCTCCGGTGATAGCAAGCGCGGGCAGCGCCGTGAAGGTGCTCGTACGGGTTCGCAAGCTTTCGCAGGCGCAGAAGAAACTCTCCCTGGACTGTGTGCTCCAGGCGCCGGCCTTCCTGATGCCGGGCGGCGGACATGAGACGAGAATCCGCGCCGTAGACCTCGATCTGCAGCAGAACGAGTGTTTCGACTGTCCGAGCTGGCTGACGGCCCAGCAGCCCCTCGACGAGGCTGTGCTTCTGGCAAAGACCGACGCTGTGCGGATTACCGTTGACGGCGAGGAAAAGGCGGTTCACGATTCCTTCCTTCTCAAGATGACCGTTTCGTCCGATCCGGTGGAGGAAATTCTCTCCCGGGAGGTTGGCCGCGTGAGCCTCGAGACCCGGAATTTCTCCGCTCCGCCGGAATACATACGTCTTGCGGACATCAGCTTGCAGCTGACGAAGAGCGCTTACATCATCGACCGCGTTGAAGAATGCGGCGTAAAGAAATATCTGTATACCACCTCCAGCGAGGAAACGCGCCGCAGCTATGAAAGCTGGTTCGCTTCCCCCGACAGAGCGGCTGCTGCTGTTTCCGCTCCGCAGCCGGGGCGTGAGGGAGCCGCCGGCGGCCTTTCTTTCCAGGAGCCGCTTTATGCGACCGGCACGTGCGAAATTCCGCTCGGCGACAGAGCCCGCCGCGGCGAGACGTTCTACTCGAGCGAGATTATGCACGGCCTCGGCCCCGGCAATGTCTATGTGCAGGTTGGCTTCGAGTATCTGGCGGAGGACTCGCGTCTGTCCTCGACCGCCAAGAATACCATCTATGGCGATGTTTCCCTGTTCGAGCAGGAGAATCCGCCGGTTGCGCCGGCTCAGACAGCCGTGAAGGTGATGAACGATCGGGGCAGCTTCGTGGTGGCGGCCAGATTGCAGAAGGAAACCTCCTATGTGATGCTTTTGCTGCGCTGGGTTGCTGTGAAAATGCCGTCGGAGGACGACCGTTCGCTCCTGCAGCGGATTTCGGACAAGAGCATCAGCGCCGTGCAGCCTACGGTGCTGCTCGGTACCCGCGAAAGCTGCTACTTCAGCGTGCGTTTCCGCAACATGGAGCCCTGCGGTCTGACCTATGAGCTGACCGATAAGGATTCCGGCGAGATTACGCCCGACGGCGTATACACCGCGCCGGCCAGAGAGGGCGTGTATGAAATCCGCATCAGCTGCGCCGACGCGCCTCTGATCTGTACCTATGCCTATGCGATTGTCAAGAAAAAGGAAAACAGGGAGGGCGAAGAGTCCTGATGGGGACTCTTCCCTGGAAAAGGGGGTGAGGCAGGTTGATCTATCATGCGGATGAAATGATTTTATCACCGATCCGGGAGGTGTTCCGGGGACCTGTGAACGACGTGCTGGTTTGTCAGGATCTCCGTTCGCCCGTCCGCTCCTGTTACATCCTGCTGGCCATCCGGGACAGGGAGACGGCGAAGCGGCTCCTGCTTGTGCTGCAGAATTCTCAGCGCGAAACGGGCGGGAAGAAGCCGTATGTGAAAATGTTTACGGAAAACGAGCTGTTATGCCTTCTGTTTGAGTACCGGCCGGAGCGCCGCCTGGATCGCTTCGCGCCCGGCCAGCTCGTCACCCCGCAGGCGCGCGAGCGGGTGTGCATCAATCTGGTGATGGAATGCCTGTCCAGCCCGCTTCCGTATCCGCTGCTGTTTTTGGCGCTCGAGAAGGAGAATCTGCATCTGCTGCAGGACGACGGGGTTTACTTTACCTGCTGCTTTGATTTGAGCCGGTTGGACGAGTCGGCAGGGGAGGCGCAATGCACCGATCGCTGTGTGCAGATTCTTCTGTCGCTGCTCAGGAAGCAGTCGCGCCGGCAGCTGAAGAGCTTTGAGCTTCTGCGGAAAAAATCCGATCGCGGCGCGTATGCAAGTCTTCCGGAGTTGTATCGCGATATCCGCATCAGCGCCCTGCCGGAGAAGAAAGCGTCTCTCAAGGAGCGTTCGCAGGGATTCTGGGAGCGAAACAAGGATACCTTTTTCCGGATTTTGCTCCGGTTAAGCATTGCGGTTGCAGTGATCGCGCTGATTATTCTGATTTCACAGCTGATCTTCGGCGGGTTCCCGCTGCTGCGTCTGTTTCAAAACACATTCGAGGTGATCGGGACGGAGAATCTGACCGGCGCCTGAGGGGAGGATCTGTGCATGAAAAAAGCCGTTGGAGCCGTCCTGCTTCTGGGCGTTCTCCTTGCGGTGCTTCTGGTTGCTCATCCTGCAGATCTTCCGGAGCTGGCCAATGCGGAGAAAACGGTGGCCGTTACGGAGGATCAGACGGCCTATCTTGCCGAAACGAAAGGCGGAGCTTCCTGGATTTACGGAGTTGACGACGAGGGCAAGATACAGAACGCCTATCTGCAGGACGCAGGGTCCCGCGTTGTCCTGCTTTCCGCGTATGAAAACGATCTGTATTATGTCCGCACCGCGAACGACTCGTCAGATTCCTGGCAGCTGATCCGCCTGCGGGGAGGAGAAGAAAGCCTGCTGCTTGAGAGTACGCGGGAGCTGCCTGATCCCCCTGACGCGATCAGCGTCTCGGAGGCCGGCATCGATCTGACCTTCCGCGCCGGGAGCGATCTTTCCGTCTGGCGGATGGAGCTTTCCGGCGGAGAACCCGCTCAGCTGCTCGATACCGAGCTGCAGGAAGGCTTGACGGCTGTTTCCGCCGTGTTTGCGGATGATAAGCTGTTCTGCCTGCTCAGCGACGGCCGTATTCTGACGATTCGGGCCGGAGGGCAGGAGGATGCCTCCGTACAGGAGACGGGCGGTTTTACGCTTCTCTCTTCTTCTCAGGGTTCCGTATGGGCTTACCGGCAGGAGAACGGGATGGCCTGTGCCGGCGCCTCGGCCGTACAGAGCGGGTCGGGTGTTGCCGTGAACGGTCAGGCTGTTCTGTGCGGTGCAAGCGGCGGCAGCGGCGGCGACACCGTGGTCCTTTCCGTTGAAAACGGAAAGACCGTGTTGGTCCGCACGGGAGGCGTAAGCTCCAGCCGCGTGGTTCCCGAAGTTTCTCTGCGGGTCCGGCTGATGTTCAAAACGCAGCTGCTTTTGTGGGGAATGGTGCTTTATGCCGTATGTGCGCTGCTTTTCCTCCTGACGCTGTTTCTCTGCCGGCGCACGCACCGGCTGGCAGCCCGCATTACTGCATGCTGCACCTGTCTGTTCCTGTTTACGGCGGGAATTGTTTCCGCTCTGCAGTGCGGCGGGCAGAACAGGCAGACAGAGGAGCTCCTGACGGCACAGGCCTCGGCCGCCGGTCAGACGAGGGCTTCCGCGCTGGAGGAGATGGATTTGACTTCCGCTTTGGCGGGAACCGGCAGTACGGATGACGCGCTGCGGCAGATGACGGCGGTTGAGACAGCCGGCGGAATGCAGACTCTTACATACCGTTCCGCGATTCTTACGGTGGAGGGAGACGCGGTGCGCCTTTCCGAGCACGCGGCGGAAAACTCTCCCGTGGCCGCCGTTTACGGCGCACAGGCGGCCGGCCTTGCGCAGGACGCCGCCCAGGGAACCGCCGGGACGCTGATCTGCCGTCATGCCGGCAGACTGTCTGCTGTTGACGTCCGCACGCTGACCCGTTATGGAGATTCCGTCGGCCTTTTGCTCACCTGTGTCACGCTGACACAGGGGGAGAGTCCCGACCTTTTTGGCTGTATTTGGCCTCCGTTTGCGGCGGCTCTGCTTGCTTCCGCGGCTGTGGCGCTGCTTTCGTTTGGGATGCTTCGCCCTCTGCGCAGCCTGACCCAGCGGATGCGTTCCATCTCGGAGGGCGATTTCAATCTGGCGCCGATGCGCACGGCCTCCGACGAGGTCGGCGATATGTGGCAGTCGCTTCGGGAGACCGCGGTAGCTCTGCGGATTAAGGACTATGAGACGGCTGCGACGGTGCGTTCGTTTTACCGCTTTGTTCCGCGCGGACTCGAGCAGCTGCTCGGCCGTGCCTCCATCATGGAAACCAGTCTCGGCGACATGGCGAATGTCAGCGGGACGGTGGGAATTCTGTCCATTCAGAATCGGGAGGATATCCGCGTCAGTCTTGACGACAACGGTTTTATGGGATTCCTTAACGAAAGCTATTCCCTCATTGATCGCCAGATGGCCGCAAACGGAGGGCTGCTCCTTTCCAGCGGCTTTAATCCGGACGGTCTGGAATTTCTTTTCAGCGGATCGCCGGACCAGGGCGTGGCTTTCAGCGTAGGCCTGATGGGGGAGACCGGCTCGATGGAAAACGGGCAGGCTCCGGACTTCTTCCTCCTGCTGCACAGCGCCTCTTTCCTGTATGGACTGGTCGGTACGGAGCAGAGAACCTTCTCGCTGCTTTCTTCCTCTGAGATTGCCTTCCTGCACACGCTTCCGCGCTTCTTCCGCGGTACGGGAGTACGTATGGCGGCTACGGACGCCTGCCTGAAGGCGATGTCGAAGCCCTGTGCTTCCCGGTACATCGGCTTTGTTTCCTCGGAGGACGGCAAGTACGTTTACAAGCTTCATCAGATTCTGGAGGGCTGTTCCGATATGGAGAAGTCTCTCTGCCTCTCCTATGACGATAAGTTCCAGAAAGGCATCCGCCTTTTCTGTGAAAATGATTTTTACCTTGCCCGGAATCTTTTCTCTGCGATTCTCAAGCTCAATCCGGGCGACGGCATCGCGCGCTGGTACCTTTTTGCCTGCGAGCACTATTTCAACCAGAACGATCCCGGTTCGGAGGGCTATAATCTTTTCGGGATTCAGGAATGAAGGTCCGCAGTGAAAGGAAAGGACGGTGAACGATGAACAGAATATTTACCACACTGCTTTCCACAATCCAGTCAAAGGTGATGTCCCTGTGGACGAAAATCCGCTTGTGGACCAGCCGTTCCTACTGGGAAAACAAGGGCATTACCTCGCTGCGGCAGTTCTTCAACCGTCTGCTCAACATTCGCCCGAAGGATAAAACGGACTATTATCCGTTCCTCTCCTGGCTTGTCAGCAAGCGTCTGGCTTTTGCTCTGGTGGTTGTGATTGGATTGCTGAGCCTCTTTTATATCTTTGTCTTTTCGCCGGTGAGCGGTACGCTTTTCAGCGAGAGCGCAACGGTTCCGACCTTCCGCTACAACTCCATTCCGCTTAAGTTTTACAGCGGAGAAGTGCAGATCCTCGCGGCGGACGGCCATGTGGCTTATGTCGGCAACGTAGAGGACGCCGCCGCAGTCGGCAGCGGCAGCCTTTACCGCCCGGACGGCAGCCTTTTGTATACCGGCGAATTTTCGGACAGCCGCTATAACGGTCAGGGAAGCCTTTACTACCAGGACGGTGTTCTGCAATACCAGGGCGCGTTTGTTGACAATCTGTATCAGGGGCAGGGAAAGCTGTACCGGCAGAGCGGCGTGCTCGAATATGAGGGAGAGTTCCTCAAGGGACAGAAGTCCGGCGCGGGCGTTCTCTACAACAGCGGCGGCAACACGATTTTCACCGGCAATTTTCTTGCGGACCGCCTGCTCTACAGTGAGTTCCTCGGCAAAACGACGTCGCAGGTGGCGTCCATGTACAGCGGCAGCACCAGCGTCTACAGCACGTCCGGCGAGCACTGCGTTTCGATGGATGAGATTAACGCCGTTTACACGGCGGACGACGGATCGGACACCCTCTCCGAGGAATGGACGCTGACGGAGATTCTCGTTCAGGACAGCGTGTTTCCCACCACGCAGGGAGAGATTTCCTCTATTAATGATCTGACGGCCTATTTCGGCGAACCGGTTTACTTCGGTTATACCTGGCCGACCCTGACGGAAGCTGTGGCCGTGCGCAACATGAGCGCGGTGGGGCAGGGACGCTTTGCGGAGATTGACATGGAGATGACCTCGAGCTTCCGCGACGTTTATACGGTAAGCTCCTATGATCCGAATTATGAGTTCTATATTTACGTCTATGAGATGGACGGCCTGACCTACACCTTTTATTGCGACAGCAGCACGTCCTCGTTTTCCATGTACGCCATATCCCTGAGCACGGCGCAGGAAAGCGCCGGGGAAGGAGGAGAGTGAGATGAAGAAAAAACGGAGCCTGAAACGCGGCGTCAGCCTGCTGCTCTGTCTTGCCCTTGTTTTGCCCCTGTTTGCCGGCTCGCCCGCGATTGCCGCGGCTCCGAAGACTCTTCAGCTCAAACAGGCGCAGAATATGGCCCTCTCCAACAACACGGAAATTACCAAGACATACAATGAGATCCTGCTCAAGGAGATTCAATACACGGAGGCGGTCAAGGAGATCAAGGCGAAAGTCAAGAATCTCACAAGCTTCCGCTGGACTCCGCTGCTCAGCTTTAAGTTCCCCGAGCAGCTCGATATGAGCGAGGAATACGACCTGAATGTCAAGCCCCTCAATCTGCAGACGGAGATCGATATTCTCCGCCATCAGATGAATACGCAGGAGTATGAGGAGCTTGCGAAAATCAACAAAGCCTATCTGACTGCCTATGTCAATCAGGAGAAGGCGGCCTTCACAGAGGACCGGCTGGAAGCAGCGGAGGAGGAGCTTGCGCGCAACCAGGCCAGGCTCTCCACAGGGGAGGCGACGCAGGCCGACGTCGATACCATGCAGAGCTCCGTGGATAAGCTGACAAGCGATCTCTCGCAGCAGAAACGCAATCTGCAGACGGCTCTCGAGGAGGTCAGCGATCTGATTCACCTTGATGTCACTTCCGGCTACAAGCTGGCCAATCCGCTCTCTGACGCGCAGATTCCGCGCGAGGATCTGGAGGACATCATTGAGCATGCCATGGAAAACAGCCAGACCATTTATGAAGCGGAGATGGCTGTTTCCACCGCGAAGGTCAATATGGATTCGTATGAATCCCTCATGCGGAGTCAGTACGGCTCAAAGCTGAACGTCATTGAGACTTTCCTCAACCAGGTCCGCAACGGGGAGGATGTGGATTACGCGGCTTTCCAGCTCAAATACAATGAGATGCTCGAGTCGTTTGACGCCCCGTGGAACGGCAGCATCAAGATCCTTTTCTTCCGCTTTACGAAGGAATGGTTTAAGGGAGAAATCGACGGTACTCGTTATATTGAAAACGATTTATACGCTCTGTTGACGGCATGCAAGGAATACCAGAGCGCCGTATCGGAGCTGGAGTCGGCGGAGAAAACGCTTCGCAGCGACATAACCTCCAGCTATGAGGCCATTGTTACAGCCCGGAATGCCTATTTGGATTTGGCCGACACGGTGGCGGAAAACAAGGAGGATCTGGAGCGTCTCTCCGCTCTCAATCAGCTCGGCCAGGCAGAGTACAGCGAGGTAAAGACCAAGCAGGAGGAGTATCAAACCAACCAGATGGATCTCATCGATGCCCTCGCGACCTATAACGAGCTGCTCTATGAGCTGGATTCTCTCACCTGCGGGGCCATTTCCCCCTATCTCTCCGGCACTTCGGTTTCCACGGACGTCGGTTCGGGCGGCGACAGCTACGTCACGGACGATGCTGCTGTCCCGCATTACTACATCTATACCGATATCTCGGATCTCGTGTTTGTATTCGGTCTTGAGATCCCCGAGGATTTTGAACCGGAGATCACGGACTATGAAATCTGGTACAGCGGTACGCAGATTGGAGAAAGGACGGCGGTCGACCAGCAGCTGCGCCACCTGGCCCTCGACTATAAAGGAAGCTACACGCTGACCGTCCGGCTCTACAACGGCGACGAGTATGTGACGGAGTGTGAGATTGATACCACTGTGATGCGGGACGTTCTGCCGATCGAATCCGCACAGGAGGAGACAACGGCGCAGGAGCAGCAGTGCGGTACCTATCAGGTTGACACCGTCTCGCTGGGCTCTGTCAGCACCAGCACGCTCACGCTCAGCTTTGACGCGACCGTCGGCGCGGCCTATTACCGGCTGGAAAGTGCGGAAGGAGCGAGCGTTTATACGGAGGAGCCGGTTCCGGCAGAGGAAAGCTTCTCTTATCTGACCCTTCTCATCAGCAGCCTGAGCACGGTAAAGCTTCAGGTGTACGATCGAGAGCAAAACCTGATCGGGACAGCCCGATTTGACGAGGATACCCAGACCATTTGGATGACGGCGCAATAACGCCGGAAAGGAGGGGACAACATGAAACGCAAGGGGACTATGCTTCTTTCTCTCGCTCTCGTGCTTCTGATTGCGGTGGGAACGCTGACGGTCCTGGTGCAGGCTGTGTGGAATGAGGAAGAGGCGGTTCATATTACGCCCTCCGAGATTGAGAATTCCACGCTGGCCATCGGCACCCACCTGATTCATCTCTCAGCGCTGACGAATGAGCTGTATGAAATCGCGTCGGATTCCGCGGACGATTCGGGACAGACGGAGATCTATTATAAATCCGAGCTTTCCGACGGCACCTGGTTTAATATCACAACGGCTTCCTCTCTTGAGGACATTACCACGGGAGGTACGCCGGTGCTGGAATCGGAAATTGCCGAGCTCTTCTTTACCCATCATACCAAATCGGACGGGATTACCTACGATTTGCGTACCGGTCAGGCGGTGAATCCGTATGACATCGTGGATCCATATGATATTGAAACGTTCGACGAGCTTCTCCCGCTCAAGAATCAATATGAGATGATCAAGGAAATGCAGGGGGACAGCGCGGCCGGAAAGGATAAGATTGCGAAGATCGAGGCGGTGCTGCAGACCGAGGTGCAGAACGAAACGACGGATGAGTGCGACGCAAACCTGGCTGCACTGCAGCAGTACTATGACGAGCTAGCTGCCAACGGGGCGCCCAGCGATCAGCTCGACGCGGTGCAGGAGGTTATGAACGCGGTGGACGCTACGCGCCGCGCAGAGGTGTTCTCCACGCTTGAGACGGTTCTCAACGAGTTCGCGCTGGAGCTGCCGAAGATTGAGGATACCGCCGGCAGCGAGGAGGAGGAGGGCTCGGAGGGAAGAGCGCCCGATACCGAGCTGCAGTCCGCCGTCAATGACAGCCTCTCTAATGTACAGTCCTCACTGATTGAATATCAGGGAAAAATGCTCGATGAGGGGACCACAGTGATGTCAGCGCTGCGCTATGAATATTCACAGCAGCTGATTGCCGACGCGGCAGCGGGAAGCTTTTCTTCCTGCGATACCGACGTGCAGGCTCTGCTGCATCTGTCGAATATCTCCTCGGGTATTGTGGCCGATAAGGAGGGCGAGCTTGCTCTTCTCAACGACACGGTTCTGCCGCGCGCCACACAGGTCTATCAGGACGGTCTGCGGGCAGGCGTGAGCACGGAGTACGTTGCGGCGGCCGCTTCGGATTCGTCCGCGGCCCTGCTGAATAATCTGATCAGCACCTACACCAGCACGGTAAACACCTACCGCAATGAGTTGGAAACGTACATCACTGCCGTGGTTCTGCGGCTCTCCAACAGCGACGGAAAAGAGTTTATCAACGAGAGGCTTGAACAGGCCCAGGAATACTACAGTCTTATTCCGAACGACGATTTTTCCGAAAGCATGCAGGGGACGGTGGACAGCCATATCGAATTCCTCACCGATAAGCTTCGCGAGCTGGAGCTTGCGGCGGGCGGCAGCGAACTCGACCAGCTTCTCGCCGACAAGGAGGCGCTGCAGACCGAGTATATGTCCGCTCTGGACGATAACGATTTGGCCGGAGCCAAGGAACTGGAGGAACAGATTTCCGCCCTTGACGATGAAATAGCCGCTCTGCAGGCCGAGCAGTCGGCCGCGCTGACTGCCGCGCAGGAAAAGCTTTCCGATCTGGAGGAGCAGCTGGCGCAGGCTGAAGCGGGAAGCCGCGAGGCGTCGGAGCTTGAAAAGCAGATTGCCGCGCAGAAGACGGAGATTGCCTCGCTGGAATCGAATATGTCGGACGGCACTTTGGGTGAGCTCGTTGCGGAGCTGCGGGCGGAAAGCCTTTCGATCATCGGAGAAACCTCTGAGGACGATCCGGAGCGCAGCACGCTTGATAAGAATATCGACACGCTGGCGTCGCTGCTGGACCAGAATGTCAGCCTTGTGTTCCCCGCTCTCGAGGATATTCATGAGGCGCTGGCAGCGGAGCGGGATATCAACGGCGATTCCTCTTACGACGACGCGATTGCAGCGGTTGAGGAGGCTATCCTCGGCAGCCGGTCGGCGTATGATGCGGCGCTCCAGGGAGAGGTAACGAGCGATCAGCTTGAGCAGGCAGCAGACGATTTCTTCGCGGGCAGCTCAGCTTCCCTGCTGGATTCGCAGACAGGGAGCACGGGTTCGGGCTCCGGTTCGGGTTCGGACTCGGGCGGCTCTGCAAGCGGTGCGGATCCATCCAATCTCTCGGAAAACGAAAAGAATGTCGTGTATCTTGCCGCTCTGCAGCAGTTTTATGACGCGACGCAGAGCAGTGCGGCGAAGCAGCTGATTGGTTCTCTTTCGCAGAAGCAGATGAATCTGGGCAATCCGCTGGTATTCCGCCAGATGGAGGATCCCTCGTCGGAGTACATTCCGGCAAGCGCTCTGGCGCAGGCCGGAGGCCTGCGGTATGTTTGGAATCAGAATAAGAGCCAGGGAACGCTGGCACAGGGAAGCAAGTATTATACGTTTGCGGCGTATTCGGATCTTGTCCAGAAGGGCAGGACGGAGTCAAGCTTTGACCAGATGGCAAAGGCGGCGAAGCTGCAGGGAGATACGCTCTATATTCCGGAGGATTACGCCCAAAGCACTTTTGGCATGCAGGCTCAATACCTCACGGGCACTTCTTACGCCGTAGTTCTCAATGAAGAGCTTGCAGCACTTGCGGAGTCTCTCTGCTCGCAGTTCCTGTCAATCTGAGAAAGGGAGGAATACCATTGGCGGATTACCCTATCATATCGGACGTTTCATCTTATATTGTGAAGCTGCTTCGCAAAAAGATGTGTCCGGAGCCGATTCCCTCGCCGAATAACATAGAAGTCTCTTCTCCGGCGGATCAGGACGTCGATTATATTCTGGGGCTTTACCTTTACGATATCCGCGCGGAAGGAGAAATTTCCGTGCCGCCTCTCGTCAATACGGGACGCACGCGGTTGGTTCCTCCGCCGAAACCGTACAGTCTGTACTATATGCTGTTTATCAACGGTTCCTCGCAGATGGGACTCAAGGCGCACGATATTCAGAAGATTATCGGCCGTGCGGCGCAGGTGATCAGCGATGGGAGCGTCGTGTATCCGAACGAATTGCAGACCTGGCTGGAAACGCGCGAGGCGCCCATTCTCATTACCCCCTCGAAGATTTCTCTTGAGGATAAGGTGAGGGTCTGGTCGGCAATCAATAAGCCCTATCAGGTCAGTCTTTTCTATAAGGTTGCGCCGGTGCTGCTCTCGAGCGAGGTTGTTGTCGATGCACCGCGCGTTACGCAGGCGGAGATTTCGCTTCACCTCAGAGGCGAAAACAGGGAGGAATAGCCGATGGCCGATTACGCGGTGATCCGGCACAGCCTGGATCTGGTGCTGCATCTTGTCGATACAACGACGGGCGTGCTGCTTTCAGGGATCGGCGCTGTGTTCGAGCGCGATGGCCGGCCTCTTTCCCTGCTTAACAAGGGGGACGGTCATCTGATTCTGATAGGTTCCGGGCGTACGGACTTCCGTCTGACAGTGAAGCTTCGCGGCTATCTGACGCGGGAGGTGGAAATCCGTTATGCGGAGCTTTCCGAACGGTATCCGCTTTACGAGCTTCCGATGCTGCCGGACGGGACGCTGCCTGCCTCCGGAAAATACCGGGATCTGCAGGGCAGGCTGGAGGGGCTTACGGCCCTGGAGGCTGTCTGGCTGGGGGACAATTCCTGCATGCTGCGGGACTTTAACTCCAAAAAGAAGATGATGACGATTTTTAATCCGCATCATCTGCTTCTGGATCGTGTTTTCTACGCTCTTGTCAACCCCGATGCAAAGGTTTACGAGGCGTTGAAAATAGAGGAAAGAATCTCCGACACGCAGTTTCTGCTGCAGGATGGACTGAAAATGGAGTTTGGCGGAAATTGTCCGGTGACCCGGCGCATTTTCGGTCTTGTGCAGGAGGACGGCACGTATCTGCTTCGGATCAGCGATCAGGGAGGAGACTCCCGGTGGCTGCTTCGATGCATTGCCGGAGAAAGGGAGTGGTTCCAGACGGTGGATATCCGTTCGCCGAGGGAACCTCCTCTGACATTGCCGCAAGAGGAGCAGGACGCCGGAATCCGGGCAGGTCCTGCCGGGAAGGGAGGAATGTAAATGTCGTTTCCCGTTGTCTCGGGGGCGTCTGTCATGTGCACCATGGGAATGTCTCCGGGTCAACTTATCGCAACATCCCAAACCTCGATCCTGATGGGAGGAAAGCCTGTCGCGACCATTCAGGACGTCGCTCCCAATACCAACGTGACCCCCTGCGGCATGTGCACTTCCATGGCCAATCCGGCCGTCGCCGCGGCGACGGCTGCTGCGCTCGGTGTGCTTACGCCTGCGCCGTGCACGCCCGTTCCGATGGGGACGTGGATTTGTCAAAAGGGAATCCTGGCAGGAGGAGTTCCCGTCCTTTATCAGGACGGCAGGCTTACGTGTTCCTATGGCGGCTCCATCAGTATTGTGATGCCGGGCCAGCAAAAGGTTATGTCGTGAGTGTGTTTGTTCATCACAAGCGGTTCCATTTCAAATTCCAATAAAAGAGAAATCTGAAAGGAGGCCGGTTTTGAGCAGAGTCTCAAAACCGAACAAAAATTATGGCTGAGTATTTATCTCCTGGCGTTTACGTTGAAGAGTTTGATTCCTCTCCCCGCGCGATTGAGGGCGTGGGAACCAGCACGGGCGGTTTTGTCGGTATGGCGGTTAAGGGCCCGACGATCGGCGCTCCGAGCCTTGTCACGAGCTTCGCTGACTTCCAGCGCCAGTTCGGCGGCTTCCTCTCCGAGTACACGCATGGCGAGTACCGTTATCTCGCGTACAGCGTGGAGCAGTTCTTTGCCAACGGCGGCACGCGCTGCTACATCAGCCGCGTTGTGCCGGAGGACGCCTCTCTTGCTACCGCGAAGAAGGGCATCCTTTCCATGCGCGCCGCCAACGAAGGCAAGTGGGGAAATCGTATCCTTGTCTCCCTGATGGCGACCAATCGCAAGAAGATGCAGCTGCTCAAGAAGGAGAGCGACAATATCTTTGTTGCGAAGTCTGTCGACGGGTTCCGTGAGGGCGATGTGGTGGAGTTCGCCGGCGAGTTCAACCGCATCGCGGGAATCTTTGACAACACCGTTACCTTTGAGAAGCCGTTCGGCGCTGACCCGGTGGATACGGCCATCGTTCCGAAGAACGTGGTTTTCTCCGTGGAGATGGACGTGACGATCCGCAGCGACAGCGACGTGGAAACCTTCACCGGTGTGACGCTGAACCCGACCTCCACGAACTATCTGGCCAGAAAGCTTGCTGCAAGCCGTCTTGTGGTTGCAACGGTGGAGCCGAACGACGACATTGACAATCCTGTTTCCGTGATTCTCGGCAAGGGCGTTCTCTCCGGAACCATCAGCTTTGCCGGCGGCAGCGACGGCACCATGGAGGCCGTCAATGCGGGCGTCTTTATCGGTATTGACAATGGCCCGGGCCAGCGCACCGGCATCCAGGCTTTCCTGGAGAACGACAGCGTGAGCATCATCGCGGTTCCCGGCATCACGATTCCCGAGGTGGTTGTGGCGCTTGTCAGCCATTGTGAGAACGAGAAGAACCGCTTTGCCGTTCTTGACATTCCGCAGGAGCTGCGCAAGACCGGCGATATCATCGAGTACCGCAACATGATCGATTCCACTTATGCTGCGATGTACCATCCGTGGATTCAGGTCTATGACCGCGTGGCGAAGAAGCCCGCCTACATCCCGCCGAGCGGCGCTGTGATGGGTGTTTACTCCCGCACCGACGTCAGCCGCGGCGTGCATAAGGCCCCGGCCAACGAGACGATCGCCTGCACCGGCCTGTCCGTCAATTACACCACGGGCGAGCAGGATATCCTCAATCCTGCCGGCGTAAACCTGATCCGTGCTCTTCCCGGCCAGGGGATCCGCATTTGGGGCGCCCGTACCGCCAGCAGCAACAGCGCGTTCAAGTATGTCAATATTCGCCGTCTGTTCATTTTCGTGGAGCAGTCGATCCGGATGTCGACGAACTGGGTCGTGTTCGAGCCCAATAATTCCTCGCTGTGGGCCCGTGTGCAGATGACGGTTTCCTCCTTCCTCGAGTCGATGTTCCGCGCAGGCATGCTCGCCGGCGATTCTCCGGCTGAGGCGTTCTATGTCAACATCGGTACGTCGACCATGAGTCAGGACGATATCATGAACGGCCGCCTGATCTGCGAGATCGGTATTGCTCCGTCGCGTCCTGCTGAGTTCGTGATCTTCCGTGTGACGCAGTTCACGGCCGGTGCTGCCGGCGGTGAGGGCGGAGCGGAATAACCCCCACGTAAAAATAGAGAAAAAGGAGTATTGAAAGATGGCTGAGAAGAATTCGGGGAGCTTGTATTATCCCTTAACTAAAATGAACTTCCTCGTGACGGTTGACTCCGTGAACGGCATCGCGGCGTTCAGCGAGGTCACCGGCGTGGAAGCGACGGTTGACGTGATCGAATTCCGCCAGGGCAACTCCAACAGCCTGGCTCCCGTTAAGATTCCGGGCCTTGTCAAGCACGGAAACGTTACGCTGAAGTTCGGTTACACCCGCAACAATGCCTTTAAGGATTGGCTCAAGGAGTGTGTGACGGAGCGCCGCAGCAAGGATGCGCGTGCCAACGTGACGATTGAGCTCATCAACATTCAGGAGAGTTCTCCGCAGCAGGTCGTGGAATCCACGATTGACAATACGCTCACCTGGCAGTTGACGAACGCCTGGGTCTGCAAGTATACGGCGCCCGATCTGAATGCATCCACGAGCGAAGTCGCCATTGAATCGGTGGAGCTTGCTTACGAGGAGCTTGTGATTCCGAACTGATAAGCGCGGCCGGGTACTGCCGGAGGATTGTGTGTCCTCCGGCAGATTCCCGTTTTCCTTACCGGAGGTAGTCTATGATAACAGAGTATGAGTTTGAATTGCCGCGCGGATATGTCGATTCCAACGGCGACGTCCATAAACGGGGCAAAATGCGTCTGGCCACGGCCGGAGACGAAATCAGCGCAACCCGCGATCCCCGTGTGCTGAGCAATCCGTCGTATCTGTCCGTCGTGGTGCTTGCCAAGGTGATTACCGAGCTGGAGGGGATGCCCACAATCGTTCCGAACATTGTGGAGCGCTTTTTCACAGCGGATCTCGCCTTTCTGCAGGACATGTATCAGCGGATCAACAACATTGAGCCGCCGACGATGAAGGTGGTTTGCCCGAAGTGCGGCGAAATCCATGAGGTTCCGATAAATTTTACGCGAGAGGGATAACGCTGTATCCTGAGAAGGAGCTGTATCGGGAGATGTCCTTTATCTCCTACTATTTCCACTGGGGGGAGAAGGACGTGATGGAGCTCAGTCATGCCAGCCGCAGACGCTGGTGTGAGGAGATCTCCTCCATCAACAGCAGTCTCAATCCCTCAGAGAGCAAGCCAAAGGAGAAAAGCATTTTCGAGCTGGGAAAATCCGCGCGCCGCTTGTAAGACCGGCCGGCAGGAGGGAATGAAATGTCGAACATCACAGAGGATAATTTTCTTGTATGGAACCAGGGCCGGGCTCCTGTGGTCGGTTACAATTTCATGCTGCGCGTGGAGCTCCTGTTCGATCTCCCGTGTAAGAGTGTGCGGGCTTTTACACGGGAAATGGAATATGAGCTGATTCAGGAGGGCGGGCTGAACGACTACGTCCACATGCGTCGCAAGCCGATCAGTAAGCCCTTTTATTTTGAGATCGAGCGCTATATCGGCGTCGATTACATCGATCCCCTTCCGGTTGGCGCGGAGCTGGTGCTGCCGGTTCTGCTTTTCGTCAGCCGCAATCAGGGGCAGTTTATCCCCTTTGTCACCGCCAGGACCTTTGTTTTCACCGGCTGTCGTGTGATTAAAAAGACGTACGGCGATCTGAACGCGGATCAGTCCGGGCTTGCCACGGAGATTACGACAATTGCCTACAATGAGATGCTTTGTGTGGACATTCCGTGGTCGAGCGCCGATGCGCTGAATTTCGCGTCGGGCGCTGTCCAGCATGAAGGGCAGGATCAGGTGACGAATGCACTGACAGTTGATCAGCAGCCCCGGCGGGAATCTCTTGACGAGCCTGTCACATCAGAAGACGGCGATTCCGGGGAAGAAGGCGGTGAAGAGAAAAATAGTACTCCCGACGGAGAAAACGGTGATAATTCCGGCGGTGAGGAGGATAACACTCCTGATGGGGAGAAAGGCGACAGTTCCGCCGGAGAGGAGGACAGCGGTTCCGGCGATGGAGGCACCGGTTCGGAGGAAGAGACAGCCGGCGGGCAGGAACCCGAAAGCGATGCAAACAAGCCGGGAAATCTCGAGGTGAAGCAGCACTCTGCAGCAGAGCCGTCCGGTGGGGCGCCGAAGGACAATCTTGAAGTGGAGCAGCAGCCGGAGCAGGAACCCGACGAGGATGCGGAGCCGCCGAAGAACAATCTTGAGGTAGAGCAGCAGGGAAGAACCTGAGAGGAATCTGTGGCGGAAACGTTGATGGCATTCCCTGTGAAAGGCGACAGAAAACGGAAAGAAGGAAGGAGGCACAGGTCCAATGATCCAGTATAAACCGATCCAATTGAATATGGGCCAGCCGCCCCTCACCATTTCCACAGTGTTTGAGGAGAAGCTGCTGTCAGCTTACGAGCTGATGCCCGCACAGATCACCCCCAAAGAGCTGCTTTTGCTCACAACCTCGCCGCCCGAGCTTCCCGAAGATCTCGGCGGGATGACGACGGTAGCTGTCAGCACGAATCAGACGAATTATCATGAGCTCTCTCTCCATATTGTCAACAACGTTGTCAATCGCCTTCTTCTTTCTCAGGAGAATGGTTTTACCTACCAGGACAGTGTGTATCTCACCATGGCGCTGCATAAACTCGGCGTTACGGACGTCAATCAGTTTATGCGCCAGGTACGTGCCCTGTATGATGAGTCCGTCAGCATCGGACGGCTGAACACTGTGTACCGGGACAATGTTTCCCGCCTGCAGACGCTGCTGGAAAGGACACGGGAAAGCCAAAAAAGCTCCGCCTCCTCCGAGACCGGGGAGCAAGCCGTTCTGCCCGCACCGCGCTACTATCTCCACAGTGAGATCTACGAGCGATTGCAGACGGCAGAGGTATACGAAACCTTCTGCTCGCTTTTGCAGAACCGGCAGCTGTATACCAATTCCCTCTTTCATAATGAACTGAAGGTTTCCGAGCAGTCGCGTGTCAGTCAGGAATTGAATTTGTGGAATACCAAGCAGACGCTGCTTGCGAACCAGCATCTTGAGCTTGTCTATGCTTCTTCTCCGCAGCCGGAGAATGCAGAGGAGCAGGAGCCTTCAGCGGCTGGCGGGCCGCCGCTGTCCCGCAGGAGTCGGGAAAACAGGGACGTCCGTCTGTTCCCGCACGCCAGGAAGGAAAGAAAACCGGCACACCCGCCGGAGCGTCTGTTTCCGCTGCCGCTCCGCGCACGTATGTGGCGCTGCATCATCATGTGAACCGCTATGAAACGGGTGAGCTGCTGCCGCCGCCGCAAACGGAAGAGCAGGTTATCGAGCAGGGGGCTCAGGCTGTTTTGCTTTCCCTTACGGATCAGGTGCTTTCCACGCAGATCAATCGCCTGTCAGCAGAGCATCACCGGCAGCAATGGATTGATATTCGCCAGGCGATCAGTCAGTCGGTGCAGAACACGCTTGAACGCTATCGAGAATATCACACCGTCAACGTGCTCAACAACCGCACGGAGCAGGTGGAAAATCGCTCCCTCACAGCTCTTTACCGTCAGGAAGCAAATACGTTTTCCTCCCTGCTTGAGCAGTACGGGGATCTTACGGTGGAGCTTACCCGTCTTGAGAAGGGACAGGAAACGGCGGGTCCGCTGCTTGTTCACCGCGAGGAGGCGCAGCCTGATGCGGAAGAAGCGGTATCTCCCGCCTCTCCGGGACAGCAGAACGCTGAACAGGCTCACGTGATTGAGGAGCACAGAAAACTCACCGAGCTGACACAGCGGATCCTTCGCACCGACCGCAAAGCAGAGGCGGCACAGAAGGCCGTAGCCGCCCGCCGCATGCCGCCTCCCGAACTGCGCCGCGAGCTTCTTCGCGAGCGCGAGACGCAGCTTCGCGAGCGCTGCCTGGAAACAGTGCGTGAGCTTTCCGGCGCAGAGACAAGAATGATCCTTGCCGGTCAGTCTCCGGAGTCCGCTCCTGCCCTGACACAGCAGACGATTGAGTCGCTGCAGCAGTTTTTCCGGCATACGGAGAGCTTTACGCGTGAGGGCGACCGTCTGCTCCATTCGACCCACACCATACAGACGGGACCTTCCCGCACGGAAAACCGCTTTGAGCAGGTTCAGCTTTTGCCTCCGCAGGAATCGGCTCCCGTGCCGAAGGAGACTTCCCGCGTTTCGATGCCGCAGCAAGCTGAGGCGGTGAGCCAGCAGGAACTGGTGCGTGAACTCGATCGCATCAATGAACGCAACCGCGAAATACTCCGAACCCTGCGGGAAGAAACGCAGCGCAAGGAGAGCGAGCAGTCCAAGACAGCGCCGCCCGATCCGGGCCGCATGTTCCGCGATTCGCTGCAAGCCATGCAAAATCCCGAACAGTTCCTGCGCGAATTGGCCGAGCGCCCGCCGGAGCTGACGCACCAGCGGCCGCAGGAAACGCTCGTGAAGACCATCCTTGAGCATACAGATGAGCGTACACGGGAATTGTACCGTGTACTGTTGGAATATCAGAACAATCCCGCCGAGGCGGTTGCCAAGGGTCTCGTACGTCAGGCGGGCGCGGCGGAGATCAATGCACCGATGCGCGCTGTGCAGGAGCGCCGGCTCGAAGAGCTGACGCATCTGCAGAGAGAGCAGTTGGAACAGCAGGAGACCATCCGTGAGCATGTGGATTCCGTTGTTGAGCGCTATCTTGAGCCGCAGAGCGCGCAGGAGCCTCAGATGCCGCAGGAAGCCGGCCGCACGGCCTCGGCCCGGATCGTGCACCGCACGCCGGAACAGCCGTTCAGCGAAGAGCTTTTGGAGCTCCTTGAGCAGCGCCGTACCACCGAGGTCAAGCAGGAAGAGGTAACAAACACCGTCACACAGGAGAAGGTTTCGCAGACGGAACTGAAAACGATTCGCCAGCAGGTTGTGGAACGGACGGCGGAAGACATCGGAGAGATTGTCAATCGGACGCTCGCGCGGCAGATTGGCACAATTTCAGAAAAGGTGTATGGTCAAATGGAACGCCGCCTGCAGTCGGAACGCGCGCGCCGCGGTTGGAAGTAATACCGGTCGGAACGATGCGCAGAAGAACAAAGGAGAAAAAGGAGGGGATGCGGCATGTCGGCAGCCACCGCGCTTACAAGTCAATTGAGCGCTTTAAAAGCGAAGATGACGTCACCGGAGACCGCCGCTGCGCTGACGGGAAAGCCAAATTCCGCGAAGCTGATCATCGAGGATCTCCGTGAGGTCAAAACCACGGCGCCGGTGAACTCAGCTGCGGCAGGAACAGGAAGCGCCCTCAGCTCCTTGACGCAGACGGTAAAAGCCACCGCAAGCGAGGTGCTCACCGCAGGGGCTGCATCGGCGGGTGCGGTTGCCTCCAGCCCCACAACCCGTATTTTTTCCGTCCAGTTCAACCCCAGCTCTTTTGATATCTATGCGACATCCCTTGAAGTGAGCAAGTTTGACACAGTGCGCGGCGAGGACGGAAAGCAGCGCGAGTATGTCGAATCCGCCGTGGCCCCCACAGTGGAAATGAGCGTTGAATTGATCTTCGACCATGTGACGATTGCCGACGCGTTCATGGTGGATAAGCTGCGCCAGGGGGTAGTGACCACGGCGGTCACTGCGGCCAGCGCGATTGCGAACAAGGGGGCGAAGGTCAACACGGTGCGGACGGAGGTGGAGGGCTTGATCGGCGCTCTGCGCAATGCGCACACGAGAAACATTACTTTCACATGGGCGGATTTTTCTTTTAAAGGCATTCTCAAGGATGTGGCGGCGGAATACACTATGTTTTCCGTCGAGGGCAGGCCCATCCGCGCAAGGGCCATGCTTCGTATCCAGCAGGAGCAGGAGGAAGCCGTTAAGGAGTCCTGGAAGAATGATTTTAAGGCAGCGTTTGGCGCCTCGGCCGTTTCTTCCGCTGCGTCCAAGCTTCGCTCAGCGACAAATCTGATCAACATCGGTCTGTAAGGAAGGAGGGGGACAATGGCGATCTCTGCAGGATCTTTAGCCAGCAGTTTGGCTACCAATCTGACAGGCAGCACGAAAAAAGCAATTCTTCTCGTCAGGCAGCAGAACTCTGCCGCCTCCTCTTCTGTGCCGGGAGCGGGTGGGGACAAGGCTGTCAAAGCCGGCGCCGGTCTTGCCCTGACGGGAGGCGCAGCCTCGTTGGCGTCGGGGGCCGGCAGCCTGACCAACTATCAGCTTTCTGTGCAGTATAATCCTTCCTCGATTTCCTTCCGCGCCGGCGCACAGCCGATTCCGTTCCAGTATTTGCAGCAAAATCTTGATCCAAGCATTCCGGCGCAGAATACAAAGCCGCCTTCCATCACGATGTCGGTTCGTCTGATCTTTGATCAGATGAATGTCAAAGACTGTTTTATGCTGGAGAAGTTCAAGGTTTCCACGCAGGATGTAGCACAGCTCGCGGTCAACAAGGGCGTCAACACCAAGGTATATTCCGTGCGTACTGTGACAAACGCTTTTATTGGGATGCTCATGAGCGAAACGACGCGCAATGTTACGTTCCAATGGGCAGACACGAGTTTTTCCGGCGAGGTGACAGAGGCGCGGGCCGTCTATACGATGTTTTCCATCAGCGGCCGTCCGGTTCGCAGTGAAGTAACGATCAACATTTCTCAGCGTTTGGAAAATGATAAGGACGGCGATGTGTGGGATCAGGCGTTTGAAAAGTGCTTTTCGGCTACGGGTCAGGCTGTCGCAGGCGGAAAATCAGCCGGGGAGATGGTTACCAATCTTGTAAATATCAGCATCTGAAGCAGGAAGCTTGAAGGGAGGAATCCGGATGGCGCTGGGAATATCCTCCGTCGGTTTGACGGGGGGACTTGCCGGTGCGTCGGCAAGCCTGACGTACAAAAACCTTGTAAGTAAATATCAGGGCTTTTCACAGCCGGAAGCCTGGGTGGAATTTAACGGCAAGCCGTTCAACGACAGCTCCATCATTGTCACGGATATCAATGTCGAGGCGACGTGCGGATTTGAGGCGTCTGTCGCGCGGCTGCGCCTGTACAATGTCTTCGACAAGCAGACGGGAAAATTCACCTATGATTCCATCAAGCAGAGCGTCATGCTCGGCGCTTCCTTCGTGCTGGGACTTGGCTATTTGGGAAAGCTGGAGACTGTTTTTGTCGGCTTCATTTCCCGTGTGAGCTTTGGCTTTGATCCGTCGGACCTGCCGTACATTGAGGTAACGGGCATGGACGTGAAGGGAATTATGATGGCCAGCCGCTATGCGACACAGCTGACAGCGAAATCCTACGGCGAAGCGGTGTCCGAGATCCTCAAACGTACTTCCTACGAGAAGCTGCGGAGTGCGAACGCCATTACCAGCCTGAGCATATCCGACACGCCGGACAAACAGGTGGGCGGGGGAAACAAGGCGAGCGCGGAAACCATTGAAATGGTCGAGGAGAGCGACTACGAATTCATTGTCAAGGCGGCGAAGAAATTCAATTATGAGTTTTTCGTTGACCGGGGCGTGGTGCATTTCCGCAAGGCCAAGAGCGATGCCTCCATCCTTATGGAGCTCGGCGTCGGTTCCGGTCTTGTGCAGTTTGAGATTGGTTACGATATTACAGGACTGGTAGGGACGGTCGAGGTTCGCGCGATGAATCCCGGAACCGGAAAGGTGATTTCTTCCAAAAAGAAACTTTCGAACAATCTTTCCACCGGTTCGCGGGCCAAGGGACTGGTATCGGGCAGCTCGAAGGTTTACATTGACCCGACGGTGACGACGCAGGAGCAGGCTGACGCAAGGGCGGCGTATCTTGCGGAGGAGGTTTCTTACCGCCTCGGTTCGCTTGAGTGTACCTGTCCCGGTATTCCGGATCTTGCGCCCGGCCGTTTTATCAAAATAGCGGGACTGGGTGTTCCGGCGGATAATACGTTTTATGTGACAAGCGTGGTACATGACTTCCGTCAGGACAGCGGATACCAGACCAGGCTGATCGCGAAGGCGGCGGAGGTGCAGAAGTGAGCTTTTACGATATGATTGGAGAGATCTCCGACAGACAGGCGACCAAGACAGAGACGGGCGACACGAGAATCAACGGCGTCGTCGTCGGGATTGTCGCCAAGAATTATGACAAAGACATGCCCGGCCGCGTGTGTGTGACGATTCCTACGCGCGACAACAAGGCAAATGAGCTGCAGTGGGCGCGCCAGGCGCTTCCGGGCAGCGGGAAAGGGTGGGGTCATTATTTCCTGCCCGAGGTCGGCGACCAGGTCCTTTTGGCATTTGAGGGCGGCAACATTGAAAAGCCGTACATTATCGGCTGCCTTCCCATGGATAATTCCAAACTTTTGAGCAAGACGGTCGATGAGCATAACCAGTATAAGCGCATTATGACGAGGAATGGAAGCGCCGTCATCTTTGAAGATAACAAGGAAGGCGACGGCGAAAAAGATAAAATTACCGTGGAAACGGCGGGGCAGAGCCATCAAATTCTGCTTGATAACGAAAATAAGATCATCCGAGTGAACGATAAAAAGAAAGAAAACATGATCGAGCTTTCCACCGAGGACGGCCAAATGACCATCAAAGCCAAGAAGAAGCTCACGATCCAGGTCGGCGATAACGTGAAGGTGATCCTCAGCGGCGATACCGGTGCAGTGCAGATCGAGGCGAACGAGTTTACCGTCAAGGCCAGCAAAAGCGCGACGGTCAAAACAGACGGCACGCTGAAGCTCGAGGGAGCGCAGATCAACCAGTCGGCTTCTTCCATGTACAAGGCGCAGAGCAACGGCATGGTGAATATCTCGGGCAGCCCGATTAAAATCGGCTGAGAAACGAAAGGAGCGTCCTCATGGAAAATCAAATGTTTTTGGGGACCGGATTCAAATTTCCGCCCAGTGTGGATCCGGGGACAGGACGGTTTCTGACGTCCTCCGGGGCCCAGAGCGTCAAGGAGTCCGTTTACCTGATCCTGATGACGCAGCAAGGGGAGCGGTGGCTCCTGCCGGGATTTGGCAGCAATCTGATGAGCTTTACTTTTATGGATACCTCCGTCACCATGCTGAATGTGCTGGCAAACAGCCTGCGCAGCGTTCTGGTTGAGCAGGAGCCTCGTATCAGCGACGTTGACATTGACATTGATCCCGAGGTGAGGGACGGCTGCCTGTTTGTCAATATCCAGTATCATGTGGCGGAAACCAATACACAGGATAACCTGGTGTTTCCGTTTTATCTGAACGCCGGAAGAATGGAGGACGAAGCCGATGAAACGCAACAGTGAAAGTCTGCTCGATCCCCGCGGCGTCCAGGAGCTGCGCGGTGAGATCAGGCGGCTGGCCGCCTCCTATACCCCGGAGTGGGCATTTTCCGAATCGAATCCCGATGTTGGATCGGTTGTCGGGTTGATTTTCGCCAATCAGATGAGCGATAATATCCGGAAAATGAATCTCGTGATGGAGAAGTACCACACGGAGTTTGTCAATATGCTTAACCTGTCGCTGCGTCCGGCCTATCCGGCCTCCGGCGTCGTGGTGATGGATCTCATTCAGGGGAGCATTCCCGGCGTTTATGTACCGGCCGGTACGAAGCTGATTGGGCAGGAAAACCGGGAAGACGCCCGTCAGATTCTCTTTGAGACTGTTTCGGACGTGTATGTCACCAATTCCCGCCTGACTGATGTGTTTTCCGTGTCCGGCGCGTTCGGCAAGCTGATTCCGGCCTTGGGATGCCGTGCGCGGCAGAACCTGACGCAGGAGGAAACTGCGGCGCGGACGGAGCTTCCGGAAGAGTTGGCAGAGGAACTGGAAGCCGCTGAACCGCTTGTACCGGCCGAGATTTCGCTGTTCGATTTCAGCGGAGAAGGCGTGCAGAGATGGGCGCTTGTGCTGACGCACGATACGCTCTTCCGTGTACAGGAAAACGTGGATCTTTGTATTCGGCTTCGTACGCCCGACGGAGAAAGTCTGGCGGAGCGTTTTGCCGATCCCGAACGCTTCCGCTGGAGCTATCAGGTGGACGGCGTGTTTTATCCCTTCTCGCATGTCGGCGCTGTGGACGGTGCGCTCCTGCTCCGTCGTGACGTGCGGCCCTCGGGCTCTTCTTCGGGGAACCGGGAGCGGGAAGTTTGTACCGTCATCTGTGTGGAAGCCCTGCAGCCCATCACGGAGACGATCACCCTTGGAGAGTTGAGTGTTTCCTCCAGCTGCGGGGATCTCGTTCCCGATTTGATTTACGACGGCAGCAACGAGCTCGCCGCGGAAGGCTTTCTGCCGTTCGGCGACACGGCGTCCCTGTTTAACGAGTGCTATATCGGCGGGGACAGTGTGTTCAGCCAGCGGGATTCTATGGTGCAGCTCACGTTCCGCCTGGATACCCGGGAGAGGCTTGTGACGCTCTCACAGGCGCAGGAAAAGGAAGAGCTGCGGATCATCAAGAGAAAGCCGCGTACGATCCAGTATCAGGCGGCCAGAACATCTCCCCAGCAGATTGCCGTAGAGTATTTCAACGGAATTGGCTGGCGGAAGCTTGTGTGTGAGGATGATTGGTCAACCCTGTTTGACGGATCGCATACGGGAAATTATACCATCCGTTTTCGCTGTCCGGCTGACTGGAAGCCTCTTGTGGTGGGCGGGTATGAAGGACGTTCCCTTCGCCTGCGAATTACCAGGGCGGATGATTGCTATTTGCAGCCCTGCGTGCACACAATGCCGTATTTGGAGGATCTGCGCCTGTCGTATTCCTATTTCGACGACTGGAAGCGGCCGCAGCGCCTGCGGCGTCTCTGCGGCACAGAGTTTGCCGATCTGACGCCTTTCCTGCGTGCGGGAGAACCCTTTGACGCCTTTTCCGTTCTGCCTTTTGCGGGCAACGCGCTCTATCTTGGGTTTGACCGGCCGATGGACGGAGCGCCGGTCAGTCTTTTGTTTGATGTAAAGGAAAACGCCAATTTTGTGGATGCTCCCCTGCGCTTTGAGTATTCCACGCGCGAGGGGTTTGAGCCTCTGCATGTGGTGGATCATACGAGGAATCTTTCGGAATCCGGAACGGTTCTTTTCATTCCACCCACCCGTTTTGCCCGCAGGGAGATCGAGGGCAAAAGCCGCTGGTGGATTCGCGTTGTGGATGAGCGCGGAAGGTTTAACGATCCGGAGCGGTATCACCCTGTGATCCGCCGGATTCTTCTCAATGCCATGGAAATCCGCAACCAAATTACCATGCCGGAGGAGGTCTTTTATATCTCCGCCTCCGTTCCCAATATGGAATTTTCTCTCTCTGCACGCAACATTCTTTCCGCAGAGGTTTTTGTGAGCGAGAAGGATCGGCTTTCCGCTCCCGCTATGCGTGCCATGCTTGAAGAGCGCCCGGATGATGTGCGGGCTGAGTTTGACTTTCTCGGAGAAATCACAGAGTTCTTTGTACGCTGGACGGAAGTGGACAATTTTGATCATTCTTCTCCCGGCGACCGTCATTACACGCTCGACCGCATGAACAGCATTCTGCGCTTCGGTGACGGCGTTTCCGTCATGATACCGCCCGCCCAGCAGGGACCGGCGTTTACGGTTCAGGCGGTCTGCTGCGACGGCAGCGCAGGCAACCTTTCGGCGGGCTCGATCAGCCAGCCATTCTCCCAGCTTTTGTACGTGAATCAGTTGTCCAACCCGCTCCCGACCTCCTCCGGAAGTGATTTGGAAAGCGTGGAGAGCGCCCGTGCCCGCGGCGCGAATCTGATTTGCTCGAAGAACCGTCTTGTGAGTGAGCTTGATTTTCTGCGGGAGGTACAGGCCTTTGCGTCCTCTATTCGGAAGGTTCGCTGTGTTGTCGGCCGTGATTTTGACGGGGCGGTCAAGCCTGACGCCGTCAGCATCGCCGTGATGACGCAGGATTATGCCGACAACGATCATTCCTTCGCCAATCTGCGCGAACGCCTGCGGACCCACCTGATGAGCAAGAGCGAGGCTACTCTGCGCGAGCTGATGATCGGAGAACCTTCGTACGTGGAGATTGACGTGAACGTCTGGGCGGACACGAAGAATACGGATCATGCGTTTGAGCTGCAGGAGGAACTTAGAAGGCGGATTGCGGAATATCTCGATCCCCTTTCCGGCGGCAGCGGCGGCGGCTGGGCGATTGGCGTGCTGCCGGATGAAGCCCAGCTGAGCCGGATGCTTCATTCCGCGGATTGCGGCCTTGTGGTCCGCCGGTTCTGTGCGGTTGCCCGCTATGCGGATCGCCGCGGTGTCCATGAGCGGAATCTGAGCGACATGCGTCCCACGCCGTTTATGATTGGCGTAAGCGGACGCCACACAATTACCATTCGAACTGTAGACTGAGGTTACGCCAAGCCCTGCCGTGACAGTGTCCGGCAGGATGCCGCAGCCTGTTTTAAGAATCAGGCGTGTCCCGCAGCGCGGGATTTGCCGCAACAGCCGGAGAGGCCCCCGCCGCAGCGGGAGGGGCTCTCCAAAATCTGAGGGAACCGGAGGAATCGGCAATGCTGAACAGCATCAATCTGGACGATAAGAGCTACGAGGATATTCTGGCGGAGGCGATTTCCCAGATTCCCCTCTATTCGGACGAGTGGACCAATTATAACAACTCGGATCCCGGCATCACGGTGGTGCAGAATCTCTCGGCGTTTTCTCTGCTGCAGCAGGCGGCCATCAATGAGATCACCGATCCCATTCGCCGCAATTTGCTGCGCCTGCTGGGGTTTGAGGCGGCGCAGGACAGACCGGCCCGCGTTTTTGCCGCATGCAGTGCGAAGGAGCCCATTGTGCTTCCGGCGCATTGGAAATGCCGGGTGGGTTCTCTCTGTTTTGAGACGGAAAAGCCGGTGACAGTGTGGCCATGGGGAATCGGCGCGGTGTATACCGCGCTTCCCGGCGGAGGATACCGTGACATTACCTATCTGCTGGGCCGCGCCATTCCGGTGGATACCGCAGTGTTCGGTTTGCAGCCCGAGGCAGGGATGCAGCTGTACTGTGCACTCAGCGGCAGACCGGAGCCGGGTACCTCGAGCGTCTTCTGGGTGCAGCTGGCCAAAACGGCGGGACGAAACCCTGCCGATCCGCGTTACCCGGTGAGCTTTTCGAGTTTGCGGTGGGAGTGCTACACGGCAGACGGCTGGACGGAGCTTGAAGCGGAGGACGAGACGGATGGATTCCTCTGGAGCGGCGCGATTCGACTGACGTTCCCGTCTGAACCTCTTGTTCCGTTTGAGGAGCTGCCGCAGCCTGCTTTTGCCATTCGCTGTGTGCTGACCCGGGCGGAGTATGATATTCCTCCGCGGATTCACTCCCTTACCGGGAACCTGCTCGAGCTTGTCCAGCAGGAGACGCGCTCCGCCTGCTTTTCCTTCCCCGGCGGGGAGGAGGTTGTGGTGCGCAGCGCCATGACCGTTTATGGGAATTTCTTCGTCTGCTGCCGCGAGGAACCGGACGGGCCCATGTATGCTTACCAGCCGCGCAATACGCGGAAACGCCGCGGACGTTTCTATACGATGGAAAATGCCGGAGACGGTACCGTTACCCTGCGCTTCGATCGGGAGCGCTTCGGTTTTGCACCCGCGCAGGATGTCCCGGACGCCGTGCTGGTTGTTTGCTGGGACGAGGAAACGACGTATCATCGTTCGCTTGGCCCTGTCTACGGATACGAGGATCAGATGGTGCCGGTTGAGCTGCTCGAGCACATTATTCCCGATTCCTTCTCGCTTTTGGCCGAGCTTACGGATCGCCAGGGAGAAATCACGTACCGCCTGGTACGACCCGGAGAGACGGATCCGGATCAGCTTTGCTACGAGGTGCTTTCCGCGCCGGGAGAGCTGCGTATCACGCAGCCTGGGTTGGGAAATGGATGCCGTTTGTTCCTCTGCTCCTGCGCCGTAACTGCGGGAAGAAACGGAAACATCCGCGAGCAAAACGGATTGGAACCGGTCCTGCGGGATGGTTTGCCGGAGGGAACCCGCTTTTGGAATCCGGCAGCGGGGCGCGGCGGAGAAACGTATGAATCGCTCGAGGAGGTGCGGCTGCGCTTTGCCGCCGCCATGCGCCGGCCGACTACGGCCGTTACCGCGCAGGACTATGAGGATATTGTTCGCCGGACGCCCGGACTTTGCATTCATAAAGTGAAGGCAGTTGTGGACGAAGAGGCAAACAGTGTGAGCATCGCCGTCAAACCTCGTTCGGAAACGCCGAACCCACAGCTTTCCGCCGTCTATCTGCAGCAGATTCGCCGCTGGCTGGAGGCGCACCGCCTGCTTTCGGTCCGCATCCATCTTCTGCAGCCGCGGTATGTCCGGGTCAATGTGAATGCCACCATTTATGTGAAGAGCTATTACAGCAACGCAAGGCAGGAGATTGAAGCGGTTTTGAACCGTCATCTGGATTTTTCCGCTGCCGATCGAGGTTTCGGAGAGACAGTATCCTATCATCAGCTTGTTCGGGAGCTGGAACAGCTTCCCTGCGTGGAATCAGTTTACGAACTGTTCTTGATTCCGCAGGCAAAGGGTGATATGATGTATACAGGCCATGACATTCAGATGGGGAACCACAGCATTTGCCGGCCCGGTCAGTATTTTCTGGAGCTGAGCACCCGAACCGGCAGTTACTGATCACACGATAGGGAGAGAAAGCACATGGCCGCACTGGTAAGAAAATATCGAATCGGGAGGAACCGCCTTGCGCAGGGATTGTGCAGGGGCTTTACGCTGACGGACAGCGGCGAGCTGCATGCCGGCGGAGACAGTACGAGGCATTTGCTCTATCTGGGAAGCCTTGACGGCGTAGAGTGGGACTTTGAATGGGGCCGCCTGGCTTTTGAAGCGGAGTTGGGCAGCGATATGGCGTTGGGAGTCCGCGTGTTTGCTTCGAATGAAACGAAATTCGTCCGAAAGGGAGAGCTGACGTCGATCGACGATTTTTTGCTCGACGATACGGTGGAGGAAGAGGCGAAGGCCGTCTTCTTCGCTGCGGCGGGCTGCCGTGAGGCGGCCGGCGTGACGGATTTGCTTTTAAACGGCCTTTCGGGCCGCTATCTGTGGATTTCCGTGGAGGTACTTGGAGCCGGCGAGGCTGTCCTTAAAAACTTCCGCGTCTATTCGCCCGAGGATAACTTTTTCAACAGCTTCCCTGAGGTTTACCGCACGAACGGAGAGTTTTTCCGGCGTTATCTGTCGATTTTCAACGTCATGTACGCCGATTTTCAGGAGAAAATCGACGGGCTGGATCGTTATCTCGATCTGGATACGGCTCCGGCCTCGCTGCTTCCGGTGTTTGCACATTGGCTTGGGCTGGAGCTTGACGGGAATTTTCTCGAGGAAGATCAGCTGCGGCTGTTATTAAAGCATGCTTTTTCCCTGATTTCCGCAAAAGGAACCAGGCGGGCAGTCATCGGCGTGGTCCGTATCCTCACGGATGCACCCGTCTATGTGCTGGAGCGGCGTTCCTCACACGGGACGGATGCTCCCTATGATTTCACCGTGCTGATTCAATGTGCGCCGGACGAGCGCCTTTATTCGAGGCTGCAGTTCCTGTTAAATCAGTTCAAACCGCTTCGCAGCAGAGTCAGCCTTGTCTTTTTGGGCAGCTGCGGGCGTTTGGATTCCTTTGCTTGTCTCGATCTCAATGCAGCGGTTACTCAGCCGCAGGCCGGAAGAGCGGATCAAGGAGCCGCGCTCAATGGCTTGGTTTGCTTAACATAACGAACTCGAAGGAGGAACGGCTTTTATGACGATCTCATCCACTGTTAAAGACAATTGCGCCGTACTTTTGATTGACGGACGTGTCGATACCAACACGAGCCCTCAGCTGCAGAGCGCGATTCTGAACGCGTTTCAGCGCGCTTCTCACATCGTGCTGGATTTTGAAAAGGTTCCTTATATCAGCAGCGCCGGTCTGCGCGCTCTCTTGATTGGGCAAAAGACGGCAAATTCGAAGCGCGCCGTGATGGAGCTCATTCATGTCTGCCCTGCCGTCATGACGATTCTGCAGTCTGTCGGTTTTGCAGACATTCTCACGATTCGCTGATTTTCCGCGGACACTTTGCCGTTTCTCCGCCGGTCAGCGGCGCTGCATCACCGCTTGCGAATTTTTCAGTGGAATTCGCAAGCGGCCCTTTTGCACCCTTTTTTCCATTTTTACCGTCCGGATCGGTTGAATGCCGGCCGGACACGTTTTTTTCTTTGTGTAAGACAAGAGAAAACAGCGCTCACTGCCAGCCTTTTCAGGCTGACCGTGAGCGCTGTTTTTTTCACAAAAAGAAGGGAACTTAATGAACTTCAAGAGCGAGCATCGTGATATCGTCGAACTGCTCCGCACCGGCCGTAAAGGCGTCCATCGACGTTTTGACGGCAGCCAGAAGCTGTTCGGGAGAGAGATTGACGTCCTGGTTCAGGGCGGCCACCAGACGGTCGTCGCCGTAAAGCTCGGTGGAAGAGTTGATAGCCTCCGTTACGCCGTCCGTGTAAAGGAAAATGCGATCGCCCGCGCCAAGCTGAATCGAGTCCTCCTTGTAAACCATGTTTTCCAGGCCGGCCAGAACAAAGCCGGGCTTTGTCTTGAGGAACTCGAAGCCGCCGCCCTTGCGGCAGAGCAGAGGCGGGTTATGGCCCGCATTGACGAAGGTCAACTCGCGTGTGTTCAGATCCAGCACCCCCATGAACGAGGTGACGAACATGCCTTCTCCGTTGTTTTCACAAAGCTGGTCGTTCACGCGTGTAAACACCTCGCCGAGCGGAACGCCGGGCTGCGTTTGATTCTTGATGAGGGTTTTTGCGATCACCATGAAGAGCGCGGCGGGCACGCCCTTGCCGGAAACGTCGGAAATGACGATGGCGAGGTGATGGTCGTCCACCAGGAAAAAGTCGTAGAAGTCGCCGCCGACCTCTTTTGCCGGATCCATTGTGGCGTAAATGTCGAACTCGTTGCGTTCCGGGAAGGCGGGGAAGATGCAGGGAAGCATATCGTGCTGGATGTTGCGGGCCACGTTGAGCTCTGCCTGCGTCTTCATGGCACGGGAGGACCAGAGGGCGTTCGAGAAGATCAACCAGTACATCACGCCGAAGATCAGGCAGATAATCAGATAAAAGAGTACGAAAAGCATCCCTGTCTGCGGGAGAAGGCCGACAGCCTGGACGATCTGCACGATGCAGAAGAAGCCGAAGGAGGCGATGAACGGGATGGGAACGTATCTGCCCATTTTGTGCGAGAGAATATTGAATACCTCGATCATCGTGCGCCGCACAAACACAACCATGACAACGCCGATGATGGCCGCGATCAGCGCTTTCATCAGTGTGAACGGAATCAGGAAGAGGTAACCTTCCTCCCCATAGGGATCAATGGTGCTGATGAGCGCGGTGGTGGAGATTCCTGTCAGGAATGAGCCTACATTTGAGATGAAGATCACCGTTACAACGGTAAACAGCTTGGTGCTGGCAGGTTCCTTGTACAGGAAGAAGCACGGCGGCGGGAGGAAAATCATCCAGCCGAAGAAAATAAAGTAGTCCCACCACTGCGGGGTCGTCACTGTGCAGCCGATCCAGGCGAAGAGAAAATAGCACACGAGCGCGGCGCCCCAGCAGAGCCAGCCGAAGACAGGTTTACGCTTGCTCTCAAGCGTGACGTGCGTCAGAATCACGGCGAGAAGAGCGGAGACGAGACCGGCCGCCGCATACCAGAAAGAGTTTTGCGTCAATACATTCATAGCTTTCCTACCTCCTCAGAATAGCGGTATCATTACAGATCCAGACCAAACGCTCCCAGCATATCGAGGTTGGTCAGACAGGTGACAAGATAGTCGCGGGTAATCTCCGGCCAGTGGAAACCGCTGCGGTTGAGAATACCGGCGGTAAGATTGCAGTTGTAGCCAATCTCAAAATGGCCTTCAGCACTGCCTTCCAGTTCGGAAATGATGTCCACCAGAAGTTCGCGTTTTTCGGGCTGAGCAAGAATTTCGGAAATTCGCTCCTCATACTCGCTGTCCTCCAGACACGCGATTTCGTAGCCGATGTCGGCAAGGCTCTCGAAGATCATCTGATACGAAGTGGGTTTATCGTTGAAAATGTGGAAAATCGATTGCTGCGAGGAGGCGCCCGCAAATTTGACAATCAGTTGTGCCGTGCAGTCCACGGGGGAATAGTCAACGTCGCTGTCCCACATGGAGCGCGGCGCAAAACCGAGACGGATGTATGCTTTCAGGCGGGAGGTAAACGCGTTTGCCGCGTGATTGATCTGAAATTCTCCGTCGGAGAAGCGCCCCTGCAGATTTCCCACACGCAAAATGTGCGCTTTGAGACCTTTGTGAAGAATGGCGGACAGCACCTCGCGTTCGCCGAGGAATTTGCTTGCCGCGTAGTCATTGCTCAGATCCTGCCGGAAATAGAAATCCTCTTCCGTCAGATACGGGCGATGCTCGGTGCGGTTTTCCAAACCAAACTGTCCGATGGTCGGCGTGGAAATGTGCAGCAGGGCGGCGTTCTGCCGCAGGCACAGTTCCGCCAGACGGCGCACGCCGTCTACGTTAATCTGATACATCGCTTCGCCGTATGTAAAATGCGAAACATCGGCCGCGCAGTTGATGGCCAGCTGGAATTCAGTGCCGGTATCCTGCAGAATATCGTCTTTGGTGAGATCTCCTTCTATTACCGTCAGCCTGCCGGTTTCAAAGACCTCGTCGTAGCTGTCGCCGAAATAGTAGAACAGCATGGTTTTCAGACGCTGCTCGGGAGACAACTTTCCTTTTGCACGGGCCATGCAGAGAACAGAGCAGTCTGTCGTTTCGATCAGTTCACGCAGCACGTGCAGACCCAAATAGCCGGTGGAACCGGCCAGCAGAATACGCTGCGGGGGCCGGCCGAAGGAAACATCCTGCTTCCAGACGAGGAGAGGGGCGAGAGAGGCATAGTCAAAGGCGGCGATTTCGGGCCTCTCCGTGACCTCCGGCTCCTGCTTGAGTCCGGCGCACATCATGCGTACGGTGGGGTTGGAGAAGACGCTGGAATACTTCAAAGGAATTCCGGCCGCTTCGGCCTCAATGGCCAAATGAGCTGCCAGAAGCGAATCTCCGCCGATTTCGAAGAAGTTGTCATCCGTCCCGATCCGATCCTTTTCGAGGAGGCGGGCAATGATGGCGCACAGCGTTTCCTCCTGCCTGGTCTGCGGAGCGCGGTACACCACGTGAACAGATACCTTCAGAGCGGCAAGAGCCCGCTTGTCTGTTTTTCCGCTGGAGGTGACGGGCATTTCCGCGATCTGCAGGAAAGCGGAAGGCACCATATAGTACGGGAGTTTCCTGGACAGAGCGTCCTTGAGTTCCTGAGCAGTGATGGAACGCGTTGCTGTAAAGTAGCCGCAGAGGAACTGTACCTTTCCGTCGGTGCGCAGCAGCACACAGCAGCTCGTGACGCCATCGACGGTGGAAAGGACCGATTCAATTTCTCCCAACTCAATGCGGAAGCCGCGAAGCTTAACCTGATCGTCCATACGGCCCAGATAGAGAAGCTCTCCGCTGCGGCTCCAGCGGACGAGATCACCGGTCCGGTACAGACGTCTTCCCTCCGAGAACAGGAACCGCTCCTGCGTTTCCTTCGGCAGATTCTGATAGCCGCGCGCCAGACCGATTCCGCCGACGCACAGCTCGCCCGGACAACCTGCCGGGAGAAGCTGTCCGCGCCGTCCGAGTACACGGACAGAGAGCCCTTTCACGGGTACGCCGAGGCTGGCGTTCGGTCCGAAGACCTCCTGAACCGAGGTCACGATGGAAACTTCGGTCGGACCGTAGGCGTTGAAAACACGCATGCCGGCCGAAAGACCGCGCAGTTTTTCCCACAGCAGAGGCTGGAACGCCTCGCCGCCGCTCATGAGCACGTCAATTCCCTTGGCTGCCTCCCGGAAATCCTCGTATCCGAGATACGAGATCAGACGGGACGGTGTGGCGAACAGAACATTGATTTTCTCCGCCAGCATACGGCATCCAAGCAGAGCGGGATTGTCCAACTCATCCTGTGAGGCAAAGCAGACCGTTACGCCGTTGAGGAGCGAAGTGAAGATTTCCAGCACGGAGATATCGAAGGAAAGCGAGCCGATGGCGAGCACGGCCCGGCCGCGGCTTGCAACCGCGGAGATCAGAGCACAGCTGTCCGGCCGCGCCAGATTGACAAGTCCGCGGTGCTCAATCAGTACGCCCTTGGGCCGTCCCGTTGTACCGGAGGTGTAGATGCAGTAGCAAAGGGTCTCCGGAAGGATTTCCACGTGGGGGGCCTTCTGCGATCCGGAGAGGGCCTCCTCATAGAGCAGGGGAGAAACGCCCTGCGGCAGAAGGGAAAGATACTCTTTGTTCGTGATTACACAGGAAACACAGGCGTCCTCCAGCATGAAGGCGATACGATCCTTCGGATAGGTCGGCTCCAGGAAAAGGAAGCCCTGTCTGGCCTTGAGAATGCCGAGGGTGGAGACGAGGACGCTCGTGCCGCGCGGCAGCATAATGGCGGTCAGACGTTCCCCGGAGCCCAGACGGGCAAGCAGTGTGTTTGCCACAGCGTTGGACTGCTCCGAAAGCTCTCGGAAGGAGAGGGCGCCGTCGGAGCCGCGTGCGGCACAGCGGTCCGGCGTTTTTCCGGCTTGCCGCTCAAAGAGGTCGACGACAGTGTCGGAGGAGAGGGGAGGTTCGTTTTCACACTGGCCCAGACGGTCCAAAAGCTCCTGCTCCTCCTGTGCCACAACAGAGGCTTTTCCCAGCGGGGCTTCCGGATTCTCCAAAGCGTGCACAAGCGCCTGAAGGAGGCCCTCATGCAGACGGCGGATTTCATCCTCGCTGTAGAGGACCTTACGGTGATCGTAAAATACCGTGTAGCTTCCGTCAAACAGATCGAGGACATGCAGAATCAGGCTTCCCATCATCGTGGCGGGATCACCGAACCATACGTCGATCGGGAAATCGTAATCCCCCGTTTGGATTCGTGTTTTCTGATAGGAAACGGAAGCGTCAATCAAATCGCGGCCAATATCCTGCCCGGAAGCAATGTCTTCCACAATCTGCATCAGGGGGTATTTCTTATGCCGGACAACCCGTCCGGCGCGGCCGGCAATATCGCGGCACAAGCTTAAAAAGGATTGCTCCGCCTCCGGCTGGCAGCGCAGCGGGAGTTCCATGACGAACATCCCGACGCAGTCGCGTTCCGCCTCCGTATCGCGGTTCAGGCGGGGCATTCCCATCACAACGTCATGACAATCCGAGCGCTGGAAGCAATACAAACACAATGCCGCCGTGAAAAGGATATAAGGAGGAAGATCGTGTTCCCGGGCGAACGCCTTGATTTTTCCGGAGAGCTCCGGTGAGAGATGGAAAACGCGCCGGGAGGCGGTGCGGTCGGTTGTCTGCTCCGGGCTCAGATAGGATTCGCTCAGAGAGAGGCCGCGCAGTTCCTCTGTCCAGAAGGTTTGGTCCTCCTGCCAGGCGGAGCTGTTCCGGTATTCCTGCTCCTTCGCGAGAAAATCGGTGGGGGAGGGGTGACGGTGCGACGGGGTTTTGCCGTCGCGGAGCATCAGATAGTCGGTGAAGATTTCCGACCACAGCAGGCCGGTGGCCCACCCATCGCACCAGATGTGGTGAAACTTACAGAAGAGACCGTCCACGCTGTCGGAGAGACGTACCAGCCGGAATTCCACCAGAGGCGCATCCTGAAACACGAAAGGCTTATGGCCCCAGCGGCGGAAGCGGTCTTCCTGTTCCTGCTGCGTGAGAGAGCGTAAATCCTCCGTGCGGAGCGCATAGGGTTCATATGGCGCGATATACTGCATCAGCGCGCCGTCCCGCATGGTTACCTGCGTCCTTGCGCCGGGATTTTCCTGCAAAAACAGATTGACAGCCTGTTCCATGCAGGAGGGATCAATAGATTCACGTGCCTTGAGCACAAAGTACAGGACGTTGACGTCGGTGCCGGACGCGACGATCTCCTGCGAATAAATATTTTCCTGAGAGAGGGAGAGAGGGAAAACAAACTGTTCCATGGCAACGATTCCTTTCCGAGTGAGACGAGCCGGGAGAGTCCCGACCCGGGAGGGCTCGGACGCACGCGTCCGTCTGCCGCTGAATTTCAAAAAGGAAGATCATGCAATCGGTCATGATCTTCCTTTTTCGTTATGAGTCGCTTTGTTCTGAGACAAACAGACGCTTTTTCATCGAGAAGCAGTTCTGCCCATCCCGGTACGCATAGGAAACCTCATCCATGCTCTTGCGTACCATATAAATGCCCAGACCGCCGATTTGGCGTTCCTCGGCGCTCAGCGTGATGTCGGGATCCTGCCGTGACAAAGGATCGTAGGGCGTACCGCGATCCATGAAATCAATCTGGATGCGCAGAGGATCTTCCTCCAGCGTCCATCGCAGCGTCACAGGGCCGCGGCCCGGCTGATAGGCATAAAGCGCGATGTTGACGTAGATTTCCTCCACGGCAATATCCAGAATGATTTTTTCTTCTTCGGAGACTCCGAGCGCATCCAGCGGAGCGTTGACAAAGCTGAGAACAGCGTCGAGTTCCTCTGTTTCTGCGGAAAATGTGAAGGTTTTGGTTTTTGGAAGATCAGGTGGCAAAGACTTGTTCACAGCATCACATCCCTGTTTTCAATAGTCCGTAAGTCTGTCCCGTGTGAATGTGTACTTTCAGCGGACAAAGGAAAGGGCGAGGCCGTTTGTGCCCGTTTCTCCTTTTCCGGAAAAAGAGGAGACGAAAGCCGGAGGTACGCCCGGGTTTTCCGGGGAGATTCGCTGTTGATCCGCTGACATCGGCTTTTATCCATACATATTTATTATAAGGCGTATGTCTTCCTTTTGTAAAGTCAGGCGGAGGAAAAAGCATGAAGCTTTAGAAAATCTTTAGGAAAAAGGGGCGGCGGAGCTCAGCCGTTTTTTCCCGGCAGTGTCAATGCCACAATCTGCTCGTAGAGAAGCACATATTTTCCGTCAAGAACACGATTGTCGTGATAGTGACCGAAAAACCAGTAGCGAAACCGGCAGTTGTGAGAAAGTGACTCGAAATAATCGGTCAGTCTGTCCGGCTCCGCGTTTTCCGTGACACGGGCCGCAATGGTGGTTGGAGCACAGTGTGAGAGAATCAGATCAACCTCTCGTCCGCAGCTGTCCAGAGTTCGCTCGGCCTGGGCATACTCTTCCTCGTCGGGCAGCTCTCTTTTCCACCATGAGACATGATCGATCCGGTACAGCGCATGTCTGGCGTCCAGCTTTTTTTTGCGGGCGCGGAAATCCGGCGCTTTCGGGTCCAGGATGCCGTCCGAAATATCGTGGGAGGAGGCTCCTCCCATGGTAAAGACGCGAAGGCCGTCGATCGTGAAGAGCTGGCCGCGCATCAGATGGAGGACAGACGGACGGATCCGCTGAACCAGCCCCCCGTTCCAGCTTTCTGCCGGCAGCGCGTCGAGAAGATCATAGTTTTCGTGATTGCCGGAGACAAAAAGCGTGGTGAAGGGCTTGGCATCCAGCCAGTCGAGCCAGTGCTTTTCTTCCTTCGAGCCGTCCCAGAGCCCTCCGAAATCGCCGCAGACGATGACGTAATCCTCTTTCCCCATTTCCTTTTGTTCAGGAAAATTGGCGCTGGTAAAGCGACGGAAATCGCTGTGTGTGTCGCCGGTCAGATAAATCATATCGGTTTCTCCCTTCCTGTGATTCCTTTTCTCTGCGCCGTTTCTTCTATTATACCTGATGGCTCTCCTTCCGTTTGCTTTTTTTCACGCAAAAATTCTTCGGATCCCTTTGCAGGAAAGTCTTGCGATTCAAAAAACGGGATGGCGCTGCTGTGCGCCATCCCGTTTCATCAACCAGGAACGGAAGTCCTGTCCAAGCTTGGGACAGAGATTAGTTTTTATGGACCCGGCATTATTCCGCCGCTGCATCCCGCCGGTGAAGGGTCCGCAGGGTGAGAAACGCAAATCCTGCGGTATAGAGGAGTGCCGAAAGGACAAACACCGGCAGATCCAGCTCCATCTGGGGATTGTTGGCCCGCATGCCGAGACACAAAAGGGAGTACGGAAACGCGTACCCCCATCCCTGAGAGGTGAACAGCAGGCCCAGAATACCTCCCGCCAGGCCGAAGGAAACCGGCGGGGCAAAAGCGCGAATAATCAGACTGAAAAAAAGCTGAACCACGCAGACGGAAATGCCGCCCAGCGCTCCGCAGAGCAGCCATCCCGGCAGCTCCGGAGGCGGTGCGTCGGAGATACCCGCCAACTTTCCGCTGATCAGAAACAGCGCTCCGATACAGCCCTGGGACAGAAGGGAGATTCCGGCGGACAGGATCAGCTTGGCCGCGTATAAATCCCGCACCGGCACGGGTGCGGTGAGAAAGCTGTTCCAGTTACGGTCGGTGTGCTCCAGCCTCCATTGCCAGGCACAGAACACCCCCAGAAGAGCAGGCAGGAAGAAGGTGGAGGAGAACAGCGTATGCTGGCCCCACAGGCTGTACCAGCCGTTTTCCAGAGCTTCCAAATTGCTCAGATAGTTTCCGGTGCCCAGAATGGCGGGGAAAACGGGAAGAATCAGAAAAGCCAGCCACACCGGGGAGCGGCGGCACTTTTGCAGTTCCGCTTTCAGACAACGCAGCAGCATGCTTTCACACCTCCTTCCGTACAAACAGAGTTCGGCCCGCGAGGAGGAATACCGACGTCCAAATCAGCAGCAGGATAAGATCCGCGGGCTGCGGCCACTGCCAGTAGAAGCGGGTCACCCGTGTGGCGGCGTTCCAGTCCATGCCTGCCAGAGACATAAGGCCGTAGTATCCCCAGGGCACGAACCGGGTGAGAGCCGGAGGAAACAGCATGGAGAGAATGCCCAGAAAGCTTCCGGCAATGCCGCACACCAGGGCGGCGGCCTGGTTGGCAAAGCGCAGGGAAAGGCCCTGCTGCAGGGCGTAGACCATCATGGATACCGTCCAGGAGATCAGGGTAAACAGTCCAAACCGGCCCCAGGGGATCACCCCGGGAAAGCCTTGCGCGATGCCTGCGGCCAGGAACAGCCCGGAGCGGATTGTCAGCAGGACCGCCAGCACCAGAGCGCCCCAACCCAGCTTGGCGGCATAGAGCTTCCCCGGCGACACCATGGTTTCCAGCAGCTTCCAGGTGCTTCCCTTATGTTCCGGTTCACAGTTCCGGCTGGCCAGAGTGGCCACGCTGAGAGGCAGAACGATGCAGTCCACCATAGCCAGATTGTAGAGCAGGAGCATCCAGCCCCACTTCAGATTGCCGGCGTCCTGACGGGCAAAAAATGCTTCCATCCAGATCAGCTCTATCGCCAGTACGGCGGCACAGATCAAAACAATTTTCCTGCGGCGGCATTTGTAAAATTCCAGTCTCAGCAGTTTCACAGGCTCGCCGCCTTTCCCGTCAATTCCAGGAAGATGTCCTCCAGACTTTTCCGGCGCTCCTCCAGCCGAATCACTCCCACTCGGTTTTCCGCCAGGAAGCGGGTGAGATGGGCGGCAATGTCATCGGAGAGGACAGGAAGGATCAGATACCCTTCCTCTTCCCGGCACGGTACGGTTTTCTCCGCCAGCAGACGGCCCGCCGCCGCATTGTCGGTGGTTCGCAGAGCCAGATGACTGCGGCTGCGTCCGTGCAGGACTTCCAGAGTGTCCTGGAATACCAGCTCGCCCTCCCGGATAATGGCGACATGGTCGGCCATTTGATCGATCTCACTCAAAAGATGGCTCGATACCACCACTGTCATTCCGAACCGGCCTGGCAGTTCGCAGATGAGTTCCCGCATCTCCTGAATACCGGCCGGGTCCAGACCGTTGGTAGGCTCGTCCAGAATGAGCAGCCTGGGATAGCCCAGCAAGGCTGCCGCGAGACCGAGCCTCTGTTTCATGCCCAAAGAGTAGTGCGCCACCTTTTTTCCCTGCTGGCCGTCCAGACGGACGATCTGAAGCACCTCCCGGATATTCTTTTCCGGTACGCCCCGGAGGGTCTGCACAATGCGCAGGTTTTCCTCGCCGGTGAGATGGCCGTAGTAGCTGGGACTCTCGATCAGGCTCCCCGCTTGCCGGAGAACGGAAAGACGGTTGGCGCTGTTCATGTCCTTTCCCAGTACCCGGATGCTGCCCGCCGCGGGGCGCACCAGGCCCAGAATCATTTTCAAAGTGGTGGACTTTCCGGCTCCGTTGGGACCGAGAAAGCCGTAAACGCTGCCTTCCGGCACGTTCAGGTTCAGGTGGGAGACCCGAAGGACATTCCCGTATTGCTTGCACAGATCCTGTGTTTCAATGATACTCATGGCAAAACCTCCTTGTGTCTTTTATCCTAGCGGTTTTGCCTTACGTCCCCATGAAGTCAACCTTACGATTGCCTTACTTCTTTCCCCGAAGCTGGACGAATCCGCCGGAGCTGTTATAATGAAGATAACTCAAGACAAAGGAGGCCGTGAAGTGGCCTATCGGATTTTAATTGTGGATGATGAACCTGCCTTGCAAAATATGGTGCGGGAGATCCTGACCCAGGCGGGCTATGAGACGGACGCGGCTTTGTCCTGCGCGCAGGCGCGGCAGAAATTTCGTACAGCGGCCCCGGACGCGGTGCTTCTGGATGTGATGCTTCCGGATGGGGACGGATTCTCTCTGCTCGGAGCGTTTCGGGAGCTTCGGGATGTGCCGGTATTGTTCCTCTCGGCGCGGGACGAGGACGAATCGCGGCTCCGGGGGTTGGGGCTCGGTGCGGACGACTACATCACCAAGCCTTTTCTTCCGCAGGAGCTGCTGCTCCGTCTGCGTGCGGTGCTCCGCCGCGTTTACCGGGAGGAATCGCCGTCAGCGCAGTTGGGAGGGACGGAAATTGACTGGGGAAAAGGGACGGTGCGCCGGAATGGAAAGGAGACAGCCCTCACGGCCAAGGAATTTGCCCTGCTTCGCAAGCTGTGGGAGGCGCGTGGGAATATTGTCACCATCGACGCCCTGTGCTCTGCCCTGTGGGACGGGCCTCTGGTAGGGTATGAAAATACCCTGATGGTCCACATTCGCCGTTTGCGGGAGAAGGTGGAGGAGGACCCCTCCCATCCCCGATACCTGCTGACCGTGCGAGGGCTGGGGTACCGGCTCAAACGGGAGGAACTGCCATGAAGCTGCGCGGACTGATAAAGGGAGTTGTGCTGGTGGCGGCTTCATCGCTGCTGATCGCCGTCCTCACGCTGTTGAGCCTCTTTTCCTTTGTTTATTACCATTCGGACGGCGGCCGTGATTGGGGTGTTTCCATGTCAGAGCTTTCCGATACCCTTGTCCGGGACGGCACAGCCTATGTGTTTACCGGGGAGAAGCTGCTGGGGAACCGCTGGATCATGCTGCTGAACGAGGAGGGACAGGAGATATGGTCGCTGAATAAGCCGGACGACGTACCGGAACAATTCACCGTTTCCGACGCAGCCGCCTTCTCCCGATGGTATTTGAACGACTATCCGGTGCAGTGCTGGGTGCGGGAGGACGGTCTGCTGGTGGTGGGGTCCCCCAAGGGGAGTGTGTGGAAGCACGATATGGCGATGAGCACACAGGTGCTGCTGGAATGCCCGGTCTGGTTTTTGGGATCCTTTCTGCTGACCCTGGGCGGCGTCCTGGGGCTCGCCTGGCTGGCGGTGCGCCGGTGGTTCCGGCAGGACCAGCGGGTTCGGGACGCCGCCCGTTCCGATTGGATCAACGGCGTGTCCCATGACATCCGCACGCCTCTCTCGGTGGTTATGGGGTATGCCGCGCAGCTTGAAAACGCACGGGATTTGGCGCCGGAACACAGGTGCCGGGCGACGGCCATTCGGGCCCAAAGCCAGGTCATCCGGGATCTGGTGAATGATTTGAACCTGACCATGTGTCTGGATTGTGAGATGCAGGCCTTGCGGAAGGAACCTCTGCAGCCGGCGGCGTTCCTGCGGCAAATCGCGGCGGATTTTCTCAACGGAGGGATGGCGGATGGCTTTGCCTTTGAGATGGAGCTTCCTCAGACTCCGCTGCCGGAGATTGAGGCCGATCCGTTTCTGCTGCGAAGGGCGGTGAACAATTTGCTTGTCAACTGTGTGCGGCACAACGAGCGCGGCTGCCTCATCCGTATGGGAGCCGGAACGCAGGGCCGGACGCTGGTTCTCTGGGTGGAGGGCGGAATCACTGCAGAGAAGGGTTCCGCTGCGGAAAGCGAGCCGCCGGCTTTCTCCCGGCCCTTGGAGCCGGACGGCGGGGCCGCTCACGGTACCGGCCTGCGTTTGGTGGCCCAGATCGCTGCCGCGCATGGGGGAAAAGCAGAGTTCCGCAGCGGAACGCCTTTCCGATGCGAGCTGCGCCTGCCGGTGAAGGGGTAACGGTCTGCGCGGATGCGAACTCTTCGGATTGTCAGGAGAAGGCGCTTGTGGTATGATACCCTCAGGGGAGAAGGCGTAAAACGGGTTTCCGGGGCCGAACGCGCCTGCGCTCGTGCCGTCAGCCTTGCCGGGGAGTTCATCCGCTCCCGGGAAACTCCCAAGGGATTGGACGGAAGCGGAAAACAGGCGCTTTGCCCTTTCTTTACAAAGGATAGAATCATCAAAATGTGGGAGGTGGGTACATGCCCCTGTATCTTGTCCGAAACGATATTACCACCATGAAAGTGGACGCCATCGTCAATGCCGCGAAAGAAAGCCTGCTGGGCGGAGGCGGCGTGGACGGCGCGATCCATCGCGCCGCCGGACCGGAGCTGCTCGAGGAGTGCCGTACCCTGGGCGGCTGCAAAACGGGACAGGCTAAAATCACGAAAGGGTACCGCCTGCCGGCGCGCTATGTGATCCACACGGTGGGACCTGTTTGGCGGGGCGGTGGCTGCGGCGAGCGGGAGCTTCTGTCTTCTGCTTACCGCTCTTCTCTGGAACTGGCGTCGGTATATAATTGTCAGACGGTGGCTTTTCCGCTGATTTCCTCCGGGGTGTACGGGTATCCCAAGGACCAGGCTCTTCAGGTTGCGGTGGATGCTATCGGGTCTTTCCTGCTGGCTCACGACATGACGGTTTATCTGGTGATCTTCGATCGGGCGTCCTATACCATTGGCGGGCAGCTCTTTGCCGACATCGCCGCTTATATTGACGACCGTTATGCAGAAGAGCATACCGACAGTCTGCAGAAACAGGACCGGCGCGCCATGGCCGCGGCGTCCGTTTCTGTGAGAAAAGAGAAACGGGAGCTTCCCTTCCGCGCCGCGTCCGAAAGTCTGGAGGAGGCTTTGAACCGGCTGGACGAGAGCTTTTCCCAGATGCTTCTGAGAAAGATCGACGAGCGCGGCGTTACCGATGCGCAGTGCTATAAAAAAGCCAACATTGACCGCAAGCTGTTCTCCAAGATTCGGTCGGACGTTCATTACAAGCCATCGAAGCCTACTGCAATGGCTTTTGCCGTTGCGCTGGAGCTGCCGCTGGAAGAAGCGCGGGAGATGCTTGAAAAAGCCGGATTTGCCTTTTCCCACGCGAGCAAATTTGATATCATTGTAGAGTATTTTATCGCTCACGGGAACTATAACATTTTTGAGATTAATGAGGCTCTGTTTGCGTTTGATCAGAGCCTGCTGGGCGGCTGAGCCAGGGAAAGGAGAACCATATGCCCCGTTCCGATGTAACACAGATGCCTTTTGCAAAACTGTATCCTCTTCTGGTGGCCAAGGCCGGAAAAAAGGCCGCACCCGGGAAGAGGTGGATCAGGTAACGGCCTGGCTGACCGGATATACGCCGGAGGAGCTTGTCCGGCTCGAGCAATCCGACGTCAGCTACGGAGACTTCTTCCGTCATGCCCCCGCCATGAACCCCAACCGCACGCTCATTACCGGCAAGGTGTGCGGCGTTCAGGTGGAGAAGATCGAGGATCCGCTGATGCGCGAAATCCGATATCTGGACAAGCTGGTGGATGAGCTGGCCAAAGGAAAACCGATGGAAAAGATTTTGAGACGGTGAAGAGTGTTTTTGTCGCTCGTCAGGCGACCAAACTGAAGTCAAATCCCCCTATCCTATGATTGTAAGCAACAACACAGGATAGGGGGATTTAATGATGAAACAAAATTTGACGGAATTGGTATTCATCCTGGACCGGAGCGGCTCCATGGAGGGGATGGAGGACGACACCATCGGAGGGTTTCGTTCCATGCTGGAAAAGCAGAAGGAAGAAGCCGGGGAAGCTTTGGTCTCCACTCTTCTTTTTGACGATCAGTGCGAGGTGCTTCACGATCGTGTGAATCTGCGCGAGGTTAAGCCCATTACACGAGAGGATTATGTGGTTTGCGGCTGTACCGCCCTGCTGGATGCCATAGGCGGAGCTATCCGTCATATTGGGAACGTCCATCGATATGCCCGGCCGGAGGACGTGCCGGAACATACCCTTTTTGTCATTATCACCGATGGTATGGAAAACGCCAGCCGACGCTATACGGCCCGGCAGGTCAGGGAAATGATTCGGCTCCGGACGGAAAAGTACGGCTGGGAATTTCTCTTTCTGGGGGCCAACATCGATGCGGTGGAGACGGCCGGACATCTCGGAATTTCTCCGGATCGGGCGGTAAATTATCACTGTGACAGTGCGGGAACCCGGCTCAATTTTGAGGTGGTGGGGCAGGCTGCCGCCGCTGTTCGGCGCAGTGCTCCGCTGGATGCACACTGGAAAGACGCCATCGAAGAGGATTTCCGCAAGAGGGGGAAAGACAGACGCTGAGGACGCTCTGAAATTTTACTTTAAGATGTGCTATAATGGAGAAAATTGTCCGCGTGGGGCTTCCTTTGAACCATACCAACCTGAGGGGGAAGGCTACGATGAAAGTCACGCAGATTTGGATGTCCATGGATACCCAGGAGAAGAGCCGGTACGGACTGCGCACACTGGGCGGCATTTTCGGGATCGCGGTATTGGCGCTGTCTCTGATTGGCGGCGGAATTGTGCTGGGCTTTTCGATGGGATGGCCGATGCAATCATTTTCCCTGATCCTCTGCGTGGGGGTGACGGCCTTGGCGGTCGTTCTGGCCGTGAGGCTGGGAGGGCGCTCCGTGAGGGACGCTGCCGTCTTTTTTCTGACAGAAGAGGATCGGCTCTTTGTGTCAGACGCGAGAAATCTGACAAACTATGGGAAGGGGCTTCTCTCCTATGCTCAAGGGGTCCTGGAAACCCAGCAATTTCTGCGAAGACTTGCCCAATCGCCGGGTGTTCCCGCCGGGGCGGATGAGATTCTGCAGGTGGAAAGCATCAAGGAAAACCGTTCCCATACCGCGTTGATCTGTCAGGTCCGCCGGCCGAACGGGAGGATGGCACGCCGGGCTTATTTTCTGGACAGGAACACGGAAAACCGGGAATTGCTGCTGCGCCAGCTGGAACGCCGGGAGGGACAGGGCGGAGCTTGGGAGAAGGCGGGAAACCGGAATCCCTTGTGGATTCTGCTCAGCCTCCTGGTCTGCTGCGGCTTCAGCGCCCTGTGTGTGCTGAGCCATCCCGCTGTGGAGCAGCTTCCTCAGAGCATTTATTTTCCTTGTTTGGGCGCGGCATTTGCGGCGCTGTGCTGTGCTGTCTGGTTTGGAATCCGACAGCATCGTGGCGAGTGAGGTTCCTGTTTGCTTTTCTTATTTTTCCAGATTGCCTGTCTGAATGCGGTGCTTCAGGTCGAGCACCTTTTCCCCGATCTGCTTCATGACCTCGAGAATAGCGCTGTCCTCTCTGCCGCTGGGGTCGTCCAGTCCCCAATCCTCCCGATGGGAACAGGGCAGAGCCGGACACTGAACATTGCAGCCCATGGTGACCACGAGATCCACCGCAGGCAGATCGGAGAGAGGTTTGCTCCTTTGTGTCTGTTCCATGTCGATGCCATAGACCTGTTTCATCAGCCGTACCGCGTCGGGATTGATTTGGGAACCGGGTTCGGTTCCGGCGGAAAAGCTTTCAAATACGTCTCCGGCCAGCTTTTTTCCGAGAGCCTCCGCTATCTGGCTGCGGCACGAATTGTGGACGCAGAGAAAGGCTACCTTGATTTTTGGGTGGTTGGCTGCAGAGAACGGACAGCGTTTTCCGATGCATTGGTTGTTCCGGCTGCTGTAGGAGCAGACGGGGACAGTTCGTTCCATTCTGACTCCCAGGTGCTCCCGGACAAAGTCCACGGCGGCAAGAATGGCCAGAAAGGAATCCCGTTTGCAGCACCGGGGTCCGCCCGCTTTGCCGATGCTGTCCAGAGCGCGGGAGGTCATTTGGTTGCTCAGTCCCCAGGGTTCCCGGGCCAGAGGCGTGGATTCCGTGGCAATGGCAAGGAACTGACCCGCGCTGATTCCTGCTCCGCATGCGCCCCAAAAGCCGCAGGCTCCGCCGGGAACGGCTTTGCCCCGGCTGTACATTTCCCGCAGGGCTTTCTCCAGATCGAGGACGCCGCCGGCGTTTTTGTAGGCGGTGAGCAGAGCCGCGCCTGCCATCACATGGTGTTCCGGACCGTGCATATGACAGAAGGGAAGAGCCATCATCCGCCGGACAATGGCGACAGGATCGGCGGAGGTTTCGGAGAGGCACAGACCGAAAATGCTGTCCATCCCCTGCGTATGGCAGTCGCTGCATACATAATGCCCGTTTACGCAGCGGGTTTTGCTGAGTTCTTTCTTATGGCAAACGGCGCACTCCATGAGCTGATCCTGGATCAGATATTCCAAGGGACCTTTGCAGATCAAACATTCTTCTGAATTCAAGTTGTCGTTTCCTCCTGTTTTTAGCGTCCGGCCGATAATTCGGCTGTCTCACATTCTTTTATGCAAAATAGGAAGCGATATTGCCCGGAACTTCTCATTGGCTGTTTCCGCCGTTCTCTCAGCTTTGCGCATCTTTGCTCTGCGCTTCCTTGAGAGTCCGATAGAAGCTGCGGGCATTTTCCAGATCCTGTGCATCCGGATGCCCTTTGGCAATCCCGCCCATAAGCTTGAAGGGGCCAAAGGTATCGTAACCCTTGCAGCTGAACTCGCCCAGTACAGGACAGCCTTTCTCCCGGGCGACGTCCTCCACAGCTTTCGCGCCGGTTCCCTTGGCTCCGCCGTAGGTGTAGACAAAAAATACCGGTTTCCCCTTCGGCAGATACTGGCGGGCATATTCTGTGACGGCTTTTTGAAATTCGAAGCCATAGATCCCGGAGGCAAAACCAATGCAGTCATATTCGTCCCATGAGACGGACTGCCGGGTGGTCACGTCAACGAGATCCACCTCTCCCTCCTGAGCAATGGCCTCCAAAACCTTCCGCGTGTTGCCATGGTGGCGGGAGTAATAGCAGATAAGCGTTTTCATGAATGAGTTCCTCCCTGCAGAGTCCAGCCAAAATCGTTGTGATAAATCATCTGACGGGTCATACCTCCGTCGATGCAGATGTTTTCGCCGGTGATAAAGCCTGCCTTGTCAGAGCAGAGATAGAGCACCATGTTGGCGATATCCAGGGGATTTCCTACCCGGCCTGCGGGCTGCTGGATGGCGTCGGGTCCCTCATAGACGGTGTAGTCGGTGTCAATCCAGCCGGGGGAAATGGAGTTGACCCGCACCCTGCCGCTAAGGCTTACCGCCAGAGCGTGAGTCAGTGCGGAAATGCCGCCCTTGGCCGCCGTATAGCTCTCGGTCTGGGGCTGGCTCATCCGGTCGCGGGAGGAGGAGATGTTGACAATGGCCGCGCCGGGAGCGAAGTGAGGAGCAAACAGCTTGGCGAGGTAAAAGGGCGCGGTAACGCCCACCCGCAGAGCGTAGTTGAATTCCTCATAGGTACATTCATCGATGCCCTTCATCAAAGGCAGCGCGTTGTTGATGAGATAATCCACATGACCGTAATCGGTAATGACCTTGCGGGCGAAATCCTCCAAGACAGCCTGGTCAGCCAGGTCACCCATGTAGTAATCGTTGGGGAGCCGATCGATCACGCACACCCGGACTCCCGCTTCATGGAATTTTTCCGTGATGGCTTTGCCAATGCCTTTCGCGCCGCCGGTGACGACGGCCACTTTCTGATCCAACATGATCCTTCCTCCTCAGTCTGTGTTCAGGTTCATAGGCTTTTCCGAAAAAGTTGCCGGACGGAGTTTTTCTCTGCAGGAGAGAACAGCGCATGTGCGCTCTGTCAGATGATGATCCCTTCGCAGTGATCGATTTCGTGCTGAATAATCTGAGCTGTCCAGCCGGTAAAGGTTTTCAGGCGCTCCTGGAAATTTTCATTCTGCCAGCGCACTTTGATGGACTTCCATCGTTTGACGGGACGGATGCCGGTGAGGGAAAGACAGCCTTCCTCCGTGTGATAGGGGCCGGATTTTTTGATAATCTCCGGGTTGAACATGACCATATAGTCTCCTTCGTTGTCAAAGGCGATGATACGCTTGTTTACGCCGATCATGTTGGCTGCCATGCCCACGCAGCCGTTCTTGTGATGTTTGAGTGTTTCCAGCAGATCGGCGGCAACCTGGATGTCATCCGGTGCGGCGGGTTCGGCTTTTTGCGCCAGAAACGCCTCGTCTTTGCAGATATCCTGAATCATAGTGGATTCTCCTTATGCTGTAAAATGACTTCCGAAAGGAGCCTGGCGGCAATGCGGGAGCCAGATTCATTGGGATGAACGCCGTCTGCGGCATAGAGTTCCTGACTTTCGGACAGCTCATAAAAGCGGCGTCCCACATCGGCAAGGAGGCTGTGGTTCTCCTGCGCGGCTTTGCGGTAGGCTTCAGACAGCCCGCGTGCCATTTCATCGTAATTCCAGCCCTTTGACGCCAGCTTGGCGCTGTCTTTTCGGTAAGCCCAGGTGGCGTAGAGGACAGGGACGGCCCCGTTTCCGCGGATTTGCCTGCAAAGCCGTTCCACACTGGAAAAGAAGCTTTTGGGGGAAGTAATAGGGCCGTGGCTCATCTCCTGAAGAACAACATAGTCCCACTTCGTATCCCGGAGCGCTGCCTGTGTCTGTGCTCCCAGCTTTGCCGCGGGGTTCAGATGCTCCGACAGCCGCGCCCCTCCCCGTGTATGAGGGACAACCTCCGCGCCGGTCAGTTCGGCCAACATCTGCGGCATGCCGTTGGTGGAAGTGAAACTGTTTCCCAGCATGAGAATACGCATGGCATAGCTCCTTTCTGCGGGCATACGAAAAGAGGCGGGCTGCAGCAAGCGGTAAGGTATCATCAATGGAAACAGGCTCCTATGCCCAATCAGCCGGTTTTTTGTTCCGTCGGAAATTTCTTGGGATCCGCCCGGATTTTTTGAGGCTGCGCAGTATGCCTCTTGCCCCGGCTTGCTACAGGCATTATAGCACAGCTTCGGAGAAAAAGCTATGATGCCTCGTCTGTTCCGGGGAAACCGGAGCGAAAAGAAACGGCAGAACCGAAAAGATTTTTCTTTCGGTTCTGCCGTTTTGCAGATATGCCCTGCATTTGTGAAAGAGGAGAAATCGTGGGTTTTGCCATAAAGATGTTTCGTCAAAAAGTTTTGTCCCGAACTCCCATCCGATCAGAAAAAGGGATTGCTGTTTTCACAAGAACAGCAATCCCTTTTTATTGTTGCCTTTAGGCTTAACAAAACCCCTGGTTCTACCAGGGGTAAATAAAGAAG
>ERZ779885.203-NODE-203-length-69129-cov-8.563425_pt1 | contig 69129 bp, 62 predicted proteins | sample MGYA00511554_ERZ779885 | MGnify/ENA primary metagenome ERZ779885 (study PRJEB29588, sample SAMEA2160998) | human gut metagenome | biome: human gut; feature: human-associated habitat; material: faeces | place: Denmark | collected 2008/2010 ... | reverse complement strand
GAGCACGGTCAGGTACGCGACCGCCGGAGTCGGAATCGGTCCGCAGAGCAAAACATCAACGCCTGAGGACGAAAAGCCGGCCTGCAAAGCCGCCTCTAACATATAGCCCGAAACGCGGGTGTCTTTGCCGATTAAAACGACCGGACGAGAGCCCGGCTTTTTCTCAGCAAAAACGCGACCTGCGGATTGACCTAATTTGAGAACGAAATCGGGCGTAATCGAATCGGTTCCGACCGTTCCGCGCACCCCGTCAGTTCCGAAGTATTTTCGAACCATACCTCCCCCTTAGGTAACTTGTGATGCCATTTTAGACAATGCCAAGATACAACACGTCCTTTTAGCGCAACCCCGCCTCTTTGAACACTGCAAGCGTTTGAGCCACATCGTGAACTCGTACGATGTGCGCACCCTTTTTGACGGCTGTTAAAGCGGCCTTTACGGACCCAACCGCACGTTTGGCCGGATCGGCAATTCCCGTCATCGCGCCGATCATGCGCTTGCGGGAAACTCCGATCAGAACCGGGTAATTCGGGCAACGAAAATCCTCAAAGTGCTCCAAGAGCGTCAGGTTTTCTTCCATCGTTTTTCCGAACCCGAACCCGGGATCCCAGCAAATCGTCCGAGCAGGGGCTCCGGCCACAAGAAGCGCTCGGCTTTGATGTTCTAAAAATGCTTCGATGTCTTGAAAAAGACGGCCTGGGCGCACGGCCTCGTAATGCATGACAACAAGACCGGCTCCGCTTGCACTTACCGCTTCAACGGCTCCTTTTTGCGTAAATCCTCGCACGTCATTAATGATGTGGGCGCCGAGAGCTAAAACAGCACGCATGGTTTCGGGGTGATAGGTGTCAACTGACACCGTGTACCCCTCACACACCAACGCTTTGACAACAGGAAGAATGCGCTTCTGTTCTTCTCGGGGCCCAAGCGGTGTTGAGCCAGGGCGCGTTGATTCGCCTCCGACATCCAGAATGTCGGCGCCCTCATGTGCTAATTGACGTGCAAAGGCAAGAGCCTCACTCACGGTTGCGTGATTGCCCCCGTCGGAAAACGAGTCAGGGGTGACATTGACAATACCCATAATCACGGGTTTATCCAGGTTAACCGCACGGTCACGGCATTGCCAGATGTGTACTTCTGACATGAAAACCTCCCTAAGACCGAAAGCGCCCGGTTAAGGGCGCCTCGAAGAAAACGAGTGTCTCAAAAAAAGCTACTCAGCAGATGCGTCTTTTTTGACCGTGCGTTTGCGCGATTTCTTAACAGAATCCTCCGGGGTCGATTCTTTTGACTCGTCTCTTGCTGGCGCGGAGGGAGCCGACTCAGACGCCGTTTCCTTTGGCGCCTTGTCTCCCGACTCTTTTTCTTCCGAAGAAACCTTTACGGAATCGCCCTCTTTGGCTTGAGTCGGTGCTTTGTCCTGAGACTCCGCAAGCTTACGCGCATCCTTGGATTCCGGAGGTTTGGGCTCGCGCGGGTCTTTACCGGCCATGATGTCGTCAAGTTGCTCAGCGTCGAGCGTTTCCCACTTTAACAGGGCCGAGGCCATCTTCTCAATCTTGTCGCAATGCTCTTCGATAAGTTTTCGGGCTACCCCGTACTGCTCTTCGAGGATTCGACGAATTTCGGTATCGACGGCCTGCATCGTCTTTTCGGAAATGTGCGTTGTCTTCGTCACGGCACGTCCCAAGAAAACTTCACCTTCGTTTTCGGCATAGACCATGACGCCCATCTTGTCGCTCATCCCGAAACGCATAACCATATCACGCGCAAGTTGCGTGGCTCGCTCAAAGTCGTTACTCGCCCCGGTCGTCATCTGGTGCATAAAGACTTCTTCGGCAATACGACCGCCGAACAAAATCGCAATGCGCGTCAGAAGATACTGCTTATCGTAGGCATAGCGGTCCGTTTCCGGCAACTGCATCGTCAAGCCCAAAGCACGTCCGCGCGGCACAATCGTCACCTTGTGAACCGGATCGGACTTGGGCATTAATTTGGCAACCAAAGCGTGACCCGATTCGTGATAGGCCGTATTGCGCCGCTCGTCTTCGGTCATGACCATAGACTTACGTTCTGCGCCCATCATGATTTTGTCTTTGGCCAATTCAAAGTCGTGCATTTCCACAACACGCCCGTTACGGCGCGCCGCAAAAAGTGCCGCTTCATTGACTAGGTTCGCCAAATCAGCACCCGAAAAGCCCGGTGTTCCGCGCGCAAGGACATCCGTCTGCACGTCCGCACCCAGGGGAATCTTTTTCATGTGCACGGCAAGAATCTGCTCACGTCCGCGAATATCGGGAAGCGGCACGACGACCTGGCGGTCAAAGCGTCCCGGACGCATCAGAGCCGGATCGAGAACATCGGGGCGGTTCGTCGCAGCAACGACAATCACATTCGTGCCGGTTTCAAAACCATCCATTTCCACGAGCATCTGATTTAAGGTCTGCTCACGTTCGTCATTGCCGCCACCGAGTCCGGCTCCGCGCTGACGCCCCACGGCATCGATTTCATCAATGAAGATGATGCACGGGTGGTTTTTCTTGGCTTTGTCGAACAGGTCGCGCACACGCGATGCACCGACGCCGACGAACATCTCCACGAAGTCGGAACCCGAAATGGAGAAGAACGGCACGCCGGCCTCGCCTGCAACGGCGCGCGCCAAAAGCGTTTTACCGGTGCCCGGAGGGCCAACGAGCAGCACGCCCTTCGGAATGCGCGCACCGAGCTCGTTATACTTATTCGGACGTTTTAAGAACTCCACAATTTCGCGCAGTTCTTCCTTTTCTTCGTCCGCGCCCGCCACGTCCGCAAACGTCGTGCGGCGCTTTTCGTCGTTTATTTGCTTGACTTTCGCTTTGCCGAAATTCATCTGGTTTCCGGCTCCGCCGCCGCCCATGCGCTTCATCATGAATACCCAGAACGCCACAAGCAGCGCGATCATCAGCAACGTCGGAATGAGGCTGACAAGCCAGCTCGTCTCCGCCGGGCGGATGACATCCTGCGTCATGCGGTTATTCGGATGTTCCTCGTTATACGACTTGATGTAGTCCGAAACATCGTTGTAGAACAGGTTCACGTTCGGCACCGTGTAGCGCACAACGGATTCCTTTTTGCTGCTGTCCTCTGTCACGGTCAGCTTCATCTCGCCCGTGCCCAGGTTCAGCGAGTATGCGCTCACCTTGCCGTCTTCAAAGTAAGACAGTACATCGGAGTATTTCAGCCCCGCCTGGTCTGCCCCGCGGTCAAAGAGAAGCAAAAGCAGCACGACGAGCAAAATCGGAATGCCGAGGTAGATCAAAAGATTGCGAATGATTTTTTTGTTGTTGCTGTTCAAGTTCCGACCTCCCGGAAATCAAATTGGATACAAAGTGCATCCTTAAATAGAAACAGAAACTTTTTTATCAAAACGGAAGCTTAGACTTCACCGTAGACTTCAGGTTTCAAAACGCCGACAAACGGCAGGTTTCTGTACTTCTCATCAAAATCGAGACCGTAGCCCACGATGAACGCATCGGGAATATCGCAGCCCTTGTATTTTGCGTGGACCTCCACCTCGCGGCGCTCCGGCTTATCGAACAGCGTGCAGATCTCAATGCTGTTCGGCTCGCGGCTTTTCAAAAGGTTTACAAGGTAGTGCAGCGTCTTGCCACTGTCGAGAATATCCTCAACAATCACGATATCATAGCCCTTCAGGTTGATGTCGAGATCCTTGATGATCTTGACAACGCCGGAGGTCTTCGTGCCGGAGCCGTAGCTCGAAACGCACATGAAATCGATGCGGGCCGGAATCGTAATGGCGCGCATCAGGTCTGCCATAAAGACGACAGAGCCCTTCAAAACGCTGACAAGCAGCAGGTTTTTATCAGCGTAATCGCGGGAAATTTCCGCGCCCACGCGCTTGACCATGCTGTCGATGTACGCTTCGCTGTACAAAACTTCTTTGATATCGTTTAACATTGTGTTTTCCATTCGGATGACCCTTTCCTCAAAATTCTTTCCGCTTTATATGCGGGTTATGCCTGCCGTGTCCGTCACCGTAAGCTCCAGTGCCGGGAAATTCGGCTTTGCCGCATAGCCCTCCGCCGCGCCGACCGCTTCGACCCAGATGATCTCACCGTCTTTTTCAAGCAGCAGCAAACGGTCGCGCGCCGCCGCCGGAATGCGCAGTTCATTCAGGATTTTTTTGACCGATTTCGTCACGCCGCGCCCTGCGGGTCTGAAAACATCGCCCGCGCGCCGCGTTCGTACTCTCGGAACATTCGTAATTTTATCACAATCCGAAAAGTTTTGGAATAACAAATTATGAACTTTCCGGTCGATTTCTTCTTTTTCGGGAATTTTTTTCTTCACAAACAGCGTTTTTCCGTTCGGAAGCACGTTTTCGCCCACTCTCAGCGGAACAGAAAACACATTCCGGTCTTTTATCTCCCGGTTTTTTCGCACCGTGAGCGCGTCCTGCTTCGCCTCCAGCACGATGTCCCCCGGCAAAGAGAGGCTGCCGCCCATGAAAACGCAGCCCGCCGCCCTGCAAATGTGCTCATAAGAAAGCCGCCCGTAAGACGATAACAGCAGTTCCAGTGCCGCGCGCAGCACCGCCTCGTGTGCGCTCCGCAAAGCTTTCAAGTCATACCCGTAAGGCGTTTTCGCTTTACAGAGCAATTCATTCGCGCACGCAAACACAAATTCATTCTGCAACCGCATGCTCTCCGCAAAGCGGGACGTCGCCTGCGTCATCTGCGGGTTTACGTCCTTCAGCACCGGCAGCACGCCGTGGCGCAGCTTATTGCGCGTGTAGTCCACCGTCAAATTCGTGGAGTCCGTCATGTAGTCAAGTCGATATACTTTACAGAGATGTTCCACCTCTGCGCGGGAAATGTTCAAAATCGGGCGATAAATTCTGCCGCGCCGCGGCGGAATGCCCCCTGCGCCGTGCGGCCCCATGCCGCGCGTCAGGTTCAAAAGCAGCGTTTCGGCATTATCGTCGGCGTTGTGCGCCGTGGCGATGCACCCGTTTTCCCCTGCTTCCTCCGCAAAGCACGCGTAGCGCACGCGCCGCGCGCATTCCTCCACGCCCTCGCCGCTTACGGCCGCAAGCGCGGGAATATCCTTATAGATCACCTTGCAGTGAAGTTCAAATGCTTTACAGTAGTCCTGCACAAATTCCGCGTCGCGGTCGGCTTCCGCTCCCCGAATACCATGGTGCACATGCACCGCAAGCAAACGCTCCGCGCCGTACTTCTGTACAAGCAAATACGTCAGCAGCACGGAATCCGCCCCACCGGAAAGCCCCACGACAATTTTTCCCGTCTCCGGCAGATCATATCGCACGCGGGCGAGGATGTCCTCAGCTTTCATGACGCACAACTTCCTGCGATGTAAAACGCATGAACTCACCCTGCCAGTGCAGCGGCACGCTGCGCAGATCGCCGTGACGGTTTTTCGCCACGATGACCTCGGCGCTGTTTTTGTCCACGTCTTCAGGCGAAGCCGATTCGTTCGCGTAGTACGCGTCTCGGTACAGGAACAGCACGATGTCGGCGTCCTGCTCGATGGAGCCGGAATCTCGAAGGTCAGAAAGTACCGGGCGGTGCTCCTGTCGCTTTTCACCCGCACGGGCAAGCTGCGCCAATGTCACAACCGGGATATTCAGCTCTTTCGCCATGATCTTGAGGCTTCGCGTGATCTCGGAAATTTCCTGCACGCGGTTATCAATGCGCTTTGCACTGTTCATCAGCTGTAAGTAGTCGATGATGACAAGATCAACATTTTTTAAACGACGCACTTTTGCTTTCATCTCCGGCACCGTAATGCCCGGGGAATCATCGAGGTACAAATCAGCCTTAGAGAGAATATCGCCCGCCTCCACAAGGCGCGTCCATTCGCCCTCCGTCAAGTCGCCCGTGCGCAGCTTTGTGCCGCCGACGAGTGCCTCCGTGGAAATGATACGGGAAGCGAGCTGCTCCTTGCTCATTTCCAGCGAGAAAAACGCCACGCGCTTGCCCGCCGTGATGGCGGCATGGCGCGCAATGTTCAGCGCAAAGCTCGTTTTGCCCATGCCGGGTCGTGCGCCGATGATGACAAGGTCGGAGCGGTTCAGGCCCGTGATCGTGTTATCCAGCTCGCGGATACCCGTAGGGATGCCGCGGTACAGGTCTTTGTCCGGCGAATTCAAGCGGTCAAGGCGTTCAAACGTCTCAAACAACACTTCGTTCAGGCGCTCAAGGCCCTTTAACGCCTTGCCCTGGCGGATGTCAAAAATGCGCTGCTCGGCGGAATCCAAGAGGAGCGAGGTTTCGCCGGTGTCCTCCATGGCGTCATCCAAAATGCCGCGCGCCGCCTGAATGAGCATACGCAAATCGTAGCGGTCACGCACAATGGTGCAGTAACGCTCCACATTCGAGACGCTCGGCACAAGCTGCGCAAGCTGCATCAGATACACCTTTCCGCTGCCCTCATCGAAGTTTTCCTCTTCGCGCAGGTGCTCCAGCAGCGTGACGAGGTCCACCGGCTGGCCTGCCGTGAACATATCGAGCATCGCGCTGTAAATCGTGCGGTTATTGACCTGATAAAAATAGTCCGCGCGCGGCAGCATTTCCGCCACGGTCGAGAGACAGTCGGGCTCCAGCAACACTGCGCCCAGCACCGCCTGCTCGGCCTCTGCGCTGAACGGCATCACCGTTCCGGGCAGTGCCGGCGTATTCAGTTGAAAATTATCTTCCGGCATTTTTACCACCCTTTTTTGAGTGAAATTACTTCAAAGTGAAAACGATTTTCTGATCGTAAACGACTTTTAGTCATTGCAAAATTTAATGCTGCGCATCAAGGAAATCAGGCTTTTACTGTGCTTCGGTCACCGATACCGCTAGCTTCGCGGTGATGCCGTTATAGAGCTTCACCTCAATGTGATAGCCGCCGAACGCCTTGATGTCGGTGTCGAGGTGGATCTTGCGCTTGTCGATGTCGAAGCCGTACTGCTTTTTAATCTCCTGCGCAATCTCCTTTGCGGTGACGGAGCCAAACAGTCTGCCGCCCTGGCCCGCCTTTGCGGTGATGCGGACGGTCTTGTCCTTCAAAGCTTCCGCAATACGCTGCGCTTCTTCGGTCTCGGTTTTCACTTTATATGCCTTGGAGGCCTCGGCGTTTTTCAGCTCGTTCATCACCTGTGCGTTCGCTTCCTTTGCAAGCTTGCGCGGCAGCAGGAAATTGCGTGCGTAGCCTTCTGCTGCATTGATGAGCTCGCCTTTTTTGCCTACGCCTTTTACATCTGCTAAAAGTACAACTTTCATGGTCGTATCTCCTATCGTTTAAATCTATCGCTAAAGCAGTCAAACGGCTTCGCGCCGCTTTGCCGCATTAGTTATTCTTTTTCGTCGCTTCGGAAAGCTTTTCGTCCAGCACGCGGATGAGTGCCTTGCGCACATCGTTCGTGGTGCTGTTTTTAATCTGCGCGCCCGCCATGTTGAGGTGACCGCCGCCGCCGAATTCCTCCAGCAAAATCTGCACGTTCACGTCGCCGAGGCTTCGTGCCGAAATGGCAATCTCATTGCCCACGCGGAAAATGACGAACGACGCGCGCACGCCCTGAATGGACAGCAGCTCGTCCGCCGCCTGCGCCGCCGCAATACGCACGTTCGGGAATTCCCAGTTGGAGCACGCAATGGCGCAGCCCTTGTAAACCTCCGCACCTGCCACAAGCTGAGAGCGCTCTTTATAGGTATCGAGCGAATTTGCAAACATCTTCTTCACTTCCACCGTGTCGGCGCCGCGGCGCTTTAAGTAGGCGGAAGCTTCAAATGTGCGCACGCCCGTCTTCAAAACGAAGTTTTTTGTGTCCAGCATAATGCCGGAAAGCAGCGCCGTCGCTTCTTTTTTATTGAGCGCGGAGCTGTTGATATACTGCACGAGCTCCGCCACCATTTCGGAAGCCGAGCTGGCGTACGGCTCATGGTAAAAGATGATCGCGTTTTCAATGTGCGTCACCATCATGCGGTGGTGGTCGATGACGACCACGCGCGGAATGGCCTTTAAAACTTCTTGGCTCTCCACAAACGAGGTGGAATGTGTGTCCACCACAATGAGAAGCGAGCGCTGCGTGCAGCGGTCGAGCGCCTCCTGCGGGGTGATGAACATGTTTTCATACTCCGGCTGATGCTCAAACGCGTTGATAAGCGTCGTCGCCATAGAGCGGCCCTTGTCGATCACAATGCTTGCACGGCGGTCAAGGCCTTTCGTCACAGCCGCCCACATGCCGACCGCCGCACCCACGGCGTCAAGGTCGGAGTTCGTGTGCCCCATGATGAAAATATGGTCGCTCGATTTAATGTGGTCGGAAAGCGTCGCGGCAATAACGCGCGTGCGCACCTTGTCGCGCTTTTCAACACCCTTGGAGAGGCCGCCGAAGAACTCGTATGTACCGTCCTGCTGGTAGATGGCCACCTGGTCGCCGCCGCGGCCGAGCGCCATTTCCAGTGCCTGACGGGCATGCAGTTCGCTTTCCGTCGCCGTTACGCCCGCGCGGCCGATGCCGATGGAGATCGTGGCAGACATGTTATTCTCACCCTTCACGGCGCGCACGCTGTCCAAAACGGCAAAGCGCTTCATTTTGGCTTCTTCAATGTGCTGGTCGTCCGTGATGAGCATATAACGCCCGTTCGTCATGCGGCGCAGAAAGCCCTCCATGGTGTCGATCGCCCAGCTGCGCAGGACGGATTCCACCTCGGATGTGATGCGGGAATCCTCACTGCCGGAGGCATCGCGCGTCAGCTCCTCGCGGTTATCAAACGAGATGACCGCAATGACCGTGCGCTTTTCGTGATAATCGCGCTGAATCTGCTTATAATACGTGTCGTCCACAAAGTAAAGCACACTGCCGCTTTCGGTGCGCAGGCCGTAGGCCGTAAACTCGCGGTCGCCGTAGGAAACGGAGGTTCCGTTTTCGGATAAAATCTGACGCAAAGTCTTCGGGTAAATGTACGCCGCAATGTTATCGCCGCAGCCTTCGCCGTTTTCGGTGAATAAATCCTGAAAGCGCTCGTTCGTCCAGACGATGTCGCCCGCCGAGCCCAGCACCGCAAGGGGCAGCGCAAACTGCCCGAGGTTGCGCTGTTCATCGGCGGAAAGCACCTTTCTCGCAGCTCTGAGCGCCGTGTACACATGCACGCGGTAATGCAGGTCGGTCATGATAACCGCTGCCAAACACAGGCCGGAAACCGTGATCTCCACTGCAAACAGAATCTTATTCTGCGTATAGCTGAAGCACGCCATAATGAACATGACCGCTGCCATAACATAATAGACCGGCGAGGTCGCCCAGATGCGTCGCTTGTTCATTTCCCGTCTCTCCTTCTGAGGGGAACCCCCAAGAAACTAATCTAACTTAAACTGAATTTAAACTTCCATGATGATCGGCAGGATCATCGGGCTGCGCTTTGTGCGGTTATATAACAGTCTGGAAAGGTTGTCGCGCACGCGCAGCTTAATGGCGCTCCACTCGCGCACGTTTTCGTCCGCGCACTGCTCAATCGTGCTGTTGACAAGCCGTCTTGCCTCGTCCATCAGCGCCTCGCTCTCGCGCACATACACAAATCCACGGGATACGATATCCGGACCGGAAACAACTCTGCCGGAGCCTGCCTCAATCGTGCACACCGCAATGATGAGACCGTCCTCTGCAAGGTGCTTTCTGTCGCGCAGCACAATGCTGCCGACGTCGCCCACGCCGAGGCCGTCCACCATAACCGCGCCCGCCTGTACATCGGGCAGCTGTTTCATGTAGTCTTCATGAATCTCCACCACGCTGCCGACATCGCCGATGAAAATGTTCTCCGGCGGCATGCCCATGCTGACGGCCACGCCCGCATGCTTGCGCAGGTGCTTCTGCTCGCCGTGCACCGGGATGAAGTACTTCGGCTTCGTCAGCGCCTGAATAAGCTTCAGCTCTTCCTGACACGCGTGGCCGGAAACGTGCACCTCGTACATGGATTCGTACACCACATCGCAGCCGCGCTTCAAAAGCTCGTCTACAACGGTGCCGACCATCTTTTCGTTGCCCGGAATGGGGCGCGCGGAAATGATGATCATGTCGTCCTCACCGACCGCGACCTGACGGTGGTCGGCAAACGCCATGCGGGTAAGCGCAGACATCGGCTCGCCTTGGCTGCCCGTCGTGATGAGCACAATCTGCTCCTTCGTGTAACGGGAGATCATGTTGAGGTCGATGAGCAGACCGTCCGGCACTTTGAGATAACCGAGCTCGCTCGCAATGGACATGACGTTCACCATGCTTCTGCCGGAAAGCGCCACTTTTCTTCCGTACTTTTCCGCGCAGTTGATAATCTGCTGCACGCGGCTGATGTTCGACGCAAACGTCGCGATGATAAGTCGCTTTTTATTCGCTTCCGCGCGGGCAAAGAGTGCGTCAAACGTCGCGTTCACCTTCTGCTCCGTCTGTGTGTAGCCGGGGCGCTCTGCGTTCGTAGAGTCCGCCATCAGCAGCAAAACGCCCTCCTGACCGAGCTGCGCAAAGCGCGCAAGGTCGATCATGCCGCCCTGCGTGGGGGTAAAATCGATCTTAAAGTCGCCCGTGTGGACAATGACGCCCGCAGGGGTGTGCAGCGCAAGACCCACAGCGTCGGAAATGGAGTGGTTTACGTGGATAAGCTCCACATCGAAGCAGCCGAGCTGAATGTGCGAGCCCGCCGTTGTGACGTTCAGCTTCACATAGCCGAGGTTGTGCTCCTTGAGCTTATTCGCAATCAGCGCCACCGTCAGCGCCGTGCCATACACCGGCACATTGATCTTTTTGAGCAAATACGGCAGGGAACCGATGTGGTCCTCATGACCGTGCGTGATGACAATACCGCGGATGCGGTCCTTGTTTTTCTCAACAAATGTGAAATCCGGAATAACCGCGTCGATGCCGGGCATTTCCTCGTCCGGGAAGGCAAGGCCGCAGTCCACGATAACCATGTCGTTTTCGCACTCAAACAGCGTGAAATTCTTGCCGATCTCATTTAAGCCGCCGAGGAAATACGCGCGCACAGAGGGCTTCTGCTTTGTGCGCCTGCCCCTGCCCTTGCTATTTTTCGTCTGCGTGCTTTTTGTTGTCTTAGCGGGTGCTTTTTCACCGTTTGGGGCCGATTTTACCGTTTTCGTCGTCTTTTTGTGTGCGTCCGTGTTTTGCGCGGTACGCGTGCGCTTCGGCTTCGTCTCTTTTGTTTCGCTCACGGTTTGCTGTGCCGCTTCTTCTTTTACCTGCGCGTTTTCCGTTCTGCGCGTTTTCTGGCGTCTCACCGGCTTTTCGATGGGGCCGGAAATCTTGCCGATGAAGCTTTCCCCTGCACCGCTGAGGGGCTGGTCCTGCTGCTTTGCAGGCGCGTCGCCGAGCGACGTTAATTTCGTCATTTTTCTGATTCTTTTTTCTGCCAAATTGACCTTCCTTTCAAATAACACAGGCGCACTGTCGCAATTCACGCAAGAACAAGGTATACAAAAGCACCAACCGATGCTCTACGCAGTGTCGCCTTTCGGCATGAGCAGAATAAAACGCACGCAAGTCCGCGCCGCCTTCTGCTTTTCTTTCTTCTGTTTTTTCCGTTCAACACATGTAAATCAAAACACCGCAGCGTTTTTTTCATTATCCGTTACACGTACCGTTTACGTGCAAAGTGTCTGCCGTTCACGCATGCAAAAAATATCCGCACACAAAAAGATAATTCTATTTTACGCTATTCTCCCCGTGCTGTCAAGCCGCGTGCAGTTTCGCTCTGTACGGAGTTTAGGCACACCGCAGAGGTTCTATTCCCATATTCTCCCGATTTTTTGTGTTCTGTACGCCGGTTTTCAAAAAACGGCCGCCGTTTTCTTCCATTTTGTACGGAAAACTCTCGTCCGGGGTCTTTATTTCCTGCTTTTTCAGAAAAATTTTGACTTTCTGGAATTTCCCTATTGAAAAGTATACCAATTTGGTGTATATTTATCTCGCTGAGGAAAGAATATGCGTATCCCGACCGATCGACCCCAAATGCGTTTTCTGTTCCCTCACAAAAAACACTATCCGAAAGGTACTGATAAAGCTATGGAAAACAACGGCAAGAAGATCATCTATGCGGACAACGCCGCTACCACTGCCGTCTCCCCTGCGGTGCTTGAGGCTATGCTGCCGTACTACACCGAATGCTACGGCAACCCGTCAAGCCTGTATGCGCTCGGCACGGCTGCAAAAAAGCCGCTTGAGGAAGCACGTGCAAAAGTAGCAAAATGTCTCGGTGCAGAGCCGAATGAGATCTACTTCACAAGCTGCGGCAGCGAAAGTGACAACTGGGCCATTAAGGGCGCAGCGCACAAGATGCTGAAAAAGGGCAAAAACCACATCATCACAAGCAAGTTTGAGCACCACGCGGTGCTGCACACCTGCGCAGCGCTCGAAAAAGAGGGCTTTGAGGTCACGTATCTCGACGTGCATGAAAACGGCATCGTCGTCCCGGAAGAGCTCGAGGCCGCCATCACCGATAAGACCGGCCTCGTCACCATCATGTATGCCAATAACGAGATCGGCACCATCCAGCCCATCCCGGAGATTGGTGAAATCTGCAAAAAGCATGGCGTTTGGTTCCATACCGACGCCGTACAGGCTGTCGGCAATGTACCGATCAACGTAAAAGAGCAGAACATTGACATGCTGTCCCTCAGCGGCCATAAGTTCCACGGCCCGAAGGGCGTCGGCGTGCTGTATATCAAGAAGGGCATCATCCTGCCGAACCTCATCGATGGCGGTGCACAGGAGCGCGGCCGCCGCGCCGGCACCGAAAACGTTGCAAGCATTGTCGGCCTCAGCGTTGCGCTCGAGAACGCCATCAATACAATGGACGAAAAGAACGCAAAGCTGCGCCGCATGCAGGATAAGCTCATCACGGAGCTTTCAAAGATTGACCGCAGTCATTTGAACGGCGACCGCTACCACCGTCTGCCGGGCAACGTGAACTTCTCCTTCGAAGGCGTTGAGGGCGAATCCATGCTGCTGATGCTCGACCTTAAGGGTGTCTGCGCTTCTTCCGGCAGCGCCTGCACCAGCGGTTCTCTCGACCCGAGCCATGTGCTGCTTTCCATCGGCCTTAAGCACGAGGTCGCCCACGGTTCCCTGCGTCTCAGCTTCAGCGACGTGAACGACGAGAGCGACGCCGATTACATCATCGAGGTGCTCCCGAAGATCATCGACCGTCTGCGCGCCATGAGCCCGCTGTGGGATGCGATCATCCACGGCCGCACGATCTCTTAATTTTAAAATAATCCGGTACGAATGTACGAAAGGAAATGAAACGATATGGCATACAGTGCAAAAGTAATGGAACACTTCTCCAACCCGCACAACGTTGGCGAAATCAAAGATGCAGACGGTGTCGGTGAAGTCGGCAACCCGAAGTGCGGCGACATCATGCGCATGTACATCAAGGTCGATAACGACGTCATCACGGACGTAAAGTTCATGACCTTCGGCTGCGGCGCGGCCATCGCGACAAGCAGCATGGCGACCGATCTTGTAAAAGGCAAGACGATCCCGGAAGCTCTGAAACTGACGAACAAGGCAGTCATGGAAGCGCTGGACGGTCTTCCGGCCATCAAGATTCACTGCTCCGTTCTGGCCGAGCAGGCCATTAAGGCTGCGGTCTCCGATTACTACCGCCGCCGCGGCATCGACCCCACCCCCATCGTGGGCGAGATCAAGGATGCCGACGAAGCACACGAGCACGGCGTCTCCGAAGAAGACGAATAAGTTAAGATAACGAAATCTCCTGCCTCTTTCGGGAAGCAGGAGATTTTTTTATGCTCTGTTCTTTTTATGCTTTGTTTTTCTGTTCCGGCTTTGCGCAAGAGCCGGTGCAGTGGGTGCAGTCCCCGCCGCAGCCGCCGGTCTTTCCTTTTTGAATTGCCCGCACAGCAAAAAACACCGCTATGACGAGCAAAAGGAACACAAGAACCGTGCCTATGTTCAGCTTATCCATCATATAAACAGCGCCCCCATGCCGTACACAAGCCCCGCCATCAGCCACGCGATGACGCACTGACCGATGACGACGCCTGCCGCCCACTTGCCGCCAAGCTCGCGCTTTACGGACGCAATGGCCGCCACACACGGCGTGTACAGCAGGCAGAACACAAGCAGGCTTGCGGCGGAAAGCGGCGTCAGCAGCGTTGTAAGCGCCGTGGAGGAGCCGAACAGCACCGTCAAGGTAGACACCACGCTTTCCTTTGCCATAAAGCCCGTGATGAGCGCCGTAGAGATGCGCCAGTCACCAAAGCCGAGCGGCGCAAAAATCGGTGCAATCCACCCGGCGACGACCGCCAAAATGCTGTCTTTGGAATCGGAAACGATGTTAAAGCGCAGGTCAAACGTTTGCAGGAACCAAATGATGATGGTCGCAACAAAAATGACCGTAAAAGCGCGCTGTAAAAAGTCTTTCGCCTTTTCCCACAAAAGCTGCGCCACGTTTTTCGCGCCCGGCATGCGGTAGTTCGGCAGCTCCATCACAAACGGTACGGCCTCACCCTTAAACATCGTGCCGCGCATGAGCAAAGCCATCAAAATACCGACCAAAATGCCGGTGAAATACAAAATGACCATCACAAGTGCACCCTTGCCCGGGAAAAACGCCGCCGCAAAAAAGCTGTAAATCGGCAGCTTTGCGGAGCAACTCATAAACGGCGTGAGCAGAATCGTCATTTTACGGTCGCGCTCGGAAGGCAGCGTGCGGCTCGCCATCACACCCGGAACGGTGCAGCCGAAGCCGATGAGCATCGGCACCACACTGCGGCCGGAAAGTCCGATTTTGCGCAATAACTTATCCATCACAAACGCCACGCGCGCCATGTATCCGCTGTCCTCCAGCATGGAGAGGAAGAAAAACAGCGTCACAATGACCGGCAGAAAGCTCAAAACGCTGCCGACGCCGGTGAAAATACCATCGATGACAAGCGAGTGCAGCACAGGGTTCACGTTCGCTGCCATCATGCCGCGGTCAACAATATCCGTCAGCGCGCCGATGCCCATGTCCAGTAAACTCGATAAAAACGCGCCGATGACGTTAAACGTCAGCCAGAATACAAGACCCATAATGCCGATAAACGCCGGTATTGCCGTGTATTTGCCGGTCAAAACGCGGTCTATCGCCACGCTTCTTGCGTGCTCGCGGCTTTCCTTCGGCTTTACGACCGCAGCGCCGCACACTTTTTGAATGAAGCTGAAGCGCATGTCGGCAATGGCGGCGGCGCGGTCGAGCCCGCGTTCCTTTTCCATCTGCGTGATGATGTGCTCCAGTGTCTCCTTTTCGTTCTGGTCGAGGTTCAGCCGGTCCAAAACAAGCTGATCGCCCTCGGCGAGCTTGCTCGCCGCAAAGCGTACCGGGATGCCCGCATCGTGGGCATGGTCTTCAATGAGGCTCATAATGCCGTGCAAACAGCGGTGTACCGCGCCGTTGTGGTCGTTCACATCGCAGAAGTCCTGCCGCCCCGGCGCTTCCCGGTACTTTGCCACGTGCACGGCGTGGTCGATAAGCTCCTCAATACCCTCGTTTTTCGCGGCGGAGATCGGCACCACGGGGATGCCGAGCATCTCCTCCATCTCGTTCACGCGCACAGAGCCGCCGTTTTGGCGCACCTCGTCCATCATATTGAGCGCCAGCACCATCGGCACATCCAGCTCCATCAGCTGCATCGTCAGGTACAAATTGCGTTCTATGTTCGTCGCGTCCACAATGTTGATGATGCCGCGCGGATGCTCATCCAAAACGAAGCGCCGCGTGACGAGCTCCTCGCTCGAGTATGGCGACATGGAGTAAATGCCCGGCAGGTCGGTGACGAGCGTGTTTTCCACGCCGCGTATCGCACCGTCTTTGCGGTCCACCGTCACGCCCGGAAAGTTGCCCACGTGCTGGTTAGAGCCTGTCAGCTGATTAAACAGCGTCGTTTTGCCGCAGTTCTGATTGCCCGCAAGTGCAAAGGTCAGCGTTTCTCCGGGCGGCAGCGGCTCGCCGGTCTGCACGTGGTACTTGCCGCCCTCGCCGAGACCCGGGTGAAAAATCGGGCGCGCGTCCTGCGGCCGCATTGGCTCCGTTATCGTGTCGCGAATTTTATCGATCTCTATTTTTTCCGCATCGGCAAGGCGCAGCGTCAGCTCGTAGCCATGTATGCGCACCTCAACGGGGTCGCCCATAGGTGCGAATTTCACCATGGTGACGTCCGCCTTCGGAATGAGCCCCATATCCAGAAAATGCTGGCGCAGCGCGCCCTCGCCGCCAACGGTCGTCACCGTTGCCGTTTTGCCGATCGGCAGGTCTTTCAGTGTCATGCTCTTGCCCCTTTTCTATCCCGATTAGACGTTTTAAGTCTATTATGTTGCTCGGAATTTGTCAAGGGCATTTCTACGCAAAAGCACGCTTATATCTGCGTTTAGCCCCGGATAAAGCGTGCTTTTACACTCTGTTTCGCTGTTATTCGCCCAATTTTGCGCTATGGATCGTTGCGGTCATTTCTTTGTGCCACACACCTACGCGGAACGCTGTGAGCCGTCAAAAGCGCGGAGCCTTCCACGGGTGCGGGGTCGATATTTTCTTGCACGGTGCTGACCCGCGGCGTTTGCTGCAGGTCCTCGTCCAGCGCCCAAATGTTAAGGGGGCTAGCCATAGCCAAAACAAAGGATGTAAGTTTTTTCATGGGTGATTTCTCCTATTCTATATAACAGTTTGTTGAACAGCTTGTGCCGCTGTGGGTTACTGTACATCCAATACGGTCACAACATTCGCCCCGTTCATAGCGCTGCCGTCCTGCAGCGAGGCGGTTGTGATGCGCAGCTCCGCATCGTACTGCCCGGCAGGCAGTGCGCGGTTGAGCGTGATGTTGGTAATCATCTGCCCCGGCTCGACCTGCTTGGAGGTGTAAAGTACCTCGTCGGTGTCGGTCAGCACCAGTTCAAAGGTGAAATAGCAGGGGTTGCCTTCGGGGTTCAGCAGCGCGACCTCCGCGTCCTGTTTGTCGGCGGGCAGGCTGATGGACGGGTAGCCCGGTATCTTGATGCCCACCGCCTTTCTGAATAATCAACTAATAAAGAATTCACGTTATGCCTATACCGCTTCTAAAAACGTGTCTTCAAAATTCAAGAAATATATAAATGAACGTTATCATGGAAACTTCGACGTCTGCTGCAAAAATTTCTGTATTACGCAAAACGCAAGATTTACTTCTGTTTCTTTTGAAGAAATTCTCGAAATCATGTTAAAATAAAAAAAGACGACACTGCCATACAGACAGTACCGCCTAAGCGTTCATATTTACATTTCATTGCAAAGATTTGCAAAAGCCAAAGCCCCCAAGAAAGAAGATTTCTTGGGGGCTTTGTTTAATATTGCTCTGGTGGGCCATCAGGGACTCGAACCTTGGACCAACCGGTTATGAGCCGGTAGCTCTAACCAACTGAGCTAATGGCCCGACTATATATCGGAACTTAGAAATTATAGCACAAACAGCATATAATTGCAAGACCTAAATTCACCCGTGCGAAAAGAAAAAGGAGAGCCGCAAAACGACTCTCCCGTTCTTTACAGGTTTATATGACCCGAAAATTATTCCTTATTGCAGTCGCAGTTTTCGCCGCAATCGCAGGAATCGTCTTCTTCGAGGTCGAACTCCAGCGTTTCGCCGCAGTTCGGGCAATCGATGGAACCCTCATCGAGCATTTCTTCGTTGAGCTCGATGGTATCGCCGCACTTCGGGCAGGTGACTTCGTAATAGCATTCGTCTTCGTCGTCTTCCCATGCGTCGTCATCTTCATCGTCTTCGTCCTCGTCGATGTCGTAGAACTCTTCTTCCAGCTCGCCGAGGTCTTCGTCGATCTCGTCTACCTGGCCGCTGAGCTCATCGTATGCGTCTTCCATTTCCTCAACGGAAAGGGAGAGGTCATCGAGCAGGTCAACGATCGCGTTGAAGAGCTTCGTCTCCTTCGCATTCGGGTCCAGATCCATGCCTTCCATCAAACCGCGGATGTATGCCGCTTTCTCGGAATTTGTCATGCTTGCACCTATCTTTCCGGCAGGCAAACGCGCTGCCTAATGTAGGGCTTTCGCCCCGGGTGTTTCGGCGTATGGAACAAGGAAAACGCTTATGCGCGCTCCATGTACTCGCCGGTTCTGGTATCGACGCGGATCATTTCGCCTTCGTTGATGAAGATCGGAACCTTGATCTCTGCGCCGGTCTCCAGCGTAGCGGGCTTCGTGACGTTCGTAGCGGTATCGCCCTTCACGCCCGGCTCGGTCTCCGTAACCTGAAGCTCAACAAAGTTCGGCGGCTCAATGCCAAAAACGTTGCCCTTGTAGGAGAGCACCTTGCAAACCATGTTTTCCTTCACAAAGCGGAAGTTGTCGCCGAGGACATTCGGGCTGATCGGCAGCTGCTCATAGGTCTCGCTGTCCATGAAATAGTACAGGTCGCCGTCATTGTAGAGATACTCCATGTCCTTTCTCTCAATGAAAGCGGTCGGATACTTATCGTTCGGGTTGAACGTCTTTTCCGTCACGGCACCGGAAATCACGTTGCGGATCTTGGTGCGGACGAACGCCGCGCCCTTACCGGGCTTGACGTGCTGGAATTCAATGATCGAGTAAACGTTGCCGTCCATTTCAAAGGTGACGCCGTTTCTGAAATCGCCTGCGGTTACCATATAGATAATACCTCCAAATTTTTCTTAGGTCTATTGTATAACAGAAAGTGGCTTTTTTCAAGAAAAAACCGTTCTGTTTCTCCGTTTTTTCGGAAATTTTACAGGATGATGAGCTCCTTCGGGGAATGCGTGAGGCTGCGGCAGCCGTCATCTGTGATGAGCAGCATGTCTTCAATGCGCACGCCGCACTTGCCCGGGATGTAGATGCCCGGCTCGTCGGTGATGACCATGCCCGGCTCACAAATGGTCTCATCGGTCTTATTGAAGCGCGGCCACTCGTGAATCTCGAAGCCTACGCCGTGGCCGAGGCCGTGACCGAACGTGTTCGGGTACGGGGTCTCGATGATGTCGCGCGCGATCTTATCCACATCGCAGCAGCGCATGCCCGGGCGTGCGCCGTCGATAACGGCGAGCTGTGCTTTTAAAACCGTGTTGTAGATGGCTCTCTGCTCATCGTTTACATAGCCGAGCGCGACGGTACGGGTCATATCGGAATGATAGCCCGCGAGCATAGCGCCGGTATCCATGGTGATGAGATCGCCTTTTTTGATCTGTGTGTTGCCCGGAACGCCGTGGCACTGCGAGCCGTTTGCGCCGGTGACAACGATGGGGTTGAACGCATTGCCGTCTGCACCCGCTTTGCGCATGAAGAACTCAATCTCCAGCGCAATTTCGCGCTCCGTTACGCCTTCCTTGATATAGGGGAGGATGTGCTCAAACGTAGCGTCTGTGATGGCCTGTGCGTCACAGATTCTCTTCACTTCCTCATCGCTCTTGACGATGCGCTGCTTGCGGATGGCATCGTCCAAGGTCGTATTCAAAATCGCCTTAGCGCCGCACTCTTCGGAGAGCTGCTCAAAACGCTTCGCATGACCGTAGGGCAGAGCGGCGTATTCCATGTACACCTCGGTGATGCCGTGCTTTTTCAGAAGCGTCTTATAGGTTTCGTTAAGCGAGGTGAACTCCACAACCTCCACATTTTGCGCCTTGGCGCGTGCGGCCTCGGTGTAACGGAAATCGAGGAGATAATAAGCCTGCTCGGAAGTGAGCAGCAGTGCGCCGTCTGTGGACGGGAACGCCGTGAGATAATAGAGGTTCGTTTCGGAAACGATCAGCGCCGCTTTTTTGCTATCGCCGCCGATGACAGAATTGGTAAGACGTTCGATCGGATTGCTCATTGATAATTCCCCTTTCTAATGTGTACCCAAAGGTGCCCTTTATGCTTTGCTTTTTACCGTTTCTTCCCCGGCCGTGAGCCGCGTATAGTGCGGGCGCAAAAAGCCTTCCAGACGGCGCTTGAAGCGCACCGTGGCGGAAGGATCCGGCGACAGGGGGTCAAGTAAAACCGACCGCATTCCGCAAAGGTTTGCGCCGAGGATATCGGTGAAGATCTGGTCGCCCACGACAAGGCATTCCCTGCGGGGCGTGCCGGCCATTTTCTTTGCGCGCAGGTAGCCGACCGGAAACGGCTTGCACGCGAAAGAAACGAACGGCAGATTGAACTGCGCGGCAAAGGGCGCCACACGTTTTTTGTAATTGTTGGAAACAACGATCAGCTTGACGCCGCTTGCCGTTACGCTTTGTGCCCACGCCCGCACGCCGGGAAACGGCGTCTGCGAGCCGTGCGGCGACATGGTATTATCCACATCGAGCACGATCATGTGCACATTGAGCGCTTTTAAAAGCTCGGGCGTAAGCTCCGTCACGCAGTGGAGCGTGCCGGTCGGTTTAAATACCGCCATAGCTTCGGTCTTTGCCTCCTGTGTTGCTCGGGAAAAACCCGTTTACACAAAAAAGCGGGCAAAAAGCCCGCTTCTTCACGTTTGATTATTTGTACTTGCGCTTGCGAGCTGCTTCGGACTTCTTCTTGCGCTTAACGGAAGGCTTTTCGTAAGCCTCTCTCTTGCGAACTTCCTGAATAACGCCCGCTCTTGCGCACTGCTTCTTAAAGCGTCTGAGTGCGCTCTCCAAAGATTCGTTGTCTTTGATTCTGATTTCAGCCATCTATATCCCTCCCATCCGCCATCAGGCAGGGGTTTGTATTTGTTACTTAGCACGAAATAACACAAATAATTATAGTGGCAGGGGGCAAAAAAGTCAAGGCTTTTTTCCCGAAAAATAGAAGAAATCCGTTTCTCTTTGCAAAAAAATCCGTTTAGGGCCGTTTATTTGCCTTTTAAAGCGGTGCTGCACGAGTTTTTGGGGCTTCTTTTCCCCTGCTTTGCGACTTTTATGATTAGGCGGAAAACGCAGCGCGGCTTTTCGGCTTTGTCATAGGTTTTTTCTTGTTTTTGCTTTTCGGCAATCTGCAAAAATGCTGATGGGAAAATTTTTCAACTGAATTTTGCCCAAAGCATTGACAAGCGCGAGCGTTATATTATATAACACCTCCATAAAACCCTGCGCAAATTCCTACTAAAGCGAGGTTACGGATTTATATGAAAAAGACGGCGCTCACAAAAAGCGAAAGCGAAGTCATGTATCTTTTGTGGCACACGGACCGTGCGCTTTCCGCGGCGGAAATGGTCGCGCTTTCCCCACAGAAGACCTGGAAGGACAGCTACATTCACCTGATGGTAAACTCTCTTTTAAAAAAAAGGATGATCACCCCGGCCGGCTTTGTGAAAACGTTTCGCAATTATGCGCGCACCTTTGCACCGTGCATGACAGAGGAGGAGTATGCCCAGTTACAGCTGCGCGACACGACGATTCAGGATCCCGCGCTCGTGGCGCCGTTCCTCTCCGCAATGATCGACACGGCGGATGACCCGGCTTCGATGATTGACGAGCTCATTGCAATGCTGCAAAAGAAGCGCGAAAAATTAGCCGCGAAAAAACAAACATGACGGACAAAACGGAAGGCAGAGCACATCATCGCTCTGCCTTCTGTTTTGTAATGTTATAGCAAACTTCACTTGCATTGTCCGAAGGGCAATATCACCCGCCGCAGGCGAATACAATTTATAATTGGTCTTTGCCTACAGGGGTGCAAAAGAGCTTTTCAAATTCCTCGCGGGTCTCGGAATAGGCCAGTGCCCACATCATTTTGGCGATGACGGCTTCCGTTGTCATGTTGGAAGCTTCGAGCACGCGGTATTTTTCCTTGATGATATGGCCCACGCGGTAGACGGAAAGGTTGCTGCCCTCGTGCGGAACCTGCGTGGTGATGACGACGCGTACGCCGTTTTCCATTAACGCAGCGATCTTTTCCTCAAACGCGTTGTCGCCGTAATACGGGATGCCGCCAACGCCGAAGCTTTCGATGACAACGCCGCGGCAGTGCGCGGTGATGTAATCAAACACGGACGGGTCCATGCCCGGGATGACGCGGATAGAGAGAATCTCCGGTACTAATTTATCGTAGAACACCGCGCCGGGGCACTCCGGGCGCTCATCAATATAGCACAGGAGCTTTTTATCGTAGAACACGCCGATGTCCGGGAAATCAATGCTGGAAAAGGCGTCAAAGCTCTTTGTATGCGTTTTTCTGGCGCGGGTGCCTGCAATGACGTGCCCGTTAAAAACGACGTGTGTGCCGCACGCACGGGCATCTGTGGCGTATACAAACGCTTCAAACAAATTGCGCCGCGCGTCGCCGTCCGGCACCTCGATGGATTTCTGCGCACCCGTTAAAACAACGGGCTTTTCGTTTTTCTGGATGAGATACGAGAGCGTGGCCGCCGCGTAGGACAACGTATCCGTGCCGTGGGCGATGACAAAGCCGTCGTACTTTGCATAGTTATCGCGGATAATCTCCGCCACGTGGATCCACTGCTTCCAACACATGTTGGTACTGTCTAAGCTGTACGGCTGCACGGTATCCACCGCGCACAGGTTTTTCACCTGCGGCACGGCATTTAAAAGTTCCTCCGATGTAATCGCCGGCGTGAGGCCGTTTTCCGTTTTCGCCGAAGCGATGGTTCCGCCGGTCGCAATGAACAGAATTTTTTTCATTCTGCATTTTCCCCTATTCTTCGTGAAATTGCGGAAATATCATACCACATTTTCCTGCATAAATGCAAGCCGCAGAACCGACAAAAAGAGACGGGCCGCAGCCCGCCTCTTTGCTTTTGCGAAATTATTTGAGTGAGATGTTGGACGCAAGGGACAAAAGTGCATCGCCCGTCAGGCGGTACGTTGTCCACTCCTCCATGCGCACAGCGCCGAGGGAATCATAGAACTTGCGGCTTGGGGTGTTCCAATCGAGGCACGCCCACTCCAGTCTGCCGCAGCCGCGCTGCAAAGCGAGCCGCGCAAGGCGCTTTAACAGCAGCTTGCCGTAGCCCTTGCCGCGATATTCCGGCAGCACGAAAAGATCCTCAAGATAAATGCCCGCGCGGCCGAGCCACGTGGAGAAATTGTGGAAGAAAAGCGCAAAGCCCACGGGCTTTTCGTCCTCCGAAACAAGGAAAACCTCTGCTTTTTTCTTTTGGAAGACCCACTCTTTTAAAAGCTCCGGCGTTACAATGACCTGATCTTCCATATTTTCATACGCGGCGAGCGCATGGATAAACTCTAAAATGACCGGAATGTCTGCTTCGGTTGCAAAGCGAATGTTGGCTGCCATGGTTTCCCCCTTATTCTTTCGGCTTTCTGTTGCGGACAATGAGCATGAAGCGGTGCTGCACGCTTGGGATATAACCCTGCTTTTCACACAGCGCGTCGAGCGCATCGAGCTGCGGCAGGCAGCTTTCTACTGTGAAATTGCCGAACTCCCACGGCAGAACCTTTGCGTACCACACGAGTGCGCCGACATCCAAATAGCGGTCGGTTACATAGGCCTGGTCGCAGAAATTCACCGTAAAGCCGGCGTTTTTGAAGTGCAGCAGCTCGTTTTCGAGGTTAAAGCTCGGCATGGCGGTTTTGTTATTGCCGAGCAAAGCGCGCAGGCGCAAGTTGTTGCTGCCGCCTACCTGCTGCGTGATGAAATATCCGCCGGGCTTTAGGACGCGGCGCACTTCGTTTACGTCATAAGAATCGTGACGATTTAAAACGAGGTCAAAACTGTTATCCGCAAACGGCAGAGGCTTGTCCTCTTCGGTTTTGCGCACGGTGATGCCGAGCGGCGCTAACTTTTTTTCGCACAGCTCAAAATTCGGCTGCCAGCTTTCCGTAACGCTTGTCTGCGAAAACGGGTGGCGCAGGGACAAAAGGAACTCTCCGCCGCCCGTCCCCATATCCAAAATGACGGACTGCGGCTTTAAAAAATCGAGCACCTTTTGCTTATAATCCCACGGCAGCGGGGCTTCCTCTACACGCCCGCGGATGTGCGAAAAATCCCAGCCGTGCATTTCGGCGCTTTGCTCTTCCTGCGCCCAAAGTGCGTGTTTTTCAGTTTGTGTCATGTATTGTGGTCCACCTTGTGGAAAGTTTTGAGGTTACCCGTTTTGCCGTGACGACGGTTAAGCTCCGCGCGCACATCGTCAAGCGGGATGTTCTCGTTCACCATCATGACGGTGAGGTGATAGAGCAGGTCGCTGATTTCGCCCACGGTGTCCTCTTTTTTGCCGTTTTTCGCGGCGATGATGACTTCGCTGCACTCTTCTCCGCACTTTTTGAGGATCTTATCAAGCCCCTGCTCGAAGAGATAGCAGGTGTAGGAGCCCTCCTGCTTTTCGTCCTTGCGCTCCAAAACGGTATCATAAAGCTGCTGCAAAATATCCATAGTGTTTCCTCCGTCAGTTTCTTGCAATCTCTTTGTAGAAGCAGCTGTGGCTGCCGGTGTGGCACGCCGCGCCCGTCTGCACGACCTTTACGAGCAGTGTATCGTCGTCGCAGTCGGCATACATGCTGATGACCTTCTGCGTATGGCCGCTCGTTGCGCCCTTGTTCCACAGCGTTTGGCGGCTGCGGCTGTAAAACCACGTGTAGCCTGTCTCCAGTGTTTTCGCCATGGATTCGCGGTTCATGTATGCCAGCATGAGCACTTCGTTTGTGGAGGCCTCCTGCACGATGCACGGGATGAGCTCCGATTTTTTAAAGTAGCGCTCAAGATGGTCTTCCTCTTCTTCGCTGCACTTGAACGATTTGCCGGAAAGGCGCTGGCTGGCGGTGATGGCCGCCGTTAAGTCCAGCGCTTTCGTATAAATGGATTTGCCCGCAATCGCGCCATACACGCCGAGGGCGTTGAGGTCTACGATGTCCTTTAAGTTGCTGACGCCGCCGCTTGCGATGATGTTGCAGCTGACGGCGCGGTTGACCTTATCGAGCATGACGAGGTTCGGGCCGTTCATGGTGCCGTCCTTATAAATATCGGTCACGATGAGGTAGCGCACGCCGATGCCCTCCATGCGCTTTGCCATTTCGAGGTAATCCACTTCGCTTTGAGCCGTCCAGCCCTCTGCCGCCACCTTGCCCTTTAACGCATCAATGCCGACGGCGATCTTTTTGCCGTATTTTTTCACGGCCTCGCGCACGAACTCCGGGCTGTGCAGCGCCGCAGAGCCCAGAATGATGCGATTGATGCCGTGCGAAAGATAATACTCCACGGTGTCCATATCGCGGATACCGCCGCCGACTTCTATATTCATCGAGACATTATCGCGAATGGAGAAAACGGTGCTGTCGTTTACGGGGCGGCGTGCCTTTGCACCATCGAGATCGACAAGGTGCACCCAGCGCGCGCCCTGCTCCTCAAACGATTGCGCGGTCTTGACGGGATCCTCCGCCACCTGCTCCGCCGTGGCGTAATCGCCCTGGAACAGGCGGACGCATTTGCCGTCCTTGAGGTCAATCGCCGGTAAAATGATCATGTTATATCCCTTCCTTATTCATTCCAAATTATCGTGTATGCAAAAAAGTTAAAATTTCAAATTATTCCGAAAGCGTGCCCTTGGTGGAAAGCACCGCGCCGGTGCTGTTTTCTGCTGTGGCATCGCACAGAGCGTGCGCGCAGGCTTTGAACAGCGCTTCGATCATATGGTGAGAATTTTTGCCGTAGGGGCAGCGCAGGTGCAGCGTGAAGCCGGCGTTATCGCTAAGCGCGCGGAAGAACTCCTCCGTCATACAGGTGTCAAAATCGCCGACGCGCTCCTGCGGGAACGCAGCGTCGAACACAAGGTACGGGCGGCCGCTGACATCTACGGCGCAGAAGCCGAGCGCTTCATCCATAGGGATCATGGCATGGCCGTAGCGCACGATGCCGCTGCGGTCGCCGAGCGCCTGCTTAAACGCACGGCCGAGCACGATGCCGGTATCTTCCACCGTGTGGTGGCAATCGACATTCCAGTCGCCCTCGGCTTTTAATTGAAGGCCGAAGCCGCCGTGCACGGCAAGCGCCGTGAGCATGTGGTCAAAAAAGCCCACGCCGGTATCGACGACAACCTCGCCGCCGTCAAGCCCCAAGGTCAGCTCAATGTTCGTTTCTTTTGTTTGGCGCACAACCGTTGCCGCACGTTCCATATCGTTTCCCCCTAAAAGGGCCTAAAGCCCGATTTACGCTTGCTCTTTTTCTTCAAAGAACCGCTGAATGTGCTCTGTGACCACTGCGTTTTCGCCCGTGGAGCCTGCCGTGATGCGCAGGGCGGACATGTTTTTAAAGTACCGCACCGCGATGGATTCGGCCAAAAGGCGCTCGTAGAGCTCCTTTGCGTACGGTGTGCGCAGAACGACGAAGTTCGTAACGCTCTTTACCGTTTGGAGCTTTTCCGGGAAGCGCTGCGCCATGCGGTCGAATTTCTGCTGCAATTCGTCTCGCGAAAGCAGCAATCTGCGGATGGCGGCATCGGCTTCCGCGCGGTTTTTCAGCACGGCTTCCGCCATTTTCTGCGAGCAGGTGTTGACGTTATACGGCGACTTTACAGCCTTGATGGCGCGGACAAGCTTTTCGTTGCCCACGGCAAAGCCTACGCGCAGCGCGGCGAGACCGAATGCTTTGGAGCACGTTTTCAAGATGAGTAAATTATCGTAGTTTTCAAATTCGCCGAGCATAGATTCGTTCCAGAAGTCCATATAGGCTTCGTCGAGCACGACGAGCGCGGAGACGCCCCTGATGATTTTGCGCACGGCTTCGCGCGTGAGGCCGACGGACGTCGGATTGCACGGGTTGCTGAAAATGAGCAGCTTTACGTTCTCATTGTTGCAGGTTTCGATCACCTTGTCAATATCGATTGTGAAATTTTCGCCTTTTTTGATTTCGATGCCGCGGCATTCCGAAACGTAGCCGTAAAAATCATACATGGAAAAATCCGGCGTGAGCGTTGCGTAGGTCTCGCCCTTCATCAGAAAGCTCTGGAAAATGACGTTGATGAGCTCATCGCTGCCGTTGCCCGCCGCAACGCACGCCGGCTTTATCTTATAGCTTTTGGCAAAGGCGGCGCACAGGTCTTTTGCGGTGGGATCCGGATAGCGGTTGAGCTCCACTCTCATCATGGCGTGCAAAGCGGACGCCATAACGGATTCCGGCAGGCACAGGAACGATTCGTTTGCGTCCAGACGAATTTTATACTCGCCCGCAATGGGTTCATACGGCTCTAAATCGCGGATCTTTTCATTCAGCGTATACATAAACTACCTCCGGAGTCACTTTTTCTTGCGGACGGCGATGGAATTCGCGTGCGCGGTCAGCTCTTCGGTCTCGGCAATGCGGATGATGTCGTCGGCAGCTTTCAGAAGCTCCGCTTCCGTATAGTAGATAAAGCTCGATTTTTTGATAAAATCATCGACGGAAAGCGGCGAGAAGAAACGCGCCGTGCCGCTGGTGGGCAACACGTGGTTTGGACCCGCGAAGTAATCGCCGAGCGGCTCCGGAGAATAGTTTCCGAGGAACACGGAACCGGCGTTATCGAGCTTGCCGATGTATTCGAGCGGATTTTCACAGCAGACTTCAAGGTGCTCCGGGGCGAGCTCGTTTGCGAAATCGACGGCTTCCGCCATGTTTTCGCAGACAATAATTGCACCGAAATTTTCGATGGATTCTTTAATAATGCCTTTTCTCGAAAGCGTCTGCATCTGGCGTTCAATCTCCGCGGCGGTCGCCTTTGCAAGGTCTTCCTCCGGGGTAATGAGAATGGCGGACGCCATGCGGTCGTGCTCCGCCTGGCTCATGAGGTCGGCGGCCAAGAACTCCGGCTTTGCGGTTTTATCCGCAATGACGAGAATTTCGCTTGGACCGGCAATCATGTCGATATCGATGGTGCCGTACAGTAATTTCTTTGCCGTGGCGACGAAAATGTTGCCGGGGCCGACGACTTTATCAACCTTCGGGACGGTCTCGGTGCCGTAGGCGAGCGCCGCGACGGCCTGCGCGCCGCCGATGAGGAACACGCGATCTACGCCGGCAATCCTTGCAGCGGCCAAAATGTTTTTATCCGGCTTGCCGGTACGTCCCGGCGGCGTGACCATGACGATCTCGCCGACTTCGGCAATTTTCGCCGGGATGACGTTCATCAAAACAGAGGACGGGTACGCTGCCGTACCGCCCGGCACATACACGCCGACCCTGTGCAGGCCGCGCACGCGCTGACCCATCAGAACACCCGTGGGCGAGGGGTCGATGCGGCTTTGCTGCTTTTGTCTGGCGTGGAACGCGCGGATATTTTCTGCGGCGCGCTCCATCGAAGCGATGAACGCCGGGTCGCAGTCTGCGGTGAGCGCATCGATTTCCTCTTTTGTGATTTCCGCTTTCTCCGGCGCCCAGCCGTCGAACTTCATCGTATAGCGGCGCACGGCTTCGTCGCCGTTATCGCGCACGTCCTTCAAAATTTCGGCCACTTTATCCTCTACGCTGCGGTCGTTTTCGCTGACGCGGGCTTTAAGGCTTTGAATAAACGCTTCACAGTAGGCTCTGTCGCCTTTGGCAATACGGATCATACGGATTTCTCCTCCCTGTTCTTTTCGATTTGCGCTTCCATGCGGGCGGCAAGCGCTTCAATCTCCTGCTTTCTCATTTTTAGGCTGGCGGTGTTTGCGATGAGACGCGCCGAGATACCGGCGATAGTCTCCGTGACCTCCAGACCGTTTTCTTTTAAGGTGGTGCCGGTCTCGACAATATCGACGATGCCGTCTGCAAGGCCGAGCAGCGGAGCGAGCTCTACGGAGCCCTCGATTTTGATGATGCGCACGTCCATGGCGCGGCTTTCAAAGAACTGCCGTGCGACGTTCGGGTATTTGGACGCGACGGTCTTCGCTTTGTAGCCGCCGAAGAAATCCGTACCCTTGCGGCAGGCGAGCGCAAAGCGGCAGCGGCCGAAGCCAAGATCTAAGATTTCGTAAAAATGACTGCCGTTTTCCATGATGGTATCTTTGCCGACGACACCGAGGTCGCACACGCCGTTTTCGACGTAAGTGATGACATCGGCAGCTTTGGCTAAAACGACTTCGATCTCGCCGTTTCCAACGGGAAGAATCAGTCTTCTGCCTTTTTCGCGCACTTGCGTGCAATCAAGGCCGATCTGCTCTAAAAGGTTCACGGTGTCTTTTTCGAGGCGCCCTTTTGTGAGGGCAATTCTTAATGGCTTCATGCGTTTTCCTCCCCTCTAAGGACGATGACTTCCGGGATGCCGCGGCGCTTTGCGTAGCGCTCGGCCTCGTCTACCGTATCGAACACGGAGCTTTCGCAGATTTTGCCGTTTGCTGTCAGCTCGCGAATTTTCATCTGTGCTTTGATCTCCGCGCCGCTTTCCGCGTGGACGAGCACGTCCGGCGTGGGCACGCTTTCAATCCGGCCGTCGTCGAGCAAAACAGAAGCCAGCGCATCGACGTTTGCGGCAAAGCCGATAGCGGGCATGGGGGCATCGAATTGCTTTAAAAGCGTATCGTAGCGGCCGCCCATTAAAACGGCGTCACCATAGTTTTCCACATAGGCGCTGAAGACGACGCCGGTGTAGTAATCATTGCGCTGCACAAGGCCGAAATCGACCATCAGGCGGTCATCGAGGCCGAGCGACGACAGCGCGGTATATAGCGTACGTATATAATCGAGCGTTTCGGAAAGCACGGGGTGGCCTTTGCAGAACTGCTCCGCTTCCGCGAAGACCTCTGCCCCGCCGAACAGGCGCGGCAGCTTTTTGATGGCTTCGGTATATACGGATTTGGGGAGTGCGTCGAGCATATCGCCGAGGGCGGCGTAGTTTTTGGACTCAATCGTCTGGCGGATGTCCTCTTTTTTATCTGCGGAGACGGGCAGTTCATCGGCGAGCGCACCGAAGAACTTTGCGCTGCCGATCTCCAAGCGGAAGTTTTCCGTGCACGCGGAAAGCGCCTCAACGGCGGCGGCGATGACCTCGATATCCGCTTTCAGCCCCGATGCACCCAAAAGCTCGATGCCCGCCTGCGTTGTTTCGTCGCTGCGGCCGGAAAGATCCTTGCGGTTGCGATAGATCGGCTGGTTATAGTAAAGCCGAATGGGCTTTTCCATCGCCTGCAACCGCGTTGCGGTAAGGCGCGCGATGGGCAGTGTTAAATCGGGACGGAACACGATGAGCCTGCCTTTGTTATCCGTGGATTTATACATCTCATACTGAGGAATGGCGGCGTTTGGGGCATCGAACACGTCGTAGTATTCCATGCCGGGCGTGATGACCTCATTATAGCCGCGCATTTTGAATATATGCGTGAGCCGCTCGCTCACGGTACGCTGCGAAAGGCACTCTTCAAACAGAATATCCTTGGTGCCCTCCGGCGTGATTTTGTTGAACTTCTTCATAACGACCGTCCTTCTGCTTTAATGTAATGACGTGTTACAATAATATCATGTAACTGTGCGCTTGTCAAGACTTTTCCCATTTTGTGTATACATGTATATACGCATAGATATGCAGAAAGGCGGAAGCAACTTCTTGCGTCCGCCTAATGGCATTAAAACAGTGATGTCTGGCTGCTGTCCGGCAGGCCCTGCAGCGCGCCGGCGCTTTTTAAAACGTCGATAACAGCGCTGGATACCTTGGCGCGGGACTGCACTTCGTCGATGGAGATGAACTCCTCGCCGCCCGTGCACGCTTCATACAAGCTGTGCGCCGCCGCCTCGCCCACACCGGGCAGGGACGAGAACGGCAGACGGATCTTGCCGTCTTCGACAAGGAACTTTTTCGCATCGGATTTATACAGGTCGACCGGCAAAAGCTCGATGCCGCGGCACAGCATTTCATTGATGATCTGGAATGTGGAATACGCCGCGTCCTCCTTGACAGTGGACTGGTGCTCCTTTTGCTTCTGCTCCAGCTCGCGCATACGGCGCTGTACGGCGGCACGCCCCTGCACGGCGGTGGCGCCGTCGAAATCTTCGCTGCGCACGGTGAAGTACGCCGCGTAGTATTCCACAGGATAATGCACCTTGTACCAGCCGAGGCGCAGCGTCGCGATCATGTAGGCGGCAGCGTGCGCTTTCGGGAACATGTACTTAATCTTATAGCAGGACTCGATGTACCAATCCGGCACGTTGTGCTCCTTCATGGCGGCGATGTGCTCCTGCGTGAAGAGCTTTTTCGCGTTGCCCTTACGGGTAATTTCCATAATCTTAAACGCCATTTTCGGCTCAAGGCCTTTTAAAAGCAGGTAGGTCATGATGCTGTCTCGCGTACCGATGACGGTGGCGATGGTGCAGGTGCCGTCTTTGATGAGGTCCTGCGCGTTGCCGATCCAAACATCCGTGCCGTGGGACAGACCCGAAACCTGCAGAAGGTCGGAGAATGTCTTCGGCTGGGCATCGATGAGCATTTGGCGCACGAACGGTGTGCCGCACTCCGGCAGAGAGAACGTGCCCGTCAAAGAGCCGATGTCCTCCGGCGTGACGCCGAGCGCTTCCGTGGACGTAAACAGCGACATGACCGCCGGGTCGCTCATGGAGACCTTCATGACGGGAATGCCGGTGTAATCTTCGAGATAGCGGTAGATGGTCGGCACATCGTGGCCGAGCTCGTCCAGTTTACAGATGGTGTCGTGAATGGAATGGAAGTCGAAGTGCGTGGTGATGTTATCGGAATTCTGGTCGTTTGCGGGGTGCTGCACCGGGCAGAAATCGTAGACCTCTTTGCCCTTTGGCACGACGACCATCCCCCCCGGGTGCTGGCCCGTGGTACGTTTGATGCCCGTGCAGGAAATGGAAAGGCGTTTTTCCTCCGCGCGGGAAAGCACGCGGGAACGTTCTTCGGCATACTTTTTCACGTAGCCGAACGCGGTTTTCTCCGCGACGGTTGCGATGGTGCCGGCCTTGAAGACGTTTTCGCGGCCGAACAGCGTCTCCGTATAGCGGTGCGCACCGCTTTGGTATTCGCCGGAGAAGTTGAGGTCGATATCCGGCGTTTTGTCGCCGTCAAAGCCGAGGAACGTCTCGAATGGGATGGTGTGGCCGTCACGGTCGAGATCTTCGCCGCAGCGCGGGCACTTTTTCGGCGGCAGATCAAAGCCGGAAAGGTAGCTGCCGTCCGTGATGAACTCGCTGTATTTGCACTTGGGGCAAATGTAGTGCGGCTCCAAGGGGTTGACTTCCGAGATGCCGGACATGGTCGCGACGAACGACGAGCCGACGGAGCCACGCGAGCCGACGAGATAGCCGTGCGCTTCGCTGTCTGCCACGAGCTTTTGCGCCGTCATGTACAAAACGGAGAAGCCGTGCTTGTTGATGGAGCCGAGCTCGCGCTTTAATCGCTTTTCGACGATCTCCGGCAGCGGGTCACCGTACTTTTCCTTGGTGCGCGCCCATGTGATGGAGTTCAGCTGCTCCTCCGCGCCGTCGATGAACGGTGGGAAAACACCCTCCGGGATGGGGCGGATTTCCTCGATCATATCGGCGATCTTGTTCGTATTGGTGACGACAACCTCATACGCTTTTTCTTTGCCGAGGTAGTCGAATTCTTTCAGCATTTCGTCCGTGGTGCGCATGTAGAGCGGCGCCTGCTCATCGGCATCCGTGAAGCCCTGACCCGCCATCAAAATGGCGCGGCCTGCGGCGTCCTTCGGGTCTTTGAAGTGCACGTCTCCCGTTGCGACAACGGGCTTTTTCAGCTTTTCGCCGAGCTTTACGATGGTGCGGTTGTACTCTTTTAACTGCTCGATATCGCACGAGCCGTTGCGCACCATGAACATGTTATTGCCAAGCGGCTGGATTTCGAGGTAATCGTAGTAGGAAGCAATCTCGAGCAATTTTTCCCACGGCTCGCCGCGCGTAATGGCGCGGAACAGCTCGCCCGCTTCGCACGCGGAGCCGATGATCAGGCCCTCGCGGTACTGGTTCAACACGCTTTTCGGCGTGCGGGGACGCTTATAGAAGTAATTCAGGTGGCCAAACGAGATGAGCTTATAGAGATTCTTTAAACCCACCAAGTTCTTAACGAGAATGATCTGGTGGTAGGTCGGCAGCTTTTTCGGGTCGCCGCCCGCGAGTGCGGTGTTGATCTGCTTGACATCTGTCAGCTTGAAATCATCGACGAGGCGCTGGATGAGGTTGATAAAAATCTCGCCGAGCACGGCGGCATCGTCGCACGCGCGATGGTGATTAAAGGGCTTCAGCTTTAAATACTTCGCGACCGTATCGAGCTTGCAATTTTTGATGTCCGTCAGCATGGAGCGACACATGGCGACCGTATCGATATACACATACGGGAACGTCATGTCGTGGCGGCTGCACACGGCGCGCAGGAACGAGGTATCAAAATTTGCGTTGTGCGCGACAAGAATCACGTCTTCGCCGCAGAACTCGAAGAATTTGCGCACGGCTTCTTCCTCTTTCGGTGCGCCCGCGACCATTTCATCCGTGATACCGGTGAGCTCCGTAATCTTTGCGGGAATGGGCTTTTCGGGGTCGACGAATGTATTGAATGATTCGGTAATTTCGCCGTTATGCACGCGTACCGCGCCGATCTCCGTGATGCGTTCTTTGCCCGAAGAAAGGCCGGTAGTCTCGAGGTCAAAGCAGATGTAGTCCGTATGGAGCGGCTTATCGGTCTCGCCGGTGACGGCGGGCACGAGGTCGTTTACAAAGTAGCTTTCCACGCCGTAGATGACCTTGAATTCGCCGCCGCCCTTCTTAATCTTGAGCCACGCGTTCATGGCATCCGGGAACGCCTGCGCGACGCCGTGGTCGGTGATGGCGAGGGCCTTTTGCCCCCATTTATAGGCGCGGTCAATAAGCTCGCCTGCAGGGGTCATGCCGTCCATAGCGGACATGTTCGTATGCAGGTGCAGCTCTACGCGCTTTTCTTTGGCGGTATCGACGACCTCCACCATTTCCGCGCGGGCAATGGCGTTCGGGCGCATAACGTTTTCGCGGTCGTATTTATCGTACTCCACGGAGCCCGTCACGAGCAGCGCCGTACCCTTTTTGATGGCATCAATCTTTGAGCAGTCGTTCGCCTGCTGGATAAGCTTCAGCGTGATGGAATTTGTGTAATCGGTAATATCGATGGAATAAATTTTGCGGGAGCCGTCACGCGTTTCGCGGGATTCGATGTCGAACACCTCGCCCCAAACGGTGATACGTCCGGCTTCGATGGTCGCTTCGGAAATCGGCACCGGCTCCTTTTTCGGCAGGTTGCCGAGAATGGGGCGCGCGGTCTCCAGAATGATCTGCGGCATGAGCGATTTGCCCTCGCGCACGCTGACGCGGCGCTTCGCGGCTTTCTCTTTCATGGCGGCTTCGTAACGGTCCATTTCTTCGATGACGGCGGCGCGCGCACGCTTTTCTTCCTCGACGTGCAATCGCTCGATGACGGATTCGTCGCCGTTTTGCAGCTCTGTTTTGCCCGTGAACGTCACCGTAACGGGCACGCTGAACCACTCCAGCACCGTTTCGCTGATAGCGCGGTCGGTATGGCGCTTTTCGAGCAGATTGAGTCCGCCGTGCAGCAGCTCTATTGTAAGGGTATTTTCGTTTATGGTGCAGTCTGCGTCTTTAAATGTGCCGTTTAAGCTTGCGTCAAGCTCGCGCACGCGCTCCAAAACGGAGGTAACGCAGTTTTTCTGCCACGCCTGAGCGGGGAATGCGGGGGCAAGCTCCACGCGCATATCGGGCAGAATGCGCTCGTGCAGCATACCGTTTACCTCGCGCAGGTCGCTGTACGGCACGAAGGCTTCAAACTTCGTTTTCAGGCGCACCAAACGGTTTTCCCTGTGTATCTCTATTTTTTCGATCTGACCGGCAGCGACGCCGTCTTTCGGCGTATAGCCGGCGCTTTTCAGCAGATCGCCTAATGTTTTCAAGTGCATCTCTCCTATGTAGAATGGTCTGTGTTTTTATGGTGTGAGATGATGCAAAAAGGCCGTACCGCCCGGCACAGCCTGTTTTATTGCAAATTAAAGCTTGTCAATCTCTTCCATCAGGGCGTCCAGAAGCTCAGCTTCCGGCACCTTGCGGATGATCTGACCTTTTTTGAAAATGAGGCCCTCTCCCTTGCCGCCGGTGACGCCGAGGTCGGCCTCGCGCGCTTCGCCGGGGCCGTTGACAACACAGCCCATGACGGCAACGGTGATGTCCTTATCAACGTATTCGAGTGCCTTTTCGACCTTATTGGCAAGGCCGATGAGGTCGATACGTGTTCTGCCGCAGGTGGGGCAGGAAACAAGCTTTACGCCGCCGCGCAGACCGAGCGCGCTTAAAATATCGCGGCCGGTGCGGATCTCCTCTGCGGGGTCGGCCGTCAGGGAAACGCGCAGCGTATCGCCGATGCCGCGCTGCAAAAGGCTGCCGATGCCGATGGCGGACTTGACGATCCCCATGCGCAGCGTGCCGGTTTCCGTCACGCCGAGGTGCAGCGGGTAATCGCAGCGCTCCGCGATCCTTTCATACGCCTTGATATTCGTATCGACCGAGGAGGATTTCAGGGAGATGACGATGTCCGTGAAATCGAACTTTTCGAGTAAAGACGCGTGGTAAAGTGCGCTTTCGCACAGCGCTTCCGCCGTGGGCGCGCCGTACTTTGCGAGGATACTCTTTTCGACCGAACCGGAATTGACACCGATGCGGATCGGAATTTTCTTTTCGCGGCACACGGTCGCGACGGCTTTTACGCGGTCATCGCCGCCGATGTTGCCGGGATTGATGCGGATTTTATCCACGCCCGCCGCTGCAGCCTCAAGCGCAAGCTTATAATCGAAATGAATATCCGCCACGAGCGGAATGGAAATTTTCTCTTTGATGGCGGGGATCAGCCGCACGGCATCCATATCGGGGATGGCGGCGCGGAGAATCTGGCAGCCGGCTTTTTCCAGTGCGACCGCCTGCCGCACGCTGCCTTCTATATCGGTGGAGGGCACGTTCAGCATGGACTGCACGGTGACGGGCGCGCCGCCGCCGATTTTCACATTGCCCGCCATGACCTGTTTTGAAATGCGTTTCATTGTATCGTCCTTTCCCTTATCCGCCTGTTGCGATGCGCATGATGTCCTGGAACGTGACGGCGAGTACCAGGCAGATAAGCAGTGCAAAACCGCCTGCGTGCACCCAGCGTTCGTACTTTGCCGGAACCGGCCTGCGGAAGATCGCTTCGATGATGAGGAACACGAGCCGTCCGCCGTCGAGCGCCGGCAGCGGCAGTAAATTCACGATGCCGAGGTTCACGGAGATCACAAGCATGATGTACACGATGTTGTTGACCGCCGCACCGAAGCTCTGCTTGAGCCCCGCGCTTGCGGCCTGCGTGACTGCCTGCGCCGTACCGACCGGACCCGCAAGCCCGCTAAATCCAAATCGGCCTGTCACTATGCCGATGAGGCTGTTGAAGATCATACGCACGGTGGAGTACATATCCGCAAACGCGTTTTTGATGAGCGTCCACGGCGTTCTTTCTTCGCCCAACACGTAGAAATCCAGCACGGCGCGGTACTGCTTGCCGTCCGCAGATGTTGTGTTGATGGTCATATCGTTAAAGGTGACGGTCTCTTCGCCGCGCTTTACGGTGAGGTCGAGCGCCGCAGTGCCGTCTGTGGAATCAAGCGCCGCCATACTTAAAGCAAAGGAAAGATCCTGCCCGGTGCGAACGGTGTAGCCGTCAATGGAGGTGATGACGTCGCCCACCTCCACGCCGGCGGCTTCAAACGCGGAATTTTCCGCAAAGCCGGCGATCCGCATGGTGGCGTAGCGGTCTTCCTGCCCGCAGATGACCATCATCAGCAAAACGGCGAGCAGGATATTCATGATGCCGCCCGCCGCAACCACAATCATGCGCTGCCAAACGGGACGATTGCCAAACGCGCGGGGATCGTCGCTTTTTTCGTCCTCACCCTCCATGGCGCAGTAGCCGCCGATGGGCAAAAGCCGCAGGGAATACTGCGTTTCGCCGCGGGTGAACGAGAAAAGCTTTGGCCCCATGCCGATGGAGAATTCGTTGACGCACACGTGGCTCAGCTTCGCTGTGAAAAAGTGGCCGAACTCGTGGATGAAAATGATGAGCCCGAAGAGCAATACGCCGATAACGGCGAGCAGGATGCCCTGCACCACCGTGCTCATCTTGCGCTCTCCCCGCAGCGCTCCAGCACATAGGCGCGTGCTTCGCGGTCGGCTTCCAAAACGTCCTCCACGCTTGTAACGGGCGCGGTTTCAAATGTATCGGCTACATGGCACACGAGCTCGCCGATGTCCTGCCAGCCGATCTTTTCTTTTAAAAACAGCGCAACAGCGGCTTCGTTTGCACCGTTGACCGCCGCGGGCAGTGTACCGCCGCGGCGAATGGCACGCTTACACGCGCCAAAGCACGTGAAGGTTTCTTCGTCCGGCGCATAGAACGTCAGCTTCTGCCAATCAGCCAAATTCAACTGCTTTACGGGCGACGGAAAGCGGCGCGGGTAGGTAAGCGCATACTGGATGGGGATGCGCATATCCGGCACGCCGAGCTGCGCGATGACGGAGTGGTCCTTATACTCAATGAGCGAGTGCACGATGCTTTCGCGGTGCACAACGACGTCGATGTCGTCCGGCTCCATATCGAAAAGCCACTTGGCTTCGATGAATTCAAGCCCCTTATTCATGAGCGTGGAGCTGTCTATGGTGACCTTCGCGCCCATGTCCCAGTTCGGATGCTTTAAGGCGTCTGCGGGGCGGATATGCTGAAGCTCCCCGGCTTTTTTGCCGAAGAACGGACCGCCGGACGCCGTTAAGATGATTTTATTTAAGTCGCACTTTTTGTACATACCCTGCAAACACTGGAAAATGGCAGAATGCTCGCTGTCTACGGGCAGAATTTCGATGCCGTTTTCCTTGGCGGTCTTCATGACGAGTGAACCGCCTGCGACGAGCGTTTCCTTATTCGCAAGCGCCATCTGCTTTTTGGCTTCGAGTGCCGTTAAGGTCGGCTTGAGGCCCACCATGCCCACGACGGAGTTTAAGACGATATCAACGCTTTCCAGCTCCGTCAGGGCACAAAGGCCCTCCATGCCGCTGTACACCTTCACATCGAGGTCGCGGACGGCGGCGCGGAGCTTAGAAGCAGCTTCCAAATCAAAAACCGCAACTGCTTGCGGTTTAAATTCCCGGATCTGCTCTTCCAGAAGCCGAATATTGGAATGGGCAGCGAGCGCCTCCACTTTAACGGCGTGCTCCCCTTCCTTTTGTATACAGCGCACAACGTCGAGCGCCTGTGTGCCGATGGACCCGGTAGAGCCGAGCAAAGCTAACTTTTTCATGCAGACCCATCCTTTCTTACGACACGATCGGCAGCAGCATCGTTACCATGTAGACAAACGGTGCGGTGAAAATCACGCTGTCGAAACGGTCCAAAATACCGCCGTGGCCCGGAATGACGCTGCCGAAATCTTTGATGTGGCAGCTTCTTTTAATGAGCGAAAAGCTGAGGTCGCCGAGCACGGACACAAACGCGCCGAAAAAGCCGATGATTAAGAGCGAGAGCCAGTTTGCCTGACGTTCGCCACCGTAAATGCCGTAGGTGAAAATGAGACCCACGAGCTGCAAAATGATGACGCTGGACAACACGCCGCCGATGAGACCCTCCACAGTCTTTTTTGGGCTGATCTCTGGGCACAGCTTGTGCTTACCGAAGAGCTTGCCGGCGAAAAACGCGCCTGCGTCCGGAATCCATGCGGAGAATACGCACACGAGCGCGTAGAACATGCCGTGCTGGTCGCTTAACGTGCGCACCAGAACGATAGTCTGCAACGCAAGTGGGATCAAAACGACCATGCTGTACACAACAGCCATTTCTTTAAAAGTGATCTCGCGGTGGTGGCGCAGCAGCGCGCAGAAAATGCACGCCGTGAACGCGGAATAAATAAAGATATTTGCCTGCTGAAATTCACAAAACTGCACCAGCACGGCAGCTGTCATGCTGGGAACCGTGATATACCAGCGTTCGGAAAGTCCCAGCGCCTTGATGACTTCAAAAACAGCGAGCGCGGAGATAAACGCAATGGCAATATTGAGTGCCAGCGGAAAAGAGCGGTTGAACACGACGATTGCCATGAAAAATGCGACCAGCGTGACACCGGATAAAACTCTGTCCTTCATATACCTATGGTTTCCTTTCACCGTTCGGAATGTAATAGAAACGCGGTACAGGGCGGCATGTGCCGCCCGCACTGCAAAAAATCATACACCGCCGAAACGGCGTTGTCTGCTGTTGAACTTTTCAATGGCTTCGTCCAAGTGCTTCGGCTTGAAATCCGGCCAGAGAGTATCAAAATATTCAAATTCGGTATAGGCGCTCTGCCACAAAAGGAAGTTTGAGATGCGCTCTTCGCCGCTTGGGCGGATGATGAGATCCGGGTCAGGCTGGCCGGCGGTGTACATAGCGCCGGAAAGCGTTTCCTCCGTGATGTCCTCGGGCGAAAGCTCGCCGTTTTTGACGCGCTCTGCCAAAATACGTGCCGCGCGGGTAATCTCTGCTCGGCCGCCGTAGTTCATGGCGAGGTTCAGCACCATGCCGGTCTTCACGCTGCTCGCTTCCTCCACGCGATGAATGAGCGCCTGTAAGTCGGGCGCAAAAGCGGAAGTATCGCCGATAAAGCGCACCCTGATATTCTCATTCATGAAGTCGCGCAGCGCTTCCTCGAGGTACTGGTGGAAAAGCTTCATCAGCGCAGAGACCTCCTCTGCGGGGCGGCTCCAGTTTTCCGTGGAAAACGCGTAGAGCGTGAGATATTTTACACCGATAGACGATGCATACCGCGTGATGGTGCGGAAATTCTGCGCGCCCGCCGTGTGGCCCGCCGTACGCGGCAGACCACGCTTTTTAGCCCAACGACCGTTGCCGTCCATGATGATGCCGATATGTGCCGGCACCTGCACGGGCGTTTTGTTTTCTTTACTTCCAAATGCCATTTCGGAGCCTTCCTTTTGCTTACAGGGTGAGAACTTCCTTCTGCTTTGCGGCAGAGCGTTCGTCTGCCTGCTTTACGTACTTATCCGTCAGCTCCTGCGTTTTCTTTTCCGCCTGCTTCAGGTCGTCCTCGGTCAGTTCGCCGTCTTTCTTCATCGCCTTCAGCTTTTCCATAGCGTCGCGGCGGATGGAACGCAGGGCGATTTTTGCTTCTTCTGCCATGTGGCTGACGTCCTTCACGATATCCTTACGCTTCTCTTCGGTGAGCGGCGGGAAAATGAGGCGGATGGTCTTGCCGTCGGACTGCGGGTTGATGCCGATGTCCGAGGTCTGGATGGCGCGCTCAATGGCGCGGCAGACGGAACCGTCCCACGGCTGAATGGTCAGCACGCGTGCCTCCGCAACGGAAACGGCTGCAAGCTGGTTGACCGGCGTGGGTGCGCCGTAGTAATCGACCATGACCTTATCGAGCACAGCCGGGTTTGCGCGGCCTGCGCGGATGGCGGCGTAGTCGCTTTCGAGTCTCGCGATGGTTTTGCCCATTTTGCTTTCTGCTTTTACCAATACTTCCTTCATAAGTATATTCTCCTATCTGTTATTTCATTATACGTTTTGTGTGCTCTTTATCAGGGCGCACAAGGCTTCTCCCCTAAAAAGCTTTAGTCCTTCGTGATGACCGTGCCGACGTTTTCGCCGCAGACGGCGCGGACGATGTTCTCCGGGTCCTCAATGCTGAACACAAGGAACGGGATGCCGCGGTCGTTACAGAAGGAAGCGGCCGTCATATCCATGACCTGCAGGTTCTGATTGAGGATTTCCATATACGTGAGATGATCGTACTTCTTTGCGTTCGGGTTCTTCTTCGGGTCACTGTCGTAAACGCCGTCGACCATGGTCGCCTTTAAGATGACTTCGGCGTCGATTTCTGCACCGCGCAGCGCTGCGCCGGTATCGGTGGAGAAGTACGGGTTACCCGTGCCGCAGCCAAACACGACAACGCGGCCTTTTTCAAGGTGACGCACCGCACGGTTGCGGATATACGGCTCTGCAACCTCCTGCATGGCGATGGCTGTCTGTACGCGCACGTCAAGGCCGACCTGCTCAAGGCCGTCCGCCACGCCGAGCGCATTGATGACCGTAGCCAGCATGCCCATGTGGTCTGCACGGGTACGGTCCATGCTGCCGCTGCTTCTGCCGCGCCAGAAGTTGCCGCCGCCCACAACGATGGCGACCTCGCAGCCCATATCCACGATCTTCTTGATGGGCTCGCAGATCTTGACAACGGTGTCAAAATCAATGCCGTGACCGATCTTGCCGGAAAGCGATTCGCCGCTGAGCTTTAAAAGAACTCTTTTGTACTTTAAATTCATACGTTCATCCTCGATTCTTTAGTATTCCATATCCTGTGACGCACACCCGCAAATTTTTTCAATTTGCAAATGCACAGATTTATACTTATACTTATTTTACATGACAGACCCCGATTTGTAAAGCGTATTTCCGAAATGTTCACGGAAATGAAAAATTTTTGCACAATGCACGAAATTCAAACGGCGTTCACAGTTTTGTGCTAAAAGTGTCTTATACTAAAAAACGGCTGAAAGGAGTGAAAAACCACATGCAGCTTAGAAAAACGATTTTAGCTTCCGTGCTTTCTGCGGCGCTTGCGCTCTCTGCGGCCGCCTGCGGCACAGCGGAAAACACACAAAGTGTGCGCAGCGCGGCGGCTTCAGAGCACGTAGCGGAAACGCCGACGCCTTCCCCCGAAGCGACCGCAACGGCATCGCCTACCGCCGAGCCGACGGTAAAATCCACCGCATCTCCCGCACCGGAAAGCAACGAGGTAAGCGAAAACGCAGAGATCACTGCGGAGATTGAAGCGATGGCACCGCTTTTGGAAGCACACATTCTGGCGCAGATGAACGGCATGGCGTTTGACGCGAATGATCCCGTTTACTTTTGGCAGACCGCGGCCTTTGCGGTGGACAACTGCGGCATGACGTTTTACAGCGCAGAGACGACCGGCAGCGCGCTGGTACTCTCTCGCGGGGTGATGGAAGAAATTGTGAGCGGACTATTCGCAAGCGCCGCAAATGAAGACCTGCCGGATATTCCCGACTCGCTTTCGGGTGAGATTTCGTACGACGCAGACAGCGACACCTATGCGCGGCCTATAAGCGGCGGCGGCTTTTCCGTGGACATACAAGACTGTGTGAAATGCGGAGATGTGTACACCGTGACGGCAGCGCTCATCCGCGACGAGAACGAGTCGGAACCACAGGCAATCTTCACAGCGGAGCTCGTGCCGAATCCGCGCGAGGACAATACCGTGTTTATATATAGTATACGCACTGTGAAACAAATTTCATAAGCAAGTTAAAAATGTCGCGCAGAATGTGTATTTCTTCTGCGTGACATTTTATTATCAAACTCTCTGTGAAACACAACAAAATAGTTTCCTAACACTCCGTTCATTTTTGGTACATGTATATCGATATAGAAATATCAACATGCAAATTTAGCACTTAACAAATCAAAAATTTTGATATACAATACAGTCGTAAAAAGAAGTTAGGTGGTGCAAACCACCGAGCTTTGCGATAAATTGCTTCACATAGAAAGGGCGATAGACTTATGGCAAGATTTACACTTCCCCGCGATTTGTATCATGGCAAGGGTGCTTTGGAAGAACTGAAGCATTTTGAAGGCAAGAAGGCTGTTGTTTGTGTAGGCGGCGGCTCCATGAAGCGTTTCGGCTTTTTGGACCGTGCAGTCGGCTATCTGAAGGAAGCCGGCATGGAGGTCGAGCTGATTGAAGGCATTGAGTCTGACCCGTCTGTTGAGACCGTTATGAAGGGTGCGCAGAAGATGATCGAGTTCCAACCGGATTGGATCATCGCGATGGGCGGCGGCTCTCCGATCGATGCCGCAAAAGCTATGTGGATCAAATATGAATACCCGGACGTTACGTTTGAGGATATGTGCAAGGTCTTCGGCCTGCCAAAGCTGCGCCAGAAGGCACACTTCTGCGCCATTTCCTCTACTTCCGGCACCGCAACGGAAGTGACCGCGTTCTCCATCATCACCGATTATCAGAAGGGCATCAAGTACCCGATCGCTGACTTCGAGATTACCCCGGATGTCGCCATCGTTGACCCGGACCTTGCCGAGACGATGCCGAAGAAGCTCGTTGCGCACACCGGTATGGATGCTATGACCCATGCGATTGAAGCGTATGTTTCCACCGCAAACTGCGATTTCACCGACCCGCTCGCCATCCACGCAATCGAGATGATCATGAAGGACCTTATCCCGTCCTATAACGGCGATATGACTGCCCGCGACAACATGCACAACGCACAGTGTCTGGCCGGTATGGCGTTCTCCAACGCTCTGCTCGGCATCGTACATTCCATGGCACACAAGACCGGCGCTGCGTTTGCCGATTACGGCGCACACATCATCCACGGCGCTGCAAATGCTATGTACCTGCCGAAGGTCATCGCGTTCAACGCAAAGGACGAGACCGCAAAGAAGCGTTACGGTGTCATCGCCGACTACATGCACCTCGGTGGCAACAACGACGACGAGAAGGTACAGTTGCTCATCAAGTACCTGCGCAACATGAACGACGAGCTGAACATTCCGCACTGCATCAAGCACTACGGCCCGGACAGCTTCCCGACCGAGAACGGCTTTGTGCCGGAGAACGTCTTCCTTGAGAGACTGCCGGAGATTGCAAAGAACGCTATCGCCGATGCCTGCACCGGTTCCAACCCGCGTCAGCCCAGCCAGGAAGAGATGGAAAAGCTGCTTAAGTGCTGCTACTACGACACGGAAGTTGACTTCTAAGTCTATAAAGACAATCTATAACGCATCCCGGGCATCTGTCCGGTAAAAGGACATTCTATCCCTGCCGCCCGGTATTTCTTCGGAAATCGCCGCACGGCAGGGATTTCCTGTCTTTTCCCGTTGTAATTTTGATATTTCTCTGTTATAATAGTATCGTTTGCAGGTTTTAAAGGCAAAAATTGCAAAACCGGCATCCGACACAGACAAAACTTAGGCAAAATCGCACAAACTGCGCACACGCCTGAAGGGAAAGGTTTTGAAGTATGTATAAGATCGTTAAAAAACAGCCGCTGAACCCCACGGTGACGCGGATGGAGATCGAGGCGCCGCTCATTGCGAAAAAAGCGAAGCCCGGCCAGTTTATCATTCTGCGCGTAGACGAAAACGGCGAGCGCATCCCGCTGACCGTTGCCGGCTATGACCGCGAAAAGGGCACCGTTACAATCATTTTTCAGATTGTCGGTGCAACGACCGAAAAGCTCAACCACTTAAACGAAGGTGAATGTCTGCACGACTTCGTAGGCCCGCTTGGCGTACCCACGCATGTAGACGGCCTTAAGAAGGTCTGCGTTATCGGCGGCGGCGTAGGCTGCGCCATCGCACTGCCCATTGCCGAAGAGTTGCACGCCATGGGCGCGGAAGTCACCTCTATTATCGGCTTCCGCAATCAGGATCTCGTGATTCTGGAAGACGAATTCAAGGCTTGCTCCGACCACTTCACGCTGATGACGGACGACGGCTCCTACGGCGAAAAGGGCAATGTTACCGCCCCGCTGAAGACGCTGCTTGAAAACGGCGAGCGTTTTGACGAGGTCATCGCCATCGGCCCGCTGATCATGATGAAGTTCGTCTGCCTCACCACAAAGGAATACGACCAGAAGACCGTTGTTTCCATGAATCCGATCATGGTAGACGGCACGGGCATGTGCGGCGGCTGCCGCCTGACCGTTGGCGGCAAAACGAAGTTTGCCTGCGTAGACGGCCCGGACTTTGACGGCCACGAGGTCGATTTTGACGAGGCGATGAGCCGCTCCCGCAGCTACACTCCTTTCGAGCGCCACGCTTATGAGGAAGCCTGCAACCTGTTCAAGAAGGAGGTTGAGTGATCATGCCTAACATGAGAATGACAAAGAACCCCATGCCCTCGCAGGACCCGAACGTTCGCAACAAGAACTTTAAAGAGGTCACACTGGGCTATACCGAAGAAATGGCGCTGGACGAAGCACAGCGCTGCCTGAATTGTAAGAACATGCCGTGCGTTTCCGGCTGCCCGGTCAATATTCATATTCCGGAATTCATCAAAAAGGTCGCCGAGCACGACTTTGAGGGCGCGTATCAGGTTATTGCGCAGTCCTCTTCCCTGCCGGCTGTCTGCGGCCGTGTCTGTCCGCAGGAGACGCAGTGCGAAGGCAAGTGCGTGCGCGGCATTAAGGGCGAACCGGTCGGCATCGGCCGTCTGGAGCGTTTTGTTGCCGACTGGCACAACGCACACGCTACCGTTGCCACCATCACCGCGCCGAAGAACGGCCACAAGGTTGCCGTTATCGGTTCCGGCCCTGCGGGTCTTACCTGCGCGGGCGACCTCGCAAAGCTGGGCTACGACGTGACGATTTACGAAGCGCTGCACCTTGCAGGCGGCGTGCTCGTGTACGGCATCCCGGAGTTCCGTCTGCCGAAGTCCATCGTGCAGAAGGAAGTCGATAATCTCAAGGCGCTCGGCGTCAAGGTGGAGACCAATATGGTCATCGGTCGTATCCTGACGATTGAAGAGCTGAAGGACGAGTACGGCTACGAGGCCGTGTTTGTCGGCACGGGTGCAGGTCTTCCCCGCTTTATGAACATCCCGGGCGAGAACCTGAAGGGTGTGTACTCCGCAAACGAATTCCTCACCCGCAGCAACCTGATGAAGGCTTACCGCGATGATTCCACTACGCCGATCCAGCACGCGAAAAACGTGGCGGTCGTCGGCGGCGGTAACGTGGCCATGGACGCCGCGAGAACCGCAAAGCGTCTCGGCGCGGAGAACGTGTACATCATCTACCGCCGCGGCATGGCAGAACTGCCGGCACGTAAGGAGGAAGTGGAGCACGCAGAGGAAGAGGGCATCATCTTCCACACGCTGACAAACCCGGTAGAGATTTTGCCGACGGACGTCACCGACCCGCGTGACCCGAACTACGGCTGGGTCGCCGGTATTCGCTGCGTAAAAATGGAGCTTGGCGAGCCGGATGCTTCCGGCAGACGCAGCCCGATCGTCATTGAGGGCAGCGAATTCGATATTCCGATGGATTGCGTTATCATGTCCCTCGGTACTTCCCCGAACCCGCTGCTGAAAGCCACCACCCCGGGTCTTGAGACCCAGAAGCGCGGCCAGATCATCGCAGACGAACACGGCCTCACCTCCATCGAGGGTGTGTACGCAGGCGGCGACGCCGTAACGGGCGCCGCAACGGTTATCCTCGCCATGGGCGCAGGCAAGACCGCCGCAGCTGCAATCGACAAGTACATTCAGGAAAAGAAGTAAGTCCGCTTTTCCTCTAATCTAAAATGAACGGCACCGGTGACAGATTTCATCGGTGCCGTTTTGCTGTGTTTGGCGGGTTTAATTTTCAAATGCGTTCTGCACCCACTGCGTCGTGTAGGCGTCCGCCGGGCGGTCTTTCCGCACGCCGGAACCGACCTGCACGCCCATCAAAATGCGCGGATCACGCTCGGCAAATGCCATAAAACGCGCCAAAATTTCATCGTATCTGCCCATTTTTCACAGCTCCTTTTTCGATCCTTTCAGAAAAACAAGCAGAGTATACCACGCTTTTCAGAGAAACGCAACGCCCTTTTGTATACTGCCGAAAGCATCTTGAATTTTCACGGTTTTGGCAGTATAATTCTATTGGCAAATCTACCCGAAAAGAGGTTTTCAGAATGAAAAAAGTGCTTTTGCTCGGCGATTCCATTCGCATGGGCTATGACGATTATGTAAAAGAAGCGTTAGACGGCAAGTGTGAGGTCGTTTACGACGCCGAGGACAACGGCCGCTTCGCTGCGTACACGCTGTGGCAGGCGAACCAGATGTTCAAGCATCACGGTCATTTTGACGTGGTACACTGGAACAACGGCTACTGGGATATGAACATTGAGGCTCCGATGACGGAGGCCATGCACCCCGTTGAGGAATATGTGCACTTCTTAAAGCGCATCATCAAGCTGTGCAGAGAAAACGGCGCGAAGATCATCTTCGCGACCACCACGCCGATTTTGGAGCCCGGCATGGCGGCAGACAACACCGGCACGCAGGCGGACAGCATCAACTACAATAACGAGTGGGTGGAGCTGTATAACAACGCCGCCAAAAAGCTGATGGCAGAGGAAAACATCCCGGTGAACGACCTTTACGCGCTGTGCAAGGAAGGCGAGCACTATTATAAGTGCCCGGATATGCTGCACCTGACCGAGGAAGGCTACCGCAAGTGCGCAAAGCAGGCGGCCGACATGATCTTGAAGGAGCTCGGTGAAGCATGAGCTCCGGCGTAAAAAAGACGAACGCCATGCGCATGCTGGACAGCGCGAAGATTCCCTATGAGGTGCGCACATATGAATTTGAGGAGACCGATCTCGCGGGCGTACACGCGGCAGACGCCGTGGGCATGCCGTATGAGACGGTGTTCAAAACGCTCGTTGCGCGCGGCGATAAGACCGGGTTTGTCGTGTTTTGCATCCCCGTAGCGGAGGAATTAGACCTCAAAAAAGCCGCCAGAGCCAGCAAAAATAAATCCGTGGAGCTTCTGCACGTGAAAGACTTGCTGCCGACGACCGGCTATATCCGCGGCGGCTGCTCGCCCGTGGGCATGAAGAAGGAGTTCCCGACGTATATCGACGAGACCGCCATGCTGTTTGATGCAATCGCCGTCAGCGGCGGTATGCGCGGCGTGCAGCTCATCGTAAACCCGGATCAGCTTTTAGGCTTCGTCAAAGGCGAGTATGTCGATTTGACGGCGTAACACAGAGCGAACTGTAACGGCGATAAAAACTTTTTGATCCAACTTTTCTCAAAAAAAATTCACGCTCCCCTGCTTACTTCTTTAAAGTATCTGCAGCGGGAGCGTGTTTTATATCTGCTATTTTATAAATAACTTTTCGCGAAAGCGTATAATCAGTGGTTCATGAGCGCTTCGGCATTTTCGTTTTCGTTTACAAGGCCGAGGTCGTGCTTGATCTTCGTGGTGGAGATGCCTGGCGTGCGCGGCAGGAAGACGAGCTCGCAGTAATCCTTGAGGTAGTCAAAGCGATCGCTGTTTTCCCAGTCACTACCCATAACGACGACGTCCACATGGTAGTCCTTCACGTCGCTGATCTTCTGATCCCAGCTTTCCTCCGGAATGACGAGGTCAACGTAGCGAATGGCTTCGAGCATCATTTTGCGCGTTTCATAATCGTGAAACGCTTTTTTGCCCTTGCCGGCATTGAACTCATCCGTGGAAAGCGCCACGATAAGATAATCGCCCAGTGCCTTTGCGCGCTTTAAAAGGTTGATGTGGCCGTAATGCAGCAGGTCAAACGTTCCGTAGGTCAATACTCGTTTCATGTTTTAGCCTTTCCTTTCGTTTTTTACAGCTTGCTCAATGCTCCGGTTTCTGTAAGAGTCATCGCCTGCCGTTACACTTTGAATATTCAGATGCGGCAAAATGCGGAATACTTCCCGCGCGAAAATAGCATCGCAATTATACTTATTACGCTCTCTGCTGAAAAACAGCTTGATGTTTTCCGGCAAAGAAAGGAACATCTGCGTATCGATCACGGTGTAATCCAGCCAATCGTTATATTTATCGGTCAGCTCCTTGAGGGTGAGCTCGTTGAAATCCCTGCGCAGGAAAACCGCTACGGGCGCTTCCATGGAATGCAGCTGCTGTTCCAGCTCTTTCGCCCAACCCTTATGGTCGTTCTTTCCGACAAGATAAACATTTCGCGGCCGCTTTTTGTTTTCGGCATAATCGATCACTTCAAACTTCGGCGCTTTTCCGTAGAACAGCATATCGTTCAGGTTCTGGATATTATCCGGCGCATCGTAATTTGTAAACATCTTATAATACGCGTCATACGCCGCACTGTTCACATCTGCCTGCTTATCGTTTTCGTGCAGGTATGCGAGCATTTCGTTCATGGTATAAATTTTGCGGAACGGGAGGTCACGCACATCCATATACATGCCACGCTCTGCCATGTACGCATCATAGTCGTACATAAAGAGCACGATCGGCTTGCGCGTGATGGAAAAATCGAAGAAAACGCTGGAATAGTCCGTAATCAGCACGTCCACAGCATTCAAAAAGCTGTAACTGTCCACGTCATCCGGGAATTTTACAATGTGCTTATAGCCTTCGATCGGCACTTTGTCTTTTACAAGCGGATGCAGGTTCACGTACATGATCTGCTTATCCGTCAGCGCGCTGTCGAACTTTGTCAGCAGGTCGCGCACTTCCGCTTCGTACCCGCCTTTGTTTGCGCCGGAGCTCATCGCGCCGCGCCAAGTCGGCATGTAGGCAAAGGTTTCCTTGCCGTCCATTCCGTATTGCTTCCGCACCGCCGCTGCCGCGTCTTTATCCCAGAATATCGCGTTGCGCGGGTACCCGCTCAGGATCACCTTTCCCGTATAGAGGTGGTTCAGGTTGTAATCTTCCATCATGTGATCCATCGTATAGCGGTTCGGGTGCAGAAGATAGCTGCTGTGCAGGAAATTGCGCTGCATGTTGCTCATATCCTGAATGCCCATCGCCATTTTTTTGCCGAGGGTCTTCAGCGGCGTTCCGTGCCATGTATTCAAATAGACCTGCCCTTCACGGCGGATAAAATACGTTGGGAAGCTCACGTTATTTACAAGATATCGACTCGTTGCCAAAATCTTCTGGTATTTTCTCGAGCCGAGCGGGATAAGCTGCACACGGTTCAGCCCATACGCATCTAATATCTTCCGGTGCTCGCCCATCAGCTCTTTTTTCGACGTGTAATAGATGGTAAACGTCGGGTCCTTTGCCAGCTCGCGCATCATTGCGAACGGCGAGTCATTTAGGTTCGTACCGTGGAAGGATTCAAAAAGCACCTGCTTGTCGCAAAGCGGCTTCTTTTTACACGTGCGCACGTAGTAGTATTTATTCAAATAACTGCGCTTTGAGAAAACCGTCAAGGCCTTGCGCATCGTTTTTGCCGCTTTGCCCAAAAGGCGCAGCACGGAATTCGGCATCATGCTGTAAAGATACCACGTGAACTCGTGCTTGGCCAAAGCGCCCATCAGCCGTTTTTTGGAGAAGAAAAAGTCAAAAAACACCTTGTTTCTGCGCCAGTCATTAAAATAGTGATCCAGATGCTGAAAGCCCTTATGGACGACTTTAAACTGCAGGTCTTTATCTTTATATGCCGTAAAATCGCGGAAGCGCAGGATCGTGTGCTTCAAATTGATGAAGCCGAGCACCTCTTTAAACTCCTCGAATGCGCCTTCCCGAATATAGTACTCGTTCATGATTGCGAGCGAATCATACATCTGCAGGATGTTCTCGGAGAATGTCGCCGTGATTGCGCCTTCGCGCTTTAGAATATAGTAGTACAGCGGCTCGTTTACTTTGGAGATTCGGTTGGCATGCAGCATCAGCGGATAGACGGTCGCAATGTCCTCATAAATTTTCCCTTTCGGGAAGCGTATCCCCGTGCGCTCAAATAAGGCGCGGCGGTAAATTTTATTCCAGGCATACGGTGCATTTGTATACAGAAGCTTCGGGTTTTCGTGCAGGCTCACACCGAACTCCAGCGTGCTGCCGCGCTGGAAAAAGCGCCGCGTTTCGGTATTTTCGTCTATGCCGTAATAGCCGCAAACCACAATGTCCGAATCCGTTTCAGCGGCGCGGTCGTACAGCTTTTGGTACATAGTCACGTTTAAATAGTCATCGCTGTCCACAAAGCCGATGTATTCACCGTGCGCATACGGAATACCGTAGTTGCGCGCATCGGATAGTCCGCCGTTTTCTTTGATGAGGCTTATCACCTTCTGCGGATATGCTGCGGCATAACGGTCTATGATCGCCTGCGAATTATCCTTTGTGCCATCGTTGACAACAATGATCTCCATTTCTTCCAGCGTTTGCTTCACTAAGGAATCAAGGCAACGCTCCAAATACGCTTCAACGTTGTATACAGGAACGATAACGCTGACTTTTATCGAATCAAAATTACATTCTGACTTCATTTTATCTATCCTTTATCCCTTCTGTAAGGAAAGTCATTATAAGATCCACACAGCGCTGCGTGTTGTTCGTGTCATCCGTCTCCACGAATTCTTTTCTGAAGGCGGTAAGCTTTTCGTAATCGTAGGGCGTGTGGAGAATACAGTCGACCAGAGGCTCGGCTTTTGTGAATGCGCAGTGCGGCATCTCTGCAAGCGGGTCAAAGTTGAGGCCGCGCGTTTCCTTGTAGCGTTCTAAATCGTAAACGTAGAAATACACCGGCTTTTTGATGAGGCTCGCCTCAATGGAAATAGCGGAATAGTCCGTGATGACGGCGTCTGCTACTGCCATTAGCGTGAAGGTGCCGAACTCCGGGCACTCGCGGAATTTCGGCAGCACACGGCAGCGCTCCAAGCGCTCGCGGTCGAGTGGGTGCAGCCGCACGATGAGCAGCATACCCATTTTTTCCGCCGCCGTGGTGAGCGGCTCAATCTCAGGCATTTGCTCGCCGTCGCGGAACGTGGGAGCGTATAGGACGATCTTCTGCCCGCGCAGCTCCGGGTAGGCCGCGAAAAAGCGGCGGCGGCAACGCGCGCGATTCATTTTCAAAATGGCGTCTACGCGCGGCACGCCGGTCACGCGCATTTTATCGGCAGAAACGCCGAACGCCTCCTCATAGGCTTTTGCTGTACGGTGACTCGCACAGAGCACGGCATCGTAGTGCTTATGCATCCCCATGCGCTCCGCAAGCTCTTTATCGCGCCCGCCGGGCACGGAAAGCGCCTGCCTGCCAAACTTCTTAATGGCGCCAAGCGCGTGCCAGACCTGCACCACGCGCAGCTCTTTACGGTGATGCAGCACGCTGACCGGGATGCAGTAGCCGTCTATGATGCACACATGCGCGGTGGAAAGCTCCGCGGCGCAGTGCAACAAATGGAAACAATAGCGCAGGAGCTCTAACGGCGTATCGCCCATTTCGCGGCAAAGATACACAAGGCGCACCCCTGGATCACGCGCTTCAATCTCTGCGCCGAGCTGTTCAAAATCCGGCCGCTGGCTGTTCGACTGGCGGCTGATCATGACGACTTTTTTCTGCATGGGGCGCAGTTTCATGACGGCGTACACAGCGTTATACAGCGCTTTGAAAACGGAGATCAGCCCGAGCAGTATTCTTTTTTTCACAGAGGCTTCGCCCCTTTCTGTGCAGCGCCGTTCCATTTTTGCGCATAGCGTGCGGCCTTTGCCCGCACCCCAAACACACGCTGCCAAATTTTGCCGTTGCGGAAAGCCGCACTTTTCCGCATTAAACAGAGTTAGTATACCACACTGTGCAGAAAATCGCCAGTGTTTTAACCGCAAAGTTCGCCGTTTCATTAAATCTTTGTAACAGTACGGAAAAATTTGCGCCCGAACCCCCGTGAATTTGTCGCATTCGCAGGAAAATTCAGGGTATTTTGCCTCCTAATCCTGCGTCAAAATCGTCTAAAAAGTCACAAATTCGCCGTAAGCCATAGGAAAAACGGGCAAGCACCGAAAAAGTGCCGCCCGTTTTTGTTTAGTCGAACGAGGGGTTAAACGCGTAGAAGTTTTTGGAATCGAGTCGATCGGTCGCGATGCGCAAACCCTCGCCGAAGCGCTGGTAATGCACAATCTCGCGCTCGCGCAGGAACTTGATGGGGTCGCGCACATCGGGATCATCCGCAAAGCGCAGGATGTTGTCATACGTTACGCGGGCCTTCTGCTCGGCGGCGAGGTCTTCGTTGATGTCTGCCAGCGTGTCGCCCGTTACGGCGATGCACGCTGCACTGAACGGCGCGCCGGAGGCCGCTACCGGGTAAACGCCCGTTGTGTGGTCGATGAAATACGCATCAAAGCCTTGCTTTTGAATTTCCTCCTGCGTCAAATTCCGCGTCAGCTGGTACACGATCGTCCCCACCATCTCGAGATGAGCGAGTTCTTCGGTGCCTACATACGTGACAGAAATGCTCCAGTGCCCTTGTTTGGAGGACAAGCAGTTGAGTTTTGGACTTAAAATACATAGTCTTACCGAATTTAAGTCTGCAAAAAAGCGTTGCGATTCCGATAATGCAAAACGCTCAAAAAGTCCTGATTTTATCGAAAATATTAAGTCGAAACGAATTGTAAATCTGTATGCAGTTGCTTCTGTATGAGCGTTAACTGCGTAAGGATCGCCGTTAAATATGTTTCTGCTTCTTGCGGACAAGCAGATTTGCACCGATATACTTTCTGCTTTCTGTCGTTCGCTCTGGAAACTTACGATCTGCGGCAATCCTCCGTAGATCATGAGGCCAAAATGTATTTAACGCTTCTGATATTCCACACACAGGGCAACAAATATCCCCGCTCAGTTCATCATTCAAATAAGTACAATCCATTTTGAATCTGCTTTTACACCTATCGCATTGAAGCGTAACCAAACCGTTTTCATCTGACTACAGCGTGGCTTTACCAATGGTGCTCATATTTTCTATTCCTCCCTAATTCGTAATTTCTATATACCTGATTAGCCTTTCTTCTACATATTCGGCAATCAATTGAACCATAGCCCCCGCATCGTTATCACGATAATAACTATCAAATGCTTCATAATACCGTTTACGGTCTGCAAATTTCACATTGATAGGTGGATAGCCATTCTGCATAAGAAACAGGTTCAATATCAAACGCCCTGTGCGGCCGTTGCCGTCCACAAAGGGGTGAATACCCTCAAATTTCAAATGAAACAGCGCCGCACTCTCAATCGGGTGCAGTTTTTTCTTTGAAAACTCTTTTACGAGCTTTTCCATCTGTTCCGGAACAACAGCCGGCTCCGGCGGCGTATGATATGCGCCCATAATTTTAACAGGAATCCGTCGATAAACGCCGCGGTCCTTCGGTCGATCCATCAAAACCAGCGTGTGAATCTGTTTGATAATGGTTCCGCAGCCGCGGGCAATGGGCGGATAACACGGTTGAGCCCTCTCCCGGCATGATCGTTTTCTTCGACTGGAACGACCCGAACGGCGCATCCGGCCCGCAGGACGGCGAAGCCGATCACGTCGGCATCGTGGAAAAATGCGAAAACGGCATTGTCTACACCATCGAGGGCAACTCCGGCGACGCCTGCCGCCAGAACCAATATCCCGTGGGGTATTATGAAATTCTCGGCTATGGGATCTTGAACCCGTAGAAACCAGCCGTCTGAGTTAGGCGGCTGGTACATAATTTAGCAATGTTCCTTCGCAATACAAGTAGGTATACAGTGCAGTGAAATCTTCAGACATAATTTTTGCTCAGTTCGGACAATATTTTGGCATAAACGTCAACTATATGCTATTGTATAGACAAAAAATTCAGGCTTCAGCTATATATAGCTTGAAACTTGATTTTGCAAGCAGTGGTGGCCACCACAGACAAAAATATTTTTTAGCGAAAGGGTGACAAACTCAATGAAACCAAAAAGACTGGTAGCGTTGTTAATGGCTGTTGTAACGGTGGTATCCGCATTTACGATACGTTACATAAATTTTGAATTCTAAATCTATTTGAATGTAGTTTTTTATATAATCTTGTAAATCAACTCAATTTAGGAGTTAATATTATGAACAAAAAAGCTATAATCTGCACGGTTGCAATTCTCATTCTACTGGTCGGTGCATCGGTTATTTATTTTACTATGAATCGATCAAGTGAAGCAGAAACGGCAAATTCATCATCTATGTCAAACATTGAACCCGAAAGCTCAAGTTCTCAATCAGCGATGCCAAGTGATTCACAGGCGGAAAATGAATCGCAAGAAAGTAAATCCGAAACAACTTCATCGGAAATAAGCTCACCGGAAGCCGATGCCCTTATACGGACTTTTGCAGAAATAGGGGAACCCTATACGCTGCACAGTCGGTATTATAATCAAGGCGAAGCAAAAACAGATGATGCACCGGGGCTCGGTTGGGACGGCGATTTGGAGCTTTGTATAACTGATGCTATCGTTAAAGAATATGAGGAAAGTGATATTAAATATAACTCGGATAGTTCTATCTGGGCAAGATACGCATCCGACTTTGAAGACCCGTGCATACTGCATGTAGAATTATCCCTTAAGAATGTTGATGCAGAAAACAAAAACGGCGTAAAATATAAATTCAACGCCAATATGTTTGTACTTAGCGCGTATGAAGATCTCCTTCCCGAGAATCAGAACAACCCGGAGGGGTATACAACCGTCGGAAATTATTATTCTGCATACGAGACCTATTTTGATCCACACGGTCCCGGAGACGATTACTGGAGCTTTGAATTACAGCCGGGCGAAACACAAAATTTCACAATAGAGTTTTTGATCGACCGCGTATATTTATCGCAAAAAGATCCGTTCTTAGCCATCACTCCCGGCAGAGAAATCTTTTACGGCGTTATGCTGCGTGATTTAGCAAAATGAAAGGATAGCCCACATGAAAAGTCTTAGGCACTTTCTGCAAAATGAGCTCTACAATTTATTTCACAGCAAATCATTTCTATTTGTGCTGCTGATTTTACTTATAATCGTAACAGCAGATGATATTTTGGCTTATAAATCATATAAAGACAACTTACAGCTTACCCTTGCAACTGTAAATTTGCAGGTAGACGGTACATTTGCCGAATACCCTTTCCTGCAAATCTACACTCTTTATAATTCGTGGATCGGCGGTCGAGCCAATGAAACGCTGCCGATGGTTTTCTTTTATACGATGCCGGTTTTTGTCGTTATCCCGTACAGCTGGTCTTATCTTGCGGAAGAAAAGAACGGATACGACCGCATTATGGCATCGCAGCTTGGAAAAGCTTCTTACTTTTTAGGAAAATATGTCTCCACGTTCCTTTCAGGGGCTTTAACGGTTTTGCTGCCGATGCTTTTTAGCTTTTTGCTTGCGTCATGCCTTGTGCCGGCTTATCGCCCGGATATAAACTTTGCCTTATATTATCAAGTAAGCGCAACTAAGCTGCTCGGAAACCTCTACTACGCTCACCCGTTATGCACAGCTTTCCTGAATATGCTGATGATCGGTATATTCGCCGGTGCATGGGCGACGATTCCGTTTGCACTTTCATTCTTTGAAAAAAATAAATTTGTGGTTCTTTTTGCACCATATCTTGTACTGCTGTATATCATCGCATCTTTGCAAAAAGCATCCGTATACCGCTCATTTACCGAAACCTCTGTTCTAAACTACATTTGGATGACCAGTTCATCGTCCAATCAATCTATCGTGGTCTATACGATTATGACGGTTTCACTCATTCTTCTGCCGCTCGTTATTGTTTTGGAAAGGGGGAAAAACGCAGATGTTTATTAAATTTTTGGATCACGATTTGCGCTACGGCATAGGGCACGCTAAAAAGCGCTTAATCGTTACATTTATTATGTTTTTCTTCCTTTCGATCTATCATTTCTGGACGCTGCGCATTTTTGAGCTCACCGATCCGCAATATTTGGAATCTCCTGTTACAACGGCAGACTATTTCTTGGCATTGATTGGCGGCTGCGGTAAAGTAAATTTGATCTCTGGCGCAGAAAACGATTTCGTAATGCCGACGATGTGGTTCGTATTCGTCTTATGGATGCAATTTACTTCTCTATATTATCCGTTTGCAGAATTAAACGGCATAGGCAAACAGCTAATGGTGCTCTCCGGCAGCAGAGGAAACTGGTGGCTTTCAAAATGTGTTTGGACAATCATCAATACCATTACAAACTATTTGATCGTTTTTGCGGCCAGCACGGCTGCCGGATTATGCTTTGGAGCAAAGCCGAGTATGCAGGCAAATTGGTATGTTTCGAGAGAGCTCTACATGAAAGCAGACGACCTAACGAGCAGCACCACTTGGAATATTGGGTCGGTATTTTTAATGACCGGCTTCACCATGATCGTACTCGCATTGGTACAGTTGATCTTATCTCTCATTTTGAAACCGGTGCAAAGCTACTTTGTGCTTGCCGGTTACTTATTTGCAGGCGCCTATATTCAGAGCCCGGTGTTTTTTGGTAACTATGCCATGGGCGCAAGAAACGCACTGCTTGTGTCAACCGGTCTGACCATGCCGTTCGGTATATTATTGGGAATATGGCTCGCTGTGCTTAGCATCGGTATTGGGTATTTCGTGTTCCAATATCGAGATATTCTCGGCTCAGACCTATCGTAGTCATGAAAAGGAGTAAGCCTATATGGAAATCGCAGTAAATCATGTTACAAAAACGATCAAGAATATTACCGTCATTGAAGACGTCTCGCTCACCCTTACAAGCGGCACGATCTACGGTCTGCGCGGTGTGAACGGCTCCGGTAAAACTATGCTTATGCGGTTAATCGCCGGGCTGATCCGCCCGACGGAGGGCACGATCACGATTGATGGTAAGGTACTTGGAAAGGATATTTCTTTTCCGCCGGACATTGGTATGCTGATTGAAAACCCGGCATTTATCGATCATTATACGGCGGCACAGAACTTAAAGCTGATTGCAAATATTCACCGAAAAGTCGGGGAGGAACGTATCCGCGAAGTGTTGGAGCAGGTCGGACTCGGCGCGGATGATCCGCGAAAATACAAGCAGTTTTCACTCGGCATGAAGCAAAGATTGGGCATTGCCGGAGCAATTTTGGAATATCCTGCGCTGCTTCTGATTGATGAGCCGACAAACGCACTGGATACAGACGGCATAGAAATGGTGAGAGATCTGCTTCTTGAGCAAAAGCAGCGCGGCGCACTGATTATTCTGGCATGCCATGATTTTTCTGTTTTGCGCGAGCTGTCCGATGAAATCTATCTTGTACGGGAAGGACGTGTAACGCCGTATGAAACGCAAGACAAGAGTGAGTAAAACGCTTTCGGTCATTCTTTTGTCCGTTGCATTGGTGCTTTGTGCATGGCGCATCTGGTACGTTAATGCAACTGCCTATTCATTTGAAACGCAGGAATACGGCATCGGCGAATGGATTCCCCTAAACGGTGATTTTTTCTACTCAAAAGAAGAAAATACCAATGGATATTCTGTTCGTGTTCGTGAAGCGGAAGTAGTGCGTTATGAAGATTTTATGCAGCGATTCGGCAAGCCTGTCGATTATCTTGCAGAAAACACGCAGCATGACGTGGTTCTGCTGACCGTTGATTTCAAAAATGAAAACAATACGGACGGCGGCGTTTTTATCCGCGATTTTAACCTTTTGAATGAAGCGCAGTCCGCTTACTTCAATAAGAGTGAAATCTATATGAAAATCGCAAACCCGGATCTTAACTCAAAAGCAGATGGCATCTCTGTGATGCCCGGAACGGAAGCTTCTCTTTATATGGTCTACCCAACATCCGGTCGTGCAGATGGCGTGACTTACCTTGAGGAACAAGCCGGAAAAGAGCAAATCGTTATGTACCTAAATGTCAGCTTGTACCCAGTGAAAAAATGCGTGCGTATGGTTCTTCCGATGCCGTAAAAATAAAAACCGCCTGCTCACGTATCAAAATTAGATACATAGCGGGCGGTTTTATATGGAATATGAAATAAGAAGTTATCTTACGGGTTGTTGTATTTCATTAGGTGTTTTATATAGTAATACGCTTCTAATGGCAGTAAAGTTTGAGTGACTGATCGGTAGGCTCTCTTGATTATCCAACTTAACTTCTGCATCAACAAAGCAAGTCACATGATCTATATTTACAAAGCAGCTTCTGTCTATAAATAAAAATCTACTGTCATTTATTCCTTTATAAATCTCTTTTAACGGTAATTGAAGATGAAAATTGCCGTTCTTTGCTTTGATCATGGTTATACGATTAACTCGCTTTACGTATAAGACATCATCTAATGGAATTCGGATAATTTCCGAATAATGAGAAAACGTGTAATATCCTCTTTGCTTTTTAGAGGAAATTTCCAGTGCAGTGCAAAGTGCTTCCGGCAGATCCGAAAACAAATTGTGTGTGGATAGATACCGAAATGCGCCTACCTGATACCCCAGCCGAGTAAAATCGTAGTCGAGAAACTTTGAAAAGAGAATGACGATAGTGTCCGTAGCGGTTTTTCGTATTTCCGAAAGTAAACGAAAATCTTCATGTGGATGAGCATCAATTTCGACCATAAGAATATCGAAGTGAATTCCATCTACCATATCATCACGAAGCGATGCTAATTGCTTATACTGTTCAATCAAAATGCACTTGGTTTCATTTTTATATGTTTCTACAAAGCTTTGAATATGAGATTTTATTTTTTCCAATAGTTCGCAGTTTTTTCCGCAAAGTGCTAAACGAAACATGATTATACCTCCCGTCCGCACCGATTGTATTGTAAGCTAAAATGAAAGTTGAGAACCACTCAGACCTTCTGGTATAATGATTTCACCACAAAACACATATCTTCCAAAAAGGAAGAGGGTTCTCATGATGAAATCATATCACATTCAGTGTCCAAAATGCAACAAAAATCATTCATTTTATCGTTACGGCAAAGATCCCGATGGGTATCAGAAGTATCTCTGCCGAACCTGCCAACATCAATTTGCACCCGAACGCCCAAGAGCACGGGAAGAGCATTGTCGGAAGTATCCGCCTTGTCCCGTGTGCGGAAAGGCCTTTCTGCATCACGATCACGAACACTATTCCAACTACCGCTGCGGCGATAAGAAGTGCAATCATTCCTTTTTCGAGTGGAAATCGCCCGCTGCGGTCGTTTCCGACCGTTATTCGGCCTACAATATTCCGGTCAAGTCTGTTTTTTTCACGGTGCCAGGCACATACGCGTTCAAAGCTTTAAGGACGATGTTTCCAACAATCTGATCGAATGCTTTAACAAACAGTTCAAGGCTTGGTACAAAACCAAGCAGGGCTTTTCTTCCTTTGAGAGCGCTAATAACCTGATCTCCATGTTTGTGTTCTTCTTTAACTTTGTTCGTCCTCATTCCGCTTTGAACGGGCTTACACCCGCGCGAGTCGCCGGTCTCAGTTTACCCACCCGCAAAAAACGAGATTTTCCTCTCGTCGCTTGACATTTTCCTGTGTTTTGTCCCTCGCTCTTTCATTTTTATTTTACGGTGCCCGCAATATATAATAGGGATTGTTACTTTCGTCCATCACCTTTTGTACGGTTTCCGCAAATATAATGCGTGTAGATGAATCCAATTATGAATTCCTATACTCAAACAAATACATTTAAAATTACTTTTTTCAAATAACTGAAATGCTGAGCATACCTCTTCTAAAGTGATTTCCATATGTGAGTCCCATAAAGAAACTGCCGTAATATTTGCATCTCTAAATTTTTCTGCCAAAATAGATGTACACACTGTTCCGTGGGTCATTTCAGCCCACTTATATTCTTTGATTGAATTCCCATGAGCATCTATGACGGTTATATCTTTACCAATTAGATTTGCAACTTCATTTTTACTTATATAATTATCTATAATTGCCACTTCTACCCCACGATTTTCACCTCCATGCCCCCATACGGCATTTCATTTTCAGATAAATGTATCTCAACCGCCACGGGGTTCGTTTCTCGGCGCAATGCACCGATGAGCACTTTGCCTTCCTGCTCGGTCGAAAAGATCTTTTCCGATTCCACAACATGCAAAAAATACGCCTTGCCGAACGCGCCGTCCTCCTGCTTTACGGTGTAAACGCGGTAGCCTCTCTGCCGATTACCATAAACGGCTTCGCGCGGCACAACGCCGTCTTCCACACGCATCAGCGTTACGGTAGGTAATGCGTTTATGTGTGTGGTCTGTGCGTAGACCGTCATGCACAGCACAAACAGAAAATATACCGCGCCGAGCGCGCAACAGATTTTCACGCGCAGCTTCACTTTTCGCTTCATTTTGCACCTACACTTTCAGCTCAGAGAGCACAACGCCCTCGATCAAATGATCCTGCCCGAGGAAAAACACCAGCAGCGCCGGTATAAGATAAAACACGGAGACCGCAAAGAATATGCCCGGCGCTTCCGACACCACGTTCGCAAGGTACACGGAAAGCGGGTTTTCATACGTTTTACGAATAAACACCACCGCTTGGTCGACGATATTCCAGTTATCCGCAAAGAGCAAAACGGTCAACGCCGCCACGACCGAGGACAAATTTGGCCGCACGATCAGTCTGTACGTCTGGTACGCCCCCGCGCCGTCCAGCGCTGCAGCTTCTATGCAGGAGGTCGGAAAATTTTTCAACTGCTGCCGAATGAGCACCACGCCAAGCGGGTGAAACACCGCCGGTAATATAATCGCGAGCACATTGTCCCGAATATGCAGCCAACCCGCCACCACGAAGTTCGGCACAAGCAAAAGCTGCGCCGGCATCAGCATGATGACGATGTACACAAGAAACAGTGCTTCCTTGTGCTTCCACATGACACGCTCAAAACCATACGCCGTCAACGGCGCCAAAATCGTTTGCCCAAGCAAAACCGGGATCACGATTGCAACGGAATTCCAGAACATTCTCAGGTACCCCGGACTTTTCAAAAACAGCTCGCGGTACTGCCCCAAATCGAACCGTTCGGGGAGAAGTCCCACACGCACAAAATGCACACCGCGCGAAGCGAAATCCGCTTCGTTTGCGGGCAAAATCTCCGCCGAATACCGACTGATGATCTCCGCACTGCTCATAAATGAGTTGGAAATGACAAACAGCACCGGAAATATCGCTACACCTGCGAGTAAAGCCAAAAATATGTAGGAAGGAATAGAATATTTTTTCATGCTCGCCCCCTATTCCAGCGCGTCCGAAACGCGCTTTTGCAAACGGAACACCACGAGCAGCACTGCGCCGATGCACACGAATAGAATGTACGCAATGCTCGAAAGCCGCGGCAGGTTGAGCGCCTCGAACAGATTGTTCATGTAGTGCTGGAGCATGTAAATATCCGGTCCCGGGTACGCGCCGAACAGCATGTAAATTTCTTTGAACACCTTAAACGCGTTGACGACCGACATCAAAAACACCACGAACGTCGTCGGCGCAAGGTATATCCACGTCACCTGCCGAAACTGTGCCAAGTGTCCGCCGCCCTCCAGCGCCATCTGCTCGTAATACGTCTTCGGGATCCAGTTGAGTCCCGACCAGAACAGAATTGTGTTGTAACTCACGGTCTTCCACAAAAACACGAATACCAAAATCGCCATGCGCCCGTTTAATTGTATCAGCGATTCATGCGGCACGCCAAACAGCACCAGCGTGCGGATCAAAAGCCCGTTTTGGTCGAATAAGATCTTCCAAAAATACGCGCCCGTGCCGCTCGGCACCACAAGCGGTAATAATAGGCACAGCGATAAAAGCCGCCGCCCGCGGCTGATCTTCCGCAAGCAAAGCGCCGTCAAAAGCGCCAAAGCCATGCCGAGCGGCACCGTCAGCGCCATGAAGATCAGCGTATTTTTCGCCGCCGTGCGGAAAAGCTCGTTTTGCAGCACGTCGATAAAATTTTGCAGCCCCACAAATTGCCCGGAGCCGATGTTGTCGATCACCGCATAATACGCCGCATAGAGAAACGGAACGCAGTAAAACACCGCAACACCGAGCAAACTCGGCGCCAAAAACAACCAGTAGATTTTTCGATTCTTCTTCATGTTCTCTCCCCTTTCGGGCTGTGTCACTCCGCAAAATACTGCTCTGCACTCGCCTGTAATTTCGCCGCCGTTTCCTCCGCGGGCGCTTTGTCCGCTGTTAGGTACGCATTCACCGTTTCGTATAAGGGCGCATACAAGCGGTCATCGATCGTCGGGATTGCATTATATTTTTCCATAATCGCATCAAAGTTTTCGAGCGCGCTCTCGGCTTCTTCCTCTGTGAAATTAAACTGCCGCTGCAGCATCAATACCGTCAAATTGCGGTCATAGGCGCGATTGATGCTATACGACCACGCCGTGACGTTATCGATATACTCCGTGAGGTCGCCCGTTACAAAATCGATATACGTCCACGCGTTTTCAGCGTTTTTACTTTCCGTCGGGATCGCAAGCGTGCAGAATTTTTCCAATAACACGTCGCCATTTTCGAGTGCAAACGGTTTTGGGTCGTTCACCGTCTCTTTCGGGTACCCCACCGGGAACGCGAGAGACGGGCTCGGCACGCTGTTATACACCGCAAAATAATCGCTGAAATTGTCCGAACCCGAAGTCGTGTAGTCGCTGTCCGGCGCAAACGCAAAATCGTACATATTTTCTAAAAGCTGCACACATTCCGGTGTGTCGAAGCGCGCCGTTTTCTCATCAAAATCCAAGAACGCGGAAAGCTCGTTCATGACCGCAGAAGCCTTGGGGTACTCTTTGATCATGTAGTATTCCGAGCCTTTTTCTGCTTGCTGCGTCCAGTCATTCAGCGTGGAAAAGCTCAACGTTTCCGGCAACTCTACACCGAGCGACTCTGTCATTTTCTTGTCCGTCCACACCGCCATCGGCAACACCGTGACCGGCATTTCATAAAGTTTTCCGTCCACGCGGTATGTGTCCACCATGTTTACATAATCTTCTTGCGCATTATTGTCGTAAAACACGCCGAGGTCACGCACCAGCCCGCTGTTTGCAAGATCGCGCACAGATAAAAGCTGCGTGTCCAGCAAATCGATCTCCTCGCCGCCCACCAGCGCAAGCTGCACCTTTTCGCGGTAGCCGTTCTCTGGGTACGTCACCGTCTCCACCGTCACGCCGGGAATTTCCTCCGCGAACAGCCCGCTGAACCGCTCGTAATGCACGGCGGAATACTGCGGGCACACCAGCGTCCATGTGCCGGAAAGTGTATTCGCATCTTCGCTTTCCGCGCTTTCTGCAGAAACGCTCGGCTCCGGCGTCGCCGCCATATTTTTGCTGTAAATATCATCCGCATTTGAAGCACAGCCCGCAAGGCAAAGCAAATTAATAGCTACTAGTATGCTTATAATCTTATTTTTCATTTATATTGTCTCCATAAAGTCACAAATTTGTGGCGCTAAAAATTCATATGATAAACTGGCTATCCGCGGTTCGATAGCCAGTTTATATGCTATATTTTAAGCAATTAGATGTTTAAGAATGCATTTTATGATTTCACTCCCCTTTCCCGCTCAAAAGCAGGATGGGTTCCGTTTTCAAATTTCGGTTCACAAGTACCAGCGAAAGCAAAAAGATGAACACAAGCAGGCACACTGGGATGAATACATACACCGCGACCGGCACCGTCGCGTCCGTTTCCGGCTCCGTGACTTCCGTCTGGCCCTTCGCCCAAATGCTGAACGTGGTGTCGATCTCCTCTGTCTCCGACTGTGCCGTATCCGTCAGCACATCGCTTTGCAGCAGAACTGCACCGATGCCGACGCCGATGACAGACGCTACCAACGCCAAAACCAAAATCCCCGCCATCAGCGATACGCGGCACTGCGCCTTGCTCATGCCCAAACTCCGCTCGATCGCCGTGCGCTTTTTCTGCTTGACGATAAAGAAGTAGTGCAACAAAACCACAATGCCCACGACCGCGATCAAGCCGCCCGCAAACAGCAGCACCGCAGACATCCGCGCGTTATTTAAGCTCGTCATAAGGTCGCCGTAGCCGTTATCGTCATAGGTGATCATGAGCTCGCTTGTCTCCGCCACGGCCACACGCAGCGCCGCGTCGAACGACTCGATCGTGCCATTTGGCAGCATGAATGAAGTCGTCAGCGCCACAAGCCCAATGATAAGCGCAAAAAACGGCACGAGCATGCTTTGGAACAGCGCGATGTTCTGCCGCAGGCGGCTCGCCGTTTTCACAAATAGCTCGTCCTCCACGGAGAGCGCGTCGCCCGCGTTCGGGTCCTCCGCACTCGGGTTAATGTCCATAAAATATTTCTGCATTTCGGCTTTAAAGTCCTTCAAATGCGTGCTGTCGTCTACAAGCGCGCTGCACGAATCGTACAAAAATGATACGCCCGCAGTTTCTGCTTCTGTGCGCAGGAAATTGACTGGCAAAATCACGTCCGCACCGCCGGGCGCGCTGTGCGTGCCGATGATCTCAAGTGCCGCGTTGCCGATCATCTGGTAGATCGTGCCGTTCATGGACTGCCGTACCGTGTAAATCTCAAGCGAAAGCGTATCGCCCGGGTGCAATCCCGTTCGCTTCGCGTAATCCTCGCCGATGACGCACTGCGCGCTGTCGCCGCTCAAAAACGCCGCGCTTTGGCCGTCCGCAAAATGCAGATTGTCTGCCGAAAGCTCCAGCGCCTCAAGCGAATTCCCCGCGCGCACGATCGTGTCGCCGCCGAGGAACATCTCCTGCGCGCGCACCTCCGGGCTGAACGTCCCGGCCGCCACGGCGGTGCACCGCACATCGTGCACGCCCGCCTCTGTCAAGTGGTCAAACGGCTTCGCCTCAATGTTCAGCCCCGCGGTTTTCGCGCCGTTTCGGCTCGTGATGCGCACTGTCACCGGCACGGAGTCCGAAAGGCTTTGCAACGCAGCCTTGTTCACGCCGATATTCCCCACGTAAAACGCCATGCAGGCCGCAAGCAGCACCGCAATGCACAAAACCAGCACGCTCCGCCCGCGGCTGCGCAGTTGATACTTCACTTGTACAAACATCAGCATATATCCTCCACAAAAATTAGCCACATAATCGTTATAATCTGTGATTTAATTATATCGTGAATTCATATTAAGTCAATATCTAATACACAAAATGACAAAAACAAAACATGAAATTACGTATTGATGAATATTTGCACCCAAACTCACAGCTTCAATTTTTGCTTATATATCTAATAGTGACTTAAAACAGAAAAACAGCTCAAGAATCCGACATTTCAATCAGATTCTTGAGCTGTCCATTAAATACTATGAGTTTTATTTAGTCAAATGAATCACACTGTGAAATCTATTTTCCTCATCATTATAATACATTCTCGATACTCCGTGATAACGCTGTACCGCTTGTTTGACACTTTTTAGACCTACACCGTGGTGTTCTTTATCTTTTTTCTTCGTTTTTATATTTCCATCTTCATCCATATCCGGAGCAGAATCACAAGAATTAATAATCGTAATCAACATTCCGGTCTCTCCTTGCTGCGTAGCAGAAAGTTTAATATATTTTTCACTGGTATTTTTTGCTGCTTCCTCGGCATTAGTAAGTAGGTTATCAAAAATTGCTGTAATATCATGAGCCGATATAAAATCTACCGAATGCTGACGAATATCAAAATCGATATCAATGTCTAACGATTTGCAGATAGATGCGTGATGGACTAAAATTACATTCAGAACTGTATTATCACATAATCGTGCTATCTTTTGCAAAGCCGGATCCCGTTCCATATCCAAAAGGTAATTTTCAAGTTCATCATAATTTTTCGATTCAAGCAGTCCCCTCATCACTTGCATATGACCACGTATATCGTGAATTAAAACACGTTGGTTTTCATATTGGTTTTCCAGTATTTTATAATTTTCCGTATCCATTTTGGCTTTCTGAGCAATTAATTCCAATTCTAAACGATCATTATACATTTTCTGTATATGATTATAAACAACTGTTACTAAAATATTAACCATCAGTAATGCAATAACACTAATTGCCATCAATATGCCAACAATCGGTTTAATTCGTGTAGTTATACCAATATAGGTAATCGTCATCGTAATAAGTACTGATACTAATGGTAGTACAGATAGTAAAAGAACTGTACTTGTATCTATACCGTCTTTTGTTGGTTTAAAAAGCCTAACACTGATTTGCATAATGGAAAAATATAGAAGACGTCCCAACACAGCAAAAGAGATCATGACAGATAAATCATACTTATATGCTCCAAAATCATGAGATATAGGTAAAAGTAATACAGCAGCTAAAATCTCCGTCCCTCCCATAACCACTGTTAAAAATGCCACTTGTATGATTCCTATTAACTTCTTGCATGTGTAATTTTTGAATAGAAGGATAAAATTCACAAATAAAAAAGCAATTGTATTTATTAATACATTTTTGAATTGTGACAAAGCAAATAACAGCGAGTACCCTAAAATAAACATCCATATTTCTACTTTACGGCTGCCTTTTCGTTCAAATACTTGTTCAAAGTAGCTCCAAGCCGTAATACCTTCTGAAGTTAAAACAAACGCATAACAAATTAATGCCCACATCATTGCATTCCTTCCATATATAAAAGATATTTATTTTTAAACTCAGAATACCGGCGATTTGCCAGATATGCGCTAATTTCTCTATTCGCGTATTTTAACTTGATCAAGTCCTTACTAAAGGATACAACATACTTCATATTTACAATATAATTTCGATATGAAGCGTAAAAGCTGGGAATTTTGAGTTCTTCTTGCCAGGATTGGATTCCTTTCACTGAAATCAAATCACCGTCTACCGTACAAATTTTCGTTTCCCTCTTTTGTCCTTCCAAACAAATAATATCCTCTGATGAAAGTGTTACCACTCCATCCTTTGTTTCAACCGGGATACGAATACTTTCGATATTATATTGATATATAGCATCCTTTAAATTCTCAAAAAGTCGATTTTTATTAATTGGTTTAGAAAGGTAACGAAAAACACGGAAACGCATAGCTTCGTCTAAATAATCCGGATAGGACGTCACAATAACGATTTTTGTTCTAGGGTTTCTTTTCATTAATTCTGCCCCAACATAAATTCCGCTTCGTCCCGGCATTTCAACATCCAAAAACGCAATATCTGCCTTTTGTTCTGCTTTGAGTAGTTCTTCGCCGCTTACATACACTTTCATCTCCGGACGTTTCAGCTTTCCCTTTTCAAAATATTCGCAAACGTATTTCTGAAGTTGAGCTAAAATTTTCGAATCATCATCACAAAAAAGAATTCGCAAAGCTACATACCTTCCTCCTACATGATATTTGATTATATCATGACTTGGAGATTTTGTCACTTTCTACTTTCTGTTCTCTCAACTCTACAAAATGTTGCACAAGCTGCATAATCATCTCTATTTCTTGATCTGAACACTTTTGCAACAAGTCAGAAGCATCCATTGAAACTCGATTTGAATGCATACTCCCCAGCAGCAAAAAATCAGGTGTTACATTAAGTTCATCGCAAATTTTCACAAATAGCGCGACACTGGGAGTTGCCTTTCCGTTTTCAATTCCAGACATATGATTGTTTGAAATATCCAGTTTTTCTGCCAAAATATTTTGCTTTATCCCTAACTTCTTTCGTCTGTCAGATATTCTTTTCCCAATTTCCTTCATATTTAAATTCATAATATCTCGACTGCAAATAATACAGCCCGGTTTCTGCATCGAAGTAATACCCTCGGTATCGGATAGGATTGATGTTTGCGATGTGGTTTGCATCAGTAATGGCTTTGCCGCTTGCATCGGTAACGGAGAGTGTGTTGCCCCACGTGTCATAGATGTAACGTGCAAGCAGGTTGCCCTTAGTGTCGTAAATCTGGTCTGCGTCGCCCGAGAGCGTGCAGCGGACGATGTAGTTCGTCACCGTTCCGGCTGTGTTCCTATACTGTATGCCGCTCAGCACACCGAGTGCATCGTAGGTATACCGCAGCACAACGCCGTTCGAGCGTTTTTCGCCCAACAGCTGCCCGTTCACATACTGATACTGCGTTGTCACGCCGCCCGCCGTTTTTTCAAGGCGCAAACCGTCAACGTCGTATTTATATGTGTTCTGCTTGCCGTTTTGCGTCAGCGTTGTCAGCTGCCGTCCCGTCCACGTCATCGTCATGCCGTCGCGGTAGGTCAGCGGATTGCCGATCTCATCATACGTGATGCTCTGCCCGTTGTAGGACGTCATCAGGTCTTTCCAACCCGTCTGCGCATACCCGTACTGAATCGTTCTCGCCGCCGGTACCATTCAAAAGCATAAATTTTTAAAATATTAACAGCATCCTTTGGGACTGCCAGTCTTATCGTCACTGTACTGTTCATTTCTCTAAGTCACTCCATTATGTATTGCTGTAATATTATTTACATTCTTCCGCTTTAAAATGGGCTGTAATCTGTGGTCCTGCCTGTTCTTTAAATATCAAATGCTTCTTTGTCATCGGATGGGCAAATTCCAGATGCCAGGCAAACAGTGCCAGGTCAAACCAGCCCTTTTTATCCGCAAAAACGGGATTGTAGCGGGTGTCCCCCCACAGTCCGGCACCAGCATGAGCCATCTGTACTCGAATCTGATGTCGGCGTCCTGT